>VOFI01002018.1_pt1 | contig 105525 bp, 102 predicted proteins | sample 5384131 | NCBI WGS metagenome assembly VOFI01 (sample SAMN12384728, study PRJNA508395) | human gut metagenome | isolation source: healthy gut H | host: Homo sapiens | reverse complement strand
TCTGTCACGGAATGGAAAGAGCCATCTATGGTGGTCGTCTTGATATTGTAATTCACTTGGAGGTTGGCAACGGAAAGTTGCATGTATTTTGTGCAAGCCAAGGCCGTGTAATCTCTTGAATTGTAATCTACATCGCCATAGAAAGAAAAATCCTTCACGTGCGCATTGAAGCCGAATGAGGCATAGATGGAGTTCTTGGCATTTTGCCCCGTGAAATGGCTGGCCTTCCAGCCGCCACCTGCATAGACTCGCCCCCACTTGAAACGATAACTTAAGTCGGTTCCTGCTGAAGTTTGGGCGAAATGACCAGTGTTGGTGTAAGTGCTATAATAGACACCACCTTTGGAGTAGCCTTCATTTTCTATCATGTCACTTATGTATTTGTAATCGACTGTTGGCGTAAGATACAGCTTCCCTACATTCAACGTATAAGACACGGAAGCATACTGGGTCATTTGAGGCTTGAGCTCTGGGTTGCCGATGCTGACCAGCAAGGAGTCGGTTGACGTGTTGTAGGGATTGATATATGCCACATTGGGGGCTGTGTTCGTGAGCCTGTAGCTCAAACGCACGGAGTTGTGGCAGTTGACGACCCACGTCGTGCTCACATTGCCTCTCGGACGAAAATAGCAGTAACTCACTTCGCCAGCCTTTGCCCATATTCCCTCTAGCCCTATGGATGCATTATAGCGCAGGAACTTGCAAGAGCCACCATATCCAACATACATGTATTGATTGTAATTATGGTGCTTGAAAAGTGGATTCTTACCCATCAAGTTGTTGATTTCATCCATGACAAGCGTACTTCGGCTTCCTGCTATCAACGAACCGTTGTTGGCGAATTCCTTGGAGTAGTCTATGTTGAAACTTCCTGAATGGCGCTTGTTGTCGTAACGGGTATCGTCCTCGTCAAGTTGCTCGTCATAAAAATCCTTACGATTGGCGGTATATTTGTTTTTGTTGAAATTATAGGCCAAGCGCAATTCCAATTCGCTGTTTTTCGTAAACGTATGTTTGTAATACAGACTTGTGGTAAGAATGTTGCTTCTGTTCTTGTCGAGGGAATTGAAGCCATATGCCTGTGAAATATCCGTTTTATAGAATCCCCGCGCCGAGCCATTTTCCTTCGTGGCATGATATGAATCATAGATTTGGACGGCAAAATAATCTCTTGCCGTCATTTGGTACTTCAACAGCAATTCGCCTATCCATTTGCTGCCATCATTGCGAGTTGACAGATTGTAACTCTGCTTGTAACCAGTGTTCTCACGGTTCACGAGCGATTCCACGTCGTCATGATATTTGTAGTGGTAAGCAGCCCTGCCATAAAGGCTCACCTTATGATTTCCCACCTCAAAATATCCCACGCCAAAACCATTGTCAAGCGGGATTTCATGGCGTGTCGCCCCTTCAAGCCATAAATATGGCTTGGTCTGTTTTTTTAGTTTTATGTTCAAAATGCTCGTCACGCCTTCTTGCAAATATCGGGCAGAAACAGAGTTTACGACTTCCACGGATTCGATGTCGGCTGGGGAAATCGGACCGATGCCCGAATTGACCATGTTGCCATTGATGAGAATCAGGGGAGTTTCTCCATTTAGCATTTTCACCGACGAGGTGTTGACGTCGGATATGATGGTAGGAATCTCTTGTAAAGCCATAAAGGGATTGGTCATCTTCTTGGCATCTGCCGACAGATAGAACACCTCGCCATTGGCAGTCCTCCTTACTATCTGGCTACGGTCTGCTACTACTGTTACCTCGTCCAGTATTTTCGTTTCTTCCTCCAGTTTATATATACGCTTGGTCGTTTCAGTTATGCAGAGAGAGTCACAAACCGTTTGATAGCCAAGACATGTCACCTCTATAGCATAATTTCCATCGGGAACATTGCTCAAGGAAAAATGCCCTTTCTTGTCAGAAGAGGTTGTCTTAAAAATCTTTCCGTCTTGTATGAGCAACACATATCCATTTGCTATCCCCACCTTGCCGTTCATAGAGACAATGTCTCCATGAAATACGTTCTGGCCATGAGCAAACGCAAAGTTAGCAAGCGCAATCAATAGTATGATAGTTCTATTTATATAGCTCATTTTTAAGAATGTTATACTTAAACAAATACATCAGATACTCTTTTTGAGTAAGATTACAAGCGTCGAAAGTGCAAATTTTGTCTTTATTTACCAATAATTGCCTATTACATATGCCTAAACAAGCTGGAAACCATTTGCAAGTTTTGCAATAGCTTGGTTGCATGTCTGAATACCAACTTTTCATTTTTTCTTCATTCCAATGGATTTTACCAGAAATCATATCAAGTTTTCCCAATGCGTTTTCGTCGTTAAATTTAGAAATTGTTGTGCATTTGAAAATTTTCCCATCATAATTAAATAGAACTTGATTTTTCCTTTCTGCAAAACAGACGCAACCCTTGGGCATGAAATAATAATCTACAAGAAATTTTCTCTCTAAAAAAGTTTGGATAGCATTTTTTAGAGCTTCTGTATTTACTTTTTCAGTTTTTAGCTGCCATACTTTCTTTATTATGACATACGTTTTTCTACGATCTAAGAAATCTATATCGTCAATTATTTCCTCTATATCTCGTAAAGTTCTATTATCAAAATTTACTCTAACAGCTACCCAACGCTTATCTATCTTCTCATTAATTTCTTTTAGAGTCTTGATGGTTTTTGCATAGGTATCCATTCCTGTTATTTTATCCACTTTAATTTTGTTATGGCTACTATGCCCTCCATCCAAAGTTATCTGAAAATGGCATCTAAATTGCTTAAGATAATTTATTTGCTCAGATGTAATAAGAGTGGAGTTTGTTGTAAAATCTGCTATCAACTCTATACTTCTTTCAGAACAAAATACATTTGAATAATCAAGCAATTGTTTTATCCCGTCAAAATACAAAAATGGTTCTCCACCAAAAAAAGACAATTTTAATGTCTTAAATTTAGTTGCTTCATAATGTAAATATATGTTCTTTTTTTTTATAGCTTCTATAACACCAGAGCTTAGCTTGCTACCTACAATTCTATTTTCATAGCAATACCAACAACTAAGATTGCAATCTAACGTTGTGTTTACAACGACATTATACAATCTATCGCTATTAACCATTTTTTCCTTCCCAACAAGAATATTTCCACATTCGTCAATAGTATCGTCAATGATAAATTTATTCTCTACAAGTTTATCATACAGTTTGGGATTCCTTGCTTTTATAACTTCTACATTTTGGGCGTTTTCTTCAAAAAGTTTATGGCATGCTTCATTTAATAATAAAAAACAATTGCTAACCGAACAATAATGAAGAAATTGGTGTGGAAGAATTTCTTCATAAAATTGATATTGGGAAATTTTCATACGTAAATTATTTATCGTCCTACATTGCTGTAGAACATATGTTTTACACTAAATTTATATTTACGTGAGTATTAGACACAAGAAAGATTAGCACTCATAATACCTATAAGTGCGACTGTAAAGTACGGCATTTTTATGTAACAGCTAAGATTTAAAAGTTTCATACACGTGTCCATAAGTCACAGTCTTTGCCGCTTAGCTGTTGAGACCAATTTCATAATCGGACTATGGGTGTTCCAGTAAAAATCAGCCTAAGATAGTGTAGTCTCAAGATTTTGTTGTTTTTTTCTCAAGACTAACTTTGTATCCAAGTTTCTTCAATTCTACAGTCAAGTAAAGCTTTCGCTTTTTTTCAATCTTGGCTTGCATATATTGAAATCCATTCGCTATCCATTTTATCTGTCTTGTGACCAGTCACATCTTTGATGTGACGGGCATTTACTATCCAGACATTTGGAATATCTGCCTCCAAGACACGCATTACTGGTTTCCAATAAACACCGGTACTCTCCATTGCTACATGGGTAATACCATTAGCTAACAGCCATTCTTTCATTTCTGTCAAACAACTCGTGAAGGTGTCAAAAGTGCGAGTCTCCTTACGGATGCCCACACATAGTTGCCACCACCACCTTCAAGTGGACGTCAATGCCACAGCCTCGCTGGATCAACTGAGGGAATGTTACGTTAGTCATAATTGCTCAATGTTGGTTTAACGCAACAAAGATAGCATTTTATTTCCAATTTACATTCGCTTTGGCGTGATTTTTTAGCTCATGGATATTTCATATATATATAATTCTTATAGTAAGCGTTGCCCACTGATGGTGAGCAACGCTTTTGTTAATAATACAATTTCAGTGCAAAATATGATCTTCTAAAGACACATTGCATTTACCTGACCCATTGTTGGTGCCAGAACATTTTCCACTGTCATTGTTTGTACCCGAACAAGTACCATCTGCATTATTGGTCGTAGATGCTTCTTGTCCAACACTTCCACCTGCAACAAGAAGCATTTCTTCTTTTTGCAATGCATCTACCATGGACTTTGGTAGTGACATAAATTGTGAATTTCTTTCCATAATACCCTGTTTATGAAAGTTAATACTTAATTTACGAAAGAGTTGACATAATATATCACTCTTTTATGCCAGCAAATATATAGCTATTTTTTGAAGTTTCCAAGAAATCGCTCTATATTTTTAAAAATTTATACATAATTAGCAATATTAAGAGCGTTTTGTCAGAAAAACAGTAATCTTTCGACAAAAAAACATAACTTAAATGGAAATACTTTCTTTTTGCTATTTTCATATGTGAGCCAACTTGAAAAAGTGGCTTGAAAATTTTAATTAACAAATGTTAGTTACAGTCCGTAAGCAAAAGAAACAAAGCTTTTCAATTTTGAACTTTAAAAAGTGTGCAAGTAGGCAAATAACGTATAGTTTTCATCTGCTTATCACCTATCTAAGTTTCAATTTGATAGTGCTCTGACTTTTTCAAGTGGACTCATATGTCAAACGTAATAAAATTAATGAGTGCGAATAGAATCCTCGTAAACAGTAATACGTTTTCTTATGTTGTCTATGATATTTCTATCTCGTTGCACATGGAAGTACTTCTCAATGTAGCGAATATTTGGGGCATCAGATGGAAGAACCATTTTCAATGCCCTATATTTCAAGTCTGCCTCCTCCCAATCTTGATGCTCTCGCCATTGGGTGAGGTTTCCCCAAATAGAGAGGACAAGGGATAGAGCCAAGCCACCAATGAAAAGAAGAACATTCTTTGAGGTTGGCTCGAAGCGATGGGTTACAACCTTCTTTTGAGGTGATTTGTTCATTACTTCAAGTTTTTCCTGCAATGCCTTCGAGGTGACAGTATGCTCTTGTTTCATCTGCTTGACAGCATCTACCAAGAGCTTGTTTCGCTGCTCATTTTTGCCAAGTTCAACCTTAATAAGGTCAGCAAAAACGACAATGGCATCTCTTAATTTGGATATTTTACCTCTGACTTCCTCTTCTTTGATAAACATCGCATTGATTGACTTGTCCAACTTGGTTATGTCATTACTTCCAGGAACGGTTTCTGCTCCTGCGTTCTTTGTAGAGGCAGAAAGTTCATCGACTTTCTGCTCCAATCTCTCAACTGTGCCGTAGATGGCTTCCAATAGTTCTTCTTTCATCTTTCTTTTGTTGTTTGAATGGTTTGTAACTTGCATCAAAGGCTAAAGCCTCTTCTGCGTTTCTTCTTTTTCTTCTTGGATGATTCATCCTCTGGGAATGGCTCAAAGGTCTGAGCATTGGCTGGAGCAAAAAGTCCAATGGAAGAAATACCGTCCCAAGGATCCTGGCTGCTCTCCGATATGGATGGCTCCTGCTCATTCTTGCAACAGCCCTGCTCATATTGCTGAGCAGAGTTGGCACTTGCTGATAAAAGGTTCTCCGTTCCCTCTAATCTCGCATTCAGTTTGCCAAAGCTATAGTCTCGGCTAATCTGCGTACCCTTGAAGCTATATCCATCCTTGCAGAAACGGATGCCTTGAACCTTGGTTCTCTCCTTGTCCTTATAGACAAGCTCCAAGCGAACACCTCGTTTTGCAAGTTCATTCTTGAACTTCTGCCAGCTATCTGCGACTTCCAATGCATCATTGACGGCATTGTGAATCTCGTATTTGGCACGCTCCGCATTGCGCAATTTGCGAGTATTAGTATTGCTCTTGTCTGTTCCGTAAGTAAGTCCATATTTGGATTTAAGAGCCTTGGTCACCTGCTCATTACGCCTGTAATCATTCCTGTCTGATATGAGTTTGCTCTCATTATTGATGCGGTTATACACGATATGACAATGTGGATTGTCCGTGTTGTGATGCCTGATGCGACAGCTTGGCAAGTTGGTTGAGGTTGTTCGCCATACCGATGAGGTGCTTGGCGATGGCTACCGTCTCTGCATTGTGTCCGCTGACCACCTCGCCATTCAAGGCTGACTCACGGATATACTCCGCCAACTTGCGATTGGCTTTTCTCGCCCTCAGTTTCAATGCCTCATAGCTTGGCTTCGAGAACTTCACCGTGACAGACTTCGACAGCTTGCGAACCCTGCCCGTGGGCGGTCTTCCGCCCTTTTTCCTGTTCTGTTCCTGTATGTTTGTCATTCGATATACTGTTTACAGTTGATACACTCACTTTCTGCGACCGTCGGGAGCAAAATTCCTCCGCCCTCATGGTGGAGCGAGGCGTTTTGGGATTTCCAAAACATAACCTCGCTCCCTCTCAGAACACGTTAGTTGGAACTACTGCCTTTCATCTATCCACGTCCAAGGTCGCAGACCTTAATTCTCACAATTTGCGCCAAGCCTCGAAGTCCTCTTCATAAAGGCTTAGGTGGTGGCGCACGATGTTCTCGATGATGCCCGATACGCTCATGCGTCTCCCTCCGAGGATGCGGACGACACGATCAAGACGGTCTCGTACATCGGAACTGACGAAGACCGGCTTGCGGTCGTCAATCCTTGGAACCTGGAGGAAGGTCTGCTGATACTCCTCCAATGTCGCCTTGCGCTGCTTGCCACTGATGCGCTTCTGCGGATTCGGTGGCGATTGAGCCTCGTTCGTTGATGTTTCCTCTCTATAGGGAGTTGTTGCAGCAACTTTTTCTACAATTGCTCTCAACTCTGGGTTCTCTACATCATCATAGAGAGAATTACAACTACTTGGATTGGCTTTGTTGCCATACGTAGATGGTTTAACAAAATCCAAATGCTCTTTTTCCATCAGCTCCTTTTGCCCAGGAGCCAAGACTGCATCTTTTGTTCTTGCCATAGCTTATGCTGTTTTATTTGTTAGTATAGTGGTCACGGTTTGCACCATTGACCGATTGTCGGGTGCAAAGTAAGTGTACTGAGTGCAGCCATGCAACTGATTGGGTGTAACGTGGCAATTTAGTTGTGGCTTGCTTATTTGCATACCGAGATAGTTGTGAGAACTTCAACGTATTTCTCAACTCATCATTGTTCATGTATTCGTTGCAGTCGTGCAAGTTTTTCTTGTTGTTTTTGGCGTTGAAGTCGGCAAACCCCGGCAACATACTGCCACAGAAATTGAAAACGCTTGTTTTTAGATTGCCGTGCCTTATCTTTGCACTCACAAACGTGGAGCACAGCATATGCGTGGAGCTTTGCGACATATAACATAGTATTAACTTAGAAAAAAGAAAAGTATGGGATTCATCGTATTCGAGGAAGAGGCATTCAACTATCTTGATGCCCAGTTGGAGAACTTCGTGAAGCGCATGGACAGAATCCGTGAGCGCAGTGAGGATAAGACCATGAACAAGTGGCTCGACACGCAGGACGTGTGTCAGACGCTCAACATCTGCCCACGGACAGTGCAGACGCTTCGGGACAACGGAACTTTGGCTTATACGCAAATCAGCCACAAGACCTACTACAAGCCGGAGGACGTGATGGCTATCGTAGCAGTAGTGGAGGACAAGAAAAAGGACATGCGCTTTCGCAAGCGCACAGGTTAGGCAGTCAATATACAACAGCCACTTTATCCAATGCAGCAAGTAAACCGAGTAACGTAAGTATCAACAATAAAACGAGACAACTATGAGCAATGAAGTAATGACAAGAAACAGCGAGTGGATGAACCACATCGTGAACCACCTCAACCGAATGGTTGACATTTTTGAACGTGCCGTGATGAACTACCGCCCCATGCTTGACGGTGAGCGCTTCATGACGGACAAGGAGCTTTGTGCCAGGCTGCAACTGAGCCGAAGAACCCTGCAGGACTACCGAAACAACGGTGTCATCCCGTATATCCAGCTTGGCGGAAAGATACTCTACCGCGAGTCCGACATTCAGAAGATTCTGATGGCTAACTATCGTGAGGCGTACCGAATGAAGGGCTTGTAGGAGAAATACACGTCCTTGAGGAGTGGGGTGAAATGAACAAGGCGACAACGTATAACTTACCGAGTGTGGCTGTTATAGGTTATCGCCTCGTTTTATTGGCTATACCGAGTTGTTCGTGTTTGCCGGGTATCATTTGTGTTACCTGTATAAATCTAATACCATGCTAAAACACACTGCGGTGGTTCGCCCAAGTGGCTGGAGGCGCAAAGCCTCCAAGGAACGCTGCTTTATGGCAGGTCTATGCCATTGCATTCTCTGTAAAGATACAGACCAGTTTAGTGCGGCTTGTCTGTCTGCCGATGACGGACTGCATGATGAACTCCCGAAAGGCTCTGCTCTCAATGCTGTCAATACGGAAGGCTACCGCAATGACGAGTTCAAGGCTATACACATCATAGCTGATGCGGTCGTTCTTCCAGACATGACGGCGTACACCCTGCTCTTTCAGGATGCCATCCTTGAATATAGCCTTGACAGCCTTGCGCACATAGCAGCCGAATACATTATACATGTCGGCAATCTCCTGCATGGTCATCCATACTGTATCGGTCGGCATAGATACCGTTCCGCTCTCGCTGATAGTTATAACTCCTCTGTTCATTTTCCAATATTTTTTTCGTTCGATAATCTGTTCCTTTCCCGCTTGGCAATAAGCTTATCCATGTCATTTGAAATCTTCAGCTCCGTCACCTGCGCATAGACCTGTGTGCTTGTGATGTCTGCGTGTCCCATCATCTTGGCTATGCTGCCGATGGGAATGTCCTCGTTGAGCATCAAGACTCCGAATGTATGGCGGCTGGCGTGGAATCCCAACTTATTACTTATGCCAAGCACCATTCCAAGGGTATGCACATCAAGATAGATGTCTTTCTTCTCACCCAGTGGAAAAACAGGCTTGCTGTCGTCCGTGGTATTGTAGAGCGAAAGAATCTTCTCGGCTATCGGATGGAGTGGCACGAAGAACTCCACGCCTGTCTTCTCTCTTTCCTTGCGGATGAACTTCCTACCCTCGGAGTTCTCACTGATATGGTGAGGGTACAGTTTCTTTACATCTATATAGGATAAGGAGGTGAGCGAGGCAAAAATGAAACATCTGCGTGCAAGCTCCGTTCGCTCGTCAGCCATCGGGGTAGAGAGCATCTTGATGAAGTCAGCCTTGCTGATATGGGTCATCTTCGGGGCTGCCTTCTTCTCATACCCTATCCTGGCTATGGGATTGAAGCGGATAATGCTCCTGTCCACTGCCTTGTACATCAACATGTTCAGCCAGAGAAGGCAATGGTTCACGTAGCTGTCGATACGTCCCTGGTCTCGTTTCAGGAATAGCTTGTATTCCTCCCCGAAATTCTCGTCTATGTCCTCAAAGGCGATGTCTTCCTTATCTAAAGTATGAACAAAGTCCCTCAGGTTCTTCTGCCATGTTCGCTTGTGCAGAAAGGTTTGCCTGGCTCTTGCCGTTCTGTACCATTCCACGATGGTATCGCCAAAACTCAGCAAGTATTTTCCTGTCGTGTCCTTGTCCTTCAATACAGCCTTCAGCATCTCGACTGTGATGATGCCATTGGTGGTAAGAAGTGAGTTGTATTTATCCTTGACCTCAGCAAGGAAACCTGCCAATCGTCCGTTGTCCCTTGCGTTCCGTACCTCTCCCTTCTTGGCGTTCCACTCCTGTGGTGTACAGGATATGCCTGTGGAAATGGCCCGTCTGCCTTCACCTTCTGTCTGTTGATGTAAGGCAAAATTGAAAATGTACTTCTGCTCATAGTTGTTGTCCTTATAATATAATAATGTAGTTGAACTGTGAAAAGAAAAGTTGAAATCCTTGGTCATAATGCGAGAATAAAGTCCTTCTCGGTTGCAGCGATGAACTTGTCCATGTCCTCAAACAGCTTCTTTTGGGTTACTCTCGCATACCGCTGCGTCATCTTCACATCCTTGTGACCGAGCATCTTGCAGATGGTCTCCATCGGCACACCAGCCTCCAGCGTAATGAGGCTGGCGAACGAGTGTCGTCCCGAATGGTAGGAATAGGTCTTGCTCGTTTCTGCCAACTTGCAGATGGTGATGAGATCGGTACGAACACGATTCGTGCTCAGCAATGGGAAAAGGGTATCTCTTGCCCCATCCTCGTATTTCGCCATCAGCTCCAACGCCTCGGGCAGGAGTTTCACCCTGGCAAGTGTTCCGGTCTTCTTGCGGTTATAGACGAGCCATTTGTCGCCATCCTCCAATACCTTGACATTGGCTTTCGTGATGGAAATGGTGTCTATGAAGGCTGTTCCTGCATAGCAGGCGAAAAGAAACAGGTCACGGCTAACGGATAGTCTCGGCTTGTCTTCGGGCAGTTCCGCATCACGGATTTTTATGAAATCAGACATGCTGAGAGACTTGGGTGTCGTAACCCTTGGAGTGCCAACCCGATAATGGGCGAACAGCAGGTTCTTGCACAAGCCTCGCTCAAAGGCGATGCGGCACATCTTCTTGAAGAGCGACACATAGATGGTGATGGTTCCTGATGAAAAGCCTTTCTCGTCAAGCAGGTAATGGTGAAAGTCACTGATGAAAGGCTCGGTCAGCTGTCCGAAAGCCAAATCAGTCAACCTATACTTCTCCCCGATGAACTCAGCGAGATTCTTGCGAATCTTTCTGTAAGTCCAGACACTGCTCTTCGACATATCGATGCCCTCATGGGTGCTGAGTTCACTGATATGCTCGTCCACGAAGGAGAGAAGGGTGGTCTGTGTCTTGACGCTGCCCTGCAAAGCCTCCTTGACATCCTTAGCCTCGAAGTCCGTTCTCTTTTCCACAAGCACATCGAAAGCCTTTTGGATGGAAAGCAACAACTGCCCGATGTCCTTGTTGGTTTCCACGGCTTCCTTGCTCTTGCCCTCCAATCGGCTGGCACGAGGATTCCAAAGCGATGGAGTGCAAGACAACTTGCAGGAGAACTGCGCCATAGTCCTGTTCACCGTGATGCGTCCCATGATGGGAGCTTTTCCATTCTTGTCCATTCCGCTCTTTTTTTAGGTAGAGCAACACCTTGAATTTTTCGATTTTCATAACGCTTACATTTTGAGTGTGCAAATATAATCATTTTGTAAGCGTTCCTTGATACGCAAAACATTGAGAATCAGCGCAATAAAATCCGTTGATGCACAAAGTTGCCTTTCCGTATTGTTACCTGCTTTGCATAGGTAACTGTGGCTCACGATTTAGTAACTGAACTACTTCCATATTCCTCACTCGCTTGCTTTATGCCGATTTGGCAACTTTGTGCAAATCTGCTCATTCCCAACTGTTTACGTTCCAACCTCTCTTATTCTCCTTGCATCATGTTTGTTGATACCACATCGGATTAGATTTTTATTCCGTGTCTTCGGGAGTTTCCAGGCCTTCCATATACACATGCGTATCCGTCGCCGTAACCAACTGTCAGTATCCATAAGGAGTCGTTTCATATTGGCTAGGTGGTAGTAGCCTACCCAACCTCTTATGTACTCTGTAAGCTTCTGCTCTCTCTTGGCATATCCCCATCCATTGCTTCGGGAAGTCAACTCCTTGAGCTTGGCTTTCATCTTGGCTTTGGCTTTTGGGTGTACCGCAAGTTGGCATTTGCCCTGGCTTACATAAAAGGAGTAGCCTAGGTATTTCACACCGCTTACGTACGACACGACAGTCTTTTCCTTATTCACTTTCAGGTATAGTTCACCTTCAATGTATCGGGTTATGGACTCCTTTACGCGTTTGGCTGCACGCTCGGACTTGCAAAATATCATCGAATCATCGGCATAGCGGACAAAATGGGAGCCCTCGGTGTTCGAGTTCCTTGTCTAACTCGTTGAGCATGATGTTGCTCAACAACGGACTCAACGGACCACCTTGTGGCGTGCCCTCCTCGCTCATCTCAAAGACACCTTTGTTCATAACCCCACTTCGAAGATATTTGTGTATTAGGCTCACCACCCTGCCGTCCTTTATCGTACGGCTGAGGATTTCTATGAGTTTGCTGTGGCTCACTGTATCAAAGAAACGCTCCAAGTCGAGGTCAACTACATACTCGTAGCCGGCATCGATTATTTTCTGCGCTCCCCTTAGGGCATCATGGCATCCTCTTCTCGGACGGAAGCCGAAGCTCCTCGAGGAGAATTGGCGTTCATAGATGGGAGTCAGGGTTTGGTTGATGGCTTGTTGCACCATACGGTCTATGACCGTGGGAATGCCCAATAGGCGCATCTTGCCATTGTCCTTGGGTATCTCTACCCTTTTTACTGGGTTCGGACGGTATGAACCGTCCTGCAAAGAACGTATCAGAGCATCCTTGTTAGCCAAGACCCATGGAAGCATTTGCTCACATGACATCTTGTCGATACCGCCACAGCCCTTATTACGCAGAACTGCCTTGTAGGCGTTGAGCAGATTTTCGGGACTGAGGATGCGCTCCAACAGGTGTTCCTTGTCGAATGGTACTTCCACGATGTTGTCCTCACATATCCACATGACGGTCTGCGCTCCCACATATCCTTCGGATTCCGTCCTATCTTTCTGTGGGCAGCCCTTGACTTCAGCCAATGTTTTCTGCATTCTTTCCTTCATAAGGTATGTTTCAATTACTATCGTTTAATTTATAGGTTCTGCCCTTCGTGGAACGTTATCGAATACCCCACTACTATGGCGTCTGCTGACTTCTCACGGCAAGCTTTACTCCATGACTTTCGTAAAAGCAACTAATCGACATGTCCGTGAGACCTCACTAGTTAAGCATGTTGTCTTTCCATCTTATACCCACTTGATTTACGGTATGCAGATCCGAGTAGTTATTGGACTTTGACTCTATTTGCAGCCTTATCCCTGCATACTGCCTTATATCAAGTTTCTGTGCGTTGGGTCAGATGTTTGCCGCTGACTTCTTTCAGATTCCGTGTCGCCACGGACACCCTTGTCTCTCTGGCTGGACGATTCCCACTACTAGGGCTCGTTAGGGACTTGCACCCATTAGGCAACACACATGCTAGTCAAACAAATAACACGGACAAATTGAATTTGTCCGGACAAATTGTCCGGTAGCTTATAAGTTACTAATATTTAACCCTTTACAAGCGACCGGACAAAAGAGCCGGACAAATTCAATTTGTCCGTGTTTCTATTTTAACTTAATTACTTTAACTTTTCTTCGTTCATACACTACGCTGATGCAACTTAGTACCGTTACCAGGCAAGAAGTAAAATGAACCTTATTTTAATCTTTCAGTTTCTTTGCCAGCATTTGGTCTGCGAGTCTATGTTTGTATTCCATATTTTCAAATATTTGATACTTTTTTTTGATATTTCCTCAGTTGGCTGGATTTTATTTCCTCAGTTGGCCGTATTTTGTTTCCTCAGTTGGCCGTATTTCGTTTATTTCCTTAATTGGCCGGACTCATTTTAATTAACAGGTTTTGGTTGTCTGAAAGCAGAAGGCGTTACCCCTCTCATCTTCTTGAAGAACTTGGTGAGATGAGCCTGGGAGGAGAAACCGAAGGTATTGGCTATCTCCTGAACCGTATGCGTGGTGGTAGAAAGCTCGCGCTCTATCTCCTTCACGATGTATTCATCGATGATTGCCTTCGGCGTCTTGCCGGAGATGCGGCGGGTAACCTGAGCCAGATAACGGCCACTCACATTCAACTGGTCGGCATAGAAATGAACATCGCTGTAAGTGCGGCAGAAGTTATTAACCTGCGAGATAAACTGGTTGTAAAGTTCGGAACTCCTGCCCTGCAGATTGCTCTGGCGCACGAGTTCTACATTGATGAAATCCTGCGCCATCGCCAACGCCTCCTCCATCTTCTTGCCCTGATTCAGATAAACGGCAAGAGCTGAAGAGAAACGGTTGATGAGACCATGCGAATTGGCATTGTCGAGGCGATAGATCCGGAGTCCCTGCTTCTCGGCAAGGCTCAGCAGTTTGGAATTCTGAAGAATGATGTCGCTCTCCTTCTTGCGTGACACGACGACAGAACAGAGCGGCAGCAGACGGTATTTGATCTGGCTCACCACATCTTCCGTCATCAGCGCATCGCCCTGGCTCGACCAGATGGCAGGGGCATAGATGATATGGGCAGGACGGTACTTGGTCAACGCATCGATGACCACATTCAGCGTCTCCACCCTGCGTATCATACCAATCTTCACTATATCAGGCTGCATATCGTTCATGATAGCCTCTATCTGCCCCGAAACAATCTCGGCTGGAATATCGAAGAACTCCTGAATACCGAGCGTATTCTGCACAGTGATGCTGGTTATCGCCGAAACTGCATAACCGCCCAACTCGGAAATCGTCCTGATGTCCGCCTGTACACCAGAGCCTCCGGTGCTGTCTGAACCTGTAATCGTTAATATCATATCCTTAAACTTTGAACCTGATGATAAGTTTGAGGGCAAAGATACAAAAAAAGAGCGAATAATCCGCAGAATTTGCAGATAATTCGCTCTTTTTTTATTCTTCAGTGAGATCTTTACATTCCTTGAGTATCTCGGCAGGTACCTCATCGCAACGTTGTAGCGGCTGATGTCGGTAACATCATCCTTGGCGGTCCATATCATGGAACCGGAAGCCAGGAGGCGGGTTACGAGATAACTCTGGTACCAGTCGCCCTTACCGTTATCATAGCTTCCGCTGATGATGTAGCCCTGGTATGGATCGTTCTTGATAGCGAACGAACCGGTGATATGGCGACCATACATACTGTCAAACTTCTGATACATCTCGAAAGTCTGGTCCTTGCGATTGAAAACGATGTAGCAGTATGTGCCCTCAGCAAGAGGTTCACCGTTCCACTCAGCCAACTTCCATGTGCCATGAAGATTGGCAGGCGTAACTTCCAGAGAAGGCTCCTCCGGTTCTTCATCATCGCTGCTGCAGGCAGCAAAGCCGCAGGCAAACAAAGCAATCACCAGGAGGGTGAAGAGTTTTTTCAAATATTTCATTGTCTTGGTATTTTTTTCTTTTTTTCCTTTTTTACCTTTTTACCTTTACAACGACCTGTATCGTTCTGTCAGACGGGCGGGCGTCCAAGCCCTCCAGAATAACAGGGAAGGTGAAGGATTCGGGCATCGTAGCCGGAATCTTATCGGCTATGATGGTGATGACGAGGTCAGCCTCATCACCCGGTTCTATCACCTCAGGCTCTGTCGTAAGACGGGCATAAGGAGGAAGAAGGAGGCTGGATATACGGAGCGGCTTGTCACCGCTGTTTCCGCAGAGGATACGTGCCTCAGGCTCTGTGCCCGGCTTTACCTCTGTGATACTTGCCTTCGCCTGTTTCAGTCTGAGTACGCCCATCTTGTGCGGATAGCGTGCCCACTGGTCAGCACCTGGCAGCACCTTTCCCGTTAAGGCGAGCTTAACGGCAGGCTGTCCCTCTACCTCTTTCAGATAGAGATAAGCACCCGTATTGATGGTGCCCGGATAGCGGTTAGGCGTGAAGGTGATCTGCACCTGACAGGTATCGCCAGGCTTCATCACATCGCCCCTGACATAAGAACTGGTACATCCACAGGTGGTTCTCACCTGTGTGATGTGCAGTATCTTCTTGCTCACATTCTTACCTACGAAGGTGAAGGTGCGAGGCGCATCGTCCTCGGTCATCGTACCTGCATCGATAAGCGGATGCTCAAACTTCAGCAGTTCCTCCTGCGCATTCACCGTAACAGGCAAAGCCAGGAAGAAAAGCGATAGGAAAGCAAATATCTTCATATTACATCCAACCATTGTTACCGGCACTCTTTCTAACGGTCACAACTACGGTCTGGCTGGTACCATCGGCAGCTGTTACGGTGAGCGATGTACTTCCGGCAGCGAGTCCCTTCACGATGAGCGTCTTGCCATCTACCGAAGCAGAAGCTACGCCGTTCTTAGCTACAGAGCAAGAAAATCCCCCTGTCTGACCTGCGAAATATGCAGCGAGGTTGAGAGAAACTGTCTTCTCGATGCCTACATACACGTTAGGCAACTTCATATCAGAACTGAATTCCTTGTTCTTGATGTTATTCAAGAGCTGAGCTGCATCAATCAGACCAGCACCCATCTTGCCGATGTACTTAGAGAGCTGTACAATCTCTGGCGAAGCACCTACGGTAGTATGGTTCATATAGTAGGTCTTAGTTGCACCATTCTGATAATGACTATCCAAATCCTTCACAGATTTCTTCATCAGGGCTACGAAGTCGGCAGCACGATAATGACGGTTCGTCTTGGCAGCATAAGCGAGACCCAAGGCAGCCACACCCGAAACATGAGGACAAGCCATAGAGGTTCCCTCCATGTAGCCGTAAGCAGGCTGACCGTTCTTGATCATCGTAGAGAGCACAGCACCTTTCTGCTCGGTGGTCTCTGCCCAGTATTCATCTTCCTGCTCGCCAATCTTGCTGTAATATTCCAAGTCGCCACCAGGAGCGCTCAGGGTTACGAGCGAACCGAAATCGGTGTAGCAGGCTGGAGTAAAGTCGGCAGCTAATGAAGATACGCAGACGCACTTAGAGTAAGCACCTGGGAAAGCAGGATTGCCAGCATACTCGTTACCGGCTGCGAAGACTGGAATACCACCGTCGATGACACCATTAGGCGAACCGGCATTGTTGATGAAGTAATCCAGAGCTTCCTTCTCCAGCGGATAGGTCTCAGCCCATTCCTTCTCGGTAGCAGGACCCGGAGTATAACCGTTGATGATACTAGACTCTGAAGAGTTGTAACCCCAACTGCACTGCAGGATGACTGCACCATTATCGGCAGCATACTTGATGGCTCTCGCCTCGCCTGCCAAGGTTACACTGTTCTGACCGGAGAATACCTGACAAGACATAATCTTGACACCAGAGTTAGGAGTTCCGTCACCACCGGCAACACCAGATACACCGATACCATTATTATTTACGGCTGCAATGGTACCAGCTACGTGAGTACCATGACCGGTGTCATTGGCATCAGTCCAGGTAATATCGCCGCTCTCAGTAACGAAGTTGTAGCCATGAAGGTCGCCCTCATAACCGTTTCCGTCGCCGTCAGTCTGGGCACCCTGAACACTTTCGCCCGGGTTGCACCACATGTTGGCTGCCAGATCAGGGTGCGTATACATCACGCCCTCATCAAGAATAGCCACGATGATAGAAGGATCGCCTGTACAGGTCTTCCATGCCTCAAGTGCATTCACATCACATCCTGCCTTAGCGCCTACCTTGTTGTTGTTGTTGAGGTTCTCAAAATCATAGTTGCCCTCGCCCAGGTTACGGTAATGCCACTGGCTGGTAAAGCCCGGATCGTTTGGCTCGCCATTGGCTGCTGAGCGGGTAGACTTCTGCTGAAGTGCCTTATCGCTGAGATAGATGCGCTTGCTGTCGGTATTGTAAGCACGCTTGATGCGGCCGTTGGTCTGAACCTTTGAGATTTCGCCCAACTGCTTCAGGCGCTCGGCAGCCGTCTTCAGGTCGGTTCCCTTATTAAACTTCACCGTATACCAGAGGTGGAGTCCCGCCTCGCGGGTTCTTGCCTCAGTATTTGCATCTACCGGGAACACACGCTCGAAGCTGTAGCTTCCCAAGATGTCGAGCACCTCATCGGTAGAAGGAATACCCGAACGGGTAGCCTTTCCGGCGCGGGTCTTGCTCAGTTGTGCCTGGTCGAGGATATCGCTCATCTCCGGACTGAACTTAATCAGCAGTTCACCCGCCTCAGCATCTGCAGGAATGGTGATTTCTGAATTGCCGTCAGAAGAGCCGATGGTTGACAGGCTGTCAGAACAGCCCGTCAATGCCAATGCGACCATTGCTATATAGAAAAACTTTTTCTTCATTGTTTGCTTCTATATTGTTTTTATGTTTATCTTACTTTTTCTTAGTTCTCCTGTACTTAGCCATCAGCGCAGCTTCATCAATATCGCCTGCTGCCACGTATGTGCGGTAGTAGAGCGGATAAGCTACACCCGGAACCTCCCAGTTGCTGCCTGGGTCTTTGGTTCCGTAATAGTAGTCGTAGCTGTAGCTGTCGTCTGTCATATTAGAGAAACCAACGGCAGCGCCATCGCTATTCTTACCCTTAGGCTGCTGGTTGAACACCATCGTAGGTGCATTCCATTCTACCAGGTGTGGATGGAAGAGAATCCAGTTTGGCACCTTTCCTGTAAAGAAGTTCAGGTTGAATGACAACTGACGGCAGTTTGGCAATACACGTGGCACCTGGAGAGGATAAACATCCGCACTAACTACAGAACCATCCTTGTGTTTGCAGGTTACAGGATTATCCTTGCCTGAGAGCAACCACTTGCAGGTATCGCCTACCAGCTTGTCGAGATAATCTTCCTTGTTGGTAGAGAAGTCAGACTTGGTGTATCGGGTAGCCTTGCCGGCAGCCTCCAGTGCCTCAGTCATCTCTTCATCGGTAGGAAGTTCACCCTCCAGGAAGCAGTAAGACAACTCCAGTGTATTCAACTTATCCCATGTCAGGAGCTTGAGAAGCGCCTGGCGGTCTGCGGTTCCGGCATTTACCTTACCATACAGTCCGATAGGATAGTTATTATAAACATAGACGCCTGATGCATTCATTTCGCCCAGCGAAGCGATGTTGGTGACAACATCCGTACGGCGCTGTGCGTAGAGAATGAGGTTACGCAACTTAGGGAAGTTCTTCTCGTTGACGATATCGGTGATATCTGACAACTTGTTGAAGTTGTTACTTACCAGGTTGAGCGATTCAAGACTCTTGCCCAGATTAATAAAGCTATCAGGCAACTGAGTCAGACCGTAAGCCTGAACGGTAAGATTCTTCAGATACTTCAGCGAGCAGATTTCATCACCGAGGTTCACCTCACGAATCTGGTTGTTCTCGTTGGAAGCAACAGAGAATGACTCCAGGAACTTGAGGTTGCCCACTTCCTTAGGAAGAGTTTCGCCACTCTTGAGGTTGAACTTGCTGAACTTGACAGAACGTACACGTCCTAAAGCCTCAGGATGTTTTTTCACTAAATCATCAGTAGCTTCCCAGAGTGTTACGCCGCTCCAGTTGCGCATGTTATCGCTGGAATCGAAGGTAGCAATGCTACCCAGTTTCTGGTTGATCATGATGAGAGAGAGAGAGTCACCGGCACGGTTGTCCTCAATCTTTGGTGCTGCCTTCTGACGAACGGTCAGGATAACATCATCTGTAGGATTGCCATCTGCATCTACCAGCTGGTCTTCAGCCTTGATTGGCACGAGATGAACCTTAGCCACACGAACGGCAGGAACCACGTTCATCGCCCAGCGGAACTTGAAGTTCACGGTGCGAGGACGGTACTTTCTGTCCAGCACGATACCCAGGTTAATACCTGTCAGCTTATCTTCATCCTTACTGTTCAGGAGCCAGCCCTCACGCTCGCTCTCGTTCTCTGCCTTCTCGGCATCGGTCAGATCACCCTCAAAAGAATACTCTATCTTACCAATCTTGCATTCCACGTTGGCAGAAATCAGACTCTCGAAAGCACGGTTATCGTAAGAATCGGAGTTTTCGATTTCTACAACAGAATCCTTCAGGAAGATCTGCTTGCCATAACCGAACTGGGTGATGGTAAGCTTGCGACTCTGTCCGTTGGCACCCTGGAAACTGAGTTCTGTGCTGCGGAGCGTGTTGGAAAGAGTAGAATCCACCTTGATGGTACCCTCAACAGAACCCACGCCGTTGGCAGGCGAAAGCGTCAGCCAAGGCTCAGAGGTATTAGCTACCCAGTCCTGTGAGGCAGCGATGGCTATCTGCTCTGTTCCACCCTGAGGGCCTATGGCTATCTCCTTTTTATCGAGCGCCAGTCCTCCTGGGATATCGACATCATCCTTATCGCTGCAGGCTGTGAAAAGCCCGGCAGCGAGAACGATACCTAATGTCAGTTTATTCATATATTTCATATTACTACTTTCTTATAGGGTTTAATTTTCGAGATCCAAAGCATCACAACCGCGGATGTCCTGATTCTTGTTGTAGAACAGCATATACATACCTGCCTTGATGTATGCGCAGACGCTCGTTACATCGATAGAGATGTTAGGGTTGTCTGTGATATTCAGGATATAAAGGTGAGAGGTCAGTGTCTCTTCTACCTTACGGATATCGTTGGAACCAATCTGGAACTGGATCAGGCTCGGACAGGTTGTGATTCCTGTAGGCCATGTACGCAGGCAACGCTGGTCGGTCTTCTCATCACGCTGGTGGTTGATAGCAAAGGCACGGAGCACGGCACTGTTCAATGGCTGGGTTGGCACCTCGGTGAAGCAGTTGTAGCTCAAGTCCATATTGGTAATGTATGGCAATGTGGTTGAGAGGAAGTCATCAGAGAGGGATGTCAACTTGTTGAATCGGAAGTCGATAACCTGCAGCAGATAAGCCTTCTTGCCCTTGATGGAACCCTTAGGGATGGTGCGCATCTGGTTGCCGCTCAAATCGATGGTTGTGATTGGCGAACCGGCAGTAAACAGCTCTGAAGGGAACTTCTCTATCTTATTGTTTGACAGACTGACTGAAGCTGCATTAATACCCCTGTAGGTACCATTACTATTATCTACACCTGTAATCTCGTTGTAAGAGAAGTCTACAGAACCCATCTCGCGAACAGAACTTGCATCGAAGATATTCGGAATCTTCTTCAACTTGTTATGAGCGAAAGTCAGACTTTCCACATCATCTGTAAAGGCACAGAGATTATCAGGAATCTCTTCAATCTGGTTGTTGTTCAGATAGAGAGAAGAGAGAGCTACCTCAGAACCAAACGGATGTACCTTCTTGATATTATTGTAAGCCAGGTCGAGCAAACCGAGATTTACCATCTTTCTCAATGCAGAAGACTCAGGGAACTCCTCCAGGTTATTGTAACTCATATAGAGAATCTGGAGTGTCTTACCTGTCTTCTCCTCAGCTAAGCGAGTCCAATCTTTTCTCAACTGATTAGCAGAGATTCCCTTGCATCGCGCCAGGTTCATCGCCTGCAATTTAGGGAGCTTATAGTAGAAGTCTGGAATGCAACTGATCTTCGGACAGTTGTAAAGTTCGATATCGGTCAGGTTTTCCATCTTGTCCCAATCCTCTTCCTTAAACTCCTGTGCAAACTTACCATAAACAGGATCGTCAGGCTTGTAGAACTTCGCACAAACCGAGTCGGATGTGATAGAAGAGTTACCGATGTAGAACTGCTGCAACTTAGTCAGGCGATAGATGGCCTTAGATACACCTGTAATCTTGTTGGTCAATGTACCGATCTGCGCATCCTTCAGGTTGATGCGGCTGTCCTTCTTAATTTTGTTCTTCGGTGCCACCTTAGGATCAGAGTTGTAGCTTTCTACAATCATATCCGACATGTTGGCACGTGGGTCATACTTCAGAAACTTGTTCTCATAGTCGTGACGCATGCTGCTCTTCTTTGCTGCAGTCAGACTGTTTGCATCATAATTATTGAAGATGTTGGCACCAATCTTCTCATCGTGAGAACCGAGGTTGAGCACCTGGAGTTCTGTCAGCTGTCCGATGGCATCAGGTACGATTCCCTTTGCACCGAAACCGGCGATGATAAGACCGATGACACGGCCGTTGCTGTTGAGCGTTACGCCCGGCTGTTCGCCCCACATATCGAGTTCCTTGTTGAAGTTCCAGTTAGCTCCCTTGAAGGTAGCATCGCCATAGAAGCTCCACTCCTTACCATGGAGAGATTCCCAGATAGCCTTCAAAGCCTCATAGTCCTTGATATACTCCTTGGTCTTGGAAAGGAGGATAGGCACCTGAGCTTTATCATTGAGTTGATTGTCCTCTATAATGAAAGCCTCACCCTTTACAGGCTGGGTTTCATACTTGGTCTTCACCGCACCAGTCTTGCCGTAGGTGGTATATGAGGTAACCTGATAAGTACCGGCAGGCAACCATACGGTAGAATCGCAGTAAGCTGTACCTGTATCCATATACTTATCGTTCTCATTGTCAGGATTCTGATTCTCCTTGCTTCCCTCCTTATATTTCACCTTCAGTTCAGGGAAGGTATAGGTCTCACGGGTAAAGAGGTTGGTCACGCTGACATCAACGAGACGGATGTTAGAGAAGAGATACTCAGTACCACCGGCACGGGTCTTCTCCCACTCCTTCACGAGATTGAACTTCACCTTACCATGCTCCACAGTCTCCACCATAAGGTTCTGTACTTCCAGACCGCCACCTACTACAGTGAATGTTTCGCCGGCAGAAGAAGCCAGCAACTCCTCGTCTACCGCATCATAGAGATAGAAACCGATGACGGTGTAAGTACCCGAAGCGAGTTGCAGTTTTTCACTTCTCAGACCATACTCAGCATTCTCTGAATTATAAGAATTGAGCACCAGTGTCTGAGACACAGTTGTACCGTTGTGCTCCATGACCACCTTGATTTTCTTGGCATCATCCAGTTTCTCAAGTTTGTCAAGGGCAGTAGCACGGGTAGCTCTAGAAGAAACCTTCTTGCTGAGCTTGAACTGCACATATCCGTATGTGCCGTCCCAGCCTCCGGTCTCATCATCCGAGCAACTTGTTGCTGCAAAGGTCAGGAGAGAGACCAAGAGCAACAAGAGTGCCTTTGAAAATATTTTCATTCTATTCATTACTTTCTAATTTTTCTGATAGAAGTATGTTTCTTACTCATTCCCTCACCAGGAGATTCAACAACAAGAACCTTTACAGGAGTTCCGTTGTCCTGGAATACCATAAACATTGGAGTAACTTCTGGTACCGTAACAGAGAAAATCCAATTTTCCTTATCGACCTGTGCAGCCTCTGCGTTAACATCATTTCCGTTGAAATCCTTAACTGTAAGATAGCCTGTCTCCATCATAGTGGCAGGGTCCCAATCCTTGATATTAGGATTAACTGTAAGATAGCTTCCTGCTTCTGACTGAGCGACATATATTTCGTCACCATTGTAGCCAAATGTTCCTGATATGATAGAACCATACTTTGATTTATCCTTCTTGCACTCTACTGGCAAGTAGTTCATCTCCAAGATTGTAGGCGCTGCAGACTGATCATCAGCAGAAGAGTTGGCCTCCTTCTGTACAACATTCATCAGGAAGTAACGGTCGTAATCGCTCTTCACTGTCATGAAGTCTTCCTCCAGCATTCCGTCGAGTCCATTCTCCAGACTCTCGAATACGCTCTGTGGCAATGCATAGACCAGGAACTCACGGCTTCCGCTGCCTAATGGAGCGACTGTGAGCTTCACATCACCCTTCTCACCCTGCAGCTTCACAGCACCAGTTCCATCCTCGAACAAACCATTCTCCGTGTTCTTGAAGACTACCAGCTGGTAAGCATCACCCAATGTCTTGAGGGTGAAAGGAACGAAGTTGTAGAAGGTGAAATCGTTGGTATCACCGCCATTCAGGCTAGAACCATTCTGAGTGAACACCTTACCATCGAGAGATACATTCCATACTGCCCACTGTGAAGAGGTTGGATAAGTAACATCCATGGTGCTGGTGGTCATACCATTATAGATAACAGGTATGGTTACAGCAGCCTTGCCATCCTCAGAAGTGAAGGTTATGGTGTAGTTGCGGTCCTTAGCGATGGCATACTTAGCACTTACGCCCTGATTCTCCTTGAAGGAAACTCCGCCTACAGCATCCTTGTTAGGTGTACCTACCAGGAAGCCGCCTTCCAAGTCTACCCAAGCTGGAGTATTGGTAACAGCAAAACGGAAGTTTGACTTTACGGTAAACTTGGTGTATACATTGTAACCTACAGTGATACCTGTCTCGGTGATATTATTGCCAGCCGCATCGAATACCTGCAACTTATGGTCGGCAGCCGAACGCTTAACCTCAGCGATGGCAACCTTCTGACCACCCATATTCAGGAAGAGCTGAGCCACGCTCATATCCTTGCTGGCATCATCATCAGTAATCTTAACCTTGATGATCTGCTTGCCTGCAGTACCATTGAGTACGAAGGCGCCTGTTTTCTCGCCCTGCACCAGTTTACACCAGATTTTGTCTGAAGAAAGGCTCCAGCTCTCGTTGGCATCGAAGGTGAAGTCCAACTCAGCACCAGCTGCACCGCCGATAGTCTGTACCTGTGGGAACACAGGAGTTACGGCATCGTCATCGCTGGAACAAGCGGTGAACAGAGTCACTGATACCAGCGCCATCAATACGAGCCAATATTTTGAAATCAATGTTTTCATTTTCTTTTTATTCTACGATTAATATCCTTGTTCTTTCAATTTCTCTGCCTCTGCATCGCTGATCCATTCATACATGGTGATGAAGGTTCCTACGTTGCCGAATAATGAACCATCTTTGTTGTTTACACTCATAACAACATACTGCAATACATAGTTCTGGCAGGTGTTATAATAAGAGGTATAGAGAGAAGGCTGGCTGATGCGCAACTTGCCGTCTCCATAGATGGTACCGAACGCCTCGCCGGTTTCACCAGCTATCTGGTCGTCCATCTCTACCTTTGGCTCAAGAATGTTCTTGGTATTGAACTTCAACTTCAGGTTGTAGCCCTTATAGTAAACATCCTTCAGCAAAACGGTATTCTCCTCGCCTTCCACTACCTCAGTCTTGATCAGACGGTTGGTTACGTTGTTCAGATACTGACTGTAGAAGGTAGATGTAACCATGCACCAGCCAGAGAAGTTGTGGATATCGAAAGGACAAGACTTCTGCATTACCACGTGGGTATAGTCCTTATAGAGATCTGTCCAGTTATACTTCTCCGGAATCACCAGTTTCAGGGTGAAGCCGAGCGAATCGGTCTTGCCGATGTTATCATAGATACCCTGAACCTTCACATTTCCTACCATCTCGCCCGCCTTGATTGTAACGGTGTTGTTGAGGATGCGGTAATGCTTACCCTCGATGGCATTGCTCTGCTTGTCTACTACCTCTACGCCGAAGGTGCGGTCGTAGTCAGCTTTTTCGGTTGCAGATACAGGCACATTGAAAACCTCATTGCTTTCCTGTACAGCATACTGATAGAGCGTATCAGAGAACATGATATGACTTGAACCAGCATAAGTGGTATAATCCTGTGAACAACTCACAAGAGCGATGAGTGCAGCTACGGCTGCCAAACATCCCATCATTATTTTCTTCATGATCTTCCCTTTATTTTATTTGTTACTTTCATTAGGCTGAATCTCAGAACCTGGTGCCTCAAGCTCATGCTGAGGAATTGGCCAGACAAAGAGAGGGTCATCCTTTTCAACCTTCAGACTGCTCTGCACGAAATTGGCAGCAGGCTGGTCGGCAGCCTTACGCTCAAATCCCTTGTGCCAGCGCTTGAGGTCGTTCAGACGGAAGCCTTCCATATAGAGTTCCTTCACGCGCTCTGCCTCGATTATCTTCATGGCGTTGTTCTCGCTCATCGAGGTGTTACCACCATATGAAGAGTAGCGGGCTGTACGCAAGGTAGAGATGTCCTTACCTGCCTTACCATAGTCCTCCTTCATGGCGTAAGCCTCAGCACGAATCAGATACTGCTCTGAGAGACGGAATACCATTGGCTGGTGAACATGCAGGATATTGTTGTTCAGGAATTCTGCATCGCCGAAATACTTGCTCAGCAAAGGCCACTGTAAACCATGCTCATAACCTGTTACACGGGTTGTGAAGATGGCTGCAGCACGGAGGTCCTTGCTGTCGAATGAGTTGATGACCCATGTCTCAGGCACATAGTCTGGACGATAAGTTACGAAGTTGTAGTTATCGAAGATGGTACCCAGAGCACCGCCATAGCTGTTCACGGTAAAACCTACCTTCCAGATAGCCTCACGCGAATCACCATAGGTCCAGATATACTTATAATCGTTCACCTGGTTTGAATAGGTGTTGGAAGAAGCCTTCTCTAATGTATAATACTTACTGCCGATTACCTTAGATGCATACTTGATGGCATCATCATACTTGTGCATATATAAGGATACGCGCGCACGCAAGGCATGACAGGTATACTCGTTGAAGTAAATCTCGTTGTAGAGACTTCCTGTGAAGTCTTCGTCTACTTTCAGATATTCAGCAGCCTTGTCAAGATCTCTCAATACGAAATCGTATGATTCCTTCAGAGTGGCTCTCTTCTGTGGCTCATTGCCGTAATAGTGCTCTGTGAGTACAACGCCGAGTTCCTTCGCAGCCTGCTCATCGCTATCGTAAGCCTTACAGAAACACTTGATCAGTTCTGAGTAAGCCAGGGCACGGGCGAAGTAAGCCTCGCCCTCATACTGCTCCAACTTATCAAGCTGCTTATCATCATTGGTTGCAGCCTTTACCTTTTCAACATTATCGAGCAGGAAATTGCATCGGTTGATCACATCATAAAGGTCGGCATATACCGCCTTGATGTCGGTGTTGGTAGCCTTGATATCTTTCCAACGGTAGATATCGCCATAGGCATTAGAGTAGCCCTTCACGCAGTACACGAAGTCTGCCTGCAGATCTGGCAGGATTGTCAGATTGCCCGAATAGAGGGCGCTGCTCTTGAAACTGTCGTAGATACCGTATACCAGCTTGTCCATGTCGTCCACCGTGTTGATAGCCTGGTCCATGAGGATAGAATCCTCAGGATACTTATCAAGACAGGAAGACATAGAGAGGGCTAGGATTCCCGACAGGATGTATGTCTTTATATTTTTGATATTCATTTTTTTTCCTTTCTTGGTTAGAATTGCAATTCAACACCCAGAGTAAACTGGCGTGATGCCGGATACTGTGCCTGGTAAATATTGGATGAAACCTCAGGATCCAGACCGTTGAAACCGGTTACGGTGAAGAGGTTCTGTGCCTGACCATAGATTCTGACCATAGAGAAGAAGTTGGTCTTGCGCAACAGACTCTGTGGCAATGAATAGGACAGACTGAGATTCTTCAGACGGAGGAACGATGCATTCTCCAAGAAGCGATCGTCGAGCTGGGTTACCTCGCCCCAACGTGGGATATCGGTAATGTCGCCTGGCTGCTTCCAGCGGTCGTACAACAGACGGTTTGACTGGTTGTAAGCAGTACCGAAGGTTATACCGCTCTCCTCGAAGTAACGGTCGTTGTTAATCACGTAGCGTGTACCAATCCAGCTGAACTGGGCAGAAAGCTGCAAGCCCTTCCAACGGAAGCTTGTACCGAAACCGCCCATCCAAGGTGCATCATAGGTCTTGCCTGTCATCACCTTGTCGCTCTCACGGAACTCGTTGGTCACGTTGCCGTTCTTGTCATACCAGAGCTGCTCACCATTCGCTGGGTTCACACCGGCATAACGGTTCAGGAAGAACTCGCTTACTGAGTGACCTACCACATACTTCAAACCGGTGGTTGAGTTTACATACTCGGTTACACCGTTATAGAGTTCCTTCAATCGGTTCTGGTTGTAAGATACGTTGGCACTTACATTCCAGGTGAAGTCGCGTGTGCGGATTACATCACCGTCAGCACTCAGCTCGATACCCTTGTTAGCCATCACACCTACGTTCTTCCAGCGATAGCCCTCGCCGGTTACGGTATAAGACTCAGGAACGCGCATCAGCATATTAGAGGTACGCTTGTAGTAAGCCTCGAAGCTGAAGTTGATTCTGTCGAGGAAGCCCAAACGGAGGGCGAAGTTGTTTGCCCATGTTGACTCCCAACCCAATTCCTCGTTACCACTCTGTGATGGATAGAAACCGGCAGTATCATCGTAGTTGGCACCACCCGATACCAGAGCCAGGTGATAATAGTTAGGAATCTCAGAGTTACCCGATGTACCGGTACTTACGGCAATCTGGGCTGTGCTGAGCCACTTCATATCCTTCAGCCAGTCGGTCGACTTCACGTTGTACATGAAACCGAGCGACCAGAATGTACCCCAGCGATGATCCTTACCGAAACGTGAAGAAGCATCAGTACGCAGAGAGAAATCGGCATAGTAGAGCTCCTTATAGTTATACTCGCCACGCATGAAGAATGACAAGTAAGAATAATCAGAAGATGAATCTGCCCAGCGGCTGGCACGTGTACCTGATGATACGTTGGTCAGGAGATCGCTGGTCTGACCCTTGGAATATACCTGGAAACCATCTGAGTGGAAATTGACAGCCTCCTGACCCAGCATCACGTTGAACGAATGGATATCGTTCAGAGTGAAACGGTAGTTAGCCGTAGTAGTCTCTGTCAGGTTGATGGCATCGCTGCTCTGGCGTGCCGCAGTACCCTGTCCGTGATTTGAAGAGAGACTTGGGAACGACTGGAGGAATGCTGTAGAATGGGTGAAATCGGCACCAAACTGAGTACGGATAGTCAGATTCTCTATCGGATAGATTTCAGCATACATGGTAGAGAGCACCTTATATTTCTTGTTCTTGATAGGATTCAAGCCCATGTAAACGATAGGGTTCTCGCTGGTTCCAGCCCAGTTGCCTGCTGAAAGTGAAGCCAGACTGCCATCCTTTGCGTATGGATTCCAGTAAGGCAGCATGAATCGGCATGCTGAGATAGGAGTAACGGTAGTATAGCTACCGTCGTCAGCCTGCTGAGCCTCCTCATAGGCAGCCATGGTGTTGGTACCTACCTTCAACCACTTGCTAGCCTTTACATCTGCATTGGTGCGGATGTTGTAACGGCGGAAGGTTGAACTCTGTGCGATACCGTCCTGATCGTAGAAACCACCAGAAACATAGTAGTTCAAGCGGTCGGTAGCACGGTTGATAGAGAGTTCGTAGCTCTGCAGCGGAGCGCGGTCGTTAAACACCTCGTCCAGCCAGTTTACGTTTACTCTTGAAAGGAGATTGTAATCCTTACCTGTATCCAGACCTACTTCTTTCTCAAACTGGATACGCTCGTCGGTATTCATCATCTTCCAGTTGGTCTGTGCCAACTCAGAGAAACCATACTGTGCACGGAGCGTAATCTTCGCCTTGTCCATTGACAAGCCTCGCTTGGAAGTGATGACAACCACACCATTGGCAGCACGTGCACCATAGATAGAGGTAGAAGAGGCATCTTTCAATACAGAGATACTTTCGATGTCGTTAGGACTCAAAGTATTGAAATCAGAACTTGAGATTGGCACGCCGTCGAGGATAAAGAGTGGCGACTTTCCGGAGTTGATAGAGTTGGTACCACGGATTTGGAAGGTAGCCGCCTTGCTAGGTTCACCCGAAGAAGAGATGACCTGCAAACCAGTACTCTGTCCCTGCAAAGCTTGGTCGAAGCTTGCCGCCGGCACATTTTCTATCTTTTCAGACTTTACGGCAGACACGGAACCCGCAATGGTTCCCTTCTTTCTCACGCCATACGCCACCACAACCACTTCATCCATCATCTTGGAATCCGAAGCAAGGGTGATGTTGAGCGTATTTGTCTGCGCTTTCACAACGTGCTTCTGCGTAACGCAACCCACATAAGAGTAGACAAGCGTAGCCTTCGAAGCACCCTTAATTTCGATGGTATAGTTACCGTCAATATCGGTCACTACGCCATTTGATGTTCCCTCTTGCATAATGGTCACACCAATCATCGGTTCGTTGTCTTCAGCAGACACGACTGTACCCTTGACGCTGAAACTCTGCGCCAAGACTGATTGGATAGACAACAATACAAGTGAGACAAGTAAAAGAGTTAATCTTCTCATCCTTGTTTGTTTCAAGTTTATTAATTAATAATTATAATTTTTTTCTCATTTTTTTCTCGTTTGGTAAAAGCCGAAAGCACTCAGGGTGACACTTCGCCCCTCCATTTATACATTCTTTCACTAATATGCACGCATGGATGGAAATACCTATTTAACTTAAATTGGTGCAAAATTACGAATATTTTCTTATTTGCCCAAGATTATCGCTTAAAATTTAAATGTTTGATATGAAATATCTATGTTTTTTAGCATATTTGCTCATAAATTTAGTTAATTGTCGATTTTTTGTCACATCCGATTACAGTTTGCAAAAACAAGTTCAATACACACTTTTTTGTTTCTATGCACTCGTTTTCATAAAGCTGAAATTACGTCCCGACGTATCTGATACTACGTCGGGACGTATCTTTTGCTGCGTCGGGACGTAGCAAATGCTACATCGGGACGCATTTTTTACTGCATCGGAACGTATTTTATCAGCTGTCGCAAGTAGCTCAGTCAGCTGACACAGATATCTCGACAAGCCGAAGGATACGTCTCCATTAGCCTACGGAGTCGTATCCATAACCCAATGCTGTCATATTCTTAACCCCACACAGCCATATCCATAGGCAAACGGAAGCACATCATTTATTTACCTCTTCACCTTCATATATTCCGTAGGAGTCATGCCATACTCCTTGGAGAAGCATTTGGAGAAATAACTGCTGTTGGAAAAACCAACGGTATACATCACCTCGGAAACACTGAACTTGCCCTGGCTCAGGAGCTCGGCAGCACGGCTCATACGCATCTCACGGATATACTCTACAGGCGTACGGCCCGTTATCGCCTTCGTCTTGCGATACAGCTGTTTGCCACCTATGCCTATCACATCCTGCAACATCGAAACATTGAAGTCGGAATCAATCATGTGCTTCTCTATCGCCTCATTGATCTCTTCGAGCAGACGCTTGTCTGCCCCATCCAACTCGCAGACATTTACTTCCTTCTTTTCCTCTTCAGAAGACTCAGAGCGTGCAGGAACTGGTTCTGAGGATGATGACTCAGGCTCAGATACAGGCGAAGCGGATAACCCAGTGGCAACAGCTGATGGCTCCTCAGGTTTCTTCACATTCAGGTAGCGGACCATCAGAGCTGTCACCTCATCAAATGAATGATGAGCTACGGCAGCCTTCAAATCTTCCGTCAGACGGTTGAAGAAGTCCATACGCATCTGTACCTGCTCCAACACCTCAGCCTTCTGCTTCTGGGCATCAGCCAGTTCCTTGCGCAGAAAATACCAGCTTACCAGCCATGCCACAAACACGATGAGTGCCGTGATATAGAAGAGCTTGCACCACCATGAGAGATACCAAGGCGGCAGGACGGAGATGTCGAGCGAATAAACCTCGGCAGCTATCTTGCCTTCACCATCCACGGCATGAACCGTAAGATGATAATCGCCATACGACAAACCATTGTAGGTGATATCGATGTTGCTCGAGTTCAGATAATGCCAGTCGTGGTCGCTGCCTTCGAGTTTGTAAGCATAAACGGCTGAAGGATGATCAGCAAAAGGAAGGTCGGTGAGCTGCAAGGTGAAGTTGTTCTCATCACTCTTCAGTTTCAGGATTTCTCCACGCTCCTCACGAGCCTGTCCGTTTACGATGATTCCAGCCAGCATCAGGCGGGTAAACTGCTTAGGCTTCTGTGCTACATCGGAACTGATTGCCACATAGCCGTCATTGCCGCCCATCATTACCTCATGAGTCTGTCTGCTGTAACAGATGTTGAGCGGCGCAACAGAAGGAATCATGAAACGCTGGCTCTCGCCCTGTGGATTGATTACGCAGCATTCATTGCCCGATACCACCCATATCTTGCCTTCCACATCGCACATGGTACTTACCTTGCCACCAATCTGCCATGTCTTGGAAGAAAAGCTGTTACCCAGCACAGAACCGGCTGCATAATAACAGGTTACCGAACTGTTATCACCCATCCAGATATTGCCCTTGCTGTCTGCCATCAGATAGTTGACAACATCTGAGTTAGCTACCTGCACCACCTTCATATCGTTCGGATTGATGCAGTCGAGACGGGTATAGGTAGAAACCCAAATCCTACCCTTTCCATCCATCACCATCTGACCTACATGCAGACCAGAGAGCGCATTCTTTCCCTTGTCAGAGAAATGCCAGTCGGCTATGGTCTTGCCGCTCAGAAGAGCCGCCTTATCCATCACGAAGACACCGCCCTGATAAGAACCCATCCATATCCTGCCCTTCTTGTCCTGGAGAATATCGTAAGCCCAGGCAGTAGAATACTTGCCACTCTTATCGTAGACGATGAAGTTGCGCATCTGACGGGAACTGCGGTCATAGAAGTTGATGCCATGGTCAGTACAGATCCATACATCGCCGTCATGGTCTTCATAAATCTTGCGTACACGGTTATGACTCAGCGGGAAGGCAGAGCTGTTCTGCTTGTACCATGCCACATTCTGATAACCTTCAGCATTCCGGGTGAAATGAATCAGACCGTTGGTACCGCCCATCCACCATTCGCCGTTGCGGGTCTGGAGCATGGCATGGAGACAGTTGCCCTCACCCGACATCGTAATCTTATCGAGCGATACATAGCGGTAATAGGTATGGGTAGTGAGACGGGAGAGTCCATTGTCAGTACCCACCCATACATTCTGCCATTTATCTACAAAGCAAGCCCAGACGATGTTGTTAGGAATAGAAGCATCATCGCGGGAATCGTGGATATAATGGGTGATGGCATTGGAGAGTGCCATCTGATAGAGTCCGTTATCGGTTCCGATATAGAGATTGCCGGCAGCATCTGTAGAAAGACATTTGATGGAATTGCCGTTCAGAGCTGGAATCTGTGAGAAGTTCCTGAGCTGCAGATCGGCACAATAGAGAGCGCCCTCGGTACCAATCCAGTAGCATCGGCGCTTGGCATCATAGGCGAGCGCATTGACCAGCGGCTGTTCTCCGGCACGGAGCGGAATCAGTCTGCTGCCGAGACGCAGACCAGCAAGCGAACCTACGAGCAAGCCTCGCGGAGTAGAGAGCAAGGCATAGACATCGCCACCGAAGTCAGTCTTACCACCCTTGATATCGAGCACACGGAGTTCCTTCAGCTGCTTGCGCTTCGCCTCATCGGCAAAAGCCTTCATGGCTGGTGTTTCGGCATATTGATAAGATTGCGTATCGAATTTCAGGATGCCGTTGCCAGTAGCCAGATAGAGCATCCTGCCCTCGAAACCGAGCGCATTGACACGCGTATTGCTGAATGTATGTTCCTGAAAATGGCGGTAGCCATGATAACCATCATAGCTGTAAAGACCGTTGTCGGTTCCGAGCCATATCATTCCATCACAGTCCTGGGTAATGGCACAAACGGACTGAGCACCTTCAAGGGAGGTGTTGACGAAACGCTGCGCATGGATGGCGAGCGAAACAAAGAGCATAGCAATTGCCATGCTGATGCGGTTTATAGGTTCTTTTTGACTTCTTCATGTGTGCAAATTTACACAATATTCATGATAACGCCAAAAAATATCGGAGAAAATTCAAAAAAAAGAATCCCCTGGGAAAAATAGCCGCTGCTATTCCCAGAGGATCCGATATAAACTATATACTTTATAACCAACTGAAATCTGTCTCAGTCTTCTTATATTGCCTGGAGCGTAATCGACTTTTCGATATTTCGCTTGCTGTCTTTTACCTTCAGGATGATGTCGCCCTTCTGCTTGCTGCTCTGTACGATGACAACGAGTTTGCCAGAGAAGAGTTTCATCTGTGGCTGGGTGAACGGTTCGAGCGATGTGGCATCGCCGTTGCAGGCTGCCTTGAAAGTGCCGGCACCACTCACCTCGAAGGTCAGTTCGTCATCGGCAAGCGGACATTCATTGCCGTCCTTATCCTGCAGACTCACGGTGATGAAGGCAAGGTCGTTGCCATCGGCATTCAGCAGCACATTGTGCTCATCGGTACAGCCTTCTACCATGCAGGCAATAGGCTCATGATCAGGTGTTTCTACGCTGAACTTCATCTGTGCAGGCTCGCCGGCAGTACGCTTTACGTCCTCGCCAACCTTATCGCCATACTGGTTGTAGGTAACCACGCGAATCTCACCCGGTTCATACTTCACATTGTTCCAGCGGAGGCGATAGCGATCCAACCGGCTTGACTTGTCCTTGCGAACTCTGCCCTGGCTCTTGCCGTTGACGAAGAGTTCGCCTTCCACACCATCGGTATAGCAGTATACAGGAGTCACTTCGCCCTCTCTGCCCTTCCAGTTCCAGTGAGGAAGAAGATGGGTAGTATGCTGCTGCTTGTTCCAGCGGGCACGATACATATAGTAGCGGTCCTTTGGAAGTCCGGCAAGGTCGCAGATACCGAAGTAGCTGCTACGACTTGGCCAGTAGGTATCGTAAGGAGTCGGCTCGCCCAGATAGTCGTAACCGGTCCATACAAACTCACCGATTACCCAACTGTAGTCATCCTGCATCTTCCAGTCATCATCAGGAAGATTGCTCCAGGAACAGTATTCGGTATCATAGCTTGAGCACTGACCATCAGGATAGGTAGCCTTATCACTTACCACTACCGGGAACTTGTATACGCCACGGGAACTGACCGTAGAGGCGGTTTCAGAACCGAGGAGGAATCCCTGAGGCAACTGCTCGATATTCTTATAATATTTATGTACGCGATAGTTGAAGCCCGGTACATCCATGGTCTGGGCAAAGCCGCTCTTCAAGGCATCTTCTGCCTTATCCATACCCTGGGTTACAGGGCGGGATGGGTCGTACTGATGACAGATATCCTGCAGACGCTTAGCAATCTGCACACCCTCCTTGCTCCACTGTTCAGGAATCTCGTTACCGATGCTCCACATCACGATGCTAGGATGGTTGCGGTGGTGCTTTACCAGATTGGTGATATCCTTATCGCTCCACTCCTTGAAGAACTTGGCATAGCCATTCTTGCATTTAGGATAAATCCACATATCGAAACTCTCTGCCATCACCATCATACCGAGGGAATCGCAGATTTCCATCTGCATGGTAGAAGGCATGTTGTGGGCAGTACGGATGGCGTCGCAACCCATCTGCTTCATCATCTTGATCTGACGGATAAGAGCTGCCTTGTTCTCTGCTGCACCCAATGGACCGAGGTCGTGGTGCAGACAGACACCCTTCAGCTTTCGGGTAACGCCATTGAGCTGGAAACCATAATCCTTGGATACGGCAATGGTACGGATACCGGTCTTCAGGGTCTGCACATCAGCCACCTTCTTTCCTTCATATCGAGTAAGTTTTACCTGATAGAGGTAAGGAGATTCCGGAGACCAGAGATGAGGATTCGCTACCTTCAGAGTAGTCTTGATTTCAGGATTGGCACCTGTGACGATCTGCTCGACAACCTTCTTGCCAGCCTCATCCAACAGGGCTATGACGGTCTTGCCCGACTTACCAGTCTTTCCTTCCAGCAGTGCATTTACTTCTACTTCAGCTTCTTGCTTATCAGCCTTCAGGGTACGGACGAAGGTATCCCAGGTAGAGAAGTTCTCGTTACCATAAAGTTCTACGGAAACCGGACGGTAAAGACCGCCTCCCGGATACCAACGACTGCTCTCCTCTACATTATTAAGATGTACCTCGATGAGATTACTCTTACCAAACTTGATGAAAGGTGTGATGTCGATGCGGAAGGCATTGTAGCCGTAAGCCCACTTGCCTGCCTCCTTGCCATTGACACTGACAACAGGCTGGCTCATGGCACCATCGAAGACGAGTACGGCACGCTTATAGCCCTTAGGAGCCGTCCAGTTCATCTTATACATACCCTCACCTATCCAAGGCAGCGCACCAGAACGTCCCGACTTCTCGGTCTTTTCGGTTTCGCCATTCTGCTCGATGGCCACCATCTGCAGGTCCCATTTCTTATCAAAAGGTCCCGAGATAGCCCAATCGTGCGGAACAGCTACCTGCTGCCACGCCTTGCCATCACGGGAGAAGTCCCATGAAGGCAGGTTGATAACCTTTCTGCTCTGCGCCTGGCACAGCGTAGTGAGTGCCAGGGCGAGAGTCATGAAAGTAATGCTTCTCTTGATCATATTGCTATTTAATATTCTTATTTATATGCATCGAATACAGCTGTTGGTTTGCCGCTGTTGTCGAACGCTCCCTTGGTATATGCATCCCAACCCAGAGTGGTATAGTTGGCTGGCTTCCAGTTGTTGTAAACTTCTGGTTCCCAATAGAAGATACCCTCGCAGATAGAAATCTTCTTACAGCCATCCACCATCTTCTTCATCAATGGCGCAGCTTGCTCAGAACCCCACCACATACCGATTTCAGAGATGATGACGTCCTTGCCATACTTAGAAGAAAGAGTCTGGATGTTAGAGAGACAACTCTCTGCATAACTCTGCCAGTTATCATCTTCCGGATAAAGAGACAGTCCGATGACATCCCACTTTCCGCCATTGTCCTTCAGCTTATCGTAGAGCCAGGTAAGTCCACCGAGGTCCTGACCCTTATCTACATGCACGATGACTTTTGCCTTAGGATAAACTTCCTTTACAGCATCATAACCGGCGTTGATATAAGCAGCAAAATTGGCTGCATTCTTAGATACCTGACCGGTTACAGCCTCATCGCTATTCCAGAGCATTCCGTCGCGGGTTTCATTACCCACCTGCACCCACTCTACGTTGGTTACACCTCTATCCTTCAGGGCTGTCAACACATCCTTTGTATGATCAGCCACAGCCTGTTTCATCTGTTCAGCAGTATAGCCCTGCCATGCAGCAGGAACTTTCTGGTTGCCCGGGTCAGCCCAGGTATCAGAATAGTGGAAGTCAATCATCAGACGGAAGCCGAGCTGCTGAGCACGCCAAGCCTTGGCGATGACATCATCCTTGCCACACCAGCCACCTTCCGGATTTACCCAGACACGCAGACGGATGGAATTGGTTCCCTCTTCGCGGAGGAGTTTCATGCATTCTGTTGCCTTGCCATTCTGATTATAGAATTTCACACCATCCTTCTCCATCTCTGTGAGCCAACTTACATCGGCGCCCTTGGCGAAGCCACTCATATCGTATGTCTTCTCCTTTTCAGGAGTGGTATTATCATCATTGCTGCAACTCGTGCCCGTGATAGAAAACAAGAGTGCTGAAGCCAGCAATATGGCTTTTCCTAAAATATTCTTCATTGCTATTTTTCTTATTAATTATTCATATTTCCATGTCATGGTGTTGAGGTCAGCGGTAACGGTAACTTCACCACCAGTTACATCATCCTTGAACCAAATGTCCCAACAGTCACTAGCTGTTGACAATTTAAAAAGATCGCTTGGATCAGAACCATACCAAGTCTGCTTGTCGTCCTTGTTTTCACCTACGAAGATAAACCGGAAATTCTCCCAAGCTGTTGGCTTGTACTTGCAGGTATAAACGCCATCACTCACCTTGTTCATCACGGCAAGAAGGGTGTTACCATCCTTAGAGAACATACAGAGGGTATTGCTAACCTCTGGCTCTGGAGTTGTCTGGTCGCCCTCAACGATGGTGTATTCCAGCTGGCTGTGCTCACCAACTTTCACGGTTACGGTATAAGTACCAGCCTTGGCAATATTTACACTTCCAGCTGTTGCAGCATCTGTCATTTTGCCATCAGCCAAAGTATAGTTCATGGTCTTCACCACAGCTGCAGCATCTTCTGTACCTGTATCCTTGCTGTACTCTGCACCTGTTGCTACGATGCTAATTGGAGTATTATCGGCTGCGGTTGTAATCACCTTGGTCCAAGCATAGTTAGGAGCATCATAGGTCATATCTTCACCATTCAACTGCATCGACTTGATGTAAGTTGGCTTAAGTTCCTTAGCTTTTGTATCAAGAACTGTATAATAAATACCTGTCTGACCTGGGAACCAGATGTTCCATGCAGACTCAGTATTATCCATTTCGTACACATGGTTATCCTGTCCTACATTACCCCAAATGGTACCATCATTTTCCTTACCCCAGATATGGAACCAAGAAGAGGCATTCATATAGCCAGAATAAACTCCATCAGAATTAGGAGAATAGAGTTTGGTCAGAACTTGATCCTTTTTCTCATTCAGGATATTGATGTAGCTCATATCAATGAGGTATGGAGTAACCTTTACCTGGCAGACATTGCTGTAAGCGGCATCAAGATTGGCACCCATCTGACTCTTGATACGGAAATAAAGAGGTGAACTCACATCAGGAGACAAGCCGAGATCCTTGGCTGCAGCATTGAGATCAGCACCGGTGAAAGCCTTGGAAAGGTCGGTTACGGTGTATTCCTTTACTGATGCGAAATCTTCTGAGGCGGATGCCTGCAGATAAGTCTTCAACACTCCGCTGCCCGCAGGCTTGGTTTCATCGCTCGAAAACAAGGTAGGATTCTGCCAAGCCAACGAGAGGACAACGTCCTTACTGTTATCTACAGACAGCTTCACATCGGATGCCGATGCCATCAGATCGGATGCCTTGAAGCCATCCAGATATATCTTGTCGCCACTCTCGTCGCAACTCACCAGGGCGGTGAGTGCGCAGAGAAGCATCATCAAGTTTCTAAATATCTTTTTCATTCTTTTATCCTATTAATAGTTGTCGTTATGAAGATTTGGATTTGCGGTAAGCTCGGTGTTAGGGATTGGATAGATGTTGTACTTGCTATCCACTGCCTGTCCGTCGTGGACACCACCCTTCCACTGCCAGATGTACTTATTAGTAGTAAACTGACCATAGCGAATCAGGTCGGTACGGCGATAACCTTCATGATAGAGTTCACGGGCACGCTCATCGAGGATGAACTGGAGGAAGGCATCGTCATCAGCAAAGTTGCTTGCCCATACATCAGAAGCATTAGAGCGCTCACGTATCTTGTTAATCCAATAGATAGCACCCTGCTTGCGGGAAGCAATCACGGTTGGATCTGTAGCATCACTACCACCACCCCAGTTATCCCAGTCATTATGCAGACGAACCACGCACTCGGCATACATCAGATAGACATCTGCCAAACGGAAGAGAGGGAAATCGGTATCCACACCTGCATCAGCAGTATTAGATGCAGTGGTTTTATCATCCTTCAGGTTACTCCATTTCTCAGAAAGATAACCGGCGGTTTCATCGGTCATGCTGGTTACATCCTTGCTCTGACCATTGGTGAAGAACTTGCAACGCTTGTCGCCATTGCCATCAATATCGGTCTGGGTAAACTTATCCACGAACTCAGGACGAAGACGGAATTCACTCCAGCCGGCAGTTACACCATAATCGGCTACATTCTGGTTGGCATTCGACATACTTACCTGTCCACAAACCAGATAAGTAGAAGAACCCCAGCTTACTGTATGCTCTGCACTTACTGGCAAGGCGAAGATAATTTCGTTGGTACGCTTGTCATTATCAGCATTGAAGAGCTTGCTGTAATCAGACTCCAAAGAGTAGCCCATATCCATCACCTTCTCACAAGCCTCCTTGCACTCGGCATACTTGGCAACGCCGGTATAAACCTCGCTGTTCAGATAAAGCTTGGCAAGCAAGGTATAGGCAGCACCCTGAGAAGCCTGACCGTAAGGACAGGTGGATGCAGGAAGCATATCACCTACACAATCCTTCAACTCGCTCTCGATATAATCGAATGTCTGCTGAGGAGTATAACGAGGAGGAATGTAGCTGCCCACAGGGTCGTTCTCTGTCACCATCGGAATGTTGCGATAGAAATCGAGGGCATGGTAATAGAACAGAGCGCGCATAAAACGGACTTCAGCCTTATACTCCTTCATCTTCTCAGCATCAGCACCTGAGAAATTGGCATTATTGGCATTGCGGAGGAACTCGTTGCAAAGGGCGATGTTGTAGTAGATACGATAATACATATCTGATACCCACGCATCGTTGGCATCCCATGAAAGATAGGTCAGGCCGGTGGTCTGCTCACCTGTCAGCCAGGTAGAGGCAAATTCATCGGTACCACACTCCTGCATATTGATAAACATACGCATGTAATCGAAACCACTGCCGGCGTTCAATACGGATTCCATATCCTTATTATCGCCGCCCTTACCCTGACCACTAGTCACCATGGCAGCATAAATCTTACCCAGCACAGCCTCATAATTGGCAAGCGAGGTATAAACATCCTTAGAGGTTGTCTCTGTATGAGGATATTGGTCAAGATCGGAAACACAGCTGGTAGTGCCTGTCAGCACCGCTGTTCCCATCATCATACTATATAATATATTCTTAAGTTTCATTGTTATCTGTTTTGATTGTTAGAACTGAAGTCCGAGGCTTACTGAGTAAGTGCGAGGACGTGGATAGAATGAGTTGTCCATTCCGTTTGGCACCTCAGGATCTGTACCTGAGTAACCGGTGATGGTGAATACATTCTGTACCATTGCAGATACGGTGAGCGAAGCCCACTTGTTGATCTTGCCTACATTGTAACTCAAACTCAGGTTGTCGAGTTTCAGGAACGAAGCATTCTCTACGTAGTAATCAGAGAGATACTGACGGGTCTTGAAACCAGTCTTCAGGAAACTGGTGTTGAGGTTGTTGAGCTGTGAGTTGTTGTAACTTACTGTCTCGAAAGCACCTGTACTCATACCCATTCCGTTGTATACATAGTTGTCGATGTTGGCACGGAAACTCATACCGAGTGTCAGCTGCTTGTATCTCAAAGATGTGCTCAAGCCCATGATGTACTTAGGGGCTGGAGAATGATAGCGGTAGAGATCTGACTCATTGATTTCGCCATCGTTGTTGAGATCGGCATAAGCGCCCTCGATTGGCTTGCCTGTCTTAGAGTCGTAGAGCTGATGATATACATAGAACATGTATGGCTCATATCCCTCAGAGAGTACCTGGAACTGGTAAGCATCGATAGATGGACCTACCTTCACGTTGGTCTGGCTTCCACCCTTTATCAATGAAAGGTTCTTCACCTTCATGTTCTGCCAGGTAAAGTTGTAGCTCAGATTCCACTCCCAGTCCTTGGTCTGGATAGGGGTTGCATTCAGAGAAACCTCAATACCCTTGCTGTCCACATTACCTACGTTGGTAAGGATAGTCTTTGAGAAGTTGGTACCTGCTGCTGTTGGTACTGATGCCAACAGGTCCTTGGTCTTGCGGGTATAGAAATCGATGGCACCACCGATACGGCCATCCAGAAATCCGAAATCGAGACCGAAGTTCCAGGAGGTTGTAGTCTCCCACTTCAAGTCTGATACGTATGCCTCAGGACGGTAAGTATTGATATACTGTCCGTTGATGAATGCTTCGGTACCTGCCACGCTGTAGGTATAAACCGGCAGATAGTTGTAGTTGCCGATACCTTCCTGCTGACCGGTAACACCATAGCTGGCACGGAGTTTCAAGTTAGAAAGTACCTTCTGGTTCTTCAACCAAGGCTCTTCTGTCAAAGTCCAGCCCAAAGCAACAGATGGGAAAGTACCCCAACGGGTATCCTTAGAGAAACGGGAAGATGCGTCTCGACGAACGGTAGCCGTCAGGAGATACTTTCCATCGAATGAATAGTTGATACGTCCGTAATATGACAACATTACATGACGGTAATCTGATGCCTTTACGGTTGACAGGTTTGTGCCTGCCGCACTTTTGGTATAATAAAGAGGTGTAGTACTCTTCCAGTACTGGTAGTCGTAACCGGCTGTCAGATCTACATTACTCTTGATATCTTCGAAATATTTTGCATAGTTGGCATAGAGGGTAAGCAAGCGGTTCTCGTTCTTCTGAGGACCATACTTGTAATCGCTACCGCCCAAAGACTCATCCTTGTTGTAGCTCTGTGCTGCGTAGGCAGGAACATAAACGGTTCCGTCGCCCTTGGCATAGTCAGCACCCACGGTAGCATGGAGCTTGAGGTCTGGCAGGAAATGAACCTTGTAATCTACATCCATCGAACCGATGAAGCGGCTTACCTTACTCTTTGAATCATACAGATCAACCAGACCGCGAGGGTTTCTTACACCCGCATTCACTGGATAGCCATCAGCATCGAGTGCCTCATTATAGCCACCATACTTGTCGTTACCGGAATAAACCGGGATGGTTGGGTTGAATGTGGCAGCTGCCCATACGGCACCACCATTATTGAATGAGTTGTTATTGAGCGTTCCCTTGGCATTGATGGTCAACTTCAGGTGATCCTGGAAGAAGCTAGGAGTCAACACTACGTTACCAGTCCAGCGCTCTACATTGTCCTTGCGAACCAGACCGCTCTGGTTATAATAGCCTACAGACACACGGAATGGCAACCACTTGTCGATGCTGCCGCTCACGCTGAGGTTATTATCGGTACCGAAGGCTGTGCGGTAAACCTCATCGTTCCAATCGGTATTGGCTGTACCGAGCAATGACTTTTGGTTATCTGTACCATACTGGTTGATGACATTCACGAATTCATCACGGCTCAGCATGTCTACCATCTGCGCACGGGTCTGCAAACTGTTGGTGGTATTGAAGTTCACCTTTACAGCACCCTGCTGTCCCTTCTTGGTGGTAATGATGATGACACCGTTAGATGCACGGGAACCATAGATGGCTGTAGAAGAAGCATCCTTCAATACAGTCATGCTCTCGATATCAGAAGGGTTGATCATGCTGAGGAAGTTGCTGCTGTTACCAGAGATACCACCCTGCTCCAATGGCACACCATCAAGCACGATAAGAGGGTCGTTGCTGGCATTCAGAGATGCACCACCACGCACACGGATGGTACTACCGGCAGAGGCAGAACCACTGTTGGACATAATCTGTACACCCGAAACCTTACCATTGATCAACTGCTCAGGAGATGAAACGAGACCTTTGTTAAAGTCCTTCGACTTCACGGTAGCTACGGAACCTGTCAGGTCACTCTTTCTTGCCGTACCATATCCGATGACCACGACATCAGCCAGCGCCTTGCTGTCAGATTCGAGTTTCACCTTCATATTGTCAGAGATAGAAAGTACCTTATCAATATAACCGATATAAGATACCTTGATCTTCTTGGCTGAAGAAGATACCTGAAGACTGAAGTTACCGTCAAAATCAGTAACTGTACCGCCCTTTTCGCCTTCCACCATGACAGTGGCGCCAATCAGAGCCTCACCATTCTGCGCATCAGTCACCTCACCTTTGATGGTTCTTGTCTGCGCCATGAGTTGCAGACATCCGATGACGAACAATGCCACGAGAAGCAAACTTCTCTTTGCTAAATTCTGGATTGCTTTCATTGTTTTACTTTTAGGTTGCGTTTTACGTTTAAATGCGTTTGCGTTTAAAATTGTTTTCGGTTGCAAAAGTAGGGAAAAGAGAAAAAAACAGCAGACAGATTTCAGACAAAAATAAAGAAAAAACGGACAAAAGCAAATCTTTATCTCGCTTTTGTCCGTTTTGTCATTAAAGAGGCAGGAATCTTTAAATCAGTTCTATACCTTTACTCTTTAACAGGTACAAGTTTAGTACTGCCACCTTCTGTACCATCAGTAGAACCACCAGTCTCGCCGCCTCCGGTAGAGCCACCTTCGCCAGAAGCATTGCTCTCACCGAACACCTTAACAACACCAGAAGTATAAGCGTCAAGAATGCTTGCCAAAGCAGGCAATGGCTGCTGGTGACCATTTGTTATACTGAAGAACAACATTGTCGCCATCAAAGGTAATCTCTGAGACAGTCTTTTCTATGAGCTGACCATCAATCTTAACCGTCTGTTTGCTACCGGCAAATACTGCCGTAGACAACATTCCAGCCAACAATAATAAATAAGCTTTTTTCATTTTAATGAATGTTTGTTAGATTATTTTTTTGGTTTGTTTTTGAATTTTACAATGCAAAAGTAGTGAAAAAATAGCTATTATAAAACATCCTGGCGCATTTTTCTTACGCAAACGTTTGCACAAGTATAAAATAAACTTTTTAAAAAGGGCATAAAAAAAGACTGAATCCTGTTACGAAGATTCAGTCTCATAAAGAAGTGGTACCACCAGGAATCGAACCGGGGACACAAGGATTTTCAGTCCTTTGCTCTACCAACTGAGCTATGGCACCAACTTTCACAAATCGCGATTTATCATTTGCGGGTGCAAAGGTAATACTTTTTTTCTGGTTCCTGCAAATTTTTTAATGTACGGGAAATTTCTTTCAAAAAAAAAGATAAAAAAGTCTATTTTTGTTGGTATTATCCATTATTTAATGTACCTTTGCAGCAGATATCGGGATTTAGCGCAGTTGGTAGTGTCGTTCTGAGGGTCCTCCAGAGTTGACCAAAATCAGAATGTTATATTGCCTTCCAGGAGGTCAACCGTCAAAATGGTCATGAGAAAGAAAAAATTAATTATGCTTGACCATATCAAATTGGGCAAGCGGAACCAACAGAAATCAGTGTCTATGCCGACCAGATTATAAAAAAAGCGGAACTCACCGAGAAAAAAAACCGAGAAACTTATGGCAGGATGGAATCCTTGGATTGAGGAGCTGCAGCCCCTGGAATATACTAAATGGGACGACGTGCTCGACAGGTATAAGTCTTATCTGGCCAAAATGTGCAACGAGGGTAGTATGCGTGAGGAGACTTATGTCGACTATAGCAGTCGTCTCAGAATCCTGGAAAAATGGAAGCAAGAGAAAAGAATAACTCTCAACTACTCCTACCAATGGGACAGAGGTAATGTTAGCAAGTTCCTGGACTACATTTTCATCGACCGCAATAATACAGTCCTGACACGCAACAACTATCTTGCCTGGACAAAGAGCTTCTCAGCTTATCTGTTGGCTCGAGGCTATATACCCAAGAACCCAACAGAAGGTTTGGAACGTATCAAGAACAGGCAGAAGAAAAGCAGAGATGTCATACCGGATTGCACTATGCAGCTCATCAGAGATTTTCTGATGGAGCATAACAGGCACTATCTGCTGGCGTGCGAAATCATTCACTACCTCTTCATCCGCCCTCGAGAGATGTCCTATCTCAGAATCTGCGATATCCATGTAAAGACTCAGACAATCACTCTGCATGGAGAGAACACGAAGAACGGCAATGATGCCGTGATCACCTTGCCGACTCATGTCATCAAGCTGATGATGGAACTCAACATCTTCTCACACCCAGGGCAGGACTACCTCTTCTCTGACGGTTTCTGTCCAGGACCAGAGAGAAAGAACGAGAAAATGTTCAGAGACTACTGGACTCGTGTCTTGAGAAAGGAACTGAAACTCTCACCTCGCTTCAAATTCTATAGCTTGAAGGACACAGGCATCACCAATATGCTGCGGGCCAATGCCGATGTCTTGTCGGTCAGAGACCAGGCGAGACACTCATCTATACTCATCACAGACATCTATACGCCTAAGGATATACAGAAGGCGAATGAGTATATCAAGAACTATCAGGGTATCCTATAATATAATAAGGTGGAGAGCTAACTGCTCCCCACCTTATTATATATATTATGATAGCATATAAAAATATCCCGTGTAAACTGGCTCGATGTCATCGTCCTTGACTTCCATCTCTATCTTCTCGCACACATATTTCTTGTTGCGGATGATGTATATCTTGGATGGATCCGGTATGTCATCTGACTGAAACTTGACCTCCATGCAGTTTTTATTGTCTATTCTGAGAGCATTATCATGTAAGCAGCCCAGAGTAACAACATCATTAGTAGATTTCGTACAAATCGACAGAGAGTAAGGATACTTGTCTTTAAATGTTCCTCCTCCGTTCCCGCCAAATCCTCCTTCGGTACTACCACAATATTCTTTATTTATTCGGTAGTCGGTTTTGAATTTTGGCCACCTAGACTTCGCTCTAACCCAACTAAATTTGTTGTCATCCTGTACTTCTCCTGGAATAATGAAGAATATATTCATGCATTCCTGATCATCTTCGGATTTGTCGAGTGTTGACTCATCATCAATCGCATCCTGCACGGATGTGTAGCTGAATCCGTCATCATCAACATCGCACTCCTTTGAATCCGGCTCCTTATCATTAGGTATTGAAAGAAGGCATCGCTTCTCGTAGTAATTATCTTCCAGGATTGCTGTTTTGAAATTGATATCTTCTACAACTTGTGCTGCAGGAGATATGTTAAGTTCAACATAGTCATCAGAAGAACTGTCCCTGATTAATGGTGACCAAACGCCTGCCAGCTGCCATGTTTTCGAACCCTCATTCTCTACATATATGTAGTAACTACCATTACACTCAATGATGGTCTGTCTTTTTTGTTTTTCAGACCATGACTGTGTTGTCCCTTGGAACTGATTTTGCGGGTCCAAGGTAGCTGTACTATGGACTATTTCAAAATTCTCGAAGACTTTTTTGGAAATAACTTCATAGTTATCTCTGTTTGCAGAATCCCCCAGATTATACTCCAGATTTGCTGTAGATGACGTGGAGAAGGATCCGTCTTCGTCGTAGTCCGTTGTGTATTCGGCCAGAGGCTCAATCGCTACGGAATCTGCGGTTGTCAGCTCTGATTTTTTGATGACAGAACAAGTTTTTTGGATATCATCAAAAACAATTGTGGCATTGAAAAGCTTTCGAAATTCCTCTATAAAAGTATAGCTCGACCAATGAGGAAGTGCCCTTCGCAGCTCACGAGTCTTGTAGGCCGATGCGATATACAGGAGGTTCCACGGCTTGCAGTCGAAGTCGTTGCGCTTGAGCGTGTATCCCTCATATTCTACCACTTTACGGAAGATATACATTAAGTTTGGCTGAACAGCCAGGTTCATGATAAATGGTGCATTGTAGCCAATAAATCCTTTCGTTTTATCTACTCCGACAAAATTGGCAATCATATCATTTGTTTCGTCCCGTACAGGAACAAAACACCATTTACCCTCTACTCCCAGGAACTTCGATTTATCATCATCCAATCTATAGATGTCATTAATCTTCTGAAAACCTTTCCACCCCTGAGACCAGCCCTTATCAACTGTATAACCGGGCTTGTCAGCTGTGCCAAACGGAATCTCATCGATGTAGTGCTTGGTCAGGCGGTCATTGAACTTGATGCGTGATTTGCCTCCGACTATCTGCAGTTTGATTTCTCTCTCATTCACGGAGAGTATGGTACCGACACCACTCATGATGAGCTGGCTGTTACAGAACAGTTTGCAGTCATCGTATTTGGCGATGTTCTTCTTGACCTCCAGTCGCGAGACATTCTTAAATATGACACGGTTCTCCAGGATATTCATGGGGAAGGTGATGTCATAGGTGTACTCACCATCATCGGTGACATACTGGTTTGCGTATGTCACCTTGATGGATGATGTAGAAATGGGATAGGCCTTATGGCCATTGATGATGCATGTTATCATATTCCACTACTTATTGTTTAAAATGCGCTGATAATCCTGCAGTCTGCGGTGCAGACCTCTACGGCCAGATATCGGAACCTCGACCTCAATGCCATCGTCAAGCGTCTGTGTCAGACGGCTGACGGCTGCATTGACACCATCGAGGGACTGGCGTACTTCGGTGTTGTCATTGTTAACATTGACAACAGGAGCCACCACGGTACTGCCGCCCTGTCCCAGAGAACGTGTGATATCATCAGCAGTCAGCGAGCCAACTGTATTGGTGCGCTGGGCCCTATCGATGAGGTCAAGAGCCGGACGGATGGATGAGTTGTTGACGGCATTATGATTAGCCACGAACTCACCTTCATGCACAACTCCAGCCTCCTTTCGGTAGCGGTTGCCACCGGTGTAACCACCTTCGTAATAACCTGCAGCCTCTGCCTGGTGCTGCTTCTTGATAGCAGCAAGCTGTATCATACCTGCAGCTGTGGCCATACCTGCTGCAATAGGAGCTAATGTCCAACCTATTGTTGGTATAGCTGCAGCAGATGCATAGGCATTGATAGCAGACATTGCTGTAGATGCTATCGCCTGCGCAATTTCTATCTTCATGGCTTTTTTGTTAGCCTTTGACTTCGCTGCAGCCAGTTCTTTGTCTCTCTTCTCCTCCAACTTTTTCTTTTTCTTCGAATTGTTGCCAGCTGCAGCAATCTGCTTCTCGTAGTTCTTGGAGATTTTCGCCTGCTCGAGGTCAGAGCATGCCTGAGCATATGACGATGACGCAGATAGAATACCGTTGATACCATTGTAAACTACAGCTGTCTTTTCAATCAGGTCATTGAGGAAATCTGAGGTGATCTTCCCTTTCGCCTGCATGTATGCAGCATGGTTCTGCTTGTCGTTGCCATACAACTCCTTCAGTTTCTCCATGGTGTTTTGATAGTTCTCAACTTGTGAGGAGAAGTATCCACCCAGAGTTGCATTGCCGGTCGACTGGGACTCCCCTGCTGCAGCCCTGGCGCTGTTGACCATCTCTGATGACTTATCATTAATCTTCAGCTGAGCGCTACCAGCACCATGATCATCAGCATCAATCTGCGCTCTCTGTGCAGCAAACTGCTTGGTTATCTCCAACTTCATCTGCTGATATTCCTCCTCCTTGATCAATCCCTGCTTGTAGAGATTGTCAAGGCCATTGAGGTACATGGTCTCCTGAGCCTGCAGGTCTTGCTTACCGAACTGCTGACGCAACTCCTTCAGCTGGTTCTGGTATGACTCCTGCATCTGCAGCTGGTGGTCAAGTGATGCCTGCTCCATCTCAGCCTTCAGATCCAGCCATTCCTCGCTGCCCTCATTGTAGAGTGCCAGGCGCTTTTGCATGGCATCTGCATCATTCTGATAGATGGCTTCATCGAGAGCTATGTCATTCTGATAGATAGCTGAGTTGGCATCATTGTATTGAGCCTTGATGCTAGCCTCCTTCTGTAGGCGCTCACGCTCAATGCTCTGCTCATTCATCTTCAGTATGGCAGCATCATGCTGCTTGACGACAGTGACCTGGTTGTCAAGTAACTGCTTATACTCATTGCTCTCTGCTCCATAGAGTTGCTTCAGCTTAGCAAAGCCCTTAATCTGGATGTTCTGTCGGTCATCGAGGAACTGCTGATAGGTTTTCTTGCCTTCTGCATAGGCTTTGGCGTTGTTAGCCATCAGTTCGCTGGTCTCAGCCTTGATGCTATCGGCAGCCTGCTTCTGCTTGCGCTTGGCTTCTGCCTCACGCTTGCGAGCTTCTGCAGCCGCAGTCTTCTCAGCCTTGGCCCTAGCCTTGCGCTCCTTATCTGAAGCTTGATGAGTGCCGGCTGTACTCTGCTTCTTAATGATAGTACCATCATTGTCCTTGCCATTGAAGCCATTGTTGCGCCATGGCTCTGGGTCATAGACTTCGAAGTGCAGAGACTCCAGCTCATTTATCTTGTCGATGAGCTTCTGCTGATACTGCTTTTCTCTTTCGACACTCTGTAGTAGCTGGTCCTTGTGGTCAGCTGCGAAGTTAAGTTTTTGAGTCTTGCCACCTGCAAATGGGTTTAGCCTATCCCAGAAGCGTTTCCAGTAACCTCTATTGTCATTGTTAGCCTCTCCTAACAGGTCTTCATCTTCCGCTTGCTTAGCTATTGACTCTGCCAGCTTCTTCTGTAGGCCGTCGATGACAATCTTCTTCTTCATCATGTCAATGTACGACTGGATCTGCCTTGTTGCTTGACCGGTGCGCACTGCTTCCTCGGTGATGTTGCCGAGGTGTTCACGCATCAGCTTGCCGTTGAGTTCCTCCAGGGCTGCCTTGCGGTCTGACTCAGCTGTGGTGTTGGACTGGATGGCAGAAACGAGGCGCATGATGGATGCCTCCTCTTCTGCTGCCTGCTTGTTGGCATCTGTCACGGCATCATTGTAGTCACGCTGAGCCTGCTCAGCTGTGCTCGTCTCTTTAGACAGTGTGACGATTGCGGCTGTCAGACCGGCAACAACAGCAATCACAGCAGTGATCGGGTTGGCCAACAACACTTTGTTCCACAACATTTGTGCAGCTGTGGTCAGTTTTATTTCTCGTGTCAACGCCATCTGAACGATTGCCATGGTCTTGAGAGCAGATGTCTTAAGACCTACAAGGACGAGATGCGCCTTTTCGCGTAGAATCATGATGTTGAGCCATGCCATTTGCGCCTTCTCTGCGATCAACTTGGCCTTAGATACTGCAGTATAGGTGACAATGGCAGCTGTCAGCACAATTAATATGCGCCAATAATCTTTGACGAAATCAACGAGGGTTGAGAGTGCCCGAACTCCGAGACTGGCAGCAGATATGCAATATCGTGCTGCAGGATAGAGTTTCTGGCCCAGTTCTATGGAGAGATCCAGGAACTTCTTGCTCGCTTTATCAAGTTGAGCCTGTACACTCTCGTTCTGTGTCTCGAACTCATTGAGGACGGATGTGCCTTCGGAATAGGCTTCGTTTGCCAGGTTCTGGGCAGTCTTGATGTCATCGAGCTTGTCTGCGAGGACGGTGAGGACTCCAGTAGCCCTGGATCCATCCATCTTCATTTCCTCGAACATTGGTGCAAGGTCGGCAAAACCGCCCTTGGCTCTCATGGCTGCCAAAAACTGGAGAAGTGCGCCGTTGGCATCCTCCTTCAAAGTCTTGGCGAAGTCCTTGACATTGAGTCCAGCAATCTTTGCAAACTTTGAGGAGTCCTGGAACATCTTAGCGAGGAGGTTCTGAACTGCGGTTGCAGCAGTCTCGTCTTGCTGCATGTTCTGGTCAAGGACAGAAGCGAGACCCATGATCTGAGCCTGTGTAAAGCCTGCCTGCTTGCCGACACCTGCCACACGGGCAGTGAAGTCAACGAGATAACCGGCAGAGGCAGAAGAATTCTGCGCCAACTCATTGACTGCAGAACCTGTTGCCAACATGGCACCTCGCAGACCTTTGGTCTTGTCTTCGCCGAACATCTGGGCGAGTTTACCGATTTGAGAGACTGCTTTATCTCCGAGGTCATCACCGAGGGCGACATTGATTTTATCGGCTCCATCTACGAACTCCTCAACTGCTGCAGTCGAAGTGATGCCGAGTCTTCCGGCATCTTCGGCTAACTGGTTGAGCTTCTGTCGAGGGGTTCGGGTGTCCATCTTTTTGAAGTCCTCGTTCATGCGCTCAACCTCTTCGGCTGCCTGCCCGGTATATTTTCGGACGTTGGTCATCTCATCGTCCATCTTGGCATACCCTCCACACACTTCTTGACTGTGAAGGTGATGCCGGAGATGACAGCGACTGCACCTAGAGCTAATCCCTGCATACGGTTGAACCAGTCAGCAGAGCGCTTAATCCAGGACTCCTGGGCAACTCCTTCGGCTCTGACTGCCTGCAGTTCAGCCTTCAGCTGCTTCGCCTTCAGCTCCATCTGCTTGAACTGCTCGGTACCACGCTCCATGCCATGCATCTGCTGGTTCAGTGCCTTGATGGAGTACTCCAGGTCACGGATGGATGAGGTTTTGAGGTTGGCCATGGTGTTGTTGACGAGCTGCATCTGCCTCTTGGTCTCCTTGATATCCACATTTGTGCGGTCAATTTCCTTGTCATACTGCTGCATGAGGGTGACCACCTTCTGCTCGCTCTGTCGGATGCGTTCCAGCTCTGCCTCGACCAGCTTCAGCTGCGAAGCTCGAGAGGCGTACATGGTTGTGTTCGGGTCGAAATCGGCCATCTGCGAGCGAAGTCTGCCTGCAGTAAAGTTGAGGTCATTGAGTGAAGCATGTTTCAGATTTGACACCGTTGCGGTCATGCGTCTCGCTTCCTCATCAGCCTTGCGTGTTGCGCCCTTCAGGGCAAGCATCTGCTCCTTAACCTTGGAGAGTTGAGCATCCAATTTTGCAAAGTCTGAAGGGGCAGACGCTGCCTTCATCTGTCCCTTCAGATGTCTTGCTGCCTTCTCCAGCTGTCCGAGGCTTGCACTTGACAGGTTGTCGAGTGTCTCCTTGACGCTCATGGTTGAGTTCTTGAATAGCTTCATCTCTCGCTCTGCGGCCTTCAGATCCTTGGCGAGGGATGCGCCTAAACGGGAATCGCCCGCCGAGAAGGCATCTTGTTTTGCCTTCTTCAGACGAGCGACTCTGTCCTCTAACTCTTTGAGTCGGTTCTTCGCCTCCTCTGAGTTGAGCTTGATGACTGTAGTATATACCTCTTGTCTTGCCATTATCGGTTGACTTGTATATAGCTGTTATATAATATGTTGGAATGGGGATTGAAGTTGATGACCTTGATGTCATAGCCTCTGGTGCCCCATCGCCACCAGAGGAATCTGTGCTTGTACTGCCTGTAGACGATGGTCTGGAGACTGTCTCTTGCCTTGTATGTCAAGATGGAGTCCGCCGTATTGAGACGGAAACTGAGCCATCGGTCGCTGTAGGTATAGACCGAGTCGCTGCGGTCAGTCTTGACCGTATCAGCAGTACTCAGACTCGTGCGCTGGTCTGCCAAGACCTGGCCAAGACGAATGTCCAGGTCATGGAGCAGTTGGCGGTCGTAGGCTTGAAGTTTATACTCCTCTTCCTTCATCTGCAGCACCTGCTGCGTGATGACTGTGACAGAGTCTCGGATGGTGTCTCGCTCGGCTGGAGCATACTGAAGTTTCAGCCCATTGAGCTGTTCTCTCAGTTCCTGCTCCGCTCGCTGCTGTCGATGGTCAAAAATCCAGAAGCAGGCGATGATGACCAATATCACCGATATGACCATGATGATTGACTTGAGATGTTTCTGCATAATTCTTGTTTTAAATGTCAGCATACTCAGGAATAGCGTCGAAACATGGGCACTCCTTGATACGCTCCCATGGATCGACCACTCCATTGTGGTTCTTGTCAGGCGAGATGTCACGATGTCCCATAATCTTGGCATCAGGGTAGCGCTGGCGCAACTCCTTCAAGAGTTGGCGAAGTCCAGCCTTCTGCTCATCTGTTCGGTTGTCGATAGCCTTGCCTGTGCGGGATATTCCACCCATGTATGCAACGTTGACGGAATCGAAATTGTGCCCCTTGACTCCGTTGGACGGCAGGTCTTCTGTCATGAGCTGCGTTCGCTTGCCATCTGCGGTTACGACCCAGTGGTAGCCTGGATAATGCCAGCCTTTGTCTCTGAACTCCTTGAGCAAGACATCGACAGACCATGACTGTCGGCTTGCTGTACAATGAACGAAAATTTTCTTAATCTTGCGTGCCATTTTTATTGTTAAAATATTTATTGATAATGTCTTTAACTCTGGTGTCAAAAGTCAGTGCGAAAACCAAAGACGGTTGCCACGTAAACCAGACTCTGCCCAAAGTACCACAAGACGTTAGACGTGACGTCGTGGGACATAAAAAAGCTGATGTACACAAGCACAATGCCAGCAAGCAGTACTATGCCAGCAGAGCTGTAGTGTATCCAATCCTTGGTATTTCTCTGCATATCTGTACCTGATTAAATCTGGCACAAAGGTACATATAATATAAGATATATAAAAATACGGCAGGAAGAACTATTGCCCTCCTGCCGTATCTGATAACTATGAGATATCCCGGTCGAGTAACTCTCTGGCCATCTGCTTAGCCTGCTCTCGCCACTCCTGGAATACTTGGTACTCTGTCTCGTGCTCCCTGTTGCCATCACCATGGTTGCACAGGATAGCTTCGACATCGCTCTGGCTGTACTTAGTACGAACCAGACCATTCACGAACTCGCGATAGCTTGCCGACTCCGCCTCAATCTTGGTTGAGCCGTCAATCTCTGTCCCCTCATAGCTGTAGGCTGTCACTGTCTTACTATCATCATCAGACTCCGACATGTTGGCGTCTGGGTGATAGTTTTCAACTCTCTGCTCGCTCAGGAACAGAAGAAAATGCTTGCTGTCATATCTCAAGTATGACATGCGGCAAAGATAAAATTTCTTATGCATCTAGATAAACTTATAGAATTTCTTGCCAAATTTATTGGTGAGTTCGGCGGCAACGGTGTAGAAGCCCTTGTCCAGCAGTTCCCACTCCTTGCGTGCCTGATCTACCAAGATATCTGAGCCAGTAAAGAGCCACCACGACTCTGGTTGCCAAACCGGCTCCTCAATCTCATCGCCATGTTCATCGAGTTGTCCTGTCTTCCGGACGTGATCGATGAAACGGAAGCGGATGGCTAGGCGGTCCTTAGGCACCTTCTTGGTGACTATGTGCTTGACGCCCTGGTCGTCAACTTCTTCAACCTGCTCCATCTTGAAGTCGACTCTCGACTTATCTATCTTGTAATCCTCTATGAGGATGAGGAACTTGTCATAGTCCTCAATGTTGTGGCACAGGATATCGCCTGGATGCTTCTTCTGTGCCATGCTCATGCCCTCGAAGGGAACCTCTCCCTTGCGAGCCTTCACAATCTGACCATACTTTTTCATACCGATTTTATTTAATAAGTTTTTTGTATCTGCGTGTTTGGCTAGGCCAAGCCTGGATGCTGCCTTGCGCCGGATCTGTTCATCGTTAAGTCCACGTTTGCGCAATCTTGCCACCTGGGCACAGAGTGCCTGCTTGGTGCGCTTGCGCAAAAGGGCATGGTCGGCAAAGATCTTCTGTCCACAGAAGTCTATGCCGTCACATGTACGATGAATATTCCAACTTTTATTGATGCTCAGCTTCCAGTCTCTAGCCAAGTGCATGACTGCAAGCTCCGCCATGAGGCGTAAGAAGACCTTATCTTCATGCATGATGAAGATATTGTCCATGAATCTATAATAATGTTTGAGCCCTTCGCGGCAAAAATGGTCGAAGCGCTCATTGAGGGATTTTACCCCCCCACATTTAAAACGATAGCTTGCTGCTCCGAGCGGCATGTGAGGAGCATGTCTGTGACGTACCGAGCCTGCCAGTAGCCGTGTTTCTCGGGGTCTTGGAGTATGTCGAAACACCGCATGGCGAGATAGTCAAACCTCGCCAGAAACAGTTGCCCCAAAAGTTGTGTAAGCTTGACGCCCAGCACTATGCCGTTGGCATAGCTGTCAACGACCTCGTCGATGAATGCAAGCAGCTTGCGGTCCTTGATATACAACCTGTACTCTCTCTTGAGCAGATTGTGCTCAACATGCTGGAAATAATGATGTATATCCATGGGCAAGCAATAGAATGTGTCTTGCTGTGGCGAGGTATAGATGTCCTGCTTGATAATCTTGTAGAAGAAATGCGTGCCACGCCCCTTGGTACCAGCTGGACTGTTGAAAGGAATCTTGGCTCTCAACTTATCTTCACTGGTGTGCATGGCTGCATGCTGAATGACATGATCGCCAACAGGCAACTTATTGACTATACGATGCTTGGGTTTTTCAACCGGCTTGGCCTCATAGTCTGATGTATGCCATGTCTGATTAACATATGCATTTAGCAGGGCTTGAAGATTTGTTTCAAACTCTGCCTCAAACGCTTGTACTGAGAGACGGGACTTCTTGTGCCTCGAAAAATCAAAAAATGCTTCACGAAAATTTTGCAAAGTCTCAACCGCCTGTGAAATGTTACCTAACCTCTTCACTTGCTTAAAATTTTATTTATAAAAAAAAGGTCGGTGTCTGATAAATGTCGGTGTCTGTGTCTGTTGTCTGCTTTTCTAATGTCCTAACTTTCGACCGGATGACCCATTGCCATCATCTACTTGCTATTCTGCTAAAGTGTATGTTTTGCCATGAGGCAAGGCCTGACTCCCGAAATCTCTGCAGCTAAGCAAACTAACCTGCAGTATCTTGTTAAGTTGAGGGCCGCACCGTAGTTCACATTGGAATCCGAGACAGCATTGTTCACGTTGAGCGTCGAAAGACCGCATTGACCACCATTGTCAGCGTTGCCACCGCGAAGACACAGGCGAAAACCGGCGCAGGAATCACAGCCTGGTTTGAAAACCGCCTGCAAAGGTACTGAAAAAAATCGGAATGAAAGAATGTCAAAGAGCGAAATTTCAAAAAAAATCGACCGCCCAAGGGCGGTAGGGTTTGCTCGCTACGCTCGCAGGGTGCTCAGGATTGCCCTTGGCTCCGCTTGGGAACCTTGGTCAATCCTGCACACTCTGCTCACGCCAGCACACCTCTGAACACTTTAGGCCGCCTCGTAATACACTGGATCCAATGACCACTCGGATGCTGCTTCGCAGAGGGCCGCACCGCAGCCCACACTGGAATCCGAGACAGCAAAGAACACGCTGAGCGCCGAAAGACCGCACCGACCACCATCGACAGCGTAGCCACCGCGAAGACACAGGCGAAAACCGGAAGTAGAGTTTGACGTATTCCAGAAATAGCTAGTCGAATAGGTTGACTCTGTAGCACCAATCTGCGTACAGAAGTTCTCCAGATGTTCCATCGACAAGGTCTTGATATATCCTTCACCACCGCCAGGTGACTTGCTCAACGCCTTCATGCCGGTAGCATTGCCGATAGTCCAGGAGCCGTAAATAGACGGAGCGACCAGGTGGGTCATGGTCTTGTCACTATTCACCTGGCAGAACTCATCATCCATTATTCGCCATAGATTGCCGAAGCCGTTTTTTAAACCGAAGAAACATGGTATCTTGGCATTATAGACCGTTGTCCCTGCATCATTTTTTACGGCATAGGTCGCTTCTCCACATGAATCACCAAGTTCAATGCCTGCACTCATTGGTGCAACTGGTCGCCAACCATTGTAGGTATCCCAGTTCGGCATCTGCGTCAAGCCTGCTCCGAGTCCACCTTGGAAGAGGCCGTTGGCATCCTTGTTGGCATTGACTGCATCCTGATCATAATGTGTACCGAAAATGACACTGAACAGAATTGCAACAATGGATGTATGTCGCATGGTTGTGCAAAGCCAACCCTTGCCATTCTTACGCGCTGCAGCTCTGAACTGCTCTGTAGTCATAGCGGTAGCAGGTCTGCCCAGCAACGTATTGTTTTTGCCATCATAGGTAGCATTGTTGTCGCCACCACGGTAGTTAGCTGCATCGTTGATGTAACTAACCAGGCGTCCGGTACTACGCTCAATAGTAGCGAAGCCAGCTGCAGAAATACTGCCGATTGGTATCTCAAGATTGTATTCACCTGGTATTGGCTTGATGCCAATCTGCTCATAGTGCAATCCGCCAATATCCTTGATGACAACGTAGAATTTTCTGCCCCAGCCCCACTGATAGTGACCTTCTGTACCATCCAGCCTTGCCGGTTCACCAGTAGCATACTTGTGGTGATCCTTGCTGTCGAGCTTTCTGCGGCTGTGGTCATTCTTGACCAGGTATGCGCCAAGTCCGAGGATGTATGGCAACTCCTTCAGCAATTCAAGTGAGCCAATGTATGATGCCGCCTTAGGCGTTGCGTTTGCGGTGTCCCACACTCTTCCGCACCAGGCATGCTGACCAACAGCAAGGTCAGCCTTGAGCGCATCCATACCGATGCTAGTGACATTGCCATTCTGGTCTGTCAGCAGCAGGCTCTGGTTGCTGTTGACGGTTGTGACTTTCGTCACGGAATTGAATTTTTTACCTTCCATATTTATTTATAATATTTTTTTTAGCAAACTGTTCCAATCACTATGATACACATGACCTAATCCGTCACTATAATCAATCGAATCCTTGCCCAAAAACAGATGACTCTCATCATCTGTCCCCTCATTAGAGTATATTCTTAAACCAAATTCTGGATCTATATTCACCCGTTTCCTTCCACCAAATCCAAATAAATCCATTGTCGCAATTCGACTCAGCGTATCACTATCTGTCTCAAATTTAACCTTGAAAAGGTCTGTCATTTCAGCAATTGAACTTGGTAAATCCCAGTTGTCATCGTTAACTGAAGTTGGTCCACGCATGACAAGGTAACCCTTATCAGCATTCATTTCGATTTCATTCCAGGTTTTTTCATTTCTTGACTTGAAGTTACCTGTTGCCGTAATGTTCTCGAAATTACCACCCTTGCAATCGAGATCACCATCCTTAGCTCTGAAAACGACATTGCCGTCCTTATCCTTCATCTCTATGGTACGAACACCCAGGTTCTCCACCATCTGGTACTGGGCGAGGATGATGTGGGCTATGATGAGTTCGATAGACTGACCCAGTCGCCAATAATGGTTGTTCAGATCAGCTGCAGATCCCGGATAATTATCTGCAGTCTTGACGTGCGTCTTGATGCAGGAATAGCTATTGCCATGATATAAGACAACATCCTTCCACTCTTCACCTTCTCCACCCGCTTCGAATGTGTATCCATTGCTGCAGGTATTCCACAGCTGCGGACCTCGAAGGACGCTGCCCTTCTCACCCTTGACAGCCTTCCGAATAAAATTAATAGTTCTTGTTATTACTGTCATAGACTACTTGACTGATTGAATCGTTAATGCCACGCTGCTGTAACCGGCATGCTCGCAGTCTGCCCTGGTCACAGCAAATGAACTCAGCTGGACAGTAGGCTTGCGTGCCGCCTCGGTATTGAGCACAACACCGGAACCTGACTTCAGCGTGAAATAGAACTTGCTATCGATAGCCTCAGACTTTCCCCTGACAATCAGTCTCGGAGTATAGGTCACAGTACCATTGCCTGACTCGTCCTCGCTGATAGACTCATCAGCCGGTGTCGGGTTGGGCTCGATGTCATACGGATCCGATGCATCGATGACAGTCTGGAAGTCGAAACCCAGCATATTATCCTTGCCCATGGCCTTGTCGTTGTACACTTCCACCATGAACTCCCTCGTGCAATCCACATCTGATGCCTTGACTGTGAGGATCTTGGCACTGGCTCCTGCAATCTGCTCCCAACCTGTGATGCTATTGACTGCTTTATACCACTTGTAATATAGTCCTGCTGTCAGAGTTTCGTTGCCCTGCGTGACTTTGGCTTCGAGCTGGCAGCTGTCATTCTTGCTACCCAGAACGAAGTTGTGCGTATCATTAGCCGGAGCCTTAATGGTCACACGATAGGCGACTCCTGTGTAAGGACCAACGGGGATATCGTAGCTAGCCTGAATTTCATCTGTTGCCTCCTGCTGCCCAGAACGCTCTGTGATGGTACCGACCATCCTGATTGTAATGCCGCTATAATTGGAAACCTTAACCAGGTTGTTGCAGATTTTCAGTCCCCAATATAATTGCGAAGCACTTGGTCTGATAATCTCAAAGAGACCGTCAAACAGTCCTGTAGACTTGCCTGCAGAATTGAATGGAATCTCCGTATCATTGAAGAAATACTTCATGGAGGTTGGTGTACTGATGCCTTCTGCTGTTCTCGATGAGATGACAACGAAGTACAGCTTCGGCTGCGTCTGCGAGAAATCCGGATAAACGGTCACGGCATCCCCATTCTTCTGGTACTCCTGGTAGATATCTCCGTCAGGTGACTGGATCGACGGAGTAAATGTACCCATCTTGGGTATGAACTTGATAGTTGCTGACTTGCTTGCGCTACTCATTTTCTGCCTCCTCTCTCTGCTCTGTCATGATGAATCTGCTGTCTGTAGCTACAGGCAGCTTGTTGCACACTTTGCCTTCCTGCTCCATGCAGGCGGTCTTGCCATCCATAGCGATAGCGCCTATTCTGGACAGCGTCTCCTCGAACTCGATAGGTTCCCCAAGCTGTAGGATATCCTGACACCAGAGAATGAAATTGCCATCCTGCAGCTCAGTTCTGTCATCGGTCAGCTGAAGCAACTCCACGACCTTGCGATTTGCCTTGATGTATCTTTCCATATATTATATTATAAATGATGATTAGTGAAAAATGAACGGATTGCCATCTGCGTCCACGAAGACCTTGCCGTCGGCATCCATAGCCAGAGCTAAAGGATCGAGGTCTTTAACTTCCAAAGCAAGGATAGCTCCCCTGTTCGGATCCAGCAGATCTGTAGGTACTCTCGGAGACATGCCATGTCCGACAAGGACTGCGTTCTCAAAGTGTATCGAGTTATTCGGTGCCATCCACCAGAGGACCTGCAGTTCTCTGGTCGGGTTCGCAATTTCTCCGACATTGTCAGAGATGGTTGCCGCTGGGTTTACTACCTTCGTGTCGGGCAGAACCTCATCGACCGTGTCGAGGATATCGTAATCGTAGAATGGTATCCTGCGGACGATATTGACAATTCTGTTCGGTGTAGCATCACTCAGATCTACGCTTGCCGGATTGCCATCAGCCGAGAATTTAGCCCTGCATCTGATGCAGATGCGCTTACCCATGAGCGAGCGGTCTAGAGTAACCGATGTACCATCGGCAGAAACTTTGATTTCGAGGTCATCTGCTGTAATGGCAGAGAACTGACCTCTATCACGGAGAATCTCCCAGATGAACAGCCTCTTCTCCTTAGCGCACTCCTCTGATCCGAGGCGCAGAGATGCACTGATGACCTGCTTGTCTGTATCACGAAGCGGATTATAGTATCGGTCACCACTCGAAAGCAGCAGCGTCGGCTTGTAGAGGGTCGCATTCTTGCATTTGATGGAATAGTCCATCATAATTCTGTGAATCTTATTTGTTCGGCTGTCCAGGTACTTCGCCTTGAATCTGAGCAGAATCGGTTTTTGCGGCGCTGCGTTGACATACCAGAGCAGTTTGCCGGCATCATTGCCGGACGAGGTGATGACATGCTTCCTGGGTGTCGAAACCAGCGCATTACCCTCCACACCATTCTCGACTCTGTACCAGGCGATATCTGTCAGTTCACTATTGACACGACCACTCTCGAGTATGTTATCTCTGTCGATTATACCAACGACCGGTTGCAAGGCGCATGGTGTCAACTCGTAATTAGGAGCATACTCATTCTGGTTGGCGTCATAAGTCTGTTCGAGCGGAACGCTGCCTGATATTGTCTTGGATGTGTTCACCTGCAGAGGCGTGTACTTGAAGTCTAATCTTTTGTATTTCATCTTATATGCTATTAAACACATTCCAGAGTGATGGAATCATGGGCGACCTCATCGCCCAGACCATCACGAAGTGTAACTGTTGCCGTGAACCTGATTTTGGCCGGAACCCCCTCGCTGTCGACGGAGAGGTCTGACTTGGTCAGGACGATAGCCTTGCCCGCCTTGGAACCGACTTCGAGTGCCCAAATGTTGTCGCTGGTTACTCTCTGTTCACCGGCCTTGTTCTCGGTGTATCTGGTCCAGGCTACGTCGCTGTCGAGGATATCCGAGGTAATATCCTGGCCGTAGAGCGTAGCAACGACAGTCAGCGGAGCTCGGAAGTTGTCAAAATCGTAGATAGTCTCGTCTTCCAGAAAGTCAATGGTAAAGGCAGGATTGCCCTCTATCATCGCCCAGTCGGTATTGTTCCATCTTGGTGCGGTATGGGTACCGGTCTTCTGGCATCGCCACTTGCACCCTGTATACCAAACGTCGGAGGTCTCGTATTTACCGGTTTCCGGATTGAGAGCTGAGCAGAAATATTCTGCCGCCTCTGACCATGGTCCCCGGTCTATATAATCGACTATCGGTTTGCCGTGGTAGTCGATCTGTATGATGTCCTGGGTGATGATGCCGGCTGCATAGAGATAATCCCTGCCCTTGACGATGGGAAGGTCGAGCGACTTGACGAACTCAGGCATGTCGCCGAAGGCCATGCCGTAGTTGTAATTTTCAAGTATCGGCTTTGTGACGCCCGTCAGCTTGACGATGCGCCCCTCGGAACTGGAGATGTAGAAGCAGCTCTGCAGCTTTTCATCGGTCTGGTTGCCATATCGGGCGATATTCATGAGCTCGCACGGCGGGAAGTTCTTGCCTGCCGGAACATCGGCATCAGGATACAGGGTGACTTCGATGTAATTTTTGACCGCGTTGACGCTGTTGACTCTCATCCATGAGGTGTAGTAATCAGCCGAGGTGCCAGAATTGGCTGCCGAGGCGATGTTGTTGACCACTCCCTTGATGACGTTGCCCACATGCTGAGCTGTGAAGTATCCACTATACTTGGAGCGGAGGTGTAAGCCATAGCAATCATCACCCAGACTGTCAACGCTCTCGATGGTGTCGCTTTCGGTGAAGAAAGTGTCACCCTCCTGCGCTGACAGGCGGTTGACAATCAGCTCCATGACCCGCATGTATGTGCGGACGGTGATGCTCTCAACCTCTGCATTGCCATTGGCATCAACCTGCGCGCCCTTGCCGTTGTACAGTCCGGAGACGAAGTCACCGAACTGTGCACCCGCCTTGAGCTGCGCCATCTGCTCGGAGATGAGTCCACGCAGGAAGGTAATCATGCCCTCGGCTGCATCGTCATGCTTGCGGCTGAGAAAGGCTTCTGATGTTTCGTCAGCACAGAAGTGCAGCAGCGAGAGGAAAGCGTTGCCGATGCGGTTTGCCGTGTTAGCCTGCAGGCGCCGCTCGTCTCTGATGCCCTCGAAAAGGGTCTGAAGTGCACTCTTGTCTAATTTGTATGCCATTTTACTTTTTGTTTGCAAAGATAATATGCCGATGCTTTCGGTAAAAATACGCTCCCTAGAGGTTGCGTGCTGCTCCGATGCCCCTGAAGATTTCGGTTAGGGCTGATGCCATCAGACCATTGTACCGGTCGCCGTAGAAGCTAGCCTCATGCTCGTTGAGCTTCATGACAGATGAGTAGTACTTCTTTGAGAACCAGTCACGGCAGCCTTTAGGTTCGCCACCGGCGATGCGACCGCCCCAGGCTGGGCCTACTTTCTTCGGTTTCTCGAGATTGTTGTCTCGGCGGTATTCATCGCCCAGGAATTTGAGGTCGCCGTTGTTGATGCGGTGGACTTTCTCGCCTCCCTGTGCCTCGGTCCACTTGTACCACTCATGTGCCGGTCCTACTCCTGCAGCTACATAGATACCGTACTGCAGGAAGTTGTGCTCAATGGTTGTCACAGAGCCCTGCTCCAGGTGCGCCTTGATGGAAGCGTAGAGGCGGCCGGTATCGATGGTACGAAGCCGCTCCATGCGCTCTCTCCAGTAGTCGCCCATGGCGTTAGTCCAGCCTCGCTCATATCTGAGGAGATCATCTACTGCTGCGTCTGCCATAGGCTCTCGTCATACTGTATGTCGATAGGTTCGTCTGATGTGACCATGAAGTAGAGTCCTGTGACGCCATTCATGGACCATCTGCCCAGCTCGCTCGAATAGACCTGCGTGAGGTCCAGGAACTCCATCTGCCCGTCGTATGCCTCACGGCTCTTGTCGTATAGCATGCGACTGAGGAACTGTCGGAAGATATATCTGCAGATATTCAGTTTCGCCTCTCGGTCTGCCATGTCATCGCGTCGGTACCCTGCCAGGATCCAGACGGTATAGACGTTGCGGTCAAAGAAGCCCTCTCCGATGGAATGGGTGTTGCTGTCAACGGTATCTGAGACCATGATGAAGTTGGATGCCTTGCGGAACTGCTGCATGACTCCCTGGATGGAATCTGGTCCGGAACACTCTGTTGCGACAAAATTATAATCCCTGCAGGTTCTGCACTCGGCAGCCAGCTGCTTGAAATAGGCGATGGAATCGAAGATTTTCTCTGTCATATGCTGAATATTTAATTGTTTTGCCTATTGCGCTTCTTGAACTCCTCTGCCTCTCGTGCCTTGTTATCAAGCTCTGTGAGGGCAGCCCAGCAGTCGGTATTGTAGACAGCCTGCAGTTTGGTCACATCACCATCGGTAAGTGCCCTGATCTGCGCCTGCATGGCTGGCAGGATGTCCTCACGGCGCAGTTCGCCACCCTCTTTCGCAGGTCTGAAGAAGTGAGGGAAGTTGGCGGCGAAATACTCCTTGACGCTCGAGAACCACATGAAGACTCCGAGGAGCTCATAAGGTTCGAAATTGGCGGTTTCATCGGAAGAACCGCCTGCTGTCCTGTACATGAGATGCGCCATTTTCAGCAGAAATCTGTCCTCCTGCTTGAGCATGAATAGCTGGTAGTTCTTCTCGATATTGAGGTAATCGTAGAAGCTGATCTCGTGAAGCAGGCTGTTTACTGCCGTCAGCTGAACGTCACTTGCGACCTGTAGAGGCCGAAAGTCCGTAAATGAGTCGATGAAATCGAAGTTTTTGAGCAGGGAGAGGATTTCTGCAGCGCTGATATACAGGACTCTCTCGCGCACTTTCCCAGTCTTAGCATCGCCATTTTCACCGCTTTCATCGCATTTAACGCTGCATTTCCACCCGGTTCGGGTGTACTTATGTACGGTAAGACCGCAGAACCTTGCGAGAAGGTAGCATTTGACAACGGTATGATCCTGGAACGTCGACATGATGCTAAGGACATAGCGCAACTGATCCTCTGAAAGTTCCGCCCACGATGACGGCGCCTTGAAATTGAACTCTTGTGTACCATCTTTATGCGTTGAAAACGAAGGCAGGTTTTGATTTTTCATTGTTGAACTCTTTGAAATGGTTAGCCTTATATGCCGATGAATCCGCATATATTGGGAAGTTATCGAGATGTGCATCGAAGTATCTGAGCAGTCTCGCACGCTCGTTGGAGTATGCCGACAGCATGTCGTTGGCCAACATGATCAGGCTGCGGCTCAGCATGAGGCGCACGCAGCCTTCAAACTCATTGCCCTCTCTCACACCTCTGACCAGACACATGATGTCATCCATCTGTTCGTCTGACACCAGCTTGCGAAGGGTGGCGTCTGCCTCCTGCATGGCTGCCAGCTTGGACATCCAGTCCTTGGAGGTCATGCTGGTCTGTCTCGTGAGATAGCAATAGCCCTCCATGCTCCACACAACCGTCTGTATGCCCTGCTGAGCCTGGAGGGTGCTTCCCCATCCTGACACTACGGTGAGATGAGACATGACTGTGTCTTGAGCCACGATGAGGGCTATGCGGCATTGCTCTATGAGTGCCTCTACTCTGGAGGAACTGGCTGGAGTGACCTCGTTGTTGGCCACAACGCCAAAGCCTGTAGGCGTAAGCACGAGGTCGAGGTGTCTGACTACGCCGAGGAAGGCATCGAGGCACACCGCCTTGATGACTGCTTCACGCAGGTCGTCGCTGGTCTCCAGTGCCGCCTCTCCTACCTCGCCCAGTATCTGCTGGCTGAGCCGCAGATAGGACTCCTTAAAATGCGGTTCCACCGACTCGAACACCTCAGAGTGCGAACTGGTGGCTGCAAGGATGCTCTGCTCGAAGTCATCCTTGCTGATTTGAATCTTCATTTTTGCCATTGTTTGAAACTATTGATGTCTGTTGGTCCTTATTTTTGTCTAGTGTCGTGAGTTCTATCATCGGCACGTCTACGGTCACTCCACGGTCGGCATAGCCATTGTAGTGGGAGATGACGTGGTAAGGCTTGCACATGATGTCGTGGCAAGCCTTCTCGAGCGACTGCTTGAGGATGAAGAGCTCTCGCTTGTCTGAGCCGGAATTGTTCATCTGGCTCTTGCCTGGTGTGGCTCCGATGAGGTTTGGATGTACGCCCAGCGAGAAGCAGAGAGCGTTGGATGCCTCGCTCATGTCGTCAGCCCAGTCGCCACCCTCCTTCTTGCTGCCCTCGGAGAGGTTGATGATGCGCACCATGCGCTGCTCCTTGCCGTTTGGGTCGAAGTAATAGCCCGTGATGAGTGCCTTGCCTGCATTTTCCGGACCGCAAACAAAGTTGATGATGTTGTCCTTCTCCTGCAGGATGCGCTCCTTGCGCTTATCCGGGTCGATGATGTCCTCGTTGTTGCAGAGCTCTTCCCAGTAGTCGCGGTGCACCTCTATCTGGATGCGTGGAGCGGACGTGTTCTTGATCATGTAGCGCTTGCCGATACCGATGAGACGGTAGATGTCGTACCAGGCATCGTCGAAGATGCTGGCATAGTATGGTATCGGATAGTACTGCAGTCCGGGTGTCGGGATGCGTGAGATGATGGCAAACTTGCAGTCCTTGCCCATCTCGGGTGCCTTGCCCGTGATGCCTGTGTATGGGTCGGGTGCCTTGCCCATGCGCGCCATGAGGTCGCCCAGCGGGTCGTAGAAGTCGAGGAGCGGAATGACTTCGGTGTGGACAGGCGACATGACGTTGCGGAAGTCGCCGAAGAAGACATGCTCTATGCGCCCCTTCTCATTTGGTACCTCCAGGCGGCAGTAGGAAACGTCCTTGTGGCGGATGTTTACTATCTTGGAGTGGTCACGGCTCAGGATGATGACCTCTACCGACCAGAAGAAGAATTTCATATCGGTCGCCTGCTGCATGAAAACCTCGTGGATGGAGTTCTTCAGGCAGAAGTCGCGTATCTCGCTGTCGGTAGTGTCCTGCTTGGTCTCACGGTCCATGAAGCGCACGCCCTGGCCGTAGCAGCACTGGACGTTGAAAGCCATAGCTCGCTGTGCCACCATGTTGCGGCGCAGCAACTGCTGCAGGGTGTATGGCATGTCGTTGTCATCGCCATAGTTCACATACTCGAAGAGCTTGCCGTCTGAAGTCTCCAAGGGTGGAGTCTGTAACCCTGCTCACGCCCTCTGCCACGAGAGCGTAGCGACTGTAGGAACCGCTGGTTCCCACTTGCTGAAGCTGATATTTTTTCTGTTTCATGTCATAAATATACTGGTAAGCCCAGGAACTGGTGAATGTAGATGTCCGGAACGGTTCGAACCTCGGCATTTGCCGGATTGACGAGACGATGGAAACCGCCACGCCAACTGCTGCCCTTGACCAGCCATCCTGTATAGTCGACGGCCTTGCCGTCTGATGTCCACGCCTTCAGGTTAATGGTTGAGCGGTCTCTCTCTGCCTTGGCCAGGAGGCGCAGCACCTCTGTGAGGTGGTAAGCTGTGCGTCTCATCAGTTGAAGGTGTTATCAAAAGTGTTGTCGAAGATACGGCCGGCTCGCTGCAGGTCAAGCACATTATGCTGGCGCTGGGCGTAGGTGTAGCTGAAGGTGAAGCGTGGCACGCTGTCGCGCAGGTTGTCGCGCTTGGACTTTGAGTCAGAGAGGGTGACACGCTTGCCCACCTTGGCTACCCCGCCGATGAAGTTGACCAGATAGACCTCGTCTGAGCGGAAGAGATCATCTGCCCAGTTTGCCATGTCTGTGCCCAGATAACCCGTATCGGCGTTGAAGGTGCGCTGCTCTGTGATGCGGTAGTTTACCCTGATGCCGCCCATGTAGGCTGCATCGCGGGTGTACTGCGGGTCTACTTCGTGCTTGCCTGTGCAGTAGATGAGCTCCTGGCAGCCGAAGCTGTTGGTGAAGAGCAGAGTAGGCGCCACGTCACGCTCCTCGCTGTCTATGATGAAGGTCATGGAGCGTGAGCCTGCCTCTACCACGTAGTAGAGAAGGTCGGTGCCCTCTGCCTCGAATCTTGACGGAGAAACGTCGATGGTGGTGTAGAGGTCGTTGCCGCCGGTGGCTGGTGCGGTAAACAGTTTTGTGGTTTTGTCGGAAAAGTGTGCGGTGACTGTTGCCGTGTCCTTGCCCATGTAGTGGAGATATTCAAGTCGCCCCATGTAGGTGGTCTTGTGTCCCTCCAGCAGGGTGAGAAAGTGGGTGGTGAGGAATGTAGAGCAGTCCACGCCCACGATGTCTACGGTAGAATAGTAGACCTGCAGGTTGGCTGTCTGCGTATCGGTGACTGTTGCCGAGTCGGTGTCTCCGGAGTCCGGAACCTGTTGCTCGGCGATGGTGATGGTGGCTGTGACTGCCAGCCTCCGGCGTGCATACGGACGGAAAATGTCGGCAAGGTCGCTCACTCTGATCTCTCCATCGGCAGGATAGAGATACTCATCGTAGATGGTATCATCACCTATATTGATGGTGACGAGCAGGCGGGTCTTGGCCGTAAGAATATCGATGTCGGGGATGTTCTCAAGGAAGAAACTGCCCGACGGAAGTGATGTGATGGTCATATATTATCTTTTTTGATGCAAAGATAATATGGAGAGGATAAAAATAAAAATACGGCTGACTACCCTCACGGGCGGCCAGCCGTATCAAAGCATTTCAAAACTTTGTAAAATTTTTCGTGCTGCAAAGGTACGAAAAATTATGCATAACACATGGTAGTATAATAAAATATATGAGTTTTTAACTTAAACCAATTTGTCTGGCCTGACAACTCTCTCCCATATAGCCCATGCCACGGTACCGTCTGGCTGCGTGGCTACATAGTAGCCATGCGCCTGCAGATACTGGTTGATGGTTTCTATACTGACACCGCCCATGTCATCAAGTTCCGTGGCGATGTCCTGTGTGGTCTTGTAACTCTTCTTGTAATCAAGACCGGTTTCTTCATCCTTCACAGGGAGGCAGCTGCGGAAGTGGAAGTAAGCGTCGAGCAGGTCCTCCTCAAACTGCTCGCTGATGAAATTATCTGTATTTCTTGGCATAATCGTTAATTTTTAAAGGGTTATACTTAAATTCTGTTATCTGGGTGCTGTCGGTTTAATGCCGTCTCATAGAGGTCTATCCAGTAACCGAGTCTGGAAGCCCAAATGTCGTATTTGAGCTGAAGTCTGCAGGTACGTAGTTCCTCTTGCTCCAGTTCTCTGAGGTATCTGCCGGCTATGCGGTGGCAGTCCAGATTGACGCAGTATCGTGACTGAATCTTGGCGTACTCAACCAGTTTGTACAGTTCCTTGCGCTTGGCTTCAAGCTCCCACCAGCGCCTTTCGAGCGCAGCGCGAATGCGACGGCGGCGGAAATATAGCAAGATAACGTCTATCTTGACTTTCTTCTTATTCTTTTTCATCGCTCACTCCTCCTTTCTTGTCTTTGGTCCAGCCTGGGTGCAGAAGTTCTGCTTCTGCTCCCGTAAGTACCCCCCCCGCTTCTCGGTATCTCTCAAAGATGTTATGGCGGTCGCTCTGGATGGTATTGTTGTTGAGTGTCCAAAGATTAGTCTCCTCGACCTTCGCCTTATCTCTGCGAAATCCTGCCTCATTGCGAAGCTTTCTACAATTACGGAGTTCTTCCTGATATTCATTTTTGGCCTTCTCGAAAGCATTACGGGCACAGCGGTAGCTTTCCCCTGCTTCATCCTCCATGCGTTCAATACTGTCCAACGAGCTCTCGTAATTCCGGCTTATAGCCTGCAGCTCTGCCTGATGGCGCTTGCGCTCGTCTGCGGCTCTCACGATGTTCTCCTCCAGCTGAGCATGAAACAGCTCTGTAGTCATTCTGCTCTCCATCATGCTACCTCCCCTCCGAAAATGAAACCACCAATCATGACAATAGCCATCACAGCTGCGAAACCAACCATGGTGAGCACAACCTCTCCATAGGTCACGGTCTCCCCGCAGATATAGCTGAAGGTCTCGCTCTTGGTCTTGGCGAGCTTCTTGATTTCACACTTGAGGGTATTGATACCCTCCTCTACGCTGATGCCTGCAGGTCTCACCTGCGCATCACTTAATAAAATAGAATTCTGCATATTGCATCATCTTGTAACCATTAACAGCCGATTGTACAAAAGGGTGGCGGCTGCATTCCCGTTGGTTACAAGATGATGGCTTATCCGAGAGGACAAATCAAATCTTACGGTTCATGCAGCCGCCATATATTGGGCATATCTATTTTCCCAGTTGGGAAAAATTATTTTCCCAGTTAGAAAAAAAAAAAAGATTTTCCTAGGCATAAAAAAAGCCTGCGGCCAGAAGCCATAGGCGAAACGGTCGCCCTACCGGATAGACTACTATCATCTTGTAACCGTTGGCAAAAGTACGAAGAATATTTGGAACTGCCAAAAAAAAAGCGAGAAATTTTAGAAGAATCTGCAGGGAATATGTTTTAGAGCATAAAATCGGGGTGATTTGAGGAGGAGAAGGAATAAAAAGGAATGAAAAAGCCCCCGATGCGTCACGCACGGAGGGCTCAGAGATCTTAACTAAAATTCCTACATAATTATATGAAAACTGTCAGCGAACTAAATCACGGCAGTCTGCATTTCTTGTGAAATCTGACGCAGACAGTCCAAAATCTGCTGCTTGCGCTTCTGGCTAGGTTCATGCTTACCCATGGCATACTGGCGCATAAGTGATGCATTGACACCCGCCTTTTTCGCCACTCCGCTCATATTGAGGTATGAGTAATAATCGAAGAACGAACCGATGTCAAACCGGAACACGAACTCCAGCTCAGGCATCTGCTTGCCCTCTTCCTCAAGAAGCTCCTTGATTTCCTTCTGTGCCACATACATATCCTCAATAGCTTGCCTGGCTGTGTTACCATACCCGGCAAGTGCAAAGTCTGGAAGTTCTTCAACCATGAAGCAAGAGAAATTCTTCTCCTGCTTGCCTTTCTCTACCTGTATCGTTACTTTTGTTGCCATACTTTTAAACCAATTAAAAAGAGACCTTAAAACCAACCACTCCTTCCGTCTCAACGAACTTGGTCAACTAGAGAAAAATTGCCGGGCTTAAAGCCCGAGCAATCTTTCTAGAATACTGTCGTAAGTCTTTTTAGGGACTTCCCGACTGCCGTGTCGTGGAACCGGACATTTGAGTCCTGTAATAGGACTATACCAAACGTCGTGATTTCCACCATGCCGAACAACGAAGCATCCCGCTCGGTTCAGCTGTCTAACTAGTTGACTAGTTTTCATCTTATGTAAGGAATTTAATTAATTAAAAGATCTCTTTGTCTGAAAGACGATGCAAAGATAACAAAAAAGTTATGTTCTACCAAATAAAAAGATAACTTTTTTGTTATATCTGATAAGATTTAACATTTTGGGCTTGAAAATTCCACAAAATTCCATGAAATTCTCTGTTTTTCCACGGATATTCAATAAAATTCCACGGATATTCAATAAAATTCCGTATATTTGCATCGGATTAACTAAATAATATATATTAAGGTATGGAAAGAAATAAGAAACTCACCCTACATAAGGTTATTGAACTTATCGATAAGACCAATGAACGCATAGATGTAGCCAACGAGCGTTTAGATATAGCCAACGAGCGTTTAGAAATAGCACATACTGGCGCATGAGCGATGGGTTGATGCCTGCACGTCTGGCAATCTCGGTAGCGTTGAGAAAGGAGAACTCCTTGAAGAAAGCTTGCACGTCGTACTTATATGTAAACGTCAAGTCTTGCAAGGCCTTGTTGTTAGGGTCATCTTCCCTACATTCCTGAAGAGCCTTCATGAAGTCGGCCTTGGCTTCCTCAGCGGTCGCACCATCGCCATCTATGACACCATAATTACCCAATGGCTCATCATTGTAACAAGAGTATCCGCCATTACCATATTCTAAAATCAGCACTACATTCTTTGCCATATTTCTTTAAATTTTAAATTCTCAATAAAAAGAGTCCCCAACATATTTTTCTATAGAAGACAACTCCTTGCAAGGTTAAGGGCAGTTGCCCGGACTATTGTCCGAGCAACGTCTTTTTAATGCGTCTAAGCAACCCTGGTCTAACCTCATGGCTACCATGTCTTGGAATTCTGATTTTCATCCCATTCTTGGGATTGAACCATTCATCGTGTTCGGCACCATGTCGAGTGACAAAGCATCCCGCTTTCGTCAACTCGTTGTACAATTGATTATACTTCATAAAAAATTAAATATATTAAAGAACTCTTTGTCTGAATGACACTGCAAAGGTAGCTAAAAAGCTATAAACCACCAAATATTTAGGTAGCTTTTTCGCTATATTAACTAAACTTTAACATTTGGGGAAGGGAAAAGGAATGTTTTTCTCCGATTTTCTCTGATTTTCTCGATTATTATTCCTAACTTTGCGGTGTTTTTACATTATAATATATATTAAGGTATGGAAAGAAAAGAGTACATGAACTTGGAGAAGCGCATAAGGTTTCTCCATATTACGGTAAATATTCTCATTGCAATCTCTATTCTTCATGGACTTTTGTTAATATGGCTGCAATCACCCCATCTAAGATTGTTGCTATCCACCTTAAAGCAATTAAAATAGAGACTATATATGTGAACAAAAAGAAGTCCCCGGCACGGCTCTGTGTCGGGGACGATGTGTTAAATAAAGATAGCCTAAATAGCAAGGCTAAGCGAGCCAAATTTCTGAGCCATGGTCAGTTCCTTGACCTTCTGCTCTGTGTTCTTAGCCATGTAGCCAACTGCCACGGCAAAAGCCTTAGGGTCTGACTCCTTGAGTGCATCCATCTGACGGCGAACCTCCGCCTTATCCTCTGCGGTCTTGGCAGCTCTGTTTTGTGTAGCCAAAGCCTTCACCTTATCAATCATCTCTGTATATTCCATAATCTTATATTTTTAAGTTTAAAGGAATGAGAGTCCCCGACACGGAATCGCGTCGGGGACGGTTGTGTGAACAGATAACCCTATGCTAACTGCAAAGAGCTAATGCGTTGTCCAATCTCCTGGACGGCACGATTGAAAATATCTTTCTGCTCGGAATTGAGCGTGTAAACATGACCGCGAACCTCTGAGCCATTGAGACGCTGAGAGAGCCATGCTGCGCTTTTGCCGAAGTAATTCTGTGCGATGTAACGAAGTGGCAGCAACTTGTAATCTTCCTCTGCAAGCTGCTCACGCAAAGTCAGGACTTCACTCTGAAGCTGCTCCATCTTTTGGTTGATGAAAGCCTTTGCTTCCTCTCTATCACTATCAACAGCATTTAATTTGATGTAGTTTAAAATTTCTGTTTTGCGAGCTTCGCTCTTTTCGTCTTCCTTGCCTGCAAGAGAAGCGTATTCCTTAAGTAAATCCGTATTATTATTCATATCTTTTATTTTTTAAATCCCCTCCCGAAGGAGGGGTAAGTTTTTACTTCTTTTTTCTTTTCTTAATCAGAACTGAAAGCTGGTCTAAAACGCTGTCTGTAAACTTCCAATAAGTTTCATCATCAATGTTGTAAGCCTTTCTCAGCCTGATGTAATCACTTAGCAGTTTCTTCTTAATTCTAATCTGCTTTTCTAGCTCTTCTTCATTCATCTGTTGAATTTTAAATTGTTAAACATCTAGTTATCTATTCACGATGCAAAGATACATAAAATTCTTTTAATAACCAAATAAAACATAAACTTTCTTTTATAATTAACTCATTTTTAACATTTCACCCCCATCAAACACGGTTTTTACCTCTTTTTCTCATCATTCCTGAATGATGTCAAACAATGTTATTACCGCTTTTACCCCGAAATGAAATGTAGGGGTTCGCTCGAAAACGGCTCGTTTCTTGTGGCAATTTCATGGAAATTGGCATAAGTAGCCGTTTTCGAGCGGGCAATCAATGGCAATTGATTGCAAAATTTGGGCATTTTGCACAAATTTTCCACGGTCATTTTTGCCAACTTGCTGAAAATCATGGATTTTTGAAAAGTTGGAGCAAAAAAGGGCGTGCCTTGCCGTAAGGATACTCTCCACCGCCCTACGCTCGGAGGCAATTGCCATGGCTGACTGGAGCGGTATATGTAAGGGATTTTTCATGTGGCAATTGCCTCGTTCCCCGACTGCTGCCCCGAATTGCCATCGCCCTTGCTATCTCTATCCCCTTCCCTTCATCCGCGGTTATCAGCAAGTTTGCAAGCAAGTGAAAGGGCAACGTGTTCCTGTCACGTTGCCCATGGTGCCTATAGTCTGCCCTTGTCGTGATAGCTGTAGAATGCTCCATCTGTTACTATCACATGGTCCATGAAGAAGATGCGCATGACTTGACAAGCCTTGGCTATCTGCTGGGTCAGCACATCGTCCGCCTTGCTTGGCTGCGTGTTGCCCGATGGGTGATTGTGCACGAATGCCATGATGGTTGCACCGCTCAAGACTGCCTCCCTCATGAGGATACGAATATCCACTGAAGTCTCTGTTATCCCTCCTTCGCTCAGTTTCACGCTCTTGATGAGTCTGAAATTTTGGTTCATAAAGACGGCGTGTGCCTGCTCTACCTTTAGGTCTGCCATTTGCGGAAGCATGTAGTTGTATATGGCTAGACTGCTGCCCATGCCGGGCTTGCTGCCTAACTTCTCCACTGCCCTGCGCTTGCCTAGTTCCAAAGCTGCGAGTACTGCCAACGCCTTGCAGTCGCCTATTCCCTGCACCACCTGCATTTCGTCCATGGATAACTTTGCAAGGTTACTGAGGTTATTGTCTGCCATGTTCATCAGTTGCCTAGCCTGGCTTAGGCTTTCGGCTGTTCCTGCCCCTCTGTTGATTACCATGGATAACAATTCGGTGTTACTGAGTGCATCGAATCCGTAATTAGCTGCCTTGAACTCTGGGCGCTCGTCTGCTAGTATATCATTGTACTTCTTCATGTTACGCTACTTTATTATAGTTGTTGTTTGATTTCTTATTGATATTAACACCCTGTGGAAAACATCTCTTTGAGTGTGCCACTGCCTCATAAAAGCCTTCTGCCATCTCCTGCAACACGCCTCTGTTGCTTATCGGGTCGTGGTGAATGGTGCGAGCCAAAAAGATTTCTCTCTCCACATAAGCACCTGCCGCCTCTAACTTGCTTCTGAAGTCCTCGATGGTCTTGCCACTAGTCAGAAGGTCGTCGAAAAGAATGACCTGCTTGCCATTGAAGTACTTGCCATCTAACGAAACATGATAAATGTCTTCGTTGACGAAATGGCTGCCTCCGTTGTGGGTTGGCTTGCGCTCTCCAAAGATGTGCACGTGCTCATTTGCGGTTGCGATGCCTGATGCATTGAGGATGGCTGCGAGATAGCCGAATCGCTTGTTATATTTCCATTGTGTGCTGCATGGAGCAAAGACTACAACGAAGTCCTCTAAGATACTGCTATACTGCTTTGTAAGATAGCGAACTAGCCACTCAGCGCAGAGGTGTGCCGCCTTCTTTTCGCCTGCCTTGAAGTCGTAGACGAAGCGGTTGTTTGCCATCTGCTGTGCCTTGTCAACGCAAAGGTTGATGTAAGCATTAGGAACGTACTCAAAGAAATAATTCTGTCTCATATCGAAAAATTTTATAAAGTTTGAAATTGTATTCTGGTAATGTTTGGGAGTCCAGAGATTTTTCCCACTCCTGCTGTGGAGTATTTTTTTTAATTGCATTCCGTTCAAAGCCCGGTGTGCCCTTTCGATTTTTCCTATGCATTCAAAATGCGCTGGCAGAGGCAAACAGGTGTGGGGTTCTGTGTTAACAAAAGGTAAAGGTTTAGTGAAGCGTGAAGAACCTTTGGCTTTTGTTAACCCAGGTTCATACACAAGTTTGAATCGCCAGAAGCTACCTTTACATAGGAAATTTCGGATGGGAACACATGACGGGCGGCGGAGAATGCAATAAAAAAAGTACGGAACAGCATCAAACTCACCATCGGAGATACCGCTTTCTCACACACCCGGAAAGAAAAAAAGGCTGCCTACTCTCACGAGCAAGCAGCCAAGGAATCATAGCATAAAAAAAACTTAAAGCAATAAATAAAAAAAAGAACGAAATATTCTATCGAGGGTAATAGTTGCTCATGCCTCCCGTATAGAGGACGGTCTGAGGGAACTTATCCACGCCTATACAGACGGTATCGAAGGCATCGGAGAAGTCGGTACGGTTCTCCAGCCTGTCCTCGTCTGTCTCCACGAGTTTCTCTCCTCGCTTATCCTTGCCGTTGTTGTAACAGCCGGCGCTCTCGATTGAGATGATCAGGTCCTCGTTATTGTCCTGGTTGATGAGAACCATGTGGCGCGCATGTCCCTTGAACATGCGGTCGATGAGCAACTGCTTCTCAAGATGGTTCATCGGCTTGCCGATGTAGACCTCCGTAACGAGCCATCCATTCCTTCGCAGCACCTTGGTGATAATCTGGTAGAACTTATCGTTGTGCGTTGCATAGGAGTTGCCCACGAAGGTAGCATCGTAATAGAAGATGACACGTTTGTTCTTGAGATACTTATAGTAGTCGCAGAAGTCCTGAGCGAGCTCAGGCAACTTCTTGTCATACTTGACATAGAATGAGTTGACGATGCGCAACTTGGTATCAGAACCCACCTGCCCGACTACGAGACAGTTGATGTTGTTGTTGGCATCGGAACCGATGATCAGCGGTAAACCGTCCTCCAGGTCGCCATCCATGCGGCAGTCCGGCTTGTCGTGCTTAGGGTCGAACTTATACTGCAGGTCATTGAGGAACCTGGTGTTCGGTGCCGTATAGAAGTTGCGATCCTCGTCAAGTCCGGAGTAGAAACCATCCTGTGCGATGCCGACATGCTGACACATGATGCTCGTGAGGAAGGTCATCTTAGGCAGGTCTCGCTTCATCTGTCTGATGAAGTCCTCGCCTAAGACAGCCAGGTTCTGGATGCTGGAGCATCTGGAGTAGACCAGAGCATAGGAGCGGAGGGAGTGCAGAACTTTCTCATACTTTTGCACCTGCGACATATAATAATCATATCGCTCTGGGTGAGCAGCCAGCTTGTGTCGGATGCTGTGCAGATGCACTAGGACTGTCTCCATGGTTGCTACCAGTTCCTTGTCTTCCTTTTTTTCCCAGCTCATAAACCAGGAACCTTTTTTGGTCGCAGATGTATCTGAAGTAATGGTCAGACCATGATGGAGACAGCAGCCTCCGAACAACTGCTTGTTTCCACGGTTTGCCGGGAGCGTCTCATTGTTGAGCTGCTCCCAATCTATAAATTTTGCCTCGTCGATGAAGACATGGTCGAGTGAGAGGGAGTTGGAGGTACCGCTGCGGTCCTGAGAGATGATGTTGAGGTAGCTGCCATTATAAAAGGCTACTGTATTCTCCCAGTTCATGGGCTGGAAGTGCGGTTCCTGCCAGTGCAGCGCCTTCCACGGTTTTTTGCCAACGATGTAGTGGACGTCACGCTTGTAACCCCACTCCTCCAGGTGTACCAGAGCAGAGGGGAGAATGTTGGTCTGGCATCGCTTGACCGATGGCGCCACCATTCCCAGGCATGAGCCAGGCATGTGCTGGACCGCATAGAGGATGCGCCCTGCCTCCACGACACCTTTTCCGGTACCACGGCCCCACTCGCAGACCAGCGTCTTAGGCATGAGCTGCAGGACGCGCGACTGCACGTCGTTGAAAAAAATAACTCCTTAGGTCTTGCTGTCATCATCTGGCGGAAGTTCTTCGAAGTCAGCATCCTCGATGTCCGTCATCGAGTAGCGCTTCTCCATTTTTTTAATTTTCGCACGAAGATTTGGAATCTTCTGCAAACCGATGACTGTCGGATCATCTGTCATGCGGAACTCAACAGGAACAATCTTGTCGAATGCCAGCTCTGGCTCATCAGGCGTGTCTGTGCGGTTGTTCTTGATGCGGTTTTTCTGCATCACGGCAAGCGCCCGGAAGTCGCCGGCAGCCTTGGCAGCCTTGCGGTCCTCGTCTATCTCCTGGTTGACCTTCCAGCGCCAGAACTCCTTAGAGGCGGCGTTGAGATTGCCGAGCATGACTTGGCAGAGATGTATATCATCGTATGCCTGTGTCTCGCTGACGCCAAACATGGCCTTGTCCTGATCAACCATCTCCCTGACGGTAAAGCGTGGATAGCGCAGCCAGAAGGCGTAGCAGCCACGCAGCCGCTCCACTCTCGCCTTGACGATGGCAGAGATGTGAAGTTCCTGAAGTTCATCCTCGTTGAGAGGCATGTACTTCATGTAGTCATCAATGTTGACTGGTAGACTCATATCTAACTGAGGTTAGCCATAATCTGCGAGAGTTGCGACATGATGGACTGGTAGGCTCCAGGAGAGCCGACCTTGGCGAGCGCTATATTGTTGATGCGTAACTCGTTAGCGGTCTCCGCTAAACCTTTGAGGTAGCGGTGTCGATAGGGTGAGCGCGGCTCCTGCAGCTCCAACTGCATGGCCATGGCCTCGTCGGGAGGCAGTTCCATCATGATGGGCACTTCTTCGACCGGTGTAATGGTCTTTGCCAGGTCATAGACCGTCTGTAGGTAAAGTTCACTCTCTTCCAGATAGGGAAATTGTTGTCGTATCATCCAGCAAATTATTTAACATGTTATTGAGATTGAGATAGACATCTCTGTCAGTCGTAATGAACGTGCACTCAGCACGGTCACCATAGGTCTGGTTCTGAGATGTTATCACAGAGACTAACCACTCGCTGTTAGCAACGAGCATGACCTTGGAGTGGTTGAGCGTCAGTTTAACTTCATCAAAAGCCTCTGTCATTAAGCGACTTAGCTTTAAAGTTTTGCTTGAAGCTTTAATGTCCGCAACCAAAACTGAGGAGTCAACCAACCCTCGCTTGCGAAGGTTGATGACTCCACAGAGGAAGGCATCGGATGTGGAGAAGGTGGTGACGGCAATGTGCGCTACACCTGTCTGCTCCAGAATCCACCCCAACAATCCAAGGGTGTGAAGACCTTGGCCCAGGAAGACCTGCGAGCTACTCTGCTGAAGCGGCTTCAGGACTTGCTGTATCTGCTTCGCCCTCATCTGTAACCTCCTCTTCTGCACTCTCTGGCTGCTCCTTGCCATCGGCTGAAGCCTGCTGCTCCATGGTGATGCCAGCCTGCTGAAGCTTGGCGATGGTATCAGCGGTGATTTCAGCCTTGGCTGCAATCAAGAGCTGCACACGCTCATTGACCTTTGCTCGCAAGGCATCAGCCTTGTCTGTGTTGCCAGCCTCCACGAATCCAATGAGTTGGTTAAGGTTCTTGGTGATGTAGGAGCGAGCATTGCCTATCTGCTTGGAGATGATGTCAGCTACTGGCTGCTCCTCCGCTTGCTTCTCCTCGGCATCACCCGGCTGGGCATGGTCGTAGACGTCCATGGCCTGCTTGTATGCATAGTACTCCTCCTTGAGCGTAAGGAGCATGCGCTTGAAGTCCTCGTCTGCAGCATGCAAGCCCTCGTATCTGTCACATGACATGTCGTAAGCTTTGCAAGCCTCAAAGTGTTCCTTGATTTTCTTCCACAGATCGCAGTTGTTATCCCAGATAGCCTGGATGTTGTCAGGCAACTGGTCATGGTCTGCTCGTTTGCCCTTGGCTACGATGGCTGAAGGCACGATGGAATCGAGGTTTTCAGACTCCACGACCGGAAGATGAGGGGCAAGCTGCTTGGCAATCTTGTCTGCCTCTGATGTCTTGTCAATCGCAGTCTGAAGAACTGGCGTGACTGCCTTGTCATAGTTGCGGACATCATCGATGGTCATGCCTTCGATGCGATAGTTGAGATGCTTCTGCAGCTCATATTTGAGCAACTCGAGTTTGCCCTGTGGGTCGAAGTTGATGAGTTGGTAGAGGTGGCGGTTGTTATTCATCTGAAGGAGGAGAAGCGCTCCCTCCCTGATGTTGGCATCGGTATGCTCGCTATCAAACCACTTCTTCAACTTTTCTGTGAATTTCGGATCATTCATAATAAATAGAAAATTAAAATGGCGAGGCGAGCTCATGTAAGCATCGCCCCGCCACTGATAGTAGTTATGTAGGAATATCGAATCCCTAGTTAATGGCTGCCTGTACCCTCATAGACCTCCACTAGCTTGCAATCCTTGCCGCTGATGGTTCCTTCAGCAGTTGTGAGGGGTACCGAAATAGAATGGAGGCATGGTCTCGCAGCTGGCAGAGATCTCCAGTGTGGTATTGGTCTCGTCAGAGATGCCTGCGCCTGAAGACTGAGATGGTGTTACGTCAACCTCGAATGTATCGTCACCGAACTGGCGAAGCTTGCCGTTGCGCTCAGGTACCATGAAGATGCAATCATCGTTGAGGAGGATGGAAGCCAGTGCTGAAGCTTCCTCCTCTGTTCCTGGGAGGATGAGAGTAGCCTTGAGGTTCATTGTCTTGCAGCTATGCTCACCCTGCGCCTCTGGCGAGAAGGAACTCTTGTCTGTGACGAAGGCTACCTTAAACCAGACCTTGTCAGCCTGAATGGTGTGGTTATCCTTGATGACGAGATAATCCTTGAGTGAGGTGGCAGCCTCCTTTTGCGGCTCAGCTAACTTGGTGATGTAACGACGTGGAATGAAGAAGCCGTAGGCTCTGGTACCCGGCAGTCGCTTCTCTCCAGGACACTTCAACACATCCTCATAAAGGTCTGTGGTTGAAGCACATGTTTTCTTAGTTGCCATATATCAATATATAATATTATGTATAACCATAGACAGCTATCCCTTACTCAGAAGGGATAGTGTCGTAACCGAAGAGGGTGCGTTCCTTGGAGATCGACTCGAACTGAGTACCGAAGTACATAGTTGCCACGAAGTCAACCAGGAAGTGAGAGTCAAGAGAACTCTCTACACCAAAGTTTGCCTTGTCGCCCTCGGTAGCCAAACCGATGAGCATGTTGCTGCCAGGAGTGATGATCTTGTAGCCCGCAGGAACGTTGTCAAGACCCACGAGGGTGCAGTTGCTTGCACCATCCATCTTGTTGTGGTTGAACTCGTTGTTCCAATTGACACTTCCGTACTTGTCGCGATAACAGCGGCGGTAGAGCGTGAGTTCATGGCTGTTCATGAACATGCATGTATTGATGCCCTGCAGTTTAGCATCGGCAGCATCATAGAATGCTTCGACAGCATCGACTGCGTTGACACCAGTCATCGCGGTTGTATTGAAGAGGTTGCCCTTTCCGACAGAAATCGCCCCTGCCTTGATGTCTGCATCGGAGATTGTCTTGAAGCCATCAGCGAGGTCTGCGGTACCAGAGCCAGCTGGGTTACGCTTCATGGTGAAGAGGTTCTTGAAGAGTGCTTCACCTATCTTGCCTGCCAGGAACATGCCAATCAGTTTGGTGATAGGCTGGTTTTTGAGCGCATCACCCTGGAAAACATTGGAGCCCCAGATAGACTCACGAACAGCATTTGGTTCAAAAGGCTTGACGCATGAACCAAGGAATGTCTCCAAGGTACGGCCTGTGATGGTAACGCCATTCTCATCCTTGCGAGTAAGAGAGTATGGCCCGAGCTCCATGTCGCCTGCGAGCTCTCCGACAGTCTCCTTGCCACGAACGCCAACGCGTCGGCTCATGAATTTTGCAGCCTCGTCAAGAGCGCGTACCGGCATCTGAATGATGTCCTTGCGGTACTTAGCGAAGCTGGTCTTCAGAGAATCAGGAGTAATCTGAATTGTATTGTCTAAAGCTGCCATTTTAATTGATCTGCTTCAAAGCTTTGAAAATTTCACCAGCGTCAACGTTGTCAACCTCTGGTGTGACGTCATCATGGGTATCAGAACCCGGAGCGCCCTTGAGATCCCTGATCTCCTTATCCTTGTCCTGGATATTCTTGTCCTTCTGCTCAACCTTAGCCTTCAGGTCCTTGACCTCCTGGCTAGCTTTGTCGAGCTCAGCGGACTTGTCATCCAAGTCCTTCTGTTTCTGGGCAAGAGCATCCTCGATTTTCTGCATCTCTGCATCGGTGAGAGTAATCTTCTCATCGGTAACCTCGAAATCATCCTTGCGGTCAAGGATGGTCTGAAGGTTGAGGAATTTTTTCTTCATGTTAGAAATTTGTGTATTATTCTTGAACATATCCCTGAGTGAGGCGAATGCCTTCTCGAGAAATGTTTTTGACGGCTCGTCATTAGCGGTCGCTCCAGGCAATGGTGGCAAACCCAAGTTGGAGCAGAAAGCATTGGTGAAGCGCTTGGAGAGATTGGTCTGACGCTTCTTGTCTTCGTCATCAAGGTCTCTAATCTCATCTACGAGGCCCAACTCTAAAGCTTGCTCCGGACTCAACCAATTTTCCTTGCCCATCTGCTTCAGCATCTCTTCGCTGGTCTTGCCTGAGCGTTTGGCATAGACGGAAGCGATCACCTTGTCTATGGTGTCGAGGTCATCACGCTGCTTCTGCCACTGCTTGATGAGTTCATCAAGTTTCTGCTTGTTAGCTGACTCCCAGACAGCAACTCCCGTGGAGGCATTGTGAATGAGCATCGTGCTGCCGACTGACATGTCAACATGCTTGGCACCCATGCACAAGACTGTAGCGATGGAAGCGGTCATGCCCATAATGTGGACGTTGACATGTCCATGGTCCTTGATAAGTTGATAGATGGTCAAGCCTTCATCAACATAACCACCCGGTGAGGAGACGGCGATATCCACCTCCTCGTCAGGGTGAGCGTCAAGGTAGGCCTTGACATCCTTGGAACGTGTACCGTAGGTGCCCGACCACCAGTCGTAGCCGGCTCCGATGGTACCGCATATCATCATTCCGTATTTCATGCGCTTATCTTTTTTGATGCAAAGATAATATGGCAATTGCCAACGGAAAAATACGTAAATCAGGCTAATAAAGGTGCTTTTCGGGTGCTACCCCACTGAACTGTGTACTCGAGCATGGCAGAAGTCCCAAGGGAATCAGGGTGGATATCTGACATATTAATAATAGGATATGGACGCTCCCTGTTGCCAATGAGATAGCGTTTGCCCTCGATGGTGGTGACCAGATAGGCATAATTGCCGCTCATGTCCAGGTCTTCGCGGCATGTGCGGAATGTAAGTTTATGGGTGTAGAACCGCTGACCATCCTCTATTTTGTCTGTGATTTCCAGTTTGGCAGGCTTCTGACACTTAACGACCGGCCAATCATAACTCTCGGGAATGTCAAAAGTGAGGTTGCCTAGCAGTGTTTCGAAAGGCAACTCGCTGACAGGAATTCGCTGCACGGAGCAGATATAACTAAGTCTTTTCATAAGCTGTTCAAATTTCGCGTCTGTTCGCATCTGTTCGCACCTGTTCGGTGTTGAACAAAAACAGGGCTATAGTAGATGAGATTTTTTCATGAAAAATCGTCTTTTTTGCATCTTTTAAGATTAAAAAGATTGATGCCTTTCTCCTGATAGGCCTTGCGCATGCGATACCATTTCATGCGGATGGTCTCTGCATACTCAATATCAATACCCTGCTGTTCACACCAGGACCTGAATGCAGACATCTTCTTGCACGACATGTCATTGAGGTCACCGAGGTCACTCCACATGTTTATGCGGAAGAGATCGTTGATGCTTTCGGTGAGTGCCTGCTTGGCATGACCGTTAAGGAAGTTGTATGTTTCTGGGCTTTTAGACTTGGAGTAAGGTATGCTAATTGCAACATCTCGATCTCCAGGTTGCTCTGGTTGGTTATTGACTGGGCGCTTCGCGAGGAACCGGCGCAGAACAGCATTCTCGTTGCTGCAGGACGGGAATTCCACGGGATCGCCGAAAGAATGGGTGAGCCATTGCTTTAGATATGGCTCTACCTGTACATAAACTACGAATTTACTCATATTTTGATTTTTAAAAACACCGCAAAATTAGGAAAAATAATCGATATAATCCTGCGTTTCTAGGAAAAGTTATCTGCTTTTCGCTAAAAATCCTTATTTTTAGGGAAAAAGTTGCAATTAAAAATCAAGGAACCCATTTTTGGGCAATTCATTTGTGGCAATTGTGGCAAAAATGTTAAGTGCCTGATTATTAATATTATAAGTCTTTTCTTATTGACACAAATATATAATAGAATTGCCACATTGCCACAACCTTTGCCACACTTCTCTTCTCGTTGCCACAAATTGCCACAATATTGCCACAAGCACACAACTTCTTAACTCTCTGATAATCAGCGATGCACTAATTGCCACAAATGCCACATTGTTTTTAAGTCGCGTGTGAGTTGTCGGAAAAATCACGGAACACCAACAAAAAAGCCCCCAGAGGAATCTCTTCCCCTGGAGGCTACGATATGATCTAAACAAAAAACTTATTTCCACTATAGTGGCGAAGGTTCCAGACCTAGAGCCTTCTGCTCAGCATCTGTCATGACATAGGTATCCTTAGTCTGTTTCTGCTCACCATCTACCTCTGTGTCAAGATCTATGCCATATCTGTTTGACACCATGGTATAGTCAAAACAGAGAGGCCTGTCTTTATAATACAACTTCTGGCGGCCAGTGATAGTACCATTGGCATCTGTCTTCTCTACTGTCTCCGGCAAACCGCTCGGAGTGAACTTGATAAATCGCTCAGGGTTTTTGGTAGAACCATAGAAGTCAGCACCAATCTGTAGGTAATGCAACAGCGACTCCTTAGGAAGGAGGTTTTCATCCATCTGCCTTCCCAGTTTGCGGTAGACTGCCATGGTGATGTCCTTGCGAATCATGAGGATGCTCTTCGGCATCGCCCAGTTGTCAATCTTGACTTTATTGGTGGTCAATGCGCCAACTGTCTTAATCTTGAAGTCCTGGTCCTTCTTCAGCTCACCCATCTGTACTGCAGCATTGATGATATTCCAAAAGCCAGCGACCTCGTCGGTGGTGTTGCACATGCTGTTCTGCGTCTTGACTCCCTTAACAACTACTCCCAAAAGGTCACTGTAGCTGAAAGGAAAGTCGATGTAATCTCTGATGGCGAGATATGCAGCCAACGGCACCTTCCAGTTCGTCATTATACGGTCTAGGATGCTTTCACCCTCCAACCGCTCCTCCAGGTCATCAGATGCTTGCTTCCAGGCATTACCGAAGCAGCCCTGGAACTGGTCACGATGCTTCAGTAGCTGAAGGGTGATGTGTGTAGCACCAATCTGGCGCATACGCTCCAGTTCCTCGAAGTTCTGTTTCTCCTCACGTGTATGCTCACCCTTGTCAAAAGTGAGATAGATGAGTCGGCTGAAGAGGGCGATATCTGCAGTAGGCATCTCCTGGCCAGTGAGGATGATGCCAGAGTCAACCTTGGCCTGCACGAGCTTTTTATCCTTGTCCATGTTCATCTTTGTGCGACCTATACCGTTCCACAAGTCCTTGAGCCACTCCACCTTATTCTGTGTGATGGAGTTTTTGTACTCGTCGATGTGTACCAGGGCATCGCTAACTCCTCCGACATAGTCAGAGAGTGCTGGCATTGACGCATTTGTGATTGAGAGCGGCTCATATTTGGTTTCGTATTTGTAGAAGAAGTTCATGAGGGTGGCAGCAAATTCTGTCTTACCGCATCCCTTCGGGCCAAAGGCATTGAGGAGCGGGAAGGAACGACTCTTGCCGATGACTATGTCACGGAAGAGAGTCGCGATGTAGAAGCACAGACCCACCTTGGCGTTATCGCCAAAGACCTGTACGACCTTGGCAAAGAAGTCTGCCTGACTTGTCGGATTGTCAACCATCTTCTCATGCCGAAACTTCTTCTCACTGACATATAACTCCCGGCTGTCCTTATTGAGCTTGCTCATGGCCGGAAGATAGTACTGCCAGCCTGCAATCTGAGTATGCCCATATCATCTATTGGAATCCAGATACCATCTTCGCTCGCTCCGTTACAGAATGCATAGAATCCTTCACGCTGCCAACCTAGCTGCTTGATAGGGTCTGCTGTCTCGGTCACTCTACCGAGATAGCCTAGAAGCTTGATAAGCTGCTCATCTCTGGCCATCCAGATATAATCTCCTATACCAAACAGTCGCTTGCGAAGCGAACTGCTCGATGTGATCTCATCCATATTGAGTTCGATGAGTCTTGATGGTTCCTCTCCGTTATTCTTGATTTCGAAGAGGCGAACCGGGTTGAAATCATCACGAATATGGAAGAGAGGCTTCATTTTGAAGTTGGACCATTGAATTTCGTCTCCTTCCTTGTTGGTACCCCAATAGCTATTATCATGTTCGGTGAATCCGAATTCACGGAGCATCTTGATGTCTCCCTTGCGCTCACGCTCCTGCTTCTCGCTCAGTTCTGCCTCCTTGGCTCTCTTGAGTGTATCCTTCCACTCTCGAGAGTGTTTGTAGGTAGAGATAAGACTAGTCAGATAGCTGCTTCTCAGGTCTTCATCCTTGATTAACATGAGCAGTCCACAGATATCTGCAATTGCTTGCAATCTATCCTCTGTCGTAAACTCATCGATATCTTCTGCTGTTGGCCAGTATCTGCGGCGGCAGTACCAGAAGATGAACTCCTCCTCTCGCATCTGTGAGAAGTGTCCCTTGTCAATAATCCAGGAGTCCGGATCCTCCTTCTTGGGAGCCGGATAATCAGTCGGAATTTCCCGGACATTTACCGTAAATCCGACCTGTAAAGCAGATCGACCATTGGCAAACACATTAGCTGTCCCTGCCGGAAATTCATTACCTGGTTTAAGTTCGTCAGCATCGGGGATGAATGTCACCCTCTTGCTGATGCGGTAGAGTTGTTTCAGCTGGTTTTCGGTCCATGAACCGCCGAGTGATGCCACTGTATTGAGAATGCCGATAGACTGAAGCTTGAGCACATCTGGAGCACCCTCGACGAGATAGAACTTATCACGCAGACGTGCCTCCTTCTGTGCGAAATTGATACCAAAAACCGAAGTGTCCTTGTGATAGACGAGACTGTTCTTCAGGTTGAGGTACTTGCAGATATCCTTATTATCGGACATGGTTCTTGCTGTGAAACCTATGACTCTGCTCATCTTGTCATAGATAGGTATGGTGTAGCGGTCTCGGAGCATGGCGAACTGGCCGCGCTCACCATTACCTATGAGGCCAACTTGCTCCAGGATATCTAAGTCCAAGCCTTTTTGCTTTGCCCAGGCTATGAAGCCTTCTACTGGTGCATAGCCGATGCCGAAGGTGCCGATAGCATCCTTGCCCCATCGTTTGCAAACTGCCTCCCGTGCTTTGTTAGCAGCGGGATTTACCTTCTGCATACATTCTGCGAAGTAGCTCTGCGCATAGTTGAGTGCTATGCGCAGGGACTCCTGCTCCTTTTGCTTCTCCTCTTCCTCCTTGCTTGGTCGCCACTCGTCCTCTATCTCCTCATTGAGATATTTCTTTGCGAGTTCCTTGCAGGCAATTGGGAATTCGAGACCATTCTTCAGTTTGCGGTAAAAGCTGATGACGTTGCCGCCAGAGCGGCATGAGCCAAAGCACCGCCAGCAGTTTGTGCCTGTATCCACATAGAATGATGCAGTATTCTCATTGTGGAACGGACAGCAAGCCCAATGGCGGTTGCCTTTCTTCGCTGAGAATTTAATGCCTTCATCCTCGGCTACATCCAGAATGGAGACATTAATAATGCGATCTACTATCTCTTGTTTAATCATATCTTTATATTTTGTGCTGCAAAATTAACTTAGAACTTCCGAAAAAGAAAGTACTAAGATAACCTGCGCATGAACTTATCAATGTCTTCATTGACAAAGTAGCGAATCTGACGCTTATAGGCGTAGTCTCGCTCCATCATCAACTGCTGGAGGATGCCCTTATATTTGCCCCCCCGCTTGTCGAATGCCGCTCTAATCTCGCGGTCTGTCCAAAACTTAATTCTATTCCTCATAACTTCGGTTTATAAAATGAACATTTTGAGTTGGCCATGAAGAACTCATAGTCAAGCTCCGACTCTATCTCGTTGTACAGCTTGCGGTGTGAACACCCCCAGAACTTGCAGGTTCTGCCACTGCTGCGGGCACATGTATTGTGACACTCTACGAATGTCTTGACTTGTTTCTCCTTCTTCTTTTTCATAATTCTATATCAAACCATGGTAATCTGACAGATGTGGATATTGGATCCAATTTTGATACCTGCAGACATTGCCCATTTTCTAACCACCAATACTCCATGACTTCATTAATACACATGTATGCTAAAATGCCATAATCATTCTGCACATAAAAATCTTTATTCTCTAATGTTGCGAATCTAGAGATTAATAATATAATTTTGGCTTTTATATCTTTACTGCTCATAGAATATGCATAAAACAATAAATTTATACTCCACATAAATTCTAAAGCAACTGCACCAGGAGCCATTGATGCAGTTGCGCTTGTAGCGGCATCGATGGCAAATCATAGGTTCAACTGATGAACTACCTTGATGATGTCTCTCGTTGACTGCAGCCCCAGTCGCTTCGTCATTTTACGAAGCTGTGCAGAGACCGTATTCTTGGATTTGCCAAGAATCTCGGCTATCTCTCTAGCAACATAACCCTGTGCAAAATACTTCGCTACCTCAAGCTCTTTAGGGAAGAAAGGAGTCTTCAGCTTTGGGAGGCAGACTATGTTCTCTCTAGGACATATACCCCTGAGAGGGCAATCGACTTTCTCCAGGTGCAGAAGGGTTCCATCGATATCGAAACTAAGTGTATCGTTGGAACCCAGGTTGCAACGGATGAAACGCTCTGTTATGAGAAACTTGAAATAAAGTTTGTTCGGCTTACTCTTGGCGTATAAGTCTGCCAGGTACTTATACGCCTCCGGGTAAAGCCGACTTATCAACTCAGCCATGTGGTTGATGAATTCCGGATGCTCTATACTGTAGCTGAGCACCTTGCCATCATGGCCATAAAAACACACTTCTCCTTGTGGAGACACGAAAAATTCTACTTGCTTTTCCATAAGCTTTCTTTTATAACTGTTTGTACTACCAAGAGATCTCTTGGATTGAACTTGGTCCTGCCCGACAACTTTTGTTGTACTGTATTGTAGCAGAAACCATACTTAGTCATGAGAAACTGAATGAGCTGACTCTTCTCTTTTTTGGAAAGAGACGCGTAATAACCTTCAATAGTTAATGCTCCATTTTTAACTTCATTTTCTTGCATATCTCAATTTTAATTACTAAATTTGTGGGCAAATATAAGAAGAATTATCGAGAACTCCGTAATTTTGGGAAAGAAATCCTATTTTTGCGGTGTTATTTAACTTTCATTTAGTGATATTAGGTTATGTTTAACGGAGATTTAGTGAATCGACTGCTCAAGGAGCAGAAAAAAACAGTCGGTGAAATGGTGGCTTTTGTCTTCGGTCAGAGTTCACACATATCAACGAGCTACTTCAAGGGTCGAACTTACATTGACTCTCGATACCTTGAAAGGTTATCGGAATATTTTGAGGTTCCAATAGAGGACTTCTTCCTCTCAAATGAAGAGTATGATGATAAAAAGTTAGAGAATACGAATGTGCATCACATCAGCAACTCAACTGTCAACATCAACAGTAGCCCTGATGTATTGATGGGTGTCATTAACAACCAAAAGGCGATGCTCGACCAACAGGCTGAGCAGATCAAATGGCTGCGGGACCAAGTACAACTTCTGACAAAAAACATCGTACAGCAATAAAAAAGACTTTTCTACTCTCTTATTTCTTGTAGCAACTGACTAATATACAGAAATTTGCACATGAAATAAGGGAGCGAAAAATCGGTATATAATGTCAAAAGCATCAGATATCGCATATTGATTATCAATAAGTTATAGGAAGGGAATGGAGTCAATACTATCCAGTAATCCCGACCAAAAGCCGTCAGATGTGCCGTAAACACTGAGGATTTGCCTTGGTCGTGGTCAAAATGGTCGGCGAAATTTCGGTTTCACAAGAGCTTAAAAATCCGTAAGCCTATGAAGTTTTTAAAGGATTTTTTTTATATCAATTACCATGAACGGCGAGCATTACTCATAATCCTGACCCTGCTCGTTGTCAGTACCACAATGATTTTCATTGTAGGTTCTAAAGAAACTATGCCCTCAGAAAAACAACAAGCCCATAACGATAGTATCATCAGGCATGCCACGCGGCAACATCCAGGCTATTATGAAGACGGACTTCAGTCGAGCGAAGTATTCGCCTTTGACCCCAATACGGCAAGCCAATCTGATTTCCAACGGCTGGGACTGGAATCATGGCAAGCCAGAAGCATCATCAAATATCGAAATAAAGGAGGTATCTTCAGGACACCAAGAGACTTTGCACGGGTTTACGGACTAACCAAGAGGCAATTCGAAAAACTGCTGCCCTTTATCAGAATTGGTAAAGACTACCAGCCGGCTGCCAACTTTTACCCAAGAGAAAGATACAACTACGGCTATCAAGAGACGGCTATAAGAACTAGAGAAGAAAGGAAGAAAGACACTATCCAATACAGTTATCCACGAAAACTGAAAGAAGGTCAGTATATCAACATCAATTCTGCTGATACGACCGAACTGCAGAAAATTCCCGGCATAGGCTCTTACTATGCCAGAAGCATCATCCGTTACAGAGAGCGGTTAGGCGGTTTTGTTTCCATGAGCCAGATACAAGAAGTGGAAGGCGTGCCCGAGACAGCCCTCCACTATATGAATATTGATGCAAAACATATCAGAAAAATGAATGTCAACCAGCTCAGTTTAACCGAATTGCGCAAACATCCTTACCTGAACTTTTACCAGGCAAAGGAAATCGTAAACTACCGCAGAACCCATGGTCCGCTGAAAAGTGCTGAAGAGCTGCGTCTCCTCAAAGACTTTCCACCTGCCGAAATAGAAAGAATCAAGCCGTATCTTGCCTACTAGGGGCAAGATAGCCTGTCTGCAAGTTTGCCAGTTTTGCTAAATGACACCAAACTGGTGCAGGAAGATAAGGAAAATACAGATTGGACAGATAAAACGGATGGTGAACAGGAAAACAGGGAAGAGAGTTCCCTTCAAGGTTCCCCAGTTGGTAAACTCATCACGCACAATCTTCTTTGGCACATACCATCCCAGGAACAGACAGGTGATGAACGACCCCAACGGCATGAGCAGCTGGGCAGTAAAGTTGTCACAATTGCTCAAGAAATCCTTACCGAAGAAGCCCAAATCAGGTACGGCACCCTGAGAGAGCGAACAGAATACAGCTATGATGCAGCAAACGACGGTCTCGAACCAGGCTCCCTTGGCACGGCTTATCTTACCCTCCTCATAAATAAAGGCGGTACCTATCTCGTGCATCGAGATGGTAGAAGTCAGGGCTGCCAATACAAGCAAAGCATAGAACAACACCGAAATCACATAACCGACAACCGGCATGTTACCGAAAGCCTCCTGGAATACGTTTGGCAAGGTAATGAAGATGAGCGAAGGACCGCTGTCTGGCTGCACACCTACCGAGAAAGCTGCAGGAAGATCATCAAACCTGCCAATACGGCGATTACCGTATCAATGGTCACAATCTGAGTAGCAGACTTCAAAGAGATTGGTCTGTCTGTTGAAGTAAGAGGCATAAGTACACAGACAAGCCGTACCCATGCTCCAAGAGAAGAACGCCTGTCCCAGCGCTTCGAGCAACACGTTTTCATCTACCTTAGAAAATCCGGCTTCAGCAGGAACTCCACTCCCTTCATCGCTCCCGGCAGAGAGCAGGAAGCTATCACAATCACAATCAACAGGAAGAAGAGCATAGGCATCAGTATCTTGGATGCTTTCTCTATACCATTGCGCACACCGCGTACTACCACCATGTGGGTAAGCAGGATAAAACCTACTGCCCATAAGGTAGGACGGATAGGATCGGCTGAAAAGGTCTGGAAATAGGTCTTCACATACTCTGCGTCGCCATGAACACCGCCCATGATACTGGCATAGAGATACTGCAGGCACCAGCCAGCCACTACGGCATAGAAACCCAGGATAATCATAGAGGTGATGATACCCATCAAGCCCAAAGCACCCCAAGCCTTATGCTTACCCAGATTGGTATAAGCACGGGCTGCATTGGATGCAGAATGACGGCCGATGATGAATTCACTCATCATGCCAGGCAATCCGAGTAGGATGATACATACCAAATAGATGAGAATGAAGGCGGCACCACCATTCTGACCAGTCATATAAGGGAAACGCCAAACATTACCCAAACCGACTGCCGAGCCGGCTGTGGCAAGAATAACGCCCAACTTACTACCAAAATTTCCTCTTGTTTCCATTATCTAAATCTTTAATGTGTAGTGTTTGTTGTTTTCCGACGAAACGGGAGATGCTACACCTTATTATATATAGTTATATCTGATTATATTATCTATCCGATTACAAATACTTTATCCGAAGACACCAAACTGGTTCAGGAATACCAGGAAGATGAGGACAGGACAAACGAACTTAATCAGGAAAAGATAAATACCGAAGAGACGGCCCTTCAAGGTTCCCCAGTTAGTAAACTCATCCTGTACGATCTGCTTAGGTACATACCAACCCAGGAACAGGCAGGTAAGGAATCCTGCCAGAGGTAGGAATATCTGACCCGTAACGAAGTCGAACCAATCGAACAGCGCCTTTCCGAAGAACGAAAGCTTATCTGTTGCACCCAAAGAGAGCGAACAGAAGGCTCCGATGATGGCACAGGAAACCGTAACGATGGTAGCACCCTTCTTGCGGTCTATCTTCAACTCCTCGTAGAAGAAAGAGGTATTCACCTCATGAAGTGACATCAGCGAGGTCAAGGCTGCTACCGACAGCAACACGTAGAAGAGCAGCGAGATAATCCAACCCAGTACAGGTAACGATGCAAACGCCTGATTAAAGACATTCGGCAAAGTGATAAAGATGAGCGAAGGACCACTATCCGGTGATACTCCTACTGAGAAGGCTGCAGGGAATATCATCAGACCAGCCAGTACTGCTACCAGCAAATCGATGATGGAAATCTGCAAAGCACTCTTAAAGAGATTGGTCTGACGGCTGAAGTAAGAGGCATAGGTACAGATACAGCCCATACCGATACTCATAGAATAGAACGACTGACCCAAGGCATTCAGGAACACGTTTCTGTCTACCTTTCCGAAATCAGGCTTCAACAGGAACTCCACGCCCTTACCTGCATCCGGCAACAGACAAGCTGCTACCACAATGATCAAAAGCAGGATGAACAGGAGAGGCATCATCACCTTAGAAGCCCTCTCTATACCGCCGCGCACACCATGAATAATCACGAAATGACAAATCAGGAATATCGCTACCGTCCACATAACCGGACGCACAGGATCAGAAGAAAACTCCTTGAAGTAATTCGCCACAAAGGTTGGGTCACCATGCAGTTCGCCCATGATGCTGGCATAGACATACTGCAGGCACCAGCCCGAAACCACCGCATAATAGCCCGTAATCAGGAAACCGGTAAGCACCTCAAGATAGCCTACCCACTTCCAAGCAGTACCATTAGAGAGTTTGGTATAGGCACGTGCGGTATTAGAGGCACCATGACGGCCGATGATAAACTCAGAAATCATACATGGAATGCCCAACAGGAGCACACTTCCGATGTATACCAGAATAAAGGCGGCGCCACCTTCCTGACCAGCCATATAAGGGAAGCGCCATACGTTACCCAAACCTACGGCGCCACCTGCTGTAGCAAGAATCAATCCAATCTTGCTACCAAAACTTCCTCTATTTGAATCAGTCATTTCTATCTTTCTATTACTAATTTCTTATTTTTTAATTTTTCTTCGTGCAAAATTATAAAATAATTCTGAAATATATGAATTATTTGAAAGCAAAAATACAAATTTAGTAATATTTATGCAATTTAATCCGTTTTAGGACGAAGAAATGACTTTTCGATACATATTCTAACGATATTCAGCCGGCAAGGTATCACGCCACTTCGAGAAAGGATTGCCCAAGAGATGCGAATTGTAGAATCGCTTGTCACCTGTTACCTCCATACCGATGAAATCAGGTTTCTCATAGGCTTCAGTCTCGCTAGCCAACTCTACCTCTGCCATGACCAGACCTTCGTTATCGCCATAGAACTCATCTACCTCGAAGGTATGACTGCCACTTTTCACAAGATAGCGACGCTTATCGATGACGCCACCCTGACAAAGCTGCAGAAGATGCTGCGCCTCGTCCATCGTTATCTCCTTTTCAAACTCATAGCGGGTCATGCCGCCATTTACCGACTTACCCTTAATAGTAAGGTAAGCCTTCTCATCCCGTGTGCGAACCCGCACCGTAGCCCCCTCGGCAGGAATATATCCCTGCTGGATATGACTAGAAGAAAAGGCGGCGCTTTTGTAAGCGTCGCCCTTCTTAACGAGGAATTTTCTTTCTATTTCTAATCCACTCATTGTTTTATACTAATGATGTTGCATAGATGGCAAAAAGAATACCGAGTACTATCAAGCCACCGAATATCCACTTGATTACTTTCTCGCCTTTTGCAGCCTGTTTCTTCTGATAAGCCTCATGTTTGGCTCTTCTTAAGTCTTTATTTCCACTCATAGTCGTATATTTTTTAGATTATTATTGTTGTTCGTCATCATTCGTAGGGAACTCCATCAGGTATGCCTTGATGAAATCATCTATCTTGCCGTCCATCACGCCATCTACATCCGATGTCTGATAGTTGGTACGGTGGTCTTTCACACGACGGTCATCGAAGACATAACTTCTAATCTGGCTTCCCCACTCTATCTTCTTCTTACCTGCCTCAATCTTAGCCTTAGCCTCCAGACGCTTCTTCATGGCGCGGTCGTAGAGTTGGCTCTTCAAGAGCAACAATGCCTTGGCACGGTTCTTTGGCTGGTCACGGGTCTCGGTGTTCTCGATGAGGATTTCTTCTTCCTCGCCGGTATCAGGGTCGGTGTACCAATAACGCAGACGGACACCGGATTCAACCTTATTCACATTCTGGCCACCGGCACCACTCGAACGGAAGGTATCCCAGGAGAGCTTGGCTGGATCAACATATACCTCGATGGTATCATCTACCAGCGGAGTTACGAAGACACTGGCGAAACTGGTCATTCGCTTGCCCTGGGCATTGAAAGGTGAAACACGCACCAGTCGGTGCACACCGTTCTCGCTCTTCAGATAACCATAAGCGTACTCGCCGCCCTCGATGGTCATGGTCACGCTCTTGATACCAGCCTCATCGCCTTCCTGCATATCGGTGATGGTTACCTTGTAGCCATGAGCCTCAGCCCAGCGCATATACATACGCATCAGCATCTGTGCCCAGTCCTGGCTTTCTGTACCACCGGCACCGGAATTAATCTTGAGCACGCAGTCCATCGGGTCTTCCTTCTGGCGAAGCATGTTCTTCAACTCCAGGTCTTCGATGGCTTTTATCGCCTTGGCATAATCGGCATCCACCTCTTCCTCAGTCACCATTTCGTCTTTATAGAAATCGAAGGCAAGCTGCAGTTCATCGGCATAAAGACGTACAGTCTTATAACCGTCGAGCCATTTCTGGATACCTTTTACCTTCTTCATCTGCTCCTGAGCATACTTCGGGTCTTCCCAAAAGTCAGGAGCCTGGGTGCGGAGCTGCTCCTCTTCGAATTCTACTTTCTTCTGGTCTATATTGAGATAGTGATGCAGAGCGTCAGCTCTGTCCATCACATCCTTCAACTGGTCAGCTGTAATCATTAACTCTTATATTAACTTTTAACTTTAAACTTTATGATTACTCCTCATACATCTTGTCAATCTCCGCCTTGTAGTTCTTGTTGATGATAGGGCGGCGAATCTTCAAGGTATTGGTCAACTCACCCGACTCCATAGAGAAGTGGTGAGCCAGGAGGGTAATGCGCTTAATCTGCTCATAATAAGCCAGATGCTGCTGGAGAATCTGGATACGGTCCATCAGCATCTTCTGCACCTTCTCGTTAGCACACAAATCTTCACGGCAGGTGAAGGCGATATGATGCTCACGTGCCCAGTCCTCCACGAGACGGAACTCTGGAACGACGAGGGCTGATACGAACTTGCGCTGGTCGGCAATAACAGCCACCTGATCGATAAACTTATCTACCAGGAGCAACGATTCTACCTGCTGCGGAGCGATATACTTACCATTAGATGTCTTGAACAGGTCCTTGATACGCTCGGTGAGATAAAGCTCGCCGTCCTTCATGTAGCCGGCATCACCGGTATGGAAGAATCCATCCTTGTCGAATGCCTTCGCATTGGTGGTATCACGATGATAATATCCCGGAGTGATGGTAGGACCCTTGAGGAGCACCTCATTATCCTCACCTATCTTTACCTGAATGCAAGAGATAGGGCGCCCCACAGAACCCAGACTGCGTTTCTTGTCAGAATGATCGCAAGATACGGTGGCAAGACTCTCGGTCAAACCATAACCCACCACCATATTGATACCGATGGCATGTACAAATGCCTCTACTTCCGGACTTACATAAGCACCCGCTGTAGGGAAGATATTCGGTTTTTCTAAGCCCAACTGCTTGCGAACCATGCTCAAAATGGTTTTGTTGATAATCTTATATTCCAACTCCAATGTCAGAGGAGGGCGCTTGCAGTTTGCCAGATATTCTATATTCCGCTTCTTTCCTACCGCCAAGGCATGGTAGAAGAGTTTCTTCTGAAGAGGACCTGCATCATCCATCTTTGCCTTTACGGCGATATACACCTTCTCCCAGAAACGTGGCACACTACACATACAGGTAGGATGCATCTCTCTCATACTCTCCTGAATTTCATGAGGATAAGTATTGATGATGAGTTCGGCACCTTCGCTCAAGCAGAGATATGCCCATCCACGCTCAAAGATATGGGTGAATGGAAGGAAGTCGATGACACGATCCTTTTCGGTAACAGGCACACATTCGTCGTTTGCCTTCAAAGCAGCATAATACTGGCTATAGGTAAGCATCACGCCCTTGCTATCGCCCGTTGTTCCACTGGTATAGAGGATATTAGCCAAGTCATCCATACTTGCCTGCTTGTAGAGTTCCTCTACCTCCGTCTGACGAGGAAGATTCTCTCCCAGCTTCAGGAAGTCCTTGAAATAAAGGGCTGCAGGATCGTGTGTACTGATGCGCACGCTGGAATCGAAGATGATGATACGCTCCAGAGACGGACAGAGGGCAAAGATACGGTGAGCCTTGTCATACTGCTCCTGTTCGCCAACAAAGAGAAAGCGAATCTGCGCATCGTTAATCATATATTGAATCTGCTGCTCGCTGCTGTTGGCATAGAAAGGCACAGAGGTAACTCTGATACCATACGCACCGAAGTCGGTGTACAGATAATGCACACAGTTCTGCGAGAAGACAGCAATTTTGTCAAGAGGTTTAGCCCCAAGATTCAGGAGGGCATTGCTCACTTGTTTCACTCTTAAGGAAAAGAGGTTGAATGAAACCGATTGCCACTGGTCGCTGCCAAACTTTCTGAAAGTTAAAGCAGTTTTCTCTCCCCATTTCTTGGCGAGATTATGTACCAGTACCGAAAGATGACTATTAATCTGCATAAGCTTATATTTATATTCTGATGCAAAGATAATAGAATTTGTCAAGAACACAAAATAAAAAGATATTTTTTCCACTTTATCTGCTCTTTTTTTCGTATCTTTGCCCCAAAATCAAAAAATAGGGAGATTATGATGACACAAGAAGAATATGTAAGCGATGCCGTGGATTTGCTGAAAAAGCTTATCACCACCCCATCTGTAAGCAGAAACGAGAAGGATGCTGCCGACATCATGGAGCAGACCATCCGCAAATATGGTTTCGAACCTCATCGTGAGGCGAACAACATCTGGATTATCGACCCTCATTACGATGAGAGCCGACCTACCCTGCTGCTCAACGCTCACATCGATACCGTGAAGCCTGTGGCTTCATGGACACGCGACCCGTTTTCACCGGATGTTGAAGAGGGTGTACTTTATGGCTTGGGCAGCAACGATTGCGGCGGTGGACTCTGTTCGCTCCTCCAGATATTCAGAATGCTGACCGCAAAGCCTCAGCAGTATAATCTCATCTATCTGGCATCTGCAGAAGAAGAGGTGTCGGGAAAGGATGGCATTACCCGTGCCCTGCCTTTGCTTCCGCATATCGACCTTGCCATCGTAGGTGAGCCTACCGGCATGAACCCGGCTGTTGCCGAAAAGGGACTGATGGTGCTGGATGTGATTGCTCACGGAAAGAGCGGTCATGCTGCCCGCAACGAGGGAGTAAACGCTATCTACGAGGCATTGGATGATATGCGATGGATTCGCGACTATAAGTTTGAGAAGGTGAGCGAGTTCCTGGGACCTACCAAGATGACGCTTACCGTAGTGAATGCCGGCACCCAGCATAATGTGATTCCGGATAAGTGTACGATGCTTGTGGATATCCGCACCAACGAGTTCTATGACAACGAGGAGGTTTACGAGTTTATCTGCCAGCACCTGAAGAGCAGAGTCTGAAGTCATCCCGGCGCACAGCATGAAGCCATTCCGTCTGAACCAGGCTCATCCCCCTTCGTTCATCGACCCGGCCGATGAATTCATCAAAATAAGCATCCTCTTATCAGACATTCGTGTAGCCATGGGCATGATAGACGCCATTCGGCAGTCATCTTCCTGGCAATTTCAGCGACCAGGCTCTGATGCCTTTCTCCATGCCTTTTTCCATACCTGCTTCCATTCCTTTCTGGTATCTGTCATCCAGAAGGGTTCTTTCAACACTTACCGAATCCCAGAATTTATCATAGGCTCTGAGCTCGGCATCTGTAAAACCGGAAACTTCAAGATCTTCTACGGCTTTTCCAATCTCTGGGTCATTGAGCAGGTCGGAAGGAATCTCCTTCGTGTTGGAATTGATTTCTGTCAGGAAACGGAGCCACAAGACCATCATGCGCTTGTCAGCGATGGAATGTGGAGTGAACTTAGGGAGTTCAATGAAGGTGAAATGCAAGCCCTCGATAACCTTATTGCTGTCCTTATCGTGCACGATGCGGTAGTTGTGGATGAACAGACCATTCCATCTGCATTTCCACGCAGAACTTCCTTCCTCTGACATCGGTGCAGAGTACATCCACTATGGTGTTCTTGCCCCCTTCGAGCTGAGGCACAAGTTCTGTAGGCAGATACTTGATTTTACGTATCTGCTCCTCGTCGCTGAGTGGCAGGAGGGCGTTCAGAAGACTGATCAGTCTTTTAGGATGATTGCCGAATATCTTCTTGAACGTAAGGTCTGCCTTAGGATCTAAGTACTTCATAACCATCTGTTTTAAAAATTCTATAGCGCAAAGTTACGGTTTTATTTTCATATCTGCAAGAGTTTTCTGTACGTATAAGTTAAATATTGCAAACATTTATTTCTTTTCTTGCGAAAAGTTCTCTGTATCGAGAACTTTTCGCTATTTTTGCAGCAAAAATAAACGATTATGAAGATATTAAAGTTCAAATTGCTGAAAGATTTTGCAAGGAAACATCCTGATGCAGCAGATCCGCTCATGCGTTGGGCAGAGTTTGTTGAAAAGACAGAATGGAAAAGCCATGCAGAATTAAAGCAAGCATTTCCTTCGGCAGATTATGTCGGGAATGACAGATATGTCTTCAACATATCAGGCAATAAATTTAGGCTTGTAACTATCGTTGTGTTCTTTCAAGGATTTCTACATATTAGATTTGTTGGAACTCATGCTGAATATGACAAGATTAAGGATATTAAAAATATATAACTATGACTATTAAAGACGAAAAAACATATAATGAAATTGAAGAGCGAATGGAGGCTCTGCTTGCAAAGGGCACCCAATTGGGCGGCATGGACTTTCTCAGCGAAGTAGAAAAGGAAGAATTAAAGGTCCTCAGCGAAGCTGCTTACGATTGGGAATGCGAAGTTGATCCCCATCCATGGCGAGTTAAGCCTTCACTCATAGCTGCCATCAAAGTTGCTTTTCGCCAAAAAGGCTACAAGCAAAAGGAGGCTGCAAAAGCTATAGGCGTGTCAACAACCGCATTAAGTGATATTCTCCATGGACGTCGTGCAATTAATTTTGATGTTGCAAGAAACATATACCACAACCTCGGCGTTCCTGCCAATGTTGTATTGGGATAGTTTAATGGTGAATGTTTAATGTTAAGTGTTGAGTGTTGAATGAAAGAAATATGTCGACAAAGAAAAAGGGCGCATCCGGATTGGATGCGCCCTAACTTGTTAAATAAAATCGGAGTATGAGCAGATTATTCAAGTGGTTCAGTCAGCTTACTCAAGTGGTTCAATCAGACTACTCAAGTGGCTCAATCAGCGAGTACAGCCGACTGCGTAACCCGATGCAGTCGAATCCTTAACCCGATGCAGTCGTCTGCGCAACCCGATGCTGTCGAATCCTTAACCCGATGCAGTCGAATCCTTAACCCGACGCAGCCATATCCTTAACCCAGTTCAGCCACATCAGTTGGTAAACGGAAGTACATTATTTGTTTACCTCATTTGAGTGCTCAATGACTACCAGGGAGAATTAGCCTTTCTGAGGGTACCATCAGGGACAATAACAGGTACCATCAGGGACAATCATGAGTTTTCTTGATATGCCCGAATGACTACCAGGGAGAATCTTAAATATATATATTACTGAATATCAGACAGTTAGGTACAGATTTTTCTACCCTACACTATACCAAGTATATTATATATATACATTTACATCTTTTACACTATACGTAATACGGGAGGAAAAAGATTTTTTTTTCAACAAATCAGCTTTTAAAATGCATTTTTTCTCTTCAAAAATTTGCATAAGTCTGAAATAAATATTACTTTTGCAACATGAAAGCGCGGAGAATGCGATTCTCCTCCCGATGAAGGACACCGGGAAATGCTTTCGGTTAAGGATTAGAACATAGCTCATTGAGTAGGATTCAGCCCCAAAAGGTGAGTGATCAAACTGTAATCCTTACAGGGCATTCTATGCCTGATAAATTTGATGAAAATTTATCGGCATGGATGCAGAGTAAGGACATAAGTTTAACAGCAAGAGAAAAGGCTGAAACTCCTTCCATCACGGATTGAGAATTTTTATCTTGTTATGTTTTCCTTACTCCAATTCCATGCCGGTTTTCAATAAACAACAACAAGACTTGCCCCAATCGGTAGGCCATTAACAATTTTAAAAGAAACCTACAATGGAACAATTTAATCAACAGCATCCGGGCGGGCAGCAGGCCTTCCCTCAGACAAACCAACAAGAGAAACAACTGATAGCCATCCTTGGCGTACAGGGATTGTCTTACCAGAACTATTCTGTGCTAGAACTCAAAATCGTTCTGCAGATTATCAAGCATGCCCAGAAAGCCATCTTGGGCTATGTTATCCCTTATCAGGTAACTTCACAGACTTTTAATGGCTTCACCGCAGAACAGAGAGCTGCAGACCACACCGATGTCATCATGAAACTGTCGGAGTTTCCTTATGGTGCTCATCATTATCCGCAATTGCGCGATGCCATCAAGCGTATAGAATCCCAGCCCATCCTGCTGCCGTTTAAGCTGGAAAAACAGACATTATACCGGAAATTTGCATGCCTGTTTAAGAGTGAGATATACCAAGACCGGCACAAGAACTGGATGGTAAAATTCCGCTTCGACAACAACGTGATACGGTTTTTCTACAGTTTCGACAAGGGAGTCAGCCGTATCGACCTCAATGCCATCAACCAATGCCGCAGCGCATCGAGCATCAAGTTATATATCATCATGAATTGCTGGGGTGCAAAGGGATTCACCATCTGCAAAACGGCGCATATCCAGCAACTGATGCATGGCAGGGAAGATTACTACAAGACCTGGTCGGCACTGGACAACAAATGTCTGACTTTTGCCTGCAAAGACCTCAAGCGCCTTTACCAGAACCACATCATCGACCAGTATCTTACCTATAAGCCTTTCTTTCTGGAGGAGGGTAAAAAAGAGAAGCATCACCTGCCCGAACACATCACCTTTACCCTGCACGACCGTCGCACTTCTGGCGAAACTGCGGAGGGTGCAGAAGTGAGCAGCGAACTGAGAGGACAGCGGAGCAAACTGAAACTCCGGCTGCAATACAATTATGATGTGAGCGAGAAGAAGGCTGACCAGCTGAGCGGCTATCTCAGGTTAGATATGATTGGCGACCTGGAGGACTTCTTCATGCGAAAGGATTATTACATAGCCAACTGCAGGCGTTCGAACAAGAAGATGAACATGGGTGGCTATATGACCACAGCGATGATAGGTTTCTTTAAGGATCATGGTGTAGAAGGATTGTAAAAAATATAAAGCTTATGAATTATCCCCAACGTATGTACAGCAAGACCGAGCTGGGTCTGCTCTACTTTCCCGACACAACCGACGGGGCAACAGCGCGCCGTCATATCATGGGATGGATTAAGCGTTGTGAGCCCCTCTGGAACGAGCTGCAGCGCTTAGGCTACCAGGAGCATAGCTCCTCTTATTTCCTACGTCATAGTGAACAGAGTTGTATGGATAACTGGCAAAAAAAAAAATCTAGCACTCCCTTTTTAGGCCAGAAACGCTTGGGTGAATAATTCCAGTTCCCATTATCATAGGTTACTTTCTGACCTGTCGTCGGATCGCCTTCCTGATACATAAACTGAACATTCTCAACCGCATCTTTAGAAGGTTTATGAAAACCGAAAATCTGAATCTCGTCACCTCCGATAAATTGCGTTTTATCATTCGAGCGAGAATTGTGAATTTCCTTCCAATCTGATTGCACAGAAAACCCAATAGGCTGACCAGATACAGGAATAGCATCCTCCACTTGATTGGTACAGGCTGCACCCATCAAGACAAAGAAAATCACCCATAACTTACTATAAATATTCCGCTTCATATTCCAGATTATCCTTATTAAATCGTTATTTCACCTGTCACCTCATCCCTCTTCTTGCCATCAACCGTTACGCTGAAATCGACAGGATCAAGTGAAAGTTTCAAATGAAAGACATACGCTTTTCCTTTTTCAAACGTAAAAGACGGATTAGGAGCTCCTGACTTATCAAGAACATCTAGCAGATTTTTCTTTACCGTCACCGTTTCCTTAAAATCTCCCTGCTGTACCGTATAAGTTATCGCTAGATGAAACGGTTCGGTCTTCGTCTGAGGGATTATAAAGATATAAGAATCGCCATCATTTGTTACTTTATTTTTTAGATTGGGTAACTCAGGAGGGTCACTTAACTTATATACGATACTATCTTTTTACCGTTATCGTTATTTGGTATGTCAGCTTTTTTGCCTTCTGGTGTCCAAGTATAATGCCATTTAACACCATTATCGGCGAGAATCCAAGCTCCCGTATTAAGATTCAGATAGCCCTCCATAACAAAGACGCCTTTAAAGTCTGAGACGCCATATAGTCTCACCCTTTGAACTTTTATAACTGTACCATCTTCTAAATTCGGAGCTGTGATATCAAAGCTCAAACGAGCCAAAGCATGCTTAAATTGAAATGTCACTTTACTATCAGGAGATGTTGGTGCAGTTTGATCTGGTTGTTTGGACCATATCAAATCTATAGGAGACCAATTAGAAGGAAAATCTATATAAGTATTTGGACTATTACTATCAGCTTGGTTGACCAGACTATCAGGTAGGCCGCCCATTTTTACTTGTTCACTATAAGGCGCAAAGGCATAGAAATCCACTTTTCCACTACTTGGCCAAAATCGGATATGGTCATATCCCCAATGATCTTTTCTCCAGGTTACGTGTTCAGTATCCATCAGATGAGTATTGCCGTATCTTGCAAAGACACCAAATCCGGCGTTCCATTCCCCACTTTTGAGAAAATCAATATCGGTTACATCAGAACGGGTTGAAGCATCCCGACCTACATAAGCATCAAAGTTGATTTCAGAAGCTGAAGAAGATGAAGTTTCTTCCACAGCTTCGCCGGCACAGCCAGATAATACCAGCTGTGCTACCAAAACATAAAAGGCTAAACGAAGAAACTTCATCTTATGATAATTTAAATTCATTATTTTTATCTCTCCCAAGGATTGTCATTGGAACCGATATTGATATTTTCATCTGTTCCCCAACCATCAACACCAGCATTAATATCACCAGTAACATCAACATCGAATTCGATTGGAAGACCAATGGTCAAGTTAAGATTATATGCCTTACCCTGCAAGAAATTCGTTGTAAGTTGCTTATAAACCTTATTTGTAATTGATGTCTGTGCACCACTCTTATAGGTTACCTCGTACTCTACGATAACATAAAGTTTATCTGGATTTTCTGTTTCTCCTATTTTTTCAGAGAAATTCTGTGGAATTACAAACAAATAATCTTTATTCTTTTCTATGTCACTACCAGGATGAGATGCAGTTGAACTAGTTACCTTATATTCTCCAGAGAACCAATCAAAATACTGTCGACCAGTTTGATCTGACCAAAGATCTCCTTTTTTATTTTGCTTAGACAAATCTATAGTTCCCGATGTATAGAAAGCACCCTTTGTTGCATCAGTAGAAGATCCTGCCAATGTTATCTTTTTCAATGTAAAAGTTACATCACCAGAAGAATAATCTCCAGTTAACTTTACAGTATAACCAAGTCTAGACAAAGCATGATGAAATTGAAATTTCACTTTCTCTTTTGCACTAGTGAGATTTGCTGATATCGAACTCGTAGCATTAGTCCACAACAAATCTGTCTGGTCAGCAATTGTTTTTGATACAGTAAAATTATTAATCTTAGAACCTTCAGTTAACGTTGTGTTTTTTACATAAGGAGCATACGCCAAGAAATCAATATGACCATCTGATGGCCAAAACTTAAGAGGAGAATATGTCCACTTTGATTTATCATTATCATAAGTTACCTGCTGGTTATCAAACAAGCTATTACCATAAGCAGTTGTAGTTTCTTTGCTATAGTTACCAAACACACCAAAACCACCAGTCTTAAGCTGATCTATCTTCACCTCGCTACCACGTGAACCATTTACAGCAACTGCACTTCTTCCCAAATAGCCATCAAAGCTGATAGCCTCGTTCTTAGAAGAATTGTCTGAAACACTATCCAAGTCATCGCTTGAACAACTTACCAATGTTAACGCTGCCATTGCAGCAATACCCATAAAAAATTTCTTATTCATATCGGTTTTAATTTTTAAATTAAACTAATCTATTATTACTCTTTTACTATTTCTACAGTTCCATATCAATATCCTCAGGTTTACCCCAATCCTTGATCGTGACGTCAAAACCGCCAGAACTTCCTTCCGAAGGCTTCACATCAGGTAAAGGTTTCGGCAACTCAACATCAACATGGAGAGAAGCAAAATAACCTAACTCCGATGAATTTTCATCTTTCTTAAACTTATCTCCTACCGCAAACTGATAATCTACCTGCGTCTTTTTGTCTATCAACAAAGCTGAAAAAGACAGCTTATTGTTTTCTGCATCAAGATGGGCAGTTTCTGGTAGGCCAAAACATTTAAACGATGTCTTCAACGTTCCTAGTGTCGCGTCATTCTTATCTATCGTTTTCGTCCAGGACTCCAGAAGATAAGTCACCTTACTCTGAAGCGGCTTCCCCTGTCCCAGCAGAAATCCATCTGAAATACCAGTTAAGGATCCTCTCGCAGAATACAGGTTTCCTATACCTGGAACTTTCACGTTGACCTGGATATGCGAAAGCACATTCCTTGGCGTTAAAGTAGCCTCAGAATAGTCTCCAGAGACATCGAATTCATCGAGTTTATCAGAGGCAAGCCACTCGGGCTCAACCCCTATCTGTTCACCATCTCCACGCGAGTACCAGCGCGATGTTGTATGCAGTACCACAGCTCGCGCCGTCTCATAAGAGTCCATTCCCTGAAATTCGAGTGTACCAAACTCGGTCGTACTCTGGTTGAATACCAGTACACGATATTTTCCAGGTTCCAAGGAAAAGTCGGCATGAGTTATCTCATTAGTCAAGACTGTATGCGGAGCACCACCTGACCAGGGAAACACCATGACCGTCATACCTGTAGGCACCTCTTTATCAAACAAACGCCAATCCACATTAATCCGCACCAATCTACGGCCATCCGTTGGCGGACAACCGGAATAGTCATCATAAATGCAAGAAGTAAGCGAAATGATAAGGAGCCAACAGTACAAGAATAGTTCTATACATCTTTTACATCTTTTCATGAACGCTTCATATTTTATAAATCTTCTTTTCTAGTTATTATATTCATTTCAAAATTCCTGGTGCAAAAGTACAATATAAAATTGAATTAGGTCTTAAGCAATATTTAATAAAAGTTAAATGATACATAAGATAACATTTTTGTTACATCACAAAAAAAATGCCAGTAGCCACCTCTTTAGCAAACAATTAAAAACCTCCAATCGAACCAATCGATTGGAGGTTTCATTTCTATCATTTACAGCAACCAGGCAG
>VOFI01003675.1_pt1 | contig 105677 bp, 87 predicted proteins | sample 5384131 | NCBI WGS metagenome assembly VOFI01 (sample SAMN12384728, study PRJNA508395) | human gut metagenome | isolation source: healthy gut H | host: Homo sapiens | reverse complement strand
CTTCTGTCTTCGTTCTTGTGTACAATGAATTGTCCAGATTCTCAGTACGAACCAAGCATGGTTGTTTCCTTAACATGTCTGCTGCTTGTTTAGAACAGCACTGCAAATATACCATTTTTTTTTCTAAAGTTGTTCATTGTGAGCTGATTTTTTTGCAAAAATAGGTGTTTTTTCTGCTTTTTCAGCGTTCCATTCCGTTCCAAGTTCAAAATATGAGGTGTTTTTAGTCGAAATATTGGCTTTTTGTGTGTTGGTTGGATTTGTTTCTGTATCTTTGCAGCATGGAACAGATATTACGTGAAATGATAGAAAAGATGGTGGGGCGCAAGATGGTTGTGCCTCGCGACTTCGCTTGGTTGAGCGAAAAGGTGGAGGAGCGTACCCAGCAAAGGGTGAGTGCCTCTACGCTGCGACGGTTCTGGGGATACGTGAGCGAAGGGGTTTCTGCCAGTAAGTTTACCAAGAATGTGCTGGCTAATTTTCTGGGTTATGCAGACTTTGAGGAGTTCGGATTGTCGCAAGGAACGGGAGAGCGGCAGAGCCAGATGGTTATAGGCAAGGAAATCTCATGCGATGATCTTTATGAGGGACAGATGCTCAAACTTTCCTGGCTGCCCGACAGAACCTGCATCATTAGGTATCTGGGAAACGGAAGTTTCAAGGTGGTGTCATCAGAAAATACCAGATTGTCGAAAGATGATACCTTCGAGTGCCGCCATTTCATCAACCATGAACCTGCTTATCTCCATGCCTGGAAACATGGAGATGACGAACCGGTTACTTACGTTATAGGTAAGAAGAACGGCATCATCGTGGAGCATTATCTGGAAGATTGAAATCTCGATAAGGTGGGTTTCACATATCTTTCAGAGGTATAAGAGGACAGTTCGTAGATGATATCAGCCTTCTTGCTGCCGGCGATGTCTTTAGAGAATGTCTGCGGATAAGTCGTTGTGATGAATTCATTACTCTTATCTACAAACTGATAGAATGCTTCGCTCTTTTTCTCTACAGAACGGATGGTGTCTATGCCGGATTCCTTCCACATCTTGTCGATTGTCTTCTTGCCTTCTGATAGGAGTTCGGCGGCTTGTGCCTGTGATGCAGAAAATGGCTCGGTAGCTGTTGGCTGCAAGGATTTCTGGCCATTGGAAAGTGGGGCAGGCTTCTTGGTTTGCTGGCGGATGGATGTATCCTTCTTGGCTTCGGTATGTTCAGGGGTAGTGTTAATGCTCCTCTCCGGCTGATGCAGTAATGGGTAACTGATGAAACCTAATAAGATGATACAGACCAAAGTTGCGATTCCGATACGCTTGATACCGGATGGATGGCTGTTTCTGCGAGCCATGAAATCGGCTTTGAGTTCGTCAATATTGGCATATCGCTGGGTTATGGGAGCCTTACATCGTTTGATGATGGCAGTATAGGGTTTGCCTGGAAGTATCTTTTCCAGGATACAACCGATACTGAAGATGTCGTTGCGGATGTCTGCCTGTTGGGATACAATCTGTTCAGGTGAGATGTAGCCCGGTGTGCCAGCTGGCTGTTTGAGGATGGCAAAGTCATCGGTATCTGAAAGTCCGAAATCGATGAGCTTTACATGATTGCCGTTATGGGTAATCATGATATTGGAAGGCTTAAGGTCTCTGTGTACTATCTGCTTGGCGTGGATGTAATGCACAGCATCAAGCAACTGGAGGAAGATGTCTTCTCCCTCAGTCTTCCTACCGCTCCAGTGTTCCAGCGTGATACCATCTATCCATTCCATTACGATACAGGTACCCATTTCCGGTATTTCTTCCATGCTGTAGGCTGATACGATGTTGGGATGCTGCAGGGATATGAGGATATCGAACTCTTTGTGCAGCAGGTTCTTGTAGTTTTCGTCGGAACCGCTGAGTATCTCTGAATCACAATGCAAAGATACGAAATCGGTGAGGAGGCAACTCACAGTTGCTCATACTTGCTCACAGTTGCTCATACTTTTTCATAGATTCTCTTTGCTCTGGTGTTTGTAAGCCCTTTTACATGCCTTGCTTGGTATCACTTCTAAATGCCTGGCTTGTTTGATTTTTAAGGGCTTTATGATTGGATTGCGGTTCGTAAGCCAGGGGATTACGGGGCGTAAGTCCCTGACTTTTGCGTAGTAAGTGACTGACTTTTGCACCGTAAGTCTTTGACTTTTGATTCGGAAGTAACCTGCTTCTGGATGACAGGGTGACACTTATGACAGTGATTTCTGAAGATTTACTCTCGCGCGGGCAGGCAGGAAAAATCAAGCCGAAAGTTCCTGCCTGCCCGCGTGCGAGGCGAAAAGTTGAAAAACTAGTGTCATCGTGTCACCGTGTCACCGTGAACAGAGCAGAAGATGTTTGGTATCGCTCTTTGGCTTCAGACACAAATCCCCCTGTCTCCGCCTCCGTTAGCTTTCGGAAGTAGAGATCCACAAATTACTGTTTTTGTCGTGGCGCCTCCAAAGTGGTAATCTTTTGCAAAGATAGGAAAAATAAAATAAATGAGAGTTCCCACTATGGGAACTCGTAATGATATTTATTGATTTTTAGAATCTTTTAAATGATAAATGCTAGAATTTATACTCGATTCTCGCAAGTTGTAGAAGGAATTGGGGTGGTATCGCATTTGCAAATATATATGAAGTTCCGAAAAATGAAAATCCCCAACCTGCTATGGGAAAGCTGGTTGGGGAAATTATGATAGATTTTGCTTTCGTCAGAAAATATCCGATTGTGAATTACAATGGATACTCCTCGAAAGCGTAGAGTACAGTGCTTAAATAACGCTCACCAGTATCTGGCAAGAGGGCTACAATCTTCTTGCCCTTGTTCTCAGGACGCTTCGCAATCTCGGTGGCTGCAAAGGCGGCAGCACCTGATGAGATTCCTACCAAGAGACCCTCGGCCTGAGCCAGGTCACGACCTGCCTTGATAGCATCATCGTTCTGAATATCCAATACCTCATCGATATATTCTGAAGAGTAAGTCTCTGGAATGAAACCGGCACCGATGCCCTGAATCTTGTGAGGACCGCTCTGTCCGCCGTTCAATACAGGCGATGTGGCAGGCTCTACGGCAATCACCTTCACGTTAGGATTCTGCTCCTTCAGGTACTTGGCGATACCCGAAATGGTTCCACCTGTTCCTACACCGGCTACGAAGATATCAATCTCGCCATCGGTATCTGCCCAGATTTCTGGTCCAGTTGTGGCATAGTGCTTGGTAGGATTGGCTGGGTTGGTAAACTGTCCCAGAATCACAGAGCCTGGGATGGAATCGCGGAGCTCCTCGGCAGCCTTGATGGCGCCAGGCATTCCGTCCTTACCGCTGGTCAATCTCACTTCTGCGCCGTAAGCCTTCACCAGGTTTCTGCGCTCCACACTCATGGTTTCAGGCATGGTGAGGATGAGGTGGTAGCCCTTAACGGCTGATACCAGAGCCAGGCCTACACCCGTATTACCGCTGGTTGGTTCGATGATGGTGGCACCTGGTTTCAGGATGCCCTTCTGCTCGGCGTCTTCGATCATCGCAAGTGCGATACGATCCTTTACGCTTCCGCCAGGATTGAAGAATTCTACCTTAGCAATCACAGGAGTCTCCAAACCCTTGGATGCTGAATACTTACCCAATTCTACCAATGGGGTCTTACCGATTAAATCAGTAATCTGCTTATATATCTTTGCCATAACTGTACTCTAATTTAAATCATTAATAATTTTACTTTACGTAAGTAAATGCTTCATCGAGTGCCTCAATCAGGTCGTCGATGTTCTCGATACCGATGCTCAGGCGAACGGTAGAAGGATAGATGTGCTGCTCCTCCAATTCCTCTGGGCTCAACTGAGAGTGGGTGGTTGTTGCTGGGTGGATAACCAGTGACTTCACGTCGGCTACGTTAGCCAGCAAAGAGAAGATGCGCAGGTGGTCGATGAACTCCCATGCCTCTTTCTCGCCGCCCTTGATATCGAAGGTGAAGATAGAACCACCGCCGTTAGGGAAGAGCTTCTTGTAAAGTTCATGGTCTGGATGAGAAGGAACGGCTGGGTGATTAACCTTAGCCACCTTAGGGTTGTTCTCCAGATACTCTACCACCTTCAATGCATTCTGAACGTGACGCTCTACACGGAGGCTCAATGTCTCCAAGCCCTGAAGAAGAATCCAGGCATTGAATGGAGAGATGGTTGCACCGGTATCACGAAGGATGACCGCACGGATTCGGGTTACGAAGGCTGCTGCTCCGGCTACATCTGCGAATACGGCACCATGATAAGATGGGTCTGGCTTAGCGAGAGTAGGGAACTTGTCGGCATTTGCCTTCCAGTCGAACTTACCGCCATCTATGATGACACCACCGAGAGATGAACCATGACCGCCGATGAACTTGGTTGCAGAGTGAACCACGATGTCTGCTCCGTGCTCGATAGGACGGATGAGGTATGGGGTGCCGAAGGTGTTGTCGATAATCAATGGGATGTTGTGGCGATGAGCAATCTCTGCCAACTTATCGATATCGGTTACATCAGAGTTCGGATTTCCGAAGGTCTCTGCATAGAGTGCCTTGGTATTGTCCTGGATGGCAGCCTCTACCTGCTCGAAGTTGCGAGGATCCACGATGGTGTAGCTTACACCCTGTGTGGATAATGTATGAGTGATGAGGTTATAAGTACCACCGTAGATGTTGTCGGCAGCTACGATGTGGTCGCCATTCTGAAGAATGTTCTGCAGAGCGTAGGTAACTGCTGCAGCACCAGAAGCGACAGCCAAACCTGCTACACCACCCTCGAGGGCAGCTACACGGTCTTCGAATACACCCTGAGTAGAGTTGGTCAAGCGGCCATAGATATTACCTGCGTCACGGAGTCCGAATCTATCGGCAGCGTGCTGAGAGTTGCGGAACACATAACTTGTGGTCTGGTAGATAGGCACCGCACGAGCGTCGGTAGCTGGATCTGGATTTTCCTGACCTACATGCAACTGAAGTGTCTCAAAGCGAAGTTTCTTTTCTGTACTCATAATCTATGTCCTTTCTTTAATTTTACGTTAATATTCAATCTTATTCATTTATATAAATTGTCGCCCAGTTATCCAGTCATGATTGGCATCAGACTGTTTGTTCTGATTGACGCTGCAAAGGTACGGCGATTTTCTGGATTCTGAAATAGCATATGAGTAGTATTCCTGCTACCACGTTTGTGGTATTCGGGTGTTTTTTAGCTGCTTTGATGGGTTTACACCTTATTATATATAGGAGCAATTTTTATTATATATAGGATTTTTGAGTCTGTATCCCATCCCAAACTAGTCTTTCAGGCAGCCGATAGGTACCACATATACTCCGTCTTCTCTGCGGTAAGCATAGTCGCCTACGGCAGTAAGTACCATCATGAAAGATGGAGCTTTCATCTTGGTCGTGTCTATCTTATCTGCAAGAGCAGTTAGCGTAGAGACTCCTTTTTCGATGGCTTGTGCACCACCCAGCTTGATTTCGATGAGGCCGTATGAGCCGTTGCGGAGATGGATAACTGCATCACATTCCAAACCGTTCTTGTCGCGGTAATGATATACGTTGCCGTCGATGGCATCAGCATATACACGAAGATCACGGACGCATAGGGTCTCGAAGAGCAAACCGAAAGTTTCCAAGTCGTTGATGAGATCATCAGGACCTAGACCTAATGCAGCCACCGCAATGGATGGATCAACGAAATATCGGGTTTCAGCCGAACGGATGGCAGTCTTGCTGCGAAGGTTCGGATTCCAGGCAGGCATGTCCTCTATGACGAAGATTTTTTTGAGTGCACCAATGTAACTCTGTACAGTCTTGTCTGCCAGTGTCTCATCATCGTTTTTCATCATGTCTTGTCTTATGGCTCCGATACTTACTTGACCACCTTGTGAACGGGCGTATGAACGCAGAAGCAGCTTAGTTCGTTCGCTGTTTCTGCTGATTTCATCCACTCTTGAAATATCACTCTTTACCACCGCATCATAATAGTCGTATGCCTGTCGCAAAGCGGCTCTTGGGTTCTTGGTAGTGGCACTAGGCCATCCACCTCTGCAGACGAGATAGGCGATGTCTTCCAGTTTCAATTTGTTGAAACCTTCCAGGTTTGCATTTCCCTTGAACAGTTCGCTGATGCTAACTTCGCCTGTAGATTCTCCCGATTCCCATAATGACATAGGTCGCATGGTAATCCAGGCGAAACGTCCTGTACCCGTGTGATGTATTTTTTCGGAAGATGCAGGCACGGCAGATCCTGTGAGGATAAACAAGCCTTCCTCACCCTGGTGGTCCACTTCAAATCTGATGGCATCCCAGATTTGCGGTATGATTTGCCATTCGTCAATGAGTCGTGGCTTTTCTCCTTTCAGGAGCATTTTTATCTTTAAATTTGCCATTTCCAGATAGTTGTTTTGGTTGTCTGGATCTGCCATATATAGCACGCTTTTGGCCTTTTGTTCTGCTGTGGTAGTTTTTCCACACCATTTTGGTCCTTCTATCAATACGGCTCCAACTTCTTCGAGTCTGTATTCCAATAGTTTATCTGTAATTCTTTTTTTGTATTCTTTCATTTTGAATCTCTTTTATTTCGGCTGCAAATATACGATAAAATCTTAGAATTACCAAATTTGGCGGCATATTTTTACTTAATTTGGCTGTATTTCGTTACCCAATTTGGCTGTAATTTGTTACTTAATTTGGCTGTGATTCGTTACCTAATTTGGCGGAATAAAAAACGTCCTCATCTGTTATGTGTTTCAGATGAGGACAGTTTCAGTTATGTTTTGCTACATTACAGCTATATTTCTGGTGTCGTTAGCCTCTACAGAGACAGGTGCACAGTTGCTGTTGGTTTCAGCAAGGGCGAAGGCTGGCATCATGGCAGCCATCATCATTACGTTTTTGATATTCATAATACTATATTTTATGTTGTTTCTTATTCTTATTGAGAAGATTCCTGTAGGAAGATATGGTTGAATTCTTCTGTTCTCATAACCTTTACACTCTATAGACGTATGAAATTGAAAAATCGGACATCTAAGAAGAGATTTTTTCAAATAATGCTTTCTTTTTTCAAAGAAAAATGTTATTTTTGCAGTCATAAACATAAAATTTAGCAATCGAAAACATTAAAAAACTGAATGGCTTATGGCATCAATTGTTTCTATTATTCCCATCGTGTTGCTGTTCATCCTGATGCTCGGCTTCAAGATGGCAGGTCATAAAAGCGCCTTGCTGACGCTCGTAATTACCGTGTTGCTTGCTCTCTTCGCAGCTTCGCCGCTAGGCATGATAGCCCCGGAACATGCGGAGGATAGCGTGATCGCCCTGACGGGATGGGCGGTGGTGGAAGGCATCCTGAAGGCGGTATTCCCGATTCTCATCATCATCCTGATGGCTATCTACAGCTATAATATCCTCGTGGAAAGCAAGCAGATAGAGGTGATCAAGAGGCAGTTTACATCGATTACCGATGATAAGGGACTGCTCGTGCTGCTCCTCGTATGGGGATTCGGCGGACTGCTCGAAGGTATGGCGGGCTTCGGAACGGCGGTGGCGATACCTGCTGCCATCCTCATCGGACTCGGATTCAAACCGATGTTCTCGGCTCTGGTATCCCTGATTGGTAATACCGTGGCTACGGGATTTGGTGCTGTGGGTGTACCGGTTACTACGCTCTGCAATGAGGTGGCTGAAAGCGGATCGGCTTCGGCGGCACAGATTTGCGAGACTTCGGCATTCGCCATTATCCAGCTGTCACCTCTCTTTATCCTCCTGCCTTTTATTATCTTGACGCTTACCGATAAGCATAATCTTATCAAGAATCTCATCATCGCCCTCTGGGTGGGAGTGATTTCCGTGGTAGTGCAGTTTGTCTGCGGCTATTATCTCGGTTCGGAGACTCCAGCCATCATCGGTTCGCTGGCAGCCATTATCGCCATCATCGCATACGCCAAGGTATTTGCCAGAAAGAGCAAGGTGCAGGATAAGGAAACCTTTACGCTTGCCGAAAGCCTGAAGGCATGGAGCGTTTACCTTTTTATATTGATATTTATCCTGGTTTCCGGAGCACTCTGTCCTCCGGTCAATGCTTTCCTCAAAAGTCATCTGGTGAGTGCGGTTCATCTGCCTGTGCTCGACAGCACCTTTAAGTTTGGCTGGATTTCCAATGCAGGACTGATGCTCTTCCTAGGTGCTACGATTGGTGGATTGATTCAGGGATTGAGCCTCAAGAGATTGATGGTGATTCTTGCCCGTACCACGGTGAATCTTCGTAAGACGGTGGTGACCATCTGTTCGCTGATAGCCCTGGCAAGTGTGATGAACTATTCGGGAATGATTACTGCCATCGCCTCAGGACTGGTGGCAGTAACGGGAGATTTCTATCCTCTGGTTGCGCCGATGATTGGTGCCATCGGAACCTTCGTTACGGGGTCTGATACCTCTTCGAATATCCTCTTTGCCAAGCTCCAGGCTCATGTTGCCAATCAGTTGGGTATGACGGGGCAGAGCACATTCTTTGGTATGGAGGGTGGTCAGGAAAACTGGCTGGTTGCTGCCAACACCACGGGAGCCACGGGTGGCAAGATGATCAGTCCGCAGAGCATCGCCATTGCTACTGCAGCCTGCGATATGGAGGGAAAGGATGGAGAGATTCTCCGCTCGGCCATCCCATACGCCCTACTTTATATCGTATTGGGCGGACTGATGGTTTACTTCGGTTGCTGATCTTCTTTTCTTATATAAAAAACTGTCCTCATCTGTTATCTCAGATGGGGACAGTTTCAGTTTTATAAATCGACATTATATCTTTTAAGCATGTCTTTTCTCGTAAGCCAGACTGTGGTCGTGCTTGTCGATATCATTTTTTGATTTGCTCTTTACCACGAGCCATACACCGGAGAAGATGAGGATGGCCGCAATCGCCTGCATACCCTTGAATACGGCGAGACCCACGATAACACTCACGGTAACCGATACCAGCGGCTGCACATAATTATATACACTCACCACGGTAGGGCGCAACGTCTTCTGACCAATCATCATGCAGATGTAACCCAGGAAAGTGCCGAAGAAGATGACGTAGCCCGTTTCCCACCAGGTGCTCATCGGAACCTGGGCGAAAGGAATGTCCGATACGTGTCCTATCGTGAAAGGCCAGATGAAGAGGGTTGCCCAGGTAAACATCCACTTGTTCACCGTGAAGAGCGAATACTTCTGAACCAGCGGCTTGAAGAGTGCCAGATAGAGAGCGAACGAAAGCTGTGCCGAGATGCAGAGCAGGTCGCCCCAGATATTTCCTACCTTAGCATTGCCAGCCGTAGCACTCGTCAGGATGATGATACAGGCTCCGCTGCATCCCATCAGCACACCGATAGCCTTCTTCCAGGTGATAGGTTCCTTCAGAATCAGGAACGAGAGAATCATGGCGAAGATAGGCATCGAAGTAGTCATGATGCTGGAGTTGCTTGGCGAGGTGAGACTCAGACCGATGGTATAGCAGCATTGGTTGCATACCAGTCCGAATATGCCGGCACCTGCCATCTTGATGATGTCCTTGGTAGGGATATGTTCTCTTTTGGTGAAGAATGATGCTATCCAGAAGAGGAGGGCACCACCCACTACACGGAAGCTCACCAGGTCGATGCCGTCGATGCCGTGAAGCATGGCATCCTTGCCTACGGGAGCCATCAGTCCCCAGAATGCGCCGGAACAGAAGAGGCACAGGTGGGCGATAAGAGGTCGTTTGTTATCCATTTTTCCTTATTTCTATTTAAATCTTCCTATTTTTGAATAAAATCGAGTGCAAAGGTACAAAAATTCGAGGAATTTTGCTATATTTGCGGTATATTTTTTGAAACTTAAAGGAGTTAAGAAGTTAAGACAATAGTCTTTTTCCGTTCTTGACTATTAAAGATAGGAGATTATTCTTATGCAGAAATATGCTGATTATATCAAACAGATAGAGATTGAATCTCTCTGGAGCGGTACCAAACATATTCTTTGGAACCTCGACCGCCGTGTCAATATCCTGAGTGGTGTAAACGGCGTGGGCAAGAGTACTATATTAAATAAGGTGGTAAAGGGTCTGGCGGCTGGCGGTGAATTCCCTAGTCACATGATCAAAGGTGTGCATCTGAAGGTGGAGCCGGAGGAGGCAAAGTGGATTAGATATGATGTAATCCGCTCGGTAGATAGACCATTGATGAATGCCGAGATGATCAACAAGATAGACCTTACCCTGGTTACCGAACTCGACTGGCAGCTCTTCCAGCTGCAGCGCAAGTATCTGGATTACCAGGTGAACATCGGCAACCGCATCATCGCCGTCTTGCAGAGTGGCGAACCGGATGCAGCCTTCAAGGCTCAGAAACTGAGTGAACCGAAGAAGATGTTCCAGGATATGGTAGATAATCTTTTCAAGGATACCGGCAAGACCATCATCCGTACTGCCAACGAAATCCGCTTCAACCAGATAGGCGAGCAGCTCTCGCCTTATCAGCTCTCGGCTGGTGAGAAGCAGATTCTTGCCATCCTCCTCACCGTGCTGGTGGAGGACAACCAGTCATACGTCCTCTTTATGGATGAGCCGGAAATCAGTCTTCACTTCGAATGGCAGAAGCTGCTCATCGGTCTGGTGCTGCAGCTTAATCCGAATATCCAGATCATCATGACCACCCACAGTCCTGCTGTGGTCATGGATGGATGGACCGATAGGGTGACGGATGTGAATGATATTACGATTTCGTAATGTTGAATGTTAAGTGTTGAATGTTGATTTTTTCAGCTTATGGCTAAACGTTTAACCGATAATATCAATTCCCAGTTCTTCGAGGCAGCCAACAGGATGACCTCGAAGAAGGCTCGGCGCAAGATTGTGGCTTACGTCGAGAGCTACGATGATGTCTTCTTCTGGCGTTCTGTACTGGGAAAGTTTGAGAATGAAAAACGCTATTTTGATATCATGCTGCCTACCCGTAACCAGCATTTAGACCGAGGCAAGAAGGCTGCTATCTCCAGTATGCTGAAGGGAGTAGGTAGGGATATGATAGCCTGTGTAGATGCCGATTACGATTATCTGCGTCAGGGCTCAACCGAGTCTTCCCAGCAGATGTTGGAGAATCCTTACATCTTCCATACCTATGCCTATGCCATTGAAAACTTCCAATGTTATGCCAGAGGATTGCACGAAACCTGTGTGATGGTGACGCTCAACGACCGTCGCATCTTCGATTTCGAGCGTTTTCTTGAGTCCTATTCCCGTACCATCTGGCCCCTCTTCTTATGGCACATGCTGTTCTATGTGCGTCATCGCAAGATGTCGATGCATTTTGATATGGCAGAGTTTGATAAGGTCATCATGCTGCCTTCTGTCCGAATCCAGGATCCTAAATGGGCGATAGATTATTTGGGAAAGAAGGTGCGGGCAAAGCTGTTCCAGCTGGAGCGCCGCTTTAAGAAGTTTAAGGATGAGTTGGATGAAATGGCTCTTTACCTCAACAATCTGGGTGTAAACGAGAGCAATACCTATTTATATATACAGGGTCATCATCTCTTCGACCTGGTAGTTAGTCCTATCGTCCAGAGCGTTTGCGATGCTTTGCGCAACGATAGGGAGAATGAAATCCGCGACCGTGCCCTCCATTCCGAGCAGGCTCGCACCGAAATGGCATGTTATGAGAATAGTCTGGGCAAGGTGAAGATGATGATGAAGAAGAACACCTTCTACCAGTTCTCTCCCGAATTCCAGAAGATACAGGCGGATGTGGAAAAGTATTTGGAAAGGTAAAAAAGTAAAAAGGTAAAAGGGTAAAAAGGTAAAAAGAAAGCAGGCAGATGACATCCCGCCAGGCTCTTTTTACCTTTTTACTTTTTTACCTTTAAAATACCTCCAGGAACTTCAGGGTTCCTTCTATCTTCAATGTCTTGGTGCTGGCAGGAACTACGATGCTCTCGCCGCCCTGGAGCGTAATCTCGTTACCTTCGTTGTCGGTAATCTTAGCCTCACCCTTCAAGCCAATCAGAATCACGAAGCTGTCCAACTCTGAATAATCCAGCGTCATTGGCTCATCGAGATCATAAACGGCTGTGGTGAAGTAAGGGCACTGCACCATGCTTACACCCTGGTTCTTGGCAGGAGTGTAGTGCTGGCGATAGTCTGGCAATACGGTGTAGTCAATGCACTCGGCAGCTTCCTTGGTGTGGAGCTGGCGATAGTTGCCATCCTTGTCCTTACGCTTGAAGTCGTAGATGCGATAGGTAACATCGCTGGTCTGCTGAATCTCGACAACGAAACAGCCTGTTCCGATGGTGTGGATTCTGCCGGCTGGGATAAAGAAACAGTCACCTTCCTTCACGTTATACTGAGCCAGGGCATCAGTGATGGTATCATTCTCCACCATCTCCTTGTACTGCTCAGGAGTAATCTGCATCTTCAAGCCGTTGTAGAGCTTGGCATCCGGCTCGCATGGCAGCGCATACCACATCTCGGTCTTGCCGCGTTCCTTACCTTGCTTCTTGGCAATTTCATCATTAGGATGCACCTGGATAGAGAGGTCGCGGTTGGCATCGATAAACTTGATGAGCAGTGGAAACTCATTGCCGAAACGCTTGTAGTTCTCTTCTCCGAGGAAGCTTCCCTTCCGTTCTGCAACAACCTCGTTGAGGCTCTTGCCCTGCATCTCGCCATCGGCTACGATGCTTTCATTTCCTGGTACTCCAGAGATTTCCCAGCTTTCTCCCACATTCTCTTGCTTTACGTCGAGATGCTTGAAAGTGATAATCTTACTGCCACCCCAGATGGTGGATTTTAATAGCGGTTGAAATTTTAATGGTTTCATTTTTACCTGTATTTAGTTTATAAATGTACTCATAAGTACGGTTTCTTACTCTCGGGTAAAGCTCTTGCTGAACCTATACCTTATTATATATAACGCTTTTTGTGCGAAATATACTTAGTCTAGTAAGCGTATTTCTTACTTCAAATATATCAACTTCTCTTTTATTTTCTAACTCCCCCTCTGGGTATGTTAGTTCTCTCTCCAGAATGCTGGCGTTAAGATAACCAGCACACTGAATATTTCCAGACGACCGATGAGCATCATCAGCGAGCAGAACCATTTTGCCACATCCGGCAGTTCGCTCCACGACATGGTTGGTCCGATTTCCGTACCCAGCGTAGGTCCCACATTACCCACACAACTCAGGGTGATGGTGATGGCATTGGTATTGTCGATGCCCATGGCTATCATCGTGAACGATATCACCAGACAGATGATGAGATAAGTGGTGAGGAAGGCAAGCAGCGTAACACGCTTCTGCATCGGTACGTTCACACCATCAATCTTCAATGGCAGTACGGCGTTAGGATGCAGAATCTGGCGGAATTCATTCTTCACCATTCTTACCAACATCACGCCACGGATACATTTCAAACCTCCACTCGTACTGCCCGAGCAGGCTCCGAAGAACATGCAGGCTGCCAATACCACCCAGGTAACGTGAGGCCACACAGCAGCATCGTCGTTAAATAATCCCGTGGTGGTGATGAATGATACCACCTGGAAGATGGCGCTGCAGAAGGCATGATCCACATCGTAGTTGCGCATCGCTATCAGCTCTACCATGATGAAAGCCGTGAAGGCTGTAACGAGGAGCATATAGAACTTAAACTCAGAATTCTTGAACAGATCTTTGATCTTGAATTTGATGACGGCTGCATAGAGCAGGGTGAAATTAACACCCGACAGGAAGCAGAAGAAGGCACAGATGTATTCCAGCGCCGGCGAATGGAAAAACGAGGTACTACTGTTATGTGTAGAGAACCCTCCTGTAGCCGTAGTGGTCATCGCATAGTTGAAACTGTCGAAGAGATTCATTCCTGCCACGTAGTAGGATGCGATGCAGGCAATGGGGTGAGCATCAGATAGATACTCCATATCCATTTAGCCGAAGTGGAAAGCCGGGGATGCAGTTTTGTCTTGATAGGTCCTGTAGCCTCGGCAGCAAACACCTTGGTCTGTCCTCCTACAAGCGATGGCAGCAGGGCGATGGTGAAGAACACGATTCCCAGACCGCCTATCCATTGGGTGAGCGAACGCCAGAAAAGCAGTCCGTGGGGGAAGCATTCTACATCGTCTAATATCGTGGCTCCCGTTGTCGTAAATCCCGACATGGTTTCAAAGTAGGCATCGGTAAAGTTGTTGATGTATCCACTCACCATGAAGGGGAGGGTTCCGAAGAAACTGAATACAATCCATGAGAGCGTTACCACGAGATAGGCATCACGGCGCGACATTGAGTTATCTGCTCCGTGTCCTCGTCATTTCAGCACCAGTCCGCCTCCGATGGTGGTAAGTGTTGCCACAATGAAGGCAAAGATGTCATCCTGCTGGTAATAGAAAGCTACCAGCAGACTGACGAAGAGCAGGAATGCTTCTATGAAAAGCAGTTGCCCTAAAACCTTATATATTAATTTTCTGTTTATCATATATGAAGTATGTCTCTATCTCCTTCGCGCTTAGATGAAGTATTTCTCAATTTTCTTCATGTTGATGTTGTGGCAGAAAACCATCACCGAGTCGCCCGGTTCTATCTGTGTATTACCCGAAACGAGCATTCCTTCTTCACCGCGAACCAGTCCACCGATGGTTACACCGATAGGCATGCCGAGTTCCTTCACCGGTTTCTTGGTTACCTTCGAACCTTCTTTGGCTATAAACTCAGCCACATCGGCGTTAGCGCTCATCAGGAATCTCACGTTCATCACGTCGGCATCGAGCATCATCTGGTAGATGTAGCTGGCGGCAATCATCTTCTTGTTGATAATGGTACCGATATCCAGACTCTCTGCCATGCTCACGTAGTCTACGTTTTCTACGGCAGCCACCGTCTTGCGCACACCCATTCTCTTGGCGGTAAGACAGGCTAGGATATTGGTTTCGGCGTTACCGGTCAGTGCCACGAAGGCTTGAGTACTACGGATACCTTCTTCTACGAGCAGCGGAATGTCACGTCCGTCACCATGAATGATGAGCGTCTTGTTCTCATCGAGAATATCGTTGAGATATTCGCAGCGCTCCTCGCTCATCTCGATAATCTTGCATTCCATATATTCCGGCATCTTCTTCACGGCTCTTACGGCTGTGCGTCCGCCACCCATAATCATCACGTTCTTCACATCCACATAGTGCTCCTTGCCTACAATCTTGCGGATATATGGGATGTAGTTTCGGGTGGTCATGAAGTAGGCGAGGTCGTAGAGTTTCAGCTCGTCGTTACCGCCAGGGATGATGGTATCACTGCCTCGCTTGATGGCTACCACGTGATAAGGGTCGTTAGGACCGCTGATGTTCTTGAGCGGTTCGTTCAGTATCTCGCATCCTTCGCGCAGTTTGATGCCGAGCATGACGAGTGCGCCGTCGTGCACATCCCAGCGCTGACGTACCCAACTCATTTTCAGTCCGTTATTGATATCTACGGCTGCGAGCATCTCCGGATAAATCAGTTTGCTGATACCTAATTCTTTGAAGAATTCCTGAGCCTGCTGATCCATATATTCCGGATTATCCACGCGGGCCACCGTTCTTTTGGCACCCAGGTTCTTGGCAAGGATGCTAGCTGTGATGTTGGTACTTTCTACCGGAGTAACGGCGATGAAGAGGTCGGCATCTGCAACCCCCGCATCGCGTAAGATGTGAAGACTGGTAGGCTTGCCCAGCATGGTGAGCAGGTCGCAGTCGGAGCCAATGCTTGCCAGGCGCTCTTCGCTTTCATCGATGAGCGTAATCTCTTCATTGCTGCGTGACAGGAGTCTAGCCAGGTGAGTACCTATGGCATATGCGCCAGCTATGATTATTTTCATTTCTTAATTGCTTCTTTGATTGCTTCTTTATCGAGATGCACGATTTCTCTGAGCTGTGCCACGGTTCCGTGCTCCACAAACTCATCTGGCAATCCCATTCGGGTCATCTTTGGCTGATAGTCATGGTCGTTCATCCATTCCAGTACGGCTGAGCCCATACCGCCCATACGAACGCCGTCTTCGATGGTGATGATGCGGCTGAACTTTTCGCCCACCTCTTTCAGAATGTCTTCATCGAGTGGCTTGAGGAATCGCATATCGTAGTGGGCGATGCTCATTCCGGTTTCGGTTTCTACCTCAGCGATAGCCTGAGCGGCATCGTTTCCGATAGGACCGATGGTAAGAACGGCTACATCGGTGCCGTCTTTCAGCTTTCTGCCGGTACCGGTCTTGATTTCCTCCATCGGGTTGCGCCAGTCTACGAGCACCCCCTTGCCTCTAGGATAACGGATAACATAGCTGCCATGATCTGGCAACTGGGCTGAATACATCAGGTTGCGCAACTCATGCTCGTTCATCGGAGATGCGATGGTGAGATGCGGAATCGGACGGAGAGCCGCCATATCGAAGGCACCATGATGGGTTGGTCCGTCTTCACCTACCAGTCCGGCACGGTCCAGACACATGATAACCGGCAGGTTGAGCAGTGCCATGTCGTGGATGATGTTATCGTAGGCACGCTGTACAAACGAACTGTAGATATTGCAGAATGGGAGGAGTCCGTCTTTCGCCATACCTCCTGAGAAGGTGACGGCATGCCCCTCGGCAATACCTACATCGAAGGTACGGTTTGGCATCGCCTTCATCATGATGTTCATGGAGCATCCTGTAGGCATGGCTGGCGTCACACCTACAATCTTCGGGTTCTTCTGAGCCAGTTCCAACAGCGTCTCACCGAAAACATCCTGATATTTAGGAGGCTGGTTACTGGTATCGGCAATGATTCTCTCACCCGTTTCCGGATCGAATTTGCCTGGCGCGTGCCAGATGGTAGCACTCTTCTCGGCAGGTTCGTAACCCTTTCCCTTGGTGGTATGCAGGTGCAGCAGCTTAGGACCCTTCATATTCTTAAGCTGTTTGAGCACTCTCGCCACTTCCTTCACGTCATGACCATCGAAAGGTCCGAAGTAGCGGATATTCATACCCTCGAAGATGTTCTGCTGATGACTCAGTGCCGACTTCAGTGCATTGTTCAGGCGCAGGATGCCCTTCTTGCGGTCTTCGTTGAGATAGCCTTTGGAGTGTAGCCACTGCGATGCCTTGAAACGGAGGCGGTTGTAGGTCTCGTTGGTATCGAGGTTCAGGAGATATTTCTCCATACCGCCCACAGCCCGGTCGATGCTCATATCGTTGTCGTTCAGGATGATGAGCATGTCGTTAGGTGTACTTGATACGTTGTTCAGTCCCTCGAAAGCCAGTCCGCCGCTCATGGCTCCATCGCCAATGACGGCTACCACGTGCCTGTCGGTATCTCCGTTTTCGCGTGCGGCAACGGCCATACCGAGTGCTGCGGAGATGGAATTGCTCGCATGTCCGCAGGCGAAGGTATCATATTCGCTTTCTAAAGGTGTAGGGAATGGACGGATGCCGTGCAACTTGCGGTTGGTACAGAAGTTTTCGCGGCGTCCTGTTAATATCTTATGTCCGTAGGCCTGGTGTCCCACATCCCATACAATACGGTCGTATGGGGTGTTGTATATATAATGTAGGGCTACGGTTATTTCAACCACGCCAAGAGAGGAGGCAAAATGACCGGGGTTGACGGCAACCTCGTCGATAATGTCTTCTCTTAATTCTTTGCATACTTGTGGCAACTGGTCGATGCTCAGTTTGCGCAAATCCTCAGGGTATTTGATGTTACTTAATAGACTAAACTTACTTTTGTCCATATTTCCTTGTTATTTGTACATGCAAAGGTAATGCTTTTTTTTAATAAATAACATTTTTATTGTGATATTTTCGCTTTTTCCGATAAATCTTTGTATTTTTCTACTCATAGTGGATTACTTGTAGATGAACTTTTCTGAGAATTGCTGTCCGTTAACAGAAATGTTGAGTATGTAGATGCCATGTGAATGAGACGATAAAGGCAGACAGATGTTATATGTCTTTTTGCTGGATTCTTTAAAACTCTGTTGGCATACCATCATTCCGTCAATGGTATGGATATTACAATCTATCTTTGCTCTTGAAGAGCAGAACATGGCAACATTTACATTACCATCGGAAGTCACGTTTACCGAATAATCAATAAATGTACCATTAGAAAATACATGTCTGGAAATACGGGGACGGCCATTGGAGGTAGCTTTTGCTCTCTCTCTCTGAGAAATATTTCTTGATTTCTCGTATTCATTGTCTTTCAATGATTGTGGAGAGTAATAATAAGCTACTTTAAATCCAATATTGTTACCCTTAACATGAGAGTCTAAGGTTTCGTAAATTGGATAAGACTCCCCTTGTGCATACCATCTGTATATGTTTGTTTCTACCAGGTTGGAATCCACAGCAAGATGTTGTATGATGCTATCATGTGTGTAGATGTTAACACTGTCAACCAACATGCGTAAGGCCTTTGCATGCTCAATGTTTTTGAGATATTGTTGTCCTGTGTGTTTCTGGATATGTACCCTTGTCACACCAGTAATCGTATCACCTGATGGAAGTAACATTGTACCGAGTCCATCAACTTGGCATTCATATGTTCCATAAATACGAGAATATACTGACTCTGAATATATGGCATATCCATTGAAATACCCCGTTGCCATGCTGTTAAGTACAAAACTAGGCGGAGCAATCAAGTCTGTTAGTTTGTAGCTAATTTTCGATTGGTTGTTCTCATAGCCATCCAAATATGTGCCAGTGTCGTTTTGATGACAAAAATAACGGGTATTGAGTCCATTAATTATAAGTCCATGTTCATCATGGGGATTGGAGGTGATTGTCAACCACGAGACATTGTCAGATAGATTGATGTCAGTCAAGTCCCAAATAGCACCTTTTCCTTTTTGGTCAAAATGTTTGAAGGTGGCTTGCTGACGCTCAATCTTGTCTCCTATATGATATGTATGATTACAAATGTTCTGTTCCGTTATGGAGAGAACTTGTGTGTCGCTGATACGCTCCGTAGTCTGCACGTAGTTCTCTGAAGACACTTGGGCCTTTGTTGACAGGGCAGTAAACCATGCCAACAAAAACAAGTATCGAAAGTTAACTTTATTCATCATAAGCTTGTTGTTTGTAATTGTATTTGAATGATGAGGACACGATGCCGTTATGATCCTTGATGGCAGATAATCTGCAGAAAGCGTCATAAGAATAAGTCGTAGATTCTCCATTCGGAGAAATCATCTCCACCATCCCTATTTGGGGACTGAAACTGAAGGTTGCGACACTACAACCAACCAGCTTTGACAATTTGTTGTGTAAATCCCTTGCACTTATAGTTGGCGCGGCTGCTGTTTCCAATGCTTTTACGGCAGAGTCGCCTCCAAGGAGATTCCTTACGGCTGGATAGTCCGCACCTCTTATCACGGCAATGGGATAGTTGCTGTAATACCCCCATATATAGGTGACCACATCGCAGTTGTTTTCCTTTACCACACGAGGCTTCCCTGACGAGTTGTAAGAAAGCACAGCGTTAGCTTTGAATGAGGAGAAGGCATAGTTGTCCTTTAACAGACTAAACGAACTCCTAGTTATGGCTCTTTCTGTATCTAACGAGTATTCCGTGATAATATTGCCATTGTTGTCATATAAATATCGTTGTGAGTCGATGACATAAGTGCCGTCTTCATTTGATATTGATGTCAGACATTCTATGGGAATCTCAGTGATGTGCTTGTCTGCCAAAGTCTTCATATTGGCTTGGGAAAGAGCATTCTGTGGATAGAATGTTTCTGTAGTGAAGGTAGTTCCTGTCTCAGACTGACTCTGGACCGAGATGGAGTCCAAGGTGTTGGTCTGTCCGTACTGGGTACTAGTTTTTATGGTAACACAGTTATCACCATGATATTCTTTTTGGCTGGAATTGGAAGAAACCAAGGCGAACTGGACCGATGGATATAGATATATTTGCATGCACCCTCCTCCTAAGGCTTCAGCATATGCATTTTCTGACGCCAAAGCATTTCCACCAGTAACCTCGTTTGGCCCGCTGTAGATGTTCTCGATGACCGCACTTAGAAGTCGGGAGTCAACACATCTCCACTTATAACTGTTATCTGTTGTCTTGATAAGTTTTCCCTTGGAATCAAACACGCTATCAGAAAGCAACATTCCATTTCTCGGGTCGGGCACTTGACGGCAATAGGTAAGCATATTGGTGCCCCAAGGTCTGTTTCTGTAAGTAAAAACCTCTTTACCGTTTGTCGTTCCATTGCTTTCCTGTGTGACGGTTACCCTCTCGTAGCCGACCACAGGCGCATCTGGAACAGCATTGCTGCCGCTTACTTCCGCATAGCGAATTTCTTTAGCTGTTGCAGGTTTTATCTGGTTCAATCCTTCATCTTGATACTTTCCATTTTGGTAGACCAAGATTTTTCTTCTTGCATAGATGGCTGGGACTGACAATCGTCCTGAGGAAGTTAAGTCAGGATAGGTGTATCGATATTTTGTCGTAGTAAAGTTTCCTTTCCCATCATTTTCGGATATGGACTTTACCCTCATGCCTGCACCGATGGATGTATACGTGGATTTTTCTAGTTTGATATTGCCTCTTATCTGGTAATATTGCTGGGGACGCACTCCAATGTTTAATGAAGCCCCGCCAGCAATCTGCAGTTTGTACTTCCCAGGGAAAAGAGTTAAAGTCCTTGATTTTGTTATGTTTCTTGTCCCCACTGTGTCGCTTGGAACTGCGCTCAGCACATCACAAGCACTAACCACCTCATGTGGACCATTTCTGTCATAAATGGTGCTATAATGATACAACAGAAGAGGGTTGCTTAGAATATATCGCCAGGAAGGCTGCTCGGCAAGGTTGGATATCATGTAGCTTAGGGTCATCTTGTACTTCCCCTCACCCGATATATTAAACGTACTTTCGTTTAATGATGCCCCGATAACCTTTCCATAGCTTTGATTGGTGGCGTAGATGTCCACATCCTTGAAACTTTTTCCGCTTGTCGTCTTTGCTGCGTCGAAATACTTATAGTTGGAGAAGCGATGCCCTTCATAAGTGATACTTGCAGTTCCTCCTGTCGGATAAGTAATGAATGAGAGCATTCCCGCAGAGGCACAGCTTTCATAGAAACGTCGGTCTGCACCTGTAAAATATACCGTTTTAGGGAAACCATCTTCTACGTCTGAAGTCAACTCATCCCAATGTTTTGGAAGAAGGGTGTGGTAACGACCGTTGAAGTTTTCCTTCCCATTGTAATATCCCCAATAATCAATGGCTGCGGAAGCCTTACAAGGCAATCCGTTATTATAGCCAAATGAGTACTTTGCCACTTGTTTGCCATTCGAGTCCTCCTCGCTGTAACTGTCCAGACGTAGCCTATAATACATAAAGTCATCTGAGGCAAACCATCCGTCGTAAATGGACGAGTTGCCCAGATTGTCAAATAAATCCTTTACCGTGTTGCCTCCAGTGGTTACTTTAGGAAAATAACTGGATCTGAAACTAAAGGACTTCAATAGTTTTTTCTGAGAACCATTCTTTTGATAGATTTCTATCTTTGACAGTTTGCGACTGTTCCCATCCAGATCCTTACGAAAGTCACTGGATGGGATGAACTTTACCAATGCTTCGTCGGATTCTATTTCCGAGAGACGAAGAGCTTTTGTCCGATATAATTGTGAGAGGCTACGATCCAGAAGGTTTGAACCTTCTTGCTTGACTTCACGATAGCTCGAACCAATAGCATTTACTGGATATTCATGGCTGTATAAGTTTTCTGTTATTTTATATACAGAGGTTATTGTACCGTTGTCAACATATCTGAGTTGTATGGTATGTCCTGTGGGAGACTCTATTTTTGTAAGAAATAGCGTATAATCCTGATACACCATTCCAGGGTCAACCAAATATCCCTCTGGACTACTCTCCTCCATTGCATTGAAGGAATATTTTACTCCTTTTCCATCAATGATGGTGGGTGACATGATGGATCCAGTAATCTGAAAGTTTTGGTTACGGCCCGTAATGAAGAACTCATTCTTCATCCTATCCCATACATAAGAGAGACTGTTGCCCATGAAATTAGCATGGAAGGTGGGAGTTTCACCAGCCTTGTTGTCTAGGATGAAATGATACAATTGACTAGACAGGTCATTGTTCTTATTGCCCTCAATCTCTAGCGTCTGCTTAAACCAATTTTTACCATGGCCACCTCGCCAATTAGGGTGGCATCCATCCATCTTGTATCGCATTTGTGGAAACTCACCATCCAGGGGAATGTATGTCATGGACAGTTTGTTGGCAAAATAATCCCAATCTTTTTGAAACGATTCTCCATATTGTGTAGAGCATGCAGAAGTTGTCGTAGTGATGGCTCCTCCTGCATTCAGTAACCAATTTAATCCAACCCAAGTAGCCTCTTGGTCTACTCGTATGGCATTGCCTTGGTAGTCCAAGCTGATAGGCAGGCTGATGTCGCCGCTCACCAATGTATAGATTGGTATAGAGAAAGCCAAGCAGCCAGTATAGTTGCTCACAGGAATGGTGGATATTCTGTCAAAGGCAGCTGCCTCTGGTGACTTTGGGGAGTAATCACGATGATTACCATCCGCTCCAAATATTGGAGCGGAGAGTATGATGCTGAGTACTATAAATAATATCTTTTTCATGACTTCACAATATATACTTTTAAATTGTTGCTAAGTATGGAACATTCGAAGTTCCATACTAAATTGCGAATAACGCAATTTACATGGCTTGTCGATTTTAGAACCTTTTCAAACTCATTTTTCTCTTCTTGTGAGAATTCATCCCATTGTATTATGTTTATGCTATCAACTAAAGCATCAAATGGGGAGTTGTATTCTTTCTCCACTAGGAAATCCCAATTCTTATAAAAAACAAATATTTTAAATAAAAATGAAGAATCGCAATTTTGCTCACGTTTAACGACATACAGTTCTATATGGATGCCATTTACTAGATATGATTCATTATAAAAATTCGTCATATAACTTCTGGCATTCATAACATATTGTTTAAATTCGCGCAAATCAAATTTTATATCTTCGATAAGTTTCGTCTTGGATTTAATACCAATATAAGGATAAGAAAGATGTTTTGCCCAACAGAGTAGAAGATTGTACTTGTTTTTACAAGATTTTAGTCCCACTCTTATATCTTGCTGCTCTCCAAATTCGGTTATAATTATATACTTTTCCATTGTTTAATGTCCTTTAGAGTTTCTACTATGGCTTTCACCTATGGCTCTTTCAGTATCTAACGAGTATTCCGTGATAATATTGCCATTGTTGTCATATAAATATCGTTGGGAGCCGATGACATAAGTGCCGTCTTCATTTGATATTGATGTCAGACATTCTATTTTTTTTTATATCATTACTTCCATTGTATTCTAATTGATTTCTTTGTTATAAATATTTTTGCTATTATGGTTCTTACGGACCATATTCCCAAATATTAATTGTTTCTTTATTTATTGTTTTTGTACATTTCATCAAGCTTTTTAACCCACATCAAAGTGATGGTATCTTTTGGAGGGATATTGTAGATTTCAACCAAGACATTTCTTAGGTCTTTGTAAATGGTATCGTTAGGGTGATATTCATTCATAAGTAAACCATAGAAAATGTCTTCTTTTTTTAAATGCCCGCCAGATAATTCTTTAAGTAATTCATAATCTTTTATGCTCTTCTCTTTAATAATTGCAGATTTTATCTTGTTAATATTCCATTGAGGGCTGACTGGTTGCTTTACTCCCAAATTCCATTCAAACTTAGGGCGTGCTTGAAAAATTCCCCCCAAAAACAAACCTATAATGATGCCTAAGGCAACATTATGCATATTTCTTATTTTGTCCATTTTATCTTATAAATTTCGTTTATCTTATTCTCATAGAATTTTGCTTTTCTCTGATTTCTTTCGAATAATATTCCTTTTTCGTAATATTCCTTTAATTGAAAACAAGAACTTGAACTTCCGTTTTTTGCCCCATACAATAAGTAATATCTCATCATTTCAGACAATAATAAAGTGTTGTTCTTTTTAAAATCTTTAATAGCGTCGAAAATATTATAAGAAGCTTCGGGATAAGAATATTTGTCTGCCATGATTAATGCATAATATAAGAGTTCTTTAGAACCATTATGAATACTTCCATAATGATATAAGAGTTCTGTATATGAATCTTCGTTTCCATATAGAAGAACAGAGTCTGAGGTAAGTTTAAATTCTACAGAATCCAATATGAATACATCTCTGCTATTGGTAACAATATATTGCTCATCCGTTTTTGTTGTACTATTTTTAAGCAAATAAGCATTAAAAAATGAAAGAGCAAATCCCAATAAAATACCTAATACAAGTTTTATTTTTTCCATACATTTATATGATTAGATAGTTCCTTTATTAAATTAAATTTTATTCTAGGGTATATAGAGCCAGGGTAGTCATGTTTCCCATATGTCATCGATTTGATTTCTCTACCAGCTTTATAACTTTTCCAAATTCCGTTGTTTTCGAGGTATGAGCCTAGATAACTTTTGGTATTCTTTTTGGTTAGCACATTAACTGGAGTCGTTGGAGCAATAATAATCACGTTGTCAAATTTCTTGCTATTTGATATAGCTTTTGCAAACTTAGAAGCAGAACAGCTATGTAATACTATTGTTATAGGTGCATTACCTTCTCTAGTTTTCCATATAAAGCTATTTGACTCTAGAAATTTTTCAAATTTTTCAGCGTTGTCAACTACTTCTTTGTTTAGAATAATACTATTGCCATTATCATACCCATGCGCCCAGATGTTTATGACATTTGGATCATCCTTAAAGTTTTTTATTTCAGGCTCTAGTCTTTTATAATTTCTATCTTTCTGCGATAGAGCGTCTAGCTTTTCAAGCCCCTTTATATCAAGATATCGCGTAGGATTATTACCGCAATATACATAAGGGACATGTGAATAATCTTTTTCTGCTAGCTTATCTAATGTGTTCCAAATAACGATAGCCGCATCATAGTTTCTTGTCCCATAGTCATGCCAATCCAAACCGTTCATTCGGTCCAGTTCCTTACCGTTGTATTTATATCTCTGAACATCGCCATTCGTGCTGCTCCCCATCAACGCACCTGTAGGATAGTAATCGTTGGTTTGCTCGATAACCCCGCTTTCGTTCACAACAACACGGTTGTCACCCAGATGGTCTTTGAGATAGTAATGGAAAGAAAGGTTGCCGCCTTTGTCATACTTGGCATAGCCTCCGTCATTCAGTACCATCGTCTCATCACCATCATAAATGATGTTTCCGCAATAGTTGATTACCTTTTGCCCATTTACTGCATTTGCTGATGCTGCATCGGCAGATTGCATGACTGGCATCTGAGGCAATGTGTTGGTCATTGCCGTTAGTGTATATAGAACGGAGTGCTTGTTTCCCTCAGCATCATATACGTAACTAGCTTTCCTTCCATCATTATATAATATTTTCTGTGGCAAGTTGTTGATGTCGTATGATATCGAGCTAATCCCCTTGTTCTTGTCCATCACCATGTTGCCATTGGCATCATAGCTATACTCCGTAGCCTCCTTCGTACCATCCACAAAGTGGAAGGCACCTGCATGATATGGACCACTCACCGTATCATCAACCTTGGTAAGTTGATTACCGTTGTAGCCATAGCTAAGGTTGTCAATGAGCCCGTACTTGTTGTCGTCTCTCAAACCATAGCGTATCAATGACAGGATGTTTCCCATCTTGTCATAAGACAGGCTTTCGTCATAGTGACCTATGTTGTCCGATAAGAATTCTCCTTCCTCATAGTCGGCATCGGTCAGCATGTCCTGACGGTTGTAGGAGAACTTGTAGCCTTTCTCTATGTTGTTTCCAGTTTTCCAACTCATGGCTGATATATTGCCATTGTACTGTGCGGTTCCAGGTATAACAAAGCCATTTGCTTTGTTATAGACAAGCGTTTGGGTAAAGTTCTTGCTACTTATCTCAGTCTTCCAGCTCCGGATGTTGTAGGTGTTGTTGATGCACTCTTTGCCCAATAATGTCTGTTTGGCAATTCTTCCATAATCGTCATATTCAGTTGTTGATAATACTCTTTTGGCGGAGCCATTGATGGCATAGCTAACCATTGTCTGTCTTCCAGCATGATCATAGGCATATTCGTAGCATTCCTGTATGGCTTTCTTGCCACTTGCGCTATGAATGTGCTTGGTTTTCAAAGGGGAACCTATGTAGTTATAAGAGGTGTAGAAATGTTCACTTCCTCCAAGCAAGTTGCTGGAATGTGTTTGTACCACTCTTCCCTTTAAACCATAGTACATAGAGGAGATTTCATGTCTATTCGTACCATCTGATGTATATACTTTCTTCCCAGTCAAGAATCCCTTAGCATAGGGGGAACTGTTGGAAGGAAACGCAGCGTCCAATGCTTGGGCTGCGTTCAGATGCAAAATGCTCTGCTCTGAGGCGTTTTGCTTCTCTATGAAAGTATAGTCATCATAGAAATTGGTAATGAGCAGGGACTTGGCGGTAAAAGTAGTGCCATTCAGCTGGTAACCGTCCAGAATGCCTGCCCCCGTGTATAGCGCATAGACATGGATTTTACTGACATCACTTGTAGATGCAGTAGTGCCTTGTACAGCCAATCGTCCAAGTTCGTCATAGACATAAAACTCCCAAAGTCCTTTCTTCCTCAGGTTCCCGTCCTGCAAGAATATCATTCTTCCGCTAAGGTCATACTTCATATAGATCGGCTCGCATCCTGGCAGCTTCTTCCATGTGCAATTCCCCTGTCCGTCATATTTATATTGGTAGGCATAGAGGTCAAGTGACGGCTCCTCCTGATAATTGGGAGGAAGCACAAATGCCAGGTTTCCACGGTAATCATATATATAATAGGTATCGGCTGCCTCATCGATGGAGCAGATGGTACGCTTGAGAATTACGTTGCCCGCGATGTTCTTGAACTCGTAGCTCTCATTGCCGTTTTCGTCAGTGGTCTTGGTAACGTAGAGCCTACCCTCAGGATAATACCCCTTGTCTTGCAACTGTCCTTGCATGGATACACGGTAGTATTTGCAGTTCAACGGATATTTAGAGGTGTTTACGAGATAGTCTTTCTTTACGGGATGGCTAGTCCACTCAGCTCCAACTCCCTCCACTGTGTTTATTCGATTGAGTGGGCTTCCATCATATTCTGTTAGGGAGAAGGCATGGCTATCCCTGTATTGGTTATTTCCCTGGGAGCGAGCCGCAGAAATGCTGAGGAAATCGGAGGCGTCCTTGACAGGCAACCATGTCTTCCAATCACGTCCTAGTCCATCATATTCTTTGAGATGTATCAGGTTGGCTCCATCTGGAGTCTTCTTTTGTTCCACCATCTCGAAGGGTCTTCCCAAGCCGTCGTAGTATTCCGTGGTGGAGAGGACCTGTGTGTCGCTGATGCGCTCCGTAGTCTGCACGTAGTTCTCTGAAGACACTTGGGCCTTTGTTGACAAGGCGGCAAGCCATGCCAACAAAAACAAGTGTCGGATTTTTACTTTACCAATCATAGGCTTGTTGTTTGTTGTTATACAATGTGTAGCCAATACGATACTATCGTAATTTTGGCTTAGTATTTCGCTTGCAAATATAATAAAAAAAGTAATGTATTTGCAGAACTCCTTATTAATTATGAAAAATTTAACTTGTTTTTTTAGAAAATGGCTTTTATTCGTAAGCGACTCCGCATTTTTCGGCATAAAAGTTTGGAAAGTACGCTAAATAGTGTTATTTTTGCACAAAAAACAAATAAAGATAAAAGATTATGAGAAAAAACGTATTGCTGATTGGAGCCTTGATGATGGCTTCCATGTCTATGATGGCGCAGACCAAGGTTGGCGGCATCAGTGAGTCAATGATTCAGCAGATGGCAAAGAGCCAGAATGGCGGTGCTGCCAACAAGGCACTCTTCAATGCTATTGCTGCTAATAACATCGATGATTTGGTAAAGAACCATGCCAACGAGGCTCCTGTTGATACTCATTTCAGCATCGAGACTCCTTCGCAGAGCATTCACAACCAGAAGAGTTCGGGCCGCTGCTGGATGTTCAGCGGTTTTAACGTGCTCCGTTCTAACTTCGCCCTCAACGACAAACAGGGCAGAGTGGTGGAGTATTCACAGGATTATCTCTTCTTCTACGACCAGCTGGAGAAGGCTAACCTCATGCTGCAGGGCGTCATCGACCTGGGCAAGAAGAGCATCGAAGACCCTCAGGTGCAGTTCTTCTTCAAGAACCCTCTCAACGATGGTGGTACCTTCTGCGGTGTTGCCGACTTGGCAAGCAAGTATGGTCTCGTACCTATGAGTGCCCAGCCTGAGACTTACTCAAGCAACAATACTTCCAAGATGAGCCGTCTCGTAAGCAGCAAGCTCCGCGAGTATGGTCTGGAACTCCGCAAAATGGTGGCTCAGGGCAAGAAGTCGGCAGCTATCCAGGCTCGCAAGAACGAGATGCTCGGTCAGGTTTATCACATGCTGAGTCTTACTCTCGGCGAACCGGTAAAGGAATTTACCTATGCTTTCCGCGACAAGGACGGCAAGCAGATTGGCGAGGCTAAGAAATATACTCCTAAGAGTTTCTATGAGGAAACCGTAGGCAAGGACCTGAACGGCACCTTCCTGATGTTGATGAACGACCCACGTCGTCCATACCACAAGACCTACGAGGTGGAGTACGACCGCCACACTTACGATGGTCATAACTGGAAGTATCTCAACTTGCCTATGGAGGAGATTGCCCAGCTCGCCATCGCCTCTCTAAAGGACGGTCATAAGATGTATTCAAGCTATGATGTGGGCAAGCAGCTCGACCGCAAGCGTGGCTATCTGGCACTCGACAACTTCGACTATGGAAGCCTCTTCAACACCTCATTCCCAATGAACAAGGCTGACCGCATCGCTACTTTCGATAGTGGTTCTACTCATGCCATGACGCTGACAGCTGTAGATCTCGATGCCAATGGCAAGCCTGTAAAATGGAAGGTGGAGAACAGTTGGGGTGCTGACAATGGTTTTGCCGGTTGCTTCATCATGACCAACGATTGGTTCAACGAGTACATGTTCCGCCTGGTAGTAAACAAGAAGTATGCTTCTGAGCAGCTCTTGAAGGAATTCGACCAGAAGCCAACCATGCTGACTCCAGATGATCCTCTGTTCCAGTTGGAAGACTAATTCATCAAGAAATATAGATTTAAACCGTATTTTTCTCGAGAAAAGAGAAGAATACGGTTTATTTTTTGTATTTTTGTACCCGAAATAATGGTAAGAACGTTATTTATATAAAAGTTATATAGATTATGTTAGAGAAAAGTAAGCGTGAGCGCATCATTGCGCTCGTTAATAAAGAGGTGGTTCCTGCCATCGGCTGTACCGAACCGATGGCTGTGGCACTATGTACAGCCAAGGCTGCTACTACATTGGGCAAGCGCCCTGAACGTATTGAAGTTCTTCTGAGTCCTAATATGCTCAAGAATGCGATGGGGGTCGGCATTCCGGGCACGGGTATGATCGGTTTGCCTATCGCCGTATCGCTGGGTGCGCTCATCGGAAAGCCTGAATATCAGCTGGAAGTGTTGAAAGACCTCACTCCTGACAGTCTGGAGCAGGGCAAACAATATATCAAGGATGCGGATATCAACATCAAACTGAAGCAGGGTGATGTGGATAAACTCTATATCGAAATCATCTGTCATGCCGGTGAAGACGAGGCTACGGCAATTATCTCTGGTTCACATACCCATTTTGTGTATGTTGAGCGTAATGGCGAGGTGGTGCTCGATAAGCGTGGCGGTACTGTGGGTGATGAGGCTGATGACGACATCCAGCTCAATTTCCCGATGGTTTACGAGTTTGCAACAACAGCTCCGCTCGATGAGATTTCTTTCATTCTCAAGACCAGAGACTATAATATGAAGGCTGCCGAGTTGAGTATCAAAGGCAACTATGGTCACTGTCTGGGCAAGACGATGGACCGTCCGTTGAGTCATGGCATCTTCGGTAATAACATCTTCTCTCACATCATCTCCCGTACCGCTTCTGCTTGTGATGCCCGTATGGGTGGCGCCATGATTCCGGTGATGAGTAACAGCGGCAGTGGTAACCAAGGCATCTGTGCAACGAATCCTGTGGTGGTTTATGCGCTGGAGAATGAGAATACTGAGGAGGAGCTGATTCGTGCCCTGATGCTCAGTCATTTAACGGCTATCTATATCAAGCAGAGTCTGGGTAAGCTCTCAGCTCTTTGCGGTTGCGTGGTAGCCAGCACGGGTAGCAGTTGCGGTATTACCTATCTGATGGGTGGTGATTTTACCCGTATCTGCAATTCTGTCAAGAATATGGTGGCAAACCTTACCGGTATGATCTGCGACGGAGCCAAGCCAAGCTGTGCCCTGAAGATTTCATCAGGTGTCAGCACCGCCTTGCTTTCTGCTCTTCTTTCCATGGAGGGTAAGTGCGTAACTTCTGCCGAGGGTATCGTGGATGATGATGTGGATAAGTGTATCCACAACCTCACCTCTATCGGTGCCGATGCGATGAAGACCACCGATGATATGGTGCTTGATATCATGACACATAAATAATTAGGTATCATGACGCATAAAGAAATAAAAGTGTAGATTTTACATTATTTATAACTAGAAGATAAAAAAGGCTCGCAAGAATTACTCTTGTGAGCTTTTTTTAGAATGTTTTCTTACTTTTTACTTAAAAAGTATTAAAATGATGAATTTTGTTTCATAAAAAACCGGTTCGTATTAAAAAATAGTATATCTTTGCAGCGTCAAACTTAAATAATTGAATTAAATAACATTGGCTAACGTAAACAAGTAAGCCGAATAACATCGGCTGAATTAAATTATTGGACCAAATAACATTTTTTAAACTATATCTTATGATTAGTAACTACTCAGCACCCCTATGGGCATGAGTAATCGTCTTACTGTTGTACTACAGCAAGAATTGCATTGAATTTAGAATTTCCGTTCTTCATAGCAGTTTCAGCGATGGAGTGCAGCTTGGCAAAATCATCGGCACCGCTGTCTGTTCGGAAGCAACCGCTGACTTTCTGCTTTATCTTGATTTTCCTAACTCCCCGCTCACTGGCATTGTTCTCGTAAGGCACACTTGGATTGGAGAGAAAGGTAAATAGGTAGTCTTTGACTTTAAGGATACCCCTCTTGAATTTCTCAAACTCGTTATCTAAATGCGTGAGGCTTTCACCCAAGAGGTTCTTCATCTTTGTCTTCAGTACCTTTATCTTTCTAGAGGTAATGTTGTCCTCTCTTCTGAGATTTATAGAGTGTTCTATCAGATGGATGAATCTCCGTGACCAGTTCTGGTTTGGATCCAGTTCGTTCAGATACTCTGCATTCCTAAGAAGATGAGCCAGGCAGACCTGATGGTCCTTAACATTCATCTTGAAGTAGCTCTGATGTCTGTCAGTCACAAGTGTCGAATAGGGAAGTCCCTTTGGAAACTTGGAATCTATGGCCTTCTGACCTCGCGATTCGGACTGGAACACGTATGTAAGCAGGTCGTTCTGGAATATCCAGTTCCAATGCAGATGCTTTCCTACCGTAGCACCAGTTTCATCGGCTCCTACGACAGACGCTGTTTCCAGCCTCTTGCGTATTTCCTCATATGCACAGTCTGCCTTGCCGCTATTCTCTTTGAGTATGTTCTGCACTGTACCCTCACTTATATTCTGGCCGGACAGGTCGGATATAAGTTCTGCAATCCTTTTGAACGGAATACACTGCACTACATTAAGGTATGTCACCAGTGCACGGAGGTTGTCACCATACTTGATACGACAGTTGGGAGCTTCGCAGTTGTTTACGCAACCGCATTCACAGACCTTCTCGTAATACTGTTCCTCGCAGGTCTCTACGACCACCTTGATATCAACAATTTGTGTCTTACGGATCTTCTGGCATGGTATATCAATCAAGAGCCGACCACAGCATTTACAATAGACGGGTTCGTGCTTTACAATTACGTCTGGTTCTGCTATAGTCTGCAGTGTGTGCCCCTTGTGGCCAGGCTGTCCACCGCTCGGCTTTCCGCTTGGCTTGCGAAGAGACTTTGTCCTGCGCAGCTCACGGGAAGCGATACTTTCTTGGGATGGAGGGATACTGCTGTTACTGCTGTTTTTCTCGGGCTTTCCTGGTGTACTTGATGTATCGTCATCAGCTCCCTCGAGTTCCTTGATGCGCTCTTTAGCAACGGCAAGTTCTGCCTTTGTGGAAGCAAGTTCTGTCTTTAGATTATGTATCTCCACGTCCTTCTGGTTAATGACACGGTTGAGGCGTCCGATCTCCTCAGTCTTCTCGGAGTCGGACTTCTCAAGTTTGCGCAGACGCTGGTTTATCTGGCGCAAAACAACATCTATGTCAGTACAGTCGCTTGCCATTTTTTGGTGCAAAGATAAGCATTTTTCTCCACATGGCAAAATCACGATTTACATCCCTTAACGCAGACTTTTTGACTTACGGGGAATGCAAAAACGCATCTCCTGGCAGATAATCTGTTGAAAGGCGATAATAGACAAAGGAGACATGTTGGAGGCATCATCGGAAAAGAACTCATGAACTGTTTTAAACAGCTGTTTTAAACAATGCCTACGTCCTCATCGACTCAATCATTAAAAAGTTTGTAATGATGAAGAAAATAAGCAAAATCAAGTTTATGCTTTATTAACGTGCATCAACCCACAGGACATCGAGAACATTTCTGTATTGAAGGATGCATCTGCTTCTTCAATCTACGGTTCGCGTGCTGCCGGTGGTGTAATCCTTATTACTACCAAGAGTGGTAAGAAGGGTAAGGCTTCCATTAACTACAACAACTCATTCCGTTTTGATTCTCCACTCAACATGCCGGAGATGATGGACTCTTACACATGGGCTAAGTACATGAATGATGCTTCTGTTGCTAGTGGTGCAGGTATCTGGTTTACAGATGAAAAACTCGAGCAGATCAAGAAGGCTCAGAGTGATCCAACCATGCAGAAGATGTTCAAGAACAGCAAGGTACCAGCTTCTCTCAGGAGCATACCTTGAGTATCAATGGTGGTGATGATCGTTTGCAGTACTATGTGTCTGGTAACTATCTCAACCGTGGTGGTCTTCTCCGTCATGGTGATGATAGCATGCAGCGCTATACTATGACAGGTAAGATCAATGCACAGATAACCAAATGGTTGCGCATGACCTACAATACCCGTTTCTCACGTCAGGACTTCGATTCTCCTGGTGATTTGATCAATGGTACAGATGTGTTCTTCCACGATATGTGCCGTTATTGGCCTATTTTGCCAACTACCGATCCTAATGGTAACTGGTTGCCAGAGTCTTATATCGGACGTCTTCAGGATGGTGGCCGTGCCAAGAACCAGGCAGACCGTCTCGCACAGCAGCTTTCTTTTGTTGCAACACCTGTAAAGGGCCTGACTCTCAATGCTGAGTTGAACTATCGTATTGTTACACAGTTCAATCACCGAGACTGGCAGACCACATACGGCTACGACTGCGACAACAATCCATACGTAGATAGCAACGCCACATCAAGCGTGTATGAGTATTCATTCAAGTCGAACTATTTCAACCCTAACCTCTTTGCAGAGTACAGCCATTCGTTTGGCGATCACAATATGAAGGTAATGGGTGGTTTCCAGAGTGAGTGGTTCCGTCAGCGCAATATCACAGCGCGTCAGAACGGTATCATGTCTGGTCTTCCTACTCTCGATACAACAACCACCAAGCCAAGTGTAGGTGGTGCATATAACTCATGGACTACAGCCGGTTTCTTCGGTCGTATCAACTACGATTATGCAGGCCGTTACCTCTTCGAGGCTAACCTCCGTTATGATGGATCTTCACGTTTCCTCCGCGAGAACCGCTGGAACTTCTTCCCATCATTCTCTGCAGGTTGGAACATTGCCCGTGAGAAGTTCTGGGAGCCATTGACTGATTACGTAAACACATTGAAGCTCCGAGCTTCTTGGGGTCAGTTGGGTAACCAGAATACTGATAACTGGTATCCTTTCTATCCAACCATCGGCTTCTCTTCTCAGGGTGGCAACTGGTTGATCAATGGCGCTAAGCCAAATACCGCTTCACAGCCAGGTCTCGTATCTTCTACTCTTACATGGGAGAAGAGCCGTACATGGGAAATCGGTCTCGACTGGGGTGCTTTCAATAACCGCCTCACCGGATCGTTCGGCTACTATCAGCGCAAGACATTCGACATGGTAGGTCCTGCTCCTGAGTTGCCTGTTATCCTCGGTGCCAATCCTCCAAAGGTGAACAACCTTGATATGACATCTAAGGGTTGGGATCTCCAGATTGGCTGGCGTGACGTAATCGGTGAGGTAAGCTATGGTGCATCTCTCGTATTGAGTGATAACCAGGTGGTCATCGATAAGTATCCTAACCCATCTAAGAACCTCGGTTCATATTACGAAGGTGCTAAGCTCGGAGACATCTGGGGCTTTACCACAATCGGTATTGCACAGAGCCAGGAAGAAATGGATGCACACCTCGCAAAGGTTGACCAGAGCGCACTCGGAAGCGGCTGGACAGCAGGTGATATCATGTATGCCGACCTTGACGGTGATGGTAAGGTAAATACAGGCGAGAATACAGCCGGCAAGCCTGGTGATAGAAGAATTATCGGTAACTCTACTCCTCGCTATAACTTTGGTTTGAACCTCGATGCAGCTTGGAAGGGCTTTGATATCAAGGTGTTCTTCCAGGGAACCCTCAAGCGTGACTACGCTGCAGGTGGTGCTGTATTCTGGGGTGCTATCGGTCAGGGTAAGTGGCAGGCTACCGGCTTCAAGTTCCACGAGGATTACTGGCGTGAGGATAACAAGGGTGCATACTACCCACGTGCTGACTGGGGTGGTGGCCGCAACATCCAGACTCAGACCCGTTATCTGCAGAATGCAGCTTATGGTCGTTTGAAGAACCTCACCATCGGTTATACCTTGCCAAAGTCAATCACAAGCAAGGCTTATATTGAGAATCTTCGCTTCTTCGTATCTGGAGAGAACCTCTTCACCATCACTAACTTCACAGAGGCTGGTGATCCAGAGCTGATTGGAGCAGGTTATGATGGCGGTAAGATTGGTGAGACCTATCCATTGTCAAAGACATTCTCATTCGGTCTTAGTGTAACATTCTAACTTATCATTTAGATTATAGAAAGGAAACAATTTATGAAAATTAAATATATTTCAATGCTCTTATTGGGCGTGACGCTCGGTCTGACAAGTTGCGATGACTATCTTGACAAGGAGCCTGAAAGCAACGTGACACCTGCGTTTTTCTTTACTAGCGCAGACGACCTGGCAGCCTACACCGTGAATCTCTATGGTGTATTGACAAGTATTGGTCCTGGTAGCTATGGTATGAGTACCTTTGCTTACGATAATGATACTGATAACCAGGCGGGAACCGGTTATTCTAGCCGTTGGGTTCCTGGAAACTGGAAAGTAGGTCAGAGTGGCGGTGCCTGGGATTTCGGTAATATCCGCTCGGTGAACTATTTCCTGGATCAGGTACTGCCAAAGTTCGAGGCTAAGCAGATTAGTGGTGCTGAGGCTCATGTACGCCACTACATTGGTGAGGCATACTTCCTCCGTGCTTACCTTTATTTGGACAAGTTGCAGTCTCTTGGCGATTTCCCTATCGTGCTCACAGCGCTTCCTGATGACAAGGAGACTCTTGTTGAGGCTTCAAAGCGCCAGCCACGTTATAAGGTAGCTCAGCAGATTCTCGACGACCTTGATAAGGCACTCGGTCTGTTGATGGAGTCTGCCCCTGGTGGCAAGAACCGCATCTCTCGCGATGCTGCCCTCCTGCTCCGTTCTCGTGCAGCTCTCTTTGAGGCTACATGGGAGAAGTATCACAAGGGTACTGCGTTTGTGCCAGGTGGTCCAGGATGGCCAGGCAAGGCTGAGGATATCCAGGGATTTGACATCGATTCTTCCATCAATCACTTCCTCGATGAGGCTATGAAGTCTTCTAAGGAATTGGGTGATAAGCTCGTTGATAACCTTGTAGAGAATACGGATACTCCAGAGGGACAGAATGCTAGTTTGGCAAGTATCAATCCTTACTACACCATGTTCTGTGACAAGGATATGAGTGGCTATAGCGAGGTTTTGATGTACCGTGCTTTCGATAAGGACAAGGCTAACGTAACTCACAACATCCAGATGCAGCTCCAGCGTAATGGTGGTGGTACTGGTTGGACACGTGGATTGGTTAACTCATTCCTCATGCGCAACGGTCTTCCTATCTATGCAGCAGGTTCAGGTTACAACCCTGAGTGGGAGAACCAGGGCATCAAGGCTACTCTCCAGGATCGTGACTCTCGTATCCAGATATTCACCAAGATGGATGGTTCTGTAGAGAACTATACAAGTGATGGTGCTAATACCGTTGATCTCTCTTGGACAGTAAAGGGTAACAATGAGACTCGTATCGTTACCGGTTATGCTGTGAAGAAGGGTAAGAACTATGATGTTCTGCAGCAGCTCAACCACGACTATGGTCAGAGTGGTAGCATTGTATTCCGTGGCACAGAGGCTCTCCTCAACTACATGGAGGCTTCCTGGTTGAAGAACAATACTATCGACGCCACAGCTGATAAGTACTGGCGTGCTCTCCGCACCCGTGCCAAGGTAGATCCTGATTACAACAAGACCATCGCAGCTACCAACATGCAGGAGGAGGCTAAGTGGGACTTCGGTGCTTACTCTCATGGTCAGTTGGTTGATGCTACTACTTACAACATCCGTCGTGAGCGTCGTGACGAGTTCATCGGTGAGGCTTCCCGCTGGGAGGACTTGATCCGCTGGCGTGCTTGCGACCAGGTAAACGGTTACCAGATTGAAGGTATGAAGTACTGGGGTACTGTTTACGAGGGCACATGGCTCGATGGTGAAACCAACCTCGCTATCGTAGATGTTGAAGGAGGTAAGGGTAATATGAGTGATAAGACCATTAGTGGCGACTATATCCGTCCATACCAGATTTCCAAGATTAACAACTAGGTATTTGATGGTTATCACTTTACTCCTGCTCACTATCTGTCTCCTATCGCACAGAGCGTATTCCGTCAGACAGCAGCGGGTGACCAGACCGATCTTACCACATCTGTAGTTTACCAGAACCCAGGTTGGCCATTGGTTGCCGGACAGGGTGCAACTGCAGTAGAGTAAAGCGTGTGCACATATTCATTCGGCTTATGTCTTGAAATAAAAAGCTCAAGGCATAAGATACTAAAAAGGCTCGCAAGAAGTTTCGATTTCTTGCGAGCCTTTTAAGATTAAGAAATATTAAAAAACTGGCTTTTCCTTGGAGATAATCGCGGATATGTGTATATTTGCACCATCCGATAATCGCGGATATGTGTGTATTTGTGCTATCCGATAATCGCGGATATGTGTGTATTTGTGCTATCCGATAATCGCGGATAGGTGTAAGAAACGGAAAATATTAATCGTGGATAGGTGTATTTATCCGATATAATTAATCTAGGATAGGTGTAAATTATGAGAAGAAAAGTATATGATCAACTCAAGAAATGGAAGGAAGAACAGAACGGAGAAAGTGCTGTTCTCATCAATGGTGCCCGCCGAGTAGGAAAGAGCTATATCGTAAAGGAATTCGCTCAAGAAGAATACAAGAGTTATATTTTGCTTGACTTCAATAAGATAGGAAAGAACATAAAATCCTTGTTCGAAACCTACCTGGATGACTTGGATACATTCTTTATGTATTTGAGCAGTTTCACCAATACACCTCTATATCCAAGAGAATCGGTTATTATCTTTGATGAAGTGCAATTGTATCCTCGGGCTCGTACTGCTATCAAGTATCTGGTTGAAGATGGACGCTACGATTATATCGAGACTGGTTCGCTTGTTTCTATCAAAAAGAACGTTGAGGATATCATGATTCCTTCTGAGGAGGAAGAAATATTGATGTATCCTATGGATTTCGAGGAGTTCTTGTGGGCATTGAACAATGAAACCTTGATGCCTCTTATACGAATGAACTTTCAGAAAAAGCATGAGATGGGACAGATGATGCATCGCATGGCAATGGACTATTTCAGACAGTATCTTATTGTTGGAGGAATGCCACAGGCTGTAGCTAAATTTGTAGAAACTCGAGATTTCAATAAGGTGGATCGTGTGAAGCGACAAATTCTTACCTTATATCGTAATGATATTCAAAAGTATGCTTCAACTTATGTATTTAAAGTTACCCAGATTTTTGATACAATTCCTTCTCAACTTCAAAAACATGAGAAGAAATTTATGTTGAAAGCACTTACAGAAGGGGCGAGAATGCGGGATTATGAAACGGCTTTCTTTTGGCTGGCAGATGCCATGATAGTCAATATGGCCTATAATACGACAGAGCCAAGCATCGGTCTTGGAATGAATACCGATGATACGACATTGAAATGCTATATGGCTGATACGGGTTTGCTCATCAGTCATGCTTTCAATGAAAATACGATAGTATCTGAAAACTTATATAACAAGCTTCTGGTAGATAAACTGGAGTTCAATGGCGGAATGATAGTTGAGAATATTGTGGCTCAGATGTTACGTTCGGCAGGGCATAAGCTGTATTTCTTTTCCAAATATAGTAAGGATGATGCCAAAGAAAGGATGGAACTGGATTTCCTGATAGCCAAAGATACAATAACGTCAAAGCATAATATTTCACCGATAGAAGTGAAGTCAACTAATAGATACACGCTCACTTCTCTCAAAAAGTGCATCGCTAAATATGATAGTTATCTGGCCACTCCGTATGTTTTGCATACGGCTGATTTGAAAGTAGAGGAGGGGATTACTTATTTGCCATTGTATATGACAGGGTTATTATAAGTGGTTTTAGTTGAATGGAAAAGGCTCGCAGGAAATCGAAATTTCTTGCGAGCCTTTATTATTTGCTAAACTTTGAATCTGAACCAGTTAAACTAATCATAAAGTTCAATGTTCAAACCTCAAAGTTCAAAGTCTTATACGAGTGTTGCAACGACTTCCTCACGGGTACCTGGCAACATGTCGATGACAGGAATCTCTGGCATGGTGTAGCAACCTGGCTGGAGACGGAATGAAGCGCGAGCCACGTTAACCAATACCTGAGCTGTGAGGGCTGGGTTGTTGATGCTCATGTTGAACTCGAAGCGCTGGTTCTGAGTCTTGCCTGATACACCCTTGCGAACGAGGTTCACACCATGACCCATATCCTTTACATCATCTACAGATGCTACGGCGAATACGTGGGTCTCATCGTGAGCGAAGTATGGGTCAGCCTTGATTTCTGCTGTTACATCCTCAAGCTTGGCACCTTCTTCCAACTCTACGTATACCATACGACGGTGGATACCCTCACCCAATGGGATAGTTACAGAGAGCGCTTCCTTTACGCCCTTCTTGCCACGAACACAAACTGAGTGCCCCATACTCATACCAGGACCGAAGTTGGTGTATGTCAATCCCTTAGGTGCAAGGCTCTCCATCAGAACACGTACGATAGAATCAGAACCTGGATCCCAACCAGCAGAGATAACGCTTACCTTGCCAGCCTTCTTACAGTTCTCCATCTGCTTGGTACGGTAGTCGAGGATGCTGGTGTGGATATCGAAGCTGTCTACGGTGTTGATACCGAGGGCAACGATCTTCTCTGCATACTCTGGGCAAGAGCGGGTAGGGGTTGCGAGAATAGCAACATCTACATCCTTCAACTTGGTGATGTCATCTACTACTTCATAGTTTGCCAACTCAGCTGGTTTGTCCTTGGCACCCTGGCGACGTACAATACCTGCAATCTCAAAGTCAGGAGCTGCTTCGAGTGCCTCAACAGTAAATTTACCGATGTTGCCGTATCCTACTACGGCTGCTCTAAATTTCTTCATTGTCTTATTTCTTTTATTTTGTTGTTTTAATTTCTTTTATTTGTTGCGGTTTAGTCATCCAACGGATATGTTTTCCGCTCTTCATTCTATTTCCGGTTGCAAAAGTATAGCTTTTTCTTGAAATACGTGACGTTTTAATAGAAATTTAACTCATAAAAGTTGCAAAAAGTAGTAAAATCATAGTTTTTAGGTATGAATAAGCGGAGATTTGTAAGGTTTCTGCTGCAAGAGCCTTACAGTTTCGTTATTTTGTTGCGAAACATCATACATCCCCTTTCCGATACCTCCCGATGTGCTTAGAATTACGTCCTGACGTAGCTTTTGCTGCGTCCCGACGTCTCTGGCTCTGCGTCGGGACGTATGACATGCTACGTCGGGACGTAATTTTATGGAATTCTATTACAATAATCCCGCCCTTCGCACGTTATTAATATATTAATTTAATTAGGAGAAAAAGAAAATGATAGAATATATTCATGGCGATCTGATAGAGCTGACACCTGCGCTGGCTGTTGTTGAGACTGCGGGGGTGGGCTACGGACTCAATATATCGCTCAATACATATACTGCCATTCAGGGCAAACAGGAAGTGAAACTCTATGTTCACGAAGTGCTGGTGGCTGGTGGAAGAGATGACTCTTTCACCCTTTCGGCTTTGCTACCAAACAGGAACGTGAACTCTACCGCCTCCTCATCACCGTTTCAGGAGTAGGCGGAAATACGGCCCGTATGATTCTCTCTTCACTCTCGCCACGCGAACTCTGCGAAATCATCTCTACTGGTAACGACAAGATGCTGAAAACCGTGAAGGGTATCGGACTGAAGACTGCACAGCGAATCATCATCGACTTGAAAGATAAAATCGTGAGCCTCGGCATTGCTGACGAACTGCCAGCCAGCGGAGGCAATGTGGTGATGGTGAACAATGACGTAAAGGATGAGGCGGTAAGCGCCCTCACCATGCTCGGCTTCTCGCCGGCACCATCTGCCAAGGTAGTAGTAGATATCCTCAAGGCACAGCCTGATCTCCCGGTAGAACAGGTTGTGAAACTGGCATTGAAGCAAATCAAATAAGTTAGGAGTTTTTTATCGATGAAACAGAAGCAAAGATTCATATCTTTTCTATTGGCTTGGCTGATGGTGGCAACCTTCGGCTATGCGATAGCTTTGCCTCAACTTCAGGACGATAAAAAGAAAACCCATACCGACACAGCCCAGCCCGTGCAGCTCGATGAAGATACCATTCCCGATTCGCTGCTGCATACCCGCTGGCAGATTCAGCGCACCCAACCTTACTCCCTGAGCGACCTCTATCAGAGTCCGCTCGACCTGAAACGTCCTGATAATCTGCAATATCAGGTAGTCTACAACGATACCCTCGACCGCTATATCATCGGCAACCGCATGGGCTCAACCTGGCTTTCGGCTCCTATCATGCTCACTCCGAAAGAGTATCTTGCATGGACCGAACAGCAGCAGCGCAACAGCTACTTCCGCAAGCAGAACGATGAAATCTTCCAGGCAAAAGGCAAGGAGAAGTTCGATTTCTCAGATATGCACTTCGACTTGGGACCTGCAGAGAAAATCTTCGGTCCTGGTGGCATCAGAGTGAAGACACAGGGTTCTGCCGAACTCAAGTTCGGTATCAACAAGAAGAGCATCGACAATCCTTCGTTGCCTATCCGAAACCGAAAGACGACGATGATGGATTTTGATGAGAAAATCAATCTCAACGTCAATGGAAAGGTGGGCGATAAGGTGAACATGAACCTGAATTACAACACCGATGCCACCTTCGATTTCGATGCACAGAACATGAAACTGAAGTACGACGGCAAGGAAGATGAAATCATCAAACTCGTTGAGGCGGGCAACGTCTCCTTCCCTTCCAACTCTTCGCTTATCAAAGGCGCCAGCAGTCTGTTTGGTGTTAGAACCGATATGCAGTTTGGCAAACTCAAGCTGCAGATGGTGGCTTCGCAGAAGAAAAGTGCATCGAAGAGCGTATCTACCAGGGGCGGTGTACAGCTCACTCCTTTCGAGTTGAATGTAGCCGATTATGAGGAGAACCGCCACTTCTTCCTCTCCCAGTATTTCAGAAATCATTATGATGCCTGGATGCAGAAACTTCCTAATCTCACCACGGGCATCACCATCAACCGTGTGGAGGTGTGGGTTACCAACAAAACCGGCAATACCACCAATACCCGAAACATCGTAGCCCTGACCGACCTGGGCGAGAACCAGAAACTGAGCAACCCGATGTGGACGGCGAGCGGACAGGTGCCTTCTAACCAGGCGAATACTGAGTATGCTGCGATGAACAGCCAATATGCTGCTGCCCGTGACATCGACCAGGCTGCAACCACTCTCAATGGAGGCGGACTGGTTGGTGGAGCCGATTATGAGAAACTGGAGAGTGCCCGTCTGCTCAATTCTTCTGAGTATACGGTCAATACCGCTTTGGGTTATATCTCATTGAAAACCAGTCTGCAGACCGACCAGGTACTTGCTGTAGCCTATGAGTATACATCGGGAGGTGTTACCTATCAGGTGGGCGAGTTTGCATCCGATCTCAGCGATACCAAGCAGGCACTCTTCGTGAAATCGCTCAAGAATACCAGTAACAATCCGCGACAGGGCAACTGGGGGCTGATGATGAAGAACGTTTATTATCTGGCTTCTACCGTAGAGAAGGAGAAGTTCCGCCTGGATGTGAAATACCAGAGCGATACCACCGGCGTATATCTCAGTTATATCCCTGAGCAGCAGGTGAAGAAGCAGCCTATCATCCGTGTGCTGGGCGCCGACCGTCTGGATAACAACAACAAGGCACACAGCAATGGATATTTCGATTATGTAGAAGGCTATACCATCTCTAACGGACGCGTGTTCATTCCGAAGGTAGAGCCTTTCGGCAGTTATATGCGTGATTATCTGGTCAAGCGGGGCGTGGCTGCCGACAAGGCTGAAAAGTATGCCTTTACCGAACTCTATGACAGTACGAAGACCGTAGCCAAGCAGATAGCCGAAAAGAACAAGTATCAGATTGTGGGACAGTTCAAGGGCTCTGCAGCCAATGTCATCTCGCTCGATGCCTACAATGTGCCACAGGGTTCGGTCTTAGTTACGGCAGGTGGTATCACCCTGAAAGAGGGCACCGACTATTCGGTAGATTACAGTGCCGGTGAGGTGACCATCCTGAACCAGAGTATCATCGATGCCGGTACGGCTGTCAACGTTTCTCTGGAGAGTAATACCGATTTCGGACAAACCCGAAAAACGATGTTCGGACTGAACTGGGAGTATGATTTTACCAAGAATTTCCAGTTGAGCGGTACTATCCAGCACCTCTCCGAACAGGCACTTACTACCAAAGTATCCATGGGCTCCGAACCGCTGAAGAATACCCTTTGGGGCATCAATCTCAATTGGCGCAAGGAGAGTCAGTGGCTCACCAATGTGCTTGACAAGATACCATTCCTGCATCTTACCCAGCCATCGCAGATATCCTTTACAGGAGAATTTGCCCAGCTCATTGCCGGTGAGGCAGGCGGCACACAGGACAATGCATCTTATATCGATGACTTCGAGGGTACGAAGACCACCATCGATGTAACGACTCCTACCTCCTGGTTTATATCCAGTGTGCCTTCGCTCAATTTCAAGGACGATTACAGCGATAAGACCGGTCTGAGCAGCGGTTTCCACCGTTCCCGCCTAGCCTGGTATACCATCGATCCGCTGTTCACCCGCCGTGGAAGTTCGCTCACTCCGGGACATATCAAGGGCGACCTCAAGCAGTTGAGTAACCATTATGTCCGCGAGGTCTATACCAAGGAGCTCTTCCCATTGCGCGACCAGAGCAGTTATCAGGGCGCTACCAATACCCTGAATGTACTCAATCTGGCTTACTATCCAAGTGAGCCGGGACCATACAACTTCAATGTAACAGATTTGCAGGCTGACGGAACCCTGCAGAATCCGCAGCGCAACTGGGGCGGAATGATGCGTAAACTGGATACCAACGATTTCGAGCAGGCAAACATCGAATACATCGAGTTCTGGATGCTTGATCCGTTCATCTATTCCCGCGAAGAGGCTGATGCTGCCGATTACGGTGGCGATTTCTACATCAACCTGGGCGAGGTGAGCGAGGATATCCTGCGTGATGGCAAGAAATTCTATGAGAGTGGCATGCCGGTAGATGGCAGCAAGAGCTACACCTATACCCAGTGGGGTAAGATTCCTACCCAGAGCACCGTGACCTATGCCTTTGCTACCACCAGTGGCAGCAGAGCCTTGCAGGATGTGGGTTTCAACGGACTGACTGATGCCGAGGAGCAGGAATTCTACAAGAGTGCTTATCTCGACCAGATTCAGGGCAAGGTGAACCAGGCGGTATTCGATAGCATCTTTGCCGATCCGGCACGTGATGACTACCACTATTTCCGCGGTTCCGACTGGGATGAGATGCGTGCTCCTATCTTGCAGCGATATAAGTATATCAACAATCCTCAGGGCAACTCGCCTGACAGCGACAGCCGTTCTGAGAGCTATGATACTTCTTATAAGTCAACGCCGGATGTCGAAGATATCAACCAGGATTATACGCTCAACGAATATGAGAAATACTTCCAGTACCGTGTCAGCATCCGTCCGGAAGATCTCGTGGTGGGTAATAATCATATTGTAGATAAGCGTGAATACAGCCAGACCTGGCGTGATAATACCAAGTCTACCGTTACCTGGTATCAGTTCCGCATACCTATCGATGAGTTTGAGAGCCGTCAGGGCAACATCAACGATTTCTCCAGCATCCGCTTCATGCGTATGTTCCTCACCGGTTTCAAGAAACCTATCGTGCTGCGTTTCGGTACCTTCGACCTCGTGATGGGCAAGTGGCGTACCTATGATCAGCCGCTCGGCGCAGCCAGTGGCGGAACCCTCGATGCAAGCAGTGTGAGTCTGGAAGAGAACGGCGAGAAGACACCGGTCAACTATGTCTTGCCTCCGGGTATCAAGCGCGAACAGGATCCTAGTCAGCCTCAGTTGGTTGAGGCGAACGAGCAGGCGTTGAGTCTGATGGTCAAGAATATGAGCACAGGCGAGGCGAAGGCGGTTTATAAGAATTCTACCCTTGATCTGCGCCAGTACAAGCGCATCCAGATGTTTGCCCATGCCAATGCTTTGGAACAGAATACCACCCGTCTGCAGGATGGTGATCTCTCAGTCTTCATCCGTCTGGGTAGTGATTACAAGAACAATTACTACGAGTATGAAATCCCACTGAAACTCACCGAGCCACGCTCCAACTATAACCGCTATGTGCTTGCCGACTGTAAGGCGGTATGGCCTGAGGAGAATATGCTCGATGTGCCGCTGAGTGTCTTTACGGCATTGAAGAAAAACCGCAACAAGGCGAAGGTACAGGGTGTGGCTTCTTATCTCGCTCCTTATTCCATGATGGATGCAGAACATCCGCAGAACAAGATTACCATCGTGGGTAATCCGAGTCTCGGCGAGGTGAAGACCATGATGCTGGGTGTGAGAAACAATTCTGCCGATATCAAGAGCGGTGAGGTATGGATAAACGAACTCCGACTCAAGGAACATAATAATTCGGGCGGTTGGGCTGCCAATGCCAACCTCAACGTACAGCTCTCCGATTGGGGTAGCGTGAATGCCACCGGCAGATACATCAGCGAGGGATTCGGCGGTCTGGAAGATGGCGTGGCAAGTCGCACTACCGATAATTACGGTACCTACAGTGTGACCACATCGCTCGAAATGGGTAAGTTCTTCCCTGACAAGGCGAAGGTGAGCATACCTTTATATTATAGTGTTACCAAGGAGAAGACCACTCCTAAGTATAATCCGCTGGATACCGATATGGAGTTGAAGGATGCCCTCGATGCTGCCGGCTCTAAGCATGAGCGCGATTCTATCGAGAATATCGCTGCCACCAAGATTACGCAGACCAACTTCTCCATCTCGAATGCCCGGGTGGGTATCGCTACCAAGCGCCATCCGATGCCATACGATCCAGCCAACTTCTCATTCACCTACAGTCATCAGCATCAGTATACTACGGGTGAAACGACGATGTATGAGCGCAAGGACAACTGGCGCGGAGCCCTGGATTATTCGTGGAGCCCGGTTTATAAGGCTTGGGAACCATTCAAGGGACTGAAGAACAAGAGTAAGTGGCTCGACATACTGAAACGTTTCGGACTGAACTGGCTGCCGCAGAACATAGCCTTCAATACCGAGATGACGCGCGACTACTACGAGTTGCAGGAGCGCGATATGGAAACCCTGATGAGTGGAGCTGCCGGAGTAGACTCCAAGTTGCCGCTCACCTTCAGTGAGCAGTTCCTCTGGAACCGTGAGTTCTCCATCAACTGGGATCTGACAAAGAACCTGCACATGAACTTCCAGAGTGCTACCCATGCACAGATAGAGGAACCTTATACACCGGTCAACAAGGATCTTTATGCCGACCAGTATCATGCCTGGAAGGACTCCGTATGGACCAGCATCCGCCACTGGGGTGCACCGCTCGACTATAGTCAGAATTTCCAGGCATCTTATAGGTTGCCTCTCAATCTGCTGCCTGTCTTCGACTGGGTGAACAGCGATGCCTCTTACAATGCCAACTATTCTTGGGAGCGCGGTACAGAGGATGAGGAGGGCAACTCGTATGGAAATACCATCAATACCCAGCGCGAGCTGACATTGAACGGAAACTTCAACCTGGTGAAACTCTACAACCATGTGCCTTTCCTGAAGAAGGTAAACGATAAGTTTGACCGCACCCAGAGCAGGGCACAGATGCAGCGCAAGAAGCAGGAAAAAAAGGAAAAAGAAGCAGGAAGCAAAGGAACAGGCGGCTGATCCGAAGAAGGCGTTGCCTAAGAACAAGCGTGCCTTCGAACGGGAAATCACCCTCCTGCCTGATACCACATTCAAGATACGCCACGGTAAGAATACCAAGCGACTGATTGTGAATGCCAAGACGGAAGACGGCAAGGTGTTCCCGCTTAAATATAAAAAGGTGGATAATAACCAGATCAGAATCATCTCAAAGGTAGATACTGCCATGAAGGTGAAACTATCCGTACTGGCTAAGGAACCGCTTGATGATAAGAAATGGTATAAGGGATTGCAGTTGGCTAGTCGCCTGGCAATGATGGTGCGCAATGTGAGCATCAACTATCGCAGCAGCTATCAGCTCACCCTGCCGGGCTTCTTGCCTAGTGTGGGTGATGCCTTCGGACAGAAGAAGGTGGGACAGATGGCACCGGGTCTTGACTTCGCCTTCGGTATGGTTGGCGACGATTATATCAAGAAGGCTAGAAACAACGACTGGCTGCTCTGCAACGACAGTATCGCAACACCTGCTACTACCAGCAGAACGGATAATCTTACGTTGCGTGCCACCCTGGAGCCTATTAAGGATTTCAAGATTGATCTCTCAGCCACACGTACCAAGACCACGCAGAAGAGCATACAGTATATGTATGAAGGAACGCCAACTACCCAGAGTGGAGCCTTCCAGATGACTACCATCTCGCTGGGGTCGGCTTTCGAGGGAATGGGCAATGCCAATTCGGGTTATCGCAGCAAGACCTTCGAGAAGTTTGTCAACTCGCTGGCTGGTTTCAGAGATAGGGTAGAGGCGCAGTATGCAGGTACCGTTTATCCGACAGGTTCGGCTCTGGCTGGCGGCAAGTTTGATGCTTCCCGCACGCCGGTCAACCAGTATAGCAGCGATGTCATGATTCCTGCCTTCCTCAAGGCTTATACCTCGATGGGTGGCAATTCGCTTTCGGTATTCCCGGCATTGAGCCGGATGTTGCCAAACTGGACCATCCGTTACAGCGGACTGGGACGTCTGCCTTGGTTCAACGAGCACTTCAAGAGTGTCAACATCAACCACTCTTACAAAAGCGTCTTTGCGGTTGGCAGCTACAACAGTTACAGCACCTTCCAGGAGTATATGAACGGTCTCGGCTTCGTGAGTGATGCCACTACGGGCAATCCATCTCCAAGTAGCATGTTCAACATTTCGCAGGTAAGTATCAACGAGTCGTTCTCGCCATTATTGGGTATGGATGTCACATTCAACAATAATATGACGGTGAAGGCAGAATATCGCCAGACCCGTGTATTGAACCTCAGTATGACGAGTGTGCAGCTGAACGAGGCATTGAGTAAGGACTGGGTAATCGGTATGGGTTACCGCATCAACAACTTCGATGTTTTCGGTTGGGGCGCCAAGGCCTCCCGTTCCAAGTCGAAGGGCGGCAACAAGAATGCAGCCAATAAGAATGCGTCGACCACCAAGACGGTTCAGAATGGTACCAACCATGATCTGAATCTACGTCTTGACTTCAGTTTCCGCAAGCAGGCAGCCATCGTTCGTGATATAGCCTCAATGGTAAGCAGTGCCAGCAGCGGCAACAATGCTCTGAAACTGAGTTTCTCTGCCGATTATACCTTCAGCAAACTCCTTACCATGAGTTTCTATTATGACCGTCAGACCAACACCCCGCTCCTGTCAAGCAGCAGTTATCCTACCACCACACAGGATTTCGGCCTGAGCATCAAGTTCTCGCTGACGAGATAAAAAGAAAATTTTCTAGAATCAATGGTAGAAAGAAAATTCTCTAATTCTCAAATTCTTGAAAATAAAAAAACTCGGATGCATCACAAGCATCCGAGCTTTTTAATATTCTGATAATTCTTGATTACTCCTTGTCGTAAGCATGAACAGGGTAGTCGATGGTATAGTGGAGACCACGGCTCTCCTTGCGTTCTATCGCCATGCGGGTGATGAGATAACCCACGTTAATCATGTTGCGGAGCTCGCAGAGTTCCTTGCTTACCTTTACACGCTTGAAGAGGTTTTCGGTCTCTTCGTAGAGAAGGTCGAGACGATCCCATGCTCGTTTCAGACGGAGGTCACTGCGCACGATACCTACATAGTTGCTCATGCATTCGCCAACCTCTTTCACGCTCTGTGTAATCAGCACCTTCTCTTCGTTGGTCAAAGTACCTTCATCATTCCATGCTGGTACCTTCTCATTGAAGTCGTATTCATCTACATGCTCAATACTGTGCTTGGCAGCAGTCTCGGCATAAACCACAGCCTCGATGAGCGAGTTGCTGGCAAGACGGTTACCGCCATGCAGACCGGTGCATGAACACTCGCCCAGAGCATAGAGACGGTTGATGCTTGAACAGCCGTTCAAATCAACCTTGATACCACCACACATATAGTGAGCGGCAGGACGAACAGGGATATACTCCTTGGTGATGTCGATGCCGATACTCAGACACTTGGCGTAGATATTAGGGAAGTGACGCTTGGTCTCCTCTGGATTCTTATGGGTTACATCGAGACAGACATGATCCAATCCGTGAATCTTCATCTCCTTATCGATGGCACGAGCCACGATGTCACGAGGAGCCAGACTCAATCGCTTATCATATTTCTCCATGAAACTTTCGCCGTTAGGCAGACGCAAGATGCCGCCATAACCACGCATAGCCTCGGTGATGAGGAAGGCAGGATGGGTTTCGCCCGGATGATAAAGAGCGGTTGGGTGGAACTGGACAAACTCCATGTCGGCTACAGTTCCCTTGGCACGGTATACCATCGCCTCACCATCGCCAGTGGCAATCACAGGGTTGGTGGTAGTCTGATAAACGGCACCACATCCACCGGTACACATCACGGTAACCTTACTCAGATAGGTATCTACCTTCTGGGTATCTGGATTCAATACGTATGCACCGTAACAGTTGATATAAGGAGTGCGGCGGGTAACACGGGCACCCAAGTGGTGCTGAGTGATAATCTCCACGGCGAAATGATTTTCCTTGATATCGATATCCGGACAGTTGCGCACAGCCTCCATCAGACCGCGCTGGATTTCTGCACCCGTATCATCTGCATGATGAAGGATGCGGAACTCGCTGTGACCGCCCTCACGGTGGAGATCGAACTTGCCGTCCTGCTGCTTATCGAAGTTGACGCCCCACTGCACGAGCTCCTTGATCTGCTCCGGTGCCATGGTGACAACCTGCTTCACTGCTTTATAATCGCTGATATAATCACCAGCAATCATTGTATCCTGTATGTGCTTGTCGAAGTTATCCACTTCCAAGTTGGTAACTGACGCCACACCACCTTGTGCGAATGACGTGTTAGCCTCGTCGAGCGAGGTCTTGCAAATCATACACACCTTACCTTTATGCGCTCTGGCTACTTTCAGGGCGTAACTCATACCGGCAACTCCTGAGCCGATAATCAGAAAATCATACTTATAAACCATTGAGTTTATTCTTATCTAATTTCAATTTTAAGAACGGGTGTTTTTATCTATAAAACAGCTCCATTCTCTCAGAATTAATTCTTAATTCGTTGCAAAAGTAATAATTAATCTTTAAAATGAGTAATAAGAGAGGGATTTTTTGTAATTTTGCAGCGAAATTTAAGGTTATATAGTCTTTTAGACTATCAAACGGTCGTAAAAACGACAATAATATAAGGTAATAAATCAAAGTTATGGCAGATAGAACTTTTCATAAGCGCTTTACGCTGACGGCACGTATCGGTGTGGCGGTGTTCGCAATTCTGGCTCTCTACTTCTTCTGGGTCAAACTGGCTATCATCGGCATCTTTGTGGCTATCATCATCGTGGGCATGATTGAGCGCATACTGAATACAACCTATACCTTCAAGATGGTAAAACCGATAGACCTGGATGAGGAGATGGAATATCTCATCATCAATGAGGGCAGGTTCTCTTCCAACAGAAATGTGCCGCTATGTGATGTCATTGATGTACACATAGCCAAGACTTTCTTCGGATTAGACCATTGTGTGGTCATCGAATACGGACATAAGAATATTGTGACCGTTCAGCCGGATAATGAAGAGGCGTTTATGGAGAGAATCAAAAATAAATAATTTCTTTTATGTTCCGGTGAACTGATTGTGATGAAAAAGATAATATATATGCTGTTGGGTCTGATGATGGTATGGATCTCTGTACCGGTGCAGGCCCAGAATGTGATTGAAGATGAGGGAATAGAAACGGTTGATGAGAAGGATGTTTCCGATTCTACACTCCTTGATTCCCTGACAGCGGATACGCTGACTCAGGAATTGCCTTGGCCCGAATCGGTGAAGGTGGGTATTGATAAACTCCTTGAGAGCAAGATGTTCGAAACATCACAGGTAGGACTGATGGTCTGGGACCTGTCTGCTGACTCTTGTATCTATCAGAGAAATGAACGACAGCTGATGCGTCCGGCAAGTACGATGAAGCTCCTGACTGCCATTACGGCGCTCGATAAGTTGGGCGGTTCTTACCAGTTTAAAACCACTCTGAAATATACCGGTACCATTGAGAATGGGGTGTTGACGGGTGATGTCTATTGTATAGGCGGCATGGATCCCCGTTTCAACAGCGATGATATGTCGGCATTTGTTAATAGTCTGAAGGATATGGGTGTTGACACCATCCGTGGCAGCATCTATGCCGACCGCTCTTTGAAGGATGCCGACCTGTTGGGTGAAGGCTGGTGCTGGGATGATGACAATCCGGTGCTTTCGCCACTGGTGTTCCAGCGCAAGGATATCTTTATGGATAAGTTTCTTGCCAAGCTCCGTGAGGAGGGCATCGAATATTCCTGCTTTGGGGCTTCTGAGAAGACTTGCCCTGCGAGTGCCTTTACGGTCTGTACCCGATTCCATACGATGGATCAGATTCTGCACAAGATGATGAAGGAGAGTGATAATCTCTATGCCGAGAGCATGTATTATCAGATTGCGGCTTCTACGGGAAATAAATGGGCGAGTGCCAAGAGTGCCCGGAATGTGGAAAGACAGCTTATCCGTAAGATAGGACTCGATCCGGCAAGATATAAACTGGCTGACGGCTCGGGCCTTTCGCTCTATAATTATCTCAGTGCCGAACTGGAGGTGAAACTGCTGCGTTATGCTTATCTTAACGGTAATATCATGGATCATCTGAAGCATTCGCTGCCTATCGGTGGGGTTGACGGTACCTTGAAAAAGCGTATGAAAAACAGTTTTGTGCATGGCAATGTGAAAGCGAAGACGGGTACGCTGACGGGCATCATCTCATTGGCGGGTTACTGTACCGCAGCCAATGGTCATGAACTCTGTTTCGCCATCATTAACAATGGTATCATGCATGGCAATAATGCCAGACACTTTGCAGATAAAGTATGTACTTTGCTCTGCCAACCGTGAGCGTTAGTTGATAGTTAATAGTTTTATGGAGGAAATTCGTAAGTTTGTAGATGAAATGATAACATGGGCAGGAGTCACTGGTGATTTCGTGCCGATGCTGCGCCATATCTTGCTCACCATTACTGCCATCCTCTTGGCAATATTGAGCGATTTCCTGTGTCGCAAGATACTGGTTCCGCTCATCAGTAAGATTACTGATAAGACGGTTATAGCTTGGGATGATATTCTGCTGAACAAGAAGGTGCTCACCTCGGCTTGCCATATTGTGCCGGCTGTGGTGATATGGTCGCTCATGCCGCTGATTTATCTGGAGTATCCGATATTCAAGGAGATATTGGAGCGGGTTACGGGCATCTATATCGTGGTGATGTCGGTGCGTACGGCTCTGGTCTTCATCGGGTCTTTCAAAGGATTGGAGGATTCTCAGGAACGACGCTCGTCGGCTCAGCAGTATTTCCATACTTTCTGCGGTGTTCTCAAGGTATTGATGCTCTTTGTGGCTGGCGTGGTGGTGGTTGCCATCCTGTTGGGCAAGAACCCGATGACCCTCTTTGCCGGTTTGGGTGCTACCTCGGCAGTCCTGATGCTGGTCTTTAAGGATACCATCACGGGATTGGCGGCTGGTGTGCGTCTTACCAGCAATGATATGTTGCATAAGGGCGACTGGATTACGGTGAAGTCGGTGGATGCCAATGGTATCGTTGAGGATATGTCACTCACGACCGTGAAGGTGCGCAACTTTGATAACACCATCGTTACCATTTCGCCTATTACCCTGGTGAATGGTTCGTTCCAGAATTGGATTGGTATGCAGAAGAGTGGTGGACGAAGAGTGAAGCGCGTGGTTTACTTCGATTTCCGTAGTGTCCGTCTGGTGGATGAGACATTAAAACGTAATCTGCTTGCCAAGCATTTCGCCACCGAAGATTCGTTTAAGTTGAAGGAGTCGTTGCAGAAGGCGATAGATAAAGATATACAAGAAGGGAAGGATATTGAGGATTTAAAGAATCCTGCAGCCCTTGCCCCTACCAATCTCCAGCTTTACCGTAAATTCATGGAGAAGTATCTGCGCCAGCGTCCGGAGGTCAATACCGATCTCACATTGATGGTGCGCCACATGGAAGCCACGCAATGCGGTCTCCCTATCGAGTTCTATTTCTTCATTAAGGATAAGGTATGGGTGAATTACGAGCACATTCTCGCCGATATCATGGAGCATGCCTATGCCTTGGCGAATGAGTTCGGTCTGAAGATTTACGAGCAATATCCGGAACAGTGATTACTTTGAACATTGAGATTTGAACATTGAATTTTATGAATAGTTTTTCGGCTGTCATTATCCATTGGTTTCGTGAGAATGGTAGGGATTTGCCTTGGCGCGAAACCAAGGATCCTTATGCCATCTGGCTGAGCGAAATCATCCTTCAGCAAACCCGCATCGCACAGGGATGGGAATATTGGGAGCGGTTCATGAAGACCTATCCCAAGGTTGAAGACTTGGCTGCTGCCAGCGAGGATGATGTCTTGAAACTCTGGCAGGGATTGGGGTATTACTCGCGAGCCCGCAACCTTCATACTGCTGCCAGACAGATAGTAGAGCTCGGTCATTTCCCTGATACACTTGAAGGTATCAAAGCCCTGAAAGGGGTGGGCGATTATACTGCAGCAGCCATCGGTTCTTTTGCCTTTGATATTCCGGCGGCAGTAGTAGATGGCAATGTGTACCGGGTTCTTTCACGTTACTTCGGAATAGATACTCCTATCAACTCAACGCAGGGGAAAAAAGAGTTTGCTGCGTTGGCGCAATCACTCTTTGCCTGCTTCGTCTGCTCTGCAACTTTCTGATACAGCATTATCGCCTGTTGCTGCCTATAACCAGGGTATGATGGATTTCGGAGCTATCCAGTGCACTCCCCAATCTCCAAAATGTCTTGTCTGTCCGCTTGCCGAAACCTGTGAGGCGTTGAGGACTGGAAGGGTAGAGGAGTTGCCGGTGAAGAACAAGACACAGAAGGTGAAAACGCGCCATCTCTCCTATATATATATAAGGTGTAAAGGCGAAGTGGCTATCCACCGTCGCGGTGAGGGTGATATCTGGCAAGGATTGTGGGAACCATATAACGCATCAGATGCTCCGCAACTGCCTGCCTTTGTCCATAATCCTCTTCTCCTGGCTAAGGATGTGAAGCATGTACTTACCCATCGCATCCTCCTTGCCGACTTCTATCTGCAGGAAACAGAAACCCGCCCCCTGCTCCCTGATGATTATATCTGGGTGAAAGAGGACGAGGTAGAACAGTATGGTGTTCCAAGGTTGATAGAAATCATGTTGGAAATGGTTCAAGCTAAATCATAAAAAAGAGGGTGTGTCATAAGGCCATGACACACCCTCTCTTATATATGTTCTGTTAGATATTTCGTCTCAAGCAAGAATTAGTAATTCTGTGCTTCAATCTGGAAGTAGCTCTGTGGGTGGTTGCAGACTGGGCAAACCTCAGGAGCCTTCTTGCCTACTACGATATGTCCGCAGTTAGAGCACTGCCAGATGCAGTCGCCGTCACGAGAGAAGACGAGCTTGTCCTGTACGTTCTTCAAGAGCTTGCGATAACGCTCCTCGTGGTGCTTCTCGATTTCAGCAACCATCTCAAACTTAGCAGCAATCTCCTCGAAACCCTCTTCGCGAGCCTCCTTTGCCATGCGTGGATACATATCGGTCCACTCATCGTGCTCACCATTGGCAGCAGCTTCCAGGTTCTTCTCTGTATCCTGGATAGCACCGCCCTCCAGATACTTGAACCACAACTTAGCGTGCTCCTTCTCGTTAGCAGCTGTCTCCTCAAAGATATTAGCTATCTGTACAAAACCGTCTTTCTTTGCTTTGCTTGCAAAATAGGTATATTTGTTACGAGCCTGTGACTCACCAGCGAAAGCCTCCTGGAGGTTCTTCTCTGTCTTTGTTCCTTTTAATTCCTTCATAATGTATTCTGTATTAAGTTATTAATATGTTCTTTATTAAATTCTTTGACAAAGGTATTGAAAATATTTCAAATATACAAATAAATTAAGAACTATTTACCTTTTTGGCGCTTATTTAAATAAAATAAAGCAAAACCAAGCATGGCAACACCGAATATCCACGAGATGATGGCACTCGTTACCATACCCAGCGTATGAGTGAATCCCGCTACAACGAAGGTGAGGAAACTCACACAGGCTACAGTCAGGGCGTAAGGCAACTGTGATGATACATGATGTACATGCTTGCATTCCGCTCCCGCACTCGCCATGATGGTAGTATCGCTGATAGGAGAGATATGGTCGCCACATACCGCTCCAGCCATACATGCCGAGATAGAGATGATGCGCAAAGGATCAGCACCAGGGAATACGGCGATGCAGATAGGAATCAGAATACCGAAGGTTCCCCAGGAGGTACCCGTTGCAAATGCCAGGAAGCCTGCTACCAGGAAGATGATGCCCGGAAGAAGCATCTGAAGTTCTGATGCACTGCTCGCTACAACCGATGATACATATTCTGCCGCACCCAGCGAGTCGGTCATACTCTTCAGCGTCCATGCCAAAGTAAGAATCAGAATGGCTGGTACCATCGCCTCAAAACCCTTGATGAGACTACTCATCGCCTCATCGAAAGGCAAGGTCTTGCGAATGGTAAACATCATGATGGTAAGAATCAGAGCAGCCAATGAACCGATTACCAAGCCCACAGAGGCATTGCTCGCAGCAAAGGCATCTACAAAGTTGAGATAGTTGGCATTATCGGCATCGAAGAATCCGCCCGAATATACCATGCCCGCCATGCAGAAGATAATCAGCATGATGATTGGAATCACCAGGTCGCTCACGGTTCCCTTGTTCTTGGAATCCTCTTTCTGTTTGGCTCCCACACCATGCTCAACAATCTGCAGTTTGGTATCGCTCACCTCATCGAGCTTCCCGCCATTGGTTCGCTCGTACCATTCCTTCAGTCTTGCATCATACTTGCTCATCGCCTTGAAGTCGAAGCCCAGTATCACGATGCCAAACATAAAGAGGATGGTAAAGAATGCGTAGAAATTAAAAGGTATCGCCTTGCAGAAAAGTGCCAGTCCGTTCTCACCTCCTGATACGAAGCCCGATACCGCAGCTGCCCAACTCGAGATAGGGGAGATGATGCAGACCGGAGCGGCTGTAGAATCGATGAGATAAGCCAGCTTCTCCTTGGTAACACCGTTGCGCACTGCGATAGGACGCATCACCGAACCCACGGTAAGGCAGTTGAAGTAATCATCGATGAATATAAGAATGCCGAGCAGGATGGTGGCAATCTGTACGCCAACCTTCGAGTGTACGTGCTTGGAAGCCCAACGGCCGAAAGCAGCCGAACCACCCGCCTTGTTCATCAATGAAACGATGCTGCCTAATACCACCAGGAATACCAGAATGCCCACGTTCCATGGGTCGGAAAGGCAATGTATCAAACCGTATGCCTTGGCATCATCGCCTTCACCTACAGTGTGGTTTGTCAGGTGAACGAGGAATCCGTCGAAACCTGTTCCCATCGAAATGCAATATTGAACGGCACCCAGTATGATACCGATAAAAAGAGAAGAATAAACCTCTTTCGTCTTCAGCGCCAGAGCGATGGCGACGATAGGAGGCAGTAACGACCATGCGGTCCCAATCATGTTGTAATCCATTTTATTGTTTTTGGGCAAAGGTAGTTTTTTTTGGTAATATATGCAAGCTTTTGGGCAGAAAAAATGGTGCTTATGGGTTGATATGGGCAGTTTTAGCATATTTTATCATTATAAAGTGTCGTTTTTCTATATTTTTATTGTATCTTTGAAAACTCAAATTGCAACTCAATCTGAGATAGAATGGAAACTCAATTTTAACAACTTAATAATGGAGGACTAATTATGAACATCAATTCTGGTATTAAGCAAGCCGTGATTTTAACCATCGGCATCATCATGCTTGGATTTTGTATCAAGTCGGGACTTGAAAGTGTGATTAGTAATGATCGAAAGGTTGTAGTGAAAGGCCTTGCCGAAAAGGAGGTGGAGGCTGATAAGGTGACGTGGCCTATCGTTTCCAAGGAAATAGGCAATGACCTGCCTGAACTCTATCAAAAAATCAATGCCACCACAAGAACCATCAGAAACTTCCTGGTGGAGAATGGTGTTAAGGCTAATGAAATCAATGTGAATGCGCCTGTAGTCATAGATCTCAATGCTGAACGATATGGCGAAAACCGCCAGGGTTATCGTTATAACATTACTTCCATCATCACGGTTACATCCAAGAATGTGAAACTGGTCCGCAGTATCATTGCCCGTCAGGGTGATCTGCTTCAGAAGGGCGTTGCCATCGTGGATGGTGGTTACGAGAATCCGGTGAAGTATGAGTATGTTGCCTTCCGGCAGATGAAACCTAAGATGATGCAGGAGGCGATAGAGAATGCTGAGCAGACTGCTGCCCAGTTTGCTGAGAACAGCAAGAGTAAGATAGACAAGATTATGAATGCCGACCAGGGCCAGTTCTCTATCGAAGACCGCGATTCCAATACCCCATATATTAAAAAGGTAAGGGTTGTTACTACCGTTACTTATTCTTTGAAGGATTAGGAGTAGTGATTAGTGAATAGTGATTATTTATTAGTGATTAATTGTAATAAGAGGGTGTGTAATAGACTAATGGCACACCCTCTCAAATTAAAAACAACGAAAAACTATGAAGAAAATCATATTAGCAGCTGTTTTATTTCTACCATTTCTGGTTTCTTGTTCCCAGAACAGGAAAGCACCTGCTGTTTCTTCTCAAACGTCTGAAGAGAAGTCTGAGAAAACTGAAACTGCCAAGGTGCAATATCTCACCACATCCGATTTTAGAAAAAAGATTATGGATTACGAGGCTCATCCGGATGAGTGGGTATTCGCCGGTTCCCGTCCTGCCGTCATCGATTTCTATACCACCTGGTGTGGTCCTTGTAAGATGATGGCTCCAGTAGTAGAATCTCTCGCCGGGAAATATGCCGGCAAGATAGATTTCTATAAGGTGGATATCGACCAGGAGTCCGAACTTGCTTCTGTTTTCGGTATCAGCAGCATCCCTACCTTCCTCTTCATCCCCGTGAAAGGCAAACCATCTGTGCAGATGGGTGCTATGCAAAAGGAGGATTTCGAAGGACTGATTGATAAAATCAAAATAAAATGACAATTTGGTAGCATCTCAAATTTCCATGCCTCTCCTTACCTATATGTAGGTATTTTCGGGCGATACCTACTTTTGATGATGCCCGAAATTTGGAGATTTGTCAGATAATACCTAAATTTGTACTCGGAAAAAATGTTTAATGTAATTAAAAGTATTATAGTATTATGATTATTGAAAATGTTCATGCAAGAGAAATCTTGGATTCTCGTGGCAATCCTACAGTAGAGGTTGAAGTTTCTTTGAAGTCAGGTGTCGTAGGTCGTGCATCGGTTCCTTCTGGTGCATCAACTGGTGAGAACGAGGCTTTGGAACTTCGTGATGGCGACAAGAGCCGCTATGGCGGCAAGGGCGTCTTGAAGGCTGTGGAGAATGTGAATCAGGTGATTGCTCCGGCTTTGGTAGGTCTTTCTGCCTTGGAGCAGCGTACCATCGATTATAAGATGTTGGAACTCGACGGTACCAAGACCAAATCTAATCTGGGTGCCAACGCCATCCTCGGTGTTTCTTTGGCTGTGGCTCATGCTGCTGCTGAGTATCTCCATATCCCATTGTATCGCTACATTGGCGGTTGCAATACTTACACTCTTCCTGTTCCTATGATGAATATCATCAATGGTGGTGCTCACTCTGATGCGCCTATCGCCTTTCAGGAATTTATGATCCGTCCTGTGGGTGCTCCTTCCGAGAAGGAGGCTATCCGTATGGGTGCTGAGGTGTTCCATGCCTTGGCTAAGCTCCTGAAAAGCCGCGGTCTTTCTACTGCCGTAGGTGATGAGGGCGGTTTTGCTCCTGCACTCGATGGTATAGAGGATGCGCTCGACAGCATCTGCCAGGCTATCAAGGATGCCGGTTATGAGCCAGGAAAGGATGTGAAGATTGCCATGGACTGTGCTGCCAGCGAGTTTGCCGTTCAGGAGAATGGTGAGTGGTTCTACGATTACCGCCAGTTGAAGGATGGTAAGAAGAAGGATCCTAATGGTAAAAAACTGACTGCTGCTGAGCAGATCAAGTTCCTGGAAGAACTGATTACCAAATATCCTATCGATTCAATCGAGGATGGCCTTGACGAGAACGATTGGGACAACTGGGTAAAGTTGACTGCTGCCATCGGCGATCGTTGCCAGTTGGTAGGTGACGACCTCTTTGTTACCAACGTGAAGTTCCTGGAGAAGGGCATCAAGATGGGTGCTGCCAACTCTATCCTCATCAAGGTGAACCAGATTGGTTCTCTTACCGAGACACTGGATGCTATCGAGATGGCTCACTGTCATGGTTACACCACCGTTACTTCCCATCGTTCTGGTGAAACCGAGGATACAACAATTGCTGATATTGCCGTAGCAACTAACTCCGGTCAGATCAAGACAGGTTCTATGAGCCGTACCGACCGTATGGCTAAGTACAACCAGCTTATCCGCATCGAAGAGCAGTTGGGCAATAATGCAGCTTATGGTTATAAGAAGTTGAAATAGAAGCGATGATATGAAATTGGAAAACACTAATTTCACCATAACAAAACATAATTAGTAATAACTGAATAGATCAGATACGAAATAGATGGGCATGGATAACCGTGAGGGTTGTCCATGCTTTTTTCTTCTATGATGTATCTGCATCTTCATGTGTTTAACTGGATAACTTCGATAGATTATATTGATTATGACAAACGTATTGATTAGTGCTGCCGGACTTTGTGGTGCCACCATTATTGGTGCCATTTTGGGATTCTTCGTCAAGGAGTTGCCTCACAAATGGAACGACGCCGTATTGGGATATTGTGCCGGAATCATGCTGGCAGCTTCCACGTTGGGACTGATAGTGCCAGCCTTCGAACAGACCAGTCTTTGGTGGCTGGTCGTAATCGGCGTGATGGCAGGAGCCTTGTTTCTGAATGTGCTAGATCTGGTAACTCCCCATCTTCATCATATCACGGGACTCGACCCCGAGGAGCATCGCAACAATGCCAGGCTCAGTCATGTGATGCTTTTCGTGATGGCGATAGCCCTGCATAAACTGCCCGAAGGCATGGCTGCTGGAGTGAGTGTCTGTTCGGCAGAGGGAGCAACGGAGTGGGGCGTTTCCTTCGGTATCGCCCTGCAGAACATCCCCGAGGGTATGGTGATTATCGCTCCTTTGATGATGGCTGGTGTTACTGCAGCCCGTACCTTCTTCATTTCCATCTTCATCGCCCTGCTCGAAGTGATAGGCATTCTGTTGGGTTTCGGTTTGGGCTCAGCCTCTTCCACCTTCCTCCCCGTGATGCTGGGCTTTGCCGGTGGTGCCATGCTTTATGTAACGAGCGACGAGATGATTCCCGAAACCCATGCCCATGGCTTTCAGAAGCAAGCCACCTATGCCCTTCTCCTGGGTTTCATCACCTTTGTGCTGATGGAGAAATATGTATAATCTTCTTTTTCCCATCTCTCTTATTTATGTTTGTAGATTCGTCTTGCCTGTAATTGAGGATCCCACTTGTAAATCTTCTGCAAAAGTACTCACAATTTATGAGAAAAAGAAAAAACTGCCGGGAATATGAGTGTGGCAGATGAAAAATACGCATATTTGTAATAAAATTGCGACAAACGTAATAAAAAAACGTAAATATACGTCTATTGCAAGGTGAAAATTCGTGAATCTGGAAAAAAAATTATATTTTTGCATAGCAAAAAATGTAAATAAACAGAAAAATGGCTACAGCTGATCAAATATTATCTCTGATACGAAATCATCTGAACAACGATGATACGCAATTCAGAAAGGTTGCCCTGCAGATTTCCGCTGTGGAGGCAAGGAGTGGTCATGCCATAGTAGCACGTACCATACAAGAATTGCTCAACCACAAGAAAACATCCTTGGGTACGGTACGTTTGGTGTCTAAAAACAAGGATATAGATGACTTGCTGCTGCAAGTAGATACCTATGATGACATGACAAGTTTGGTACTCAGTCAGGAGTTGAAAGAGAAACTGGACAGAGTCATCAAAGAATATCTAAAGAAAGAAACCCTAAGTAAGTACGGATTGGCAAATCGCCGAAAGCTCCTATTGTATGGAGCATCGGGAACAGGAAAGACGATGACAGCCAGTGCCCTTGCAAAAGAATTCAATTTGCCATTCTTTGTTGTGCGAACTGAAAAAGTTGTGACCAAGTTCATGGGAGAAACAGGTCAGAAACTAGGTAGAATCTTTGATTTTATCAACGAAGTACCAGCTGTATATCTGTTTGACGAATTTGACGCCATCGGTTCTCAGCGAGGAATGGACAACGAAGTTGGCGAACAACGAAGAATACTCAACACGTTCCTACAACTGTTGGAGCGAGATGATTCTGATAGTTTTATCATAGCTGCCACCAATAGCATAGAATCAATAGATAAAGCCATGTTTAGGCGATTTGATGATGTCATAGAGTATAAATTGCCAGATAGAGAACAGCGATTAGCATTGCTGCGTGAATATCTCTATACCGCAAAGGATTTGGATTTCTCATCTGCAGAACCCTTGTTTGATGGCATGAGCCATGCTGAAATCAAGATGGTTTGTTCAGACATATTTAAGGAATCCCTACTTAATGACAGGAAGATAGACCTTCCACTGGTTCAGACCATAGTGAATATGCGTCAGCAGTTAAATCGTCAAACCAGCTAAATAATGGAACTATATGCATAAGAAACATTTCTTTTTAAGCAACAATATAGCCGAAGCCCGTGGTTTCTCACCACAGAAACAGGGCTTTGACGGTCATACCCTTCCTTCAAAAGACAGAGCTGCACAAGCAAGTATGGTAAAGGAGCAATACGTAGCTGTGGTTAATCAGATTGTTACTCATTTGGAAGAAAGAGAAAAACAAGGACAGCCTGTGGCTAACGGAATCTATGTCGATTTGAAAATGGACAAAAGTTTCATACCAGATTCTTTGGGTAAACAAGACAGTCCAAAAGGAGCAACCATCATGAAAGTAACTGACAACGGAGACGAAAATGACGTTGACGTTACTGTATATGTAAAGAAGGACAAGAAGGATTGGCTTAAAAATAAAGTTGACGACTATTCTTCCAAGAACACAGCAAAGGGAAAGCCATGCAATGAAAGGTTGATCGCCCCTATCAATGGTGTAGAAGCAACAGACATTCGCACACTCTACGTGTCAGCGGAAGAATTTGACACAATACCAGAAGAAGGCTCATACATTTACGAATTGTGGATGAGCCATAGCAAAGAAAACAGCCAAGAGCGCATAGAGAACACTTTGCATCAACTGGGCATAGAGAAGATGGCAGAGCCTTTGCTTTTTGATGGTGTTGATGTATGGTTGATTAAGTCAACCAAGCAACAACTCTGCACCCTGCCACTGTCATTGGGATATATTGAAGGCATACGTCCCTATCATAAGCCATCCATTCTGACAAGCAATAACACAGAGAAAAGAGAATGGAGTGAACTCATCAAAGGAGAAATCACCTACGACCAAGATGCGGATGTGATAGTCGGCATATTGGATTCGGGTGTGAACAATGCACACGAACTATTAAAGCCAGCACTGCCAGATGAGCGAATGGATGTAGCCATTGGTGTGCTGGAAGCAACCGACAAGACAGACCACGGTACTGGTATGGCAGGATTAGCCCTGCTTGGTGACTTGACAAATATTGCCTACCAACGAGAAACACCAGTAGCTGTGCATCATGCACTGTCGTCGGTTAAAATTTACGAGGCTGGGTATGAAACACCAAAGGAATTTTATGGAGCAGTCATAGAAGAAGCCATAGGCAAAGCTTCGGATATGGGTGCATCCATTCTATGCATGGCCATTACAGACGAAAGCGCCTACAACGGCATAGCCACCTCCAGTTCTGCAGCACTTGATGAAAGCATCTACCATCAGGGACAATGTGACAGATTGGTTTTGGTTTCTGCAGGAAACATACAGACATCCGATGTAGACCATAACAACTATATAGAATCCTGTAAGGCAAACGCAGTGCAGAGCCCTGCACAGGCTTGGAATGCCCTAACTGTAGGGGCCTATACCGAAAAGACTCTTGTAGGCGATGAGAGTTTCAAGCCATTGGCAGCCCCAGGTGGTGTATCGCCATATTCATGTAGCTCATACCCATGGCATGAGAAGCGCAATAAGCCAGAAATTGTGATGGAAGGAGGAAATGTAGCTTATCATGACTTGCTCAGAGAAACCTTACATAGCGACCTGAGTCTTGTAACAACCAGCAATGAGCAAGAAGAGCCATTGGAACCTTTCAATGCGACAAGTGCTGCTACAGGATTGGCGGCAAGGCTTGCCGCACAGATAAAAGTGGAGAATCCGCAACTGTCAATGCTCTCCATCCGAGGCTTGATGGTGCATTCTGCTCGATGGACAGATGAAATGATGCGTATAAATAACGTTGAAGAGCGTATGACACTCTGCGGATACGGCGTTCCAGATGAGAACGCAGCCGTATATAGCAACGAAAAATGCGCCACTTATATTTTTGAGAATCAACTGGAGCCCTACACACAAGGTGACAGTGGCAACATATATGGCAAGATGCACTACTACGATTTGCCATGGCCAAAAGAACTGTTGGAAGATATGGGAGACGAATACGTAAGAATCCGCATCACCTTATCATATTATGTGAAGCCATCCCCTGGCTATGCCGGAAGGACAAGTAAGTACCGTTACCCATCTGCTACATTGCACTTTGACCTAAAGACAGCAACAGAAACGGAAGAAGAGTTTCTGTGTCGTAGGAACAGGCAAGAAGGAGAAAAGACCACCCAAAACGATGCAACCAGATGGAACGTGAAACAGCAAAAGCGAGAAAGAGGCACTGTACAATCCGACTGGATTGAATGTACTGCAGCAGACTTGGCTGAAATGGACAAGATAGTAGTATTTCCAGGTCAAGGATGGTGGAAAGAAAGGAAACTGGACAATGTGGACAATTCTGTTCCCTATTCTCTCATAGTTTCAATAGAAACCAAAGAGACTGACATATACAACGCTGTAGAAACAGCAATTAGTAATCGTATAGGAGTACCTATTGCACAAGAAGTGTAATATACTCCATAAGACATTGAAGAAGGGCAAAGCTAAACACTCAGCCCTTCTTATTGTTTATACCTATAATAGGTAATATCACCAAAAGCACTTCACTTCATCTACTTTTACACATTATATACTTGGTCATGCCGATGCTTTAATAAATGGCAAACAATAATTCATCCATTTAAATTAAAGTATTATGGCAACAGTAAAAGTAAAATTCAGAGCATCCTCGGTGCCAGGAAAGGAAGGCACATTGTATTATCACCTCATCCACCAGCGCAACTTGCGCTGGATCAGTACCGACTATCATATCTTTCCGGACGAGTGGAACGACAAGAAGTCGGCTATCATTGTTTCTAACCGCAACAACCGACAGGCACATCTGCAGCTCATCCAGCCACAGATAGATTGGGAGATGAAACAGATGCAGCGTATCATCCGTGATAAGGATGCCGAGGGCATCCCTTATACCATTGACGACATAGACAAAGAGATACAGCAGCTGCCACCCTGCCAGAGCGTCTTTACCTTCTTTCGCCAACAGATAGCCAAGAAGGAACAAATGCTGTGCATCGGCACCAGGAACAACTATGCCAGTGCCGCCAACCGATTTATGGAATTTCGTGGCAATGAAGACCTGGCCTTCTCACAAATGACAAGCGAGATGATGGAAATGTATCAGGCATGGCTATGGAATAGAGGTGTAGGTCAAAACACCGTATCCTTCTATCTGCGAACCCTGCGCACCATGTACAATAAAGCAGTGGAAGTAGGCCATGCGCCAGCCAAGGACATTTTTTCCCATGTTCAAACAAGTAACGTGCGAACCGCCAAGCGAGCCATTACAGTAAAGGATATTCGCAAAATAGAGAAGTTGGACTTGCCAAGAGGATCATCTTTAGACAAGGCACGAGACCTGTTTCTGCTCAGCTTCTATCTCCGAGGCATGGCATTCGTGGATATGGCATTTCTGAAGAAGACCGACTTGAAATGTGGCATGGTGAGCTATAACCGACGCAAGACCCACCAAAATATCAATATCGAGTGGATGAAACCGATGCAAGCCATCATCGACAAGTACGCCGAGCAGACCATGGATTCACCTTATCTGCTACCCATCTTGACAGGCAAGGAATCCTCTCCATACACCGCATACCGCAAGGTGGAGCACAACACGAACTACAACCTGAAGAAAATCGGTGAGATGGTAGGCTTGAAGATACCGCTCACTACCTATGTGGCACGCCACACATGGGCAAGCGTAGCCTTGCACATGAACATCCCAATAGCCACTATCAGCCAGGGCATGGGACACAACTCCTATAAGACCACACAGATTTACTTGCAGTCATTAGACGTAGCAACCATCAATGAAGCCAACAAGCGAATTATAAGAAAGATATTGAAAGAGTTGTAAACAAATAGTTATATTTACACCCCCCCAGAAATGATAGGGTAAAATGTTTAGCAAACTTCGCCCTTTCTTATGGTAAGAGATACAACTTAATGCAAAAGTACGAAAAATAGTTGGATTACATGTCAGATTTTATCATTTTCTATATGACACTCCCCAAATTTAACACAAATGTTTAGCAAATCTGCCTCGGGAGAACTCTCTAAATGGCAGATTTGCGTTCAATTCGACCGTTTTCACTCTCTTACCATAAGAGTGTGCAACAAATGTAAGATAAAGATACATGTGCAGAGGCTGCATGCCAAGCACTCACATTACGATTAAGATTATGCACAACAAGAACAAATGGACTAGGCTTCCACAACCATCATATATGGTTGCAGCTAAGGACATAAAGTAGAACGAGAATATGACGCAGGATTGCTTGAATTCACCTTCTACAGCCGACGTAAGCAAGCGCTTACCAAAGGGCATCCACGTTATCGGGGCTGAAAGACTTTCGGATCCGAGTGTAGAAGGAATATCCAGACGTAAACGGATAAAAAAGAAAGAAGACCCTTCCACTGATCCAACTTCATGGAGTTATATATTTATTCTTCACATGGCAGCTAAAGGGATGGAGAAATGGCTTGAAGCTTTTAATGCTGACGAGAAAAATACCCAACAACCTTATTTCATTCATAAAACCCTTCGCTATTCCTACAAGGATGAAGAAAAGCAACAAGGAGTGAAAAAGACTTTGGAGCAATCGGTCAGCGGACTTGTCTTCTTGCAAGGTACGGTGAAGGACCTACAAGAATTTCTTGCAGATTATTTTCCCCAATTTCATTTAGTCAAAGACCGCAGTTTAGGACGACCTGCATCCATCAAAGACTCCATCATGCAACCCTTTATGAATGTGATGAAGACCCATCCGGAGCAGGTTACATTCCTTCGTGATGATTTTGAGAAGTTTGCCAAAGACCATGTGAAGTTACGTGTCCTTTCAGGACCATTCAAAGACTATGAAGGCTACATTGTCCGCATAGACCGTGACCGCCAGCTCGTCTTCGACTTCGGTGGACGAGCTGTAGCTATCCGTGGCGTGCATAAGGAAGACTTCGAAGTTGTAGAAGAGTAGTTGTAAAAACTCCCCCAAAAATTTGGTAGTTTCAAAGAAAAAGCCTATATTTGCACCAAAGATTTTAAAACTAGGAGGTATATATGGAAACATTAGATAAAGAATTTTGGGAAAAGCGAGATGCTGCGATGAAAAGATTCATGGCATCAAAGGAAAGAAAAAGAAAGCGTATGGCAGAGTTAGAGCAGATGCTCCGTCAGGATTATTTAGCTCGTACAGGAGAAGAGCCAAAGTTTGTAAATGTTTGGTGACATGAAACAGCTTTCTTTGAAAACAATCAATGCCTCTTCACCGTATGATGTTATGATGGTAAATCCAAATACTTACTAGAAAGCAAGCTATGCGAAATCGCCTGTTTGATTCTTGGTTTGCTTATGCTAATGACAAAGAACAATATGTCATTATGGTTGCTAATATCCAAGACTTAGAAGGAGTAGATAATTACGCAGCAATGATTCTAAGAAAAGATAATCCGCATTTTGTAGATTACGTGTCAGAATTCAACAATACTGTTAACATGTTTATGTTGAAACCCGAACATTAGCAAGGCGTTCTTCATCAGCAAGCAACAGTCAGGCGGTCCCATCCCGCAAAACCTGGCGAGGGCTTTGATGCCCCGCCAACCTTATAGCGTAGCGGTTCCGAGCACCGAGTAGGGCGGTTTCCTCCCTCTCTCCTAGGAGAGAGGGCCGGGGTGAGAGGTGGAGCCTTCCTTAACGGTAAGGAAGGACGGGTAGGTTTTCGAACAGATAGCACTTGTAGGGCGGTTACATCCCTTGCCCTTTTGGAAAGGGCGAGGGCTTAGGAGTGGGTTAAGGACCCCCTCTTCGCAAGAGGGGGACAGGGGAGTCGAAAAAAACTTACGTTATGACCATAGAAGAGAAAAAAGCAGATAAGGAAGCAGAATCATTTTGTGTGTTGTAATGTTTAGCCATAAGCCAAGTATAGGTTAATAAATGCATTTTTTCTCTTAAATCCTTGGTAGTTATGAAATAAAATCGTACTTTTGTCGCTATATTAGCAATAAAAATGTATGATTATGGCAAACGAAAATAACAATATACAGGCAACTACTGATGAATCTCAGATAGTACTCTATCAACCAGATGAAAGTATCTCCCTTCAAGTAAAAATAGATGGATCTTTCAAAACTGTGTGGCTTTCTCTAGACCAAATGTCAGAGCTATTTGGTCGTGATAGGAGTGTTATAGGCAAGCATGTGCGAACTATATTTAAAGAAGGAGAATTGCAGAAAGAATCAGTTTGGGCAAAATTTGCCTACACTGCCTCAGACGGCAAAACATATCAAGTTGATTATTATAATCTAGATGTTATAATATCTGTTGGTTATAGGGTAAAGTCCGTACAAGGTACAAAATTCCGTATTTGGGCTACATCTATTTTGCGCCAATATCTTCTCCAAGGCTATTCCGTGAACCGTCACTTGATAGCCCTACAGGAGAATATGGACAAGCGTATGACTCATATTGAGGACGTCCAAGCCAAGCAGCAACAGCAGCTCGACTTCTTCATTCGAACCTCCACCCCTCCAGCCGAAATGGTCTTCTTCGAAGGTGACTTCTACACAGCAAGAGTTGCTTTAGAGAACTTGATTCGCACAGCCAATCATCGAGTAATCATCATAGATGGTTATGTTTCATCGTTAACCCTAAGTGTGTTAGATGTTCGCAAACCAGAAGTTATAGCGACAGTTTATACTGCAGGTGTAGGTCAAGGAATGCAACGTCTCATGGATGAGCATGACCGCCTATTCCCCGATAATCATATAGATATTAGAAAATGGCGAAACGAGTCCCATGATCGCTGGCTTATCATAGATGATAGCCTCTATCACTGTGGTCATTCATTAAATGCCAATGGCGGTCATAAGATTTCCGCCATAACCTTGATGGGCACCTCCCCCGAGGTAATCCTCTCAAAAGTAGAATAAAACAATATTCCTCATTCGAGTGGCGACAAGTGCAGAGCGATACTGCAATGAGGAACAAAAATGGTGGTCTCAACCAGCGAGTTATAGCAAGTTGTCCCCCGGCGGTCCCATCCCGCATAACATGGCGAAGACCTTTGATGATCCGCCAACCTTATAGCGTAGCGGTTCCGAGCACCGAGTAGGGCGGTTTCCTTCTTCTCGCCTGAGGTTTCTGTCCCCCGCTAACGGGGGAACCGAAGGGGGTGTAAAGACCATTGAAGAAGACCGAGAAGAGAGGTGGAGCCTTCTTTAATGGTAAAGAAGGACGGGTTGATTTTAGAAAATACAATACAATGAATAAAGAAGAAAGAAATTCCTTTCGAAAGGAAATAATCGGTAAGTTAGAAGAACAATGGGGTAAGAGTCATAACCCAGAAGACGACCTCTTCTATTACCACCCTTCTGAAGATAAAATCGTCCTCTCCCATGCCCTGTTCTGGGTGATGACCCAAAACATAAAAGGTAAGGTAGGAAAGGAAAAGTACTTATTGCTTCTCCGCCAATATCAGGAAGAAATGCTCGAAGCCTACTTGACGGAATCAGAAGACTTCAAAGACCTGTTGCACTATTGTAACGTCATATACAATACCCTTCCTGTAATCCTTCGGAGCATGTATGATTTCCGTATCCACTTAGATGCTCGCAAGCTAGCCGCTATTACGATTGTCGCTGGCGGCTATGGTGGTGACATGCCCGAAGACCAGGCTTACGATCTCCTCGATGATATAGACTTCTATTATAATAAGGTGAAGTGCCGCAAGATAGAAAAGCTCTTGCCAGTATTGAGCAAACTGGTGATAGAAGAGCAAAAATTGCTTTAGCTAGTGCTGTAGAAAAAACTTTTTCCCAAAAACATTTGGCGGTATCATAGAAAAAGTATATCTTTGCACGCAAAGTATAATTAATAAGGAGATTACGTTATGAACATAGAAGAAAAAAAGGCAGATTTTATACGTCGCTTCAAGGCTTCTAGGGAGCGAAAGGCTGAATACATAGCACAAATGGAAAAGCGAATGCGTGATGACTATCGCCGCAGAACCGGTAAGGAAGCAGAATCATTTTGTGTGTTGTAAGAATGAAAAAATTAGATTTAGTCAAGATTAATAGTTGTGCACCATATGCAGTGAAAGAAGATAAGCAAGAAGGTGCATATACTTTTATCGCAGATTCAGGAGCTGAGTTTTCAATCGGCTTTATGCCTGATGATTTGATTCGATCCGATGAGTCCTACGAATTTATCATTGGTAATCTCAACGGTGTGAAATCACCACGTGATAAAAAGGTCAAAGCTACAGTCATAGCAATTGTAGAAGAATTCTTCAATGCCAATAAGGCGACGATGTTGTTTTTATGCTCTACAAGTGACGGCAAACAATTAATGAGAGGACGGTTGTTCAAGAATTGGTTCGATACATATAAGTATCGTAATCGATTTACAATGGTGACATCTACTTTGTTAGATGAATATGGAATAGACAATGTAGCTTCTGTAATTATCAGAAACGACAATCCTAATCTTGGTAAAGTATTGGCAGAATTTGGTGAAACGATAGAAATGTTTAGCCATAAGCCAAGCATAGGTTAATAAAACAATATTCCTCATTCGAGTGGCGACAAGCGCAGAGCGATACTGCGGTGGGGAACAAAAATAAGTACTCTATCAATGATAGCATTATATTTGTGGTTGCAATTTTGTTGCACCATTAGTGATCTTTATTAACAAAGAAGTAATATTTTAATATGTTTGAAAAAATAGTCGAATTTGAAGATAATCTCCAGAACAAGTTTATGCCTACTCAGCCTAGGAATATACAATTACCTGATTCAGAGATAAATGAGAAATATTTAAAAGGCGATGTAAGAATAGTTACAGAGCAAGCTCGTTATCCCTTAAATCAAATTAAGATTATGTTCGATGGAGAATCTTATGAGCGCCATCCTGAATTTCAAAGAAGACATAGGTGGGATGTTTTAAAAAAATCAAAACTAATAGAGTCTTTTATAATGAATGTACCTATTCCTCCTATATTTTTATATGAAAGAGATTTCTCGGAATATGAAGTCATGGATGGATTGCAGCGTATTTCAGCTATCATAGAATTCTATGAAAATTCATATCCATTAAGAGGGCTTGAAGAATGGCCAGAATTGAATGGAAGGACTTATTCTGAACTACCAGAGCAAGTAAGAAAAGGCATAGATCGTAGATATTTGTCTTCAATAATACTATTGAAAGAAACTGCTAAAACTCCAGAGGAAGCTCGCAGATTGAAAGAATTGGTTTTTGCCAGAATAAATAGTGGTGGAGCAAAACTTGAAGACCAAGAAGCGCGTAATGCTCAATATCCAGGGAAATTTAACGAATTGATAGTCTCATTAGCTCGAAACGATGACTTTTGCCAAGTTTTTGATATTCCATTAAAAACTCCAGGTGAAGATGTAATGCATAATATCATTAGTGATGAGTTACGTGATTGCAAAGATTTCAGTACAATGAAAGATGTTGAAATCGTACTAAGGTTTTTTGCTTTAAGGGCAATAAATTTATGGGATAATACATCATTGTCTAAATTTTTAGATTTTTACTCAGAATGTATGACTAATGCAAGTCAAGAGTTGTTAACTGAATATAAGTTATTATTTGAGGAAACTATAAATCTAGCATATACAATATTTGAAGATAAAACTTTTTGTTTTTGGAGGCGTAATAAACAAAAAGATGTTTTTTCTTGGACCAGGAAACCTTCTTTATTTGTTTATGATGCAGTTATGACTTCTTTGTCATATTTTGTGGAGCACAAAACTGCTCTTATTAAAAACAAAAATGTTATATTCAATGATTTTATGAAGTTGTTTCAAGACCATGAAGAATATTTCAATGGCAGAAATACTTCTAAAAAAAATGTTGAAGATAGAATTGTTATGTTCAAAAAATTTTGGTCACAACACTTATGATGCATGAGTCTATTATGTTGTTGAAAGAACAACTGGACAATGTTCTTCAACATAATAAATGTTTTTCTTTGCTACCAGATGTATTGAATAGTGCAAAAACTGCGAATGAGAAAACAAATACAATAATTCAAAGTTGGACAAATGAACGTATTTTTAATTATCGTTCTAATATAATTTCCTTATATGGTAGTTTTGAACAATTTATAGAGTCATCTATAAAGGAATATGTTAAAGAACTATTGAAAGTATGTTCCTCTTTCTCTGAATTAGATGATGCTATACAAAATAAGTATATAGAAAAATGGAAGGCTCTTCATGGGAAATTGCATTATAACAAGTTCAATGCAATAACTTCTAACTATATGGTAGAGAGTTTATATAAATCCCAAATAGAGAATAAAAATGAAGTAATAGCAGAGTGTTTTCTTTTAAATGGAGGAAATTACAAACATAAAGAAATTATGGAGTCTTTTTCTAATTTAGGGGTCTCTGATATTCGTATATCGTTAGAACATTATGAACCTTTAGCTTCACATTTTCTCAAAAACGGATTTGATAATTATGCGAAAATAGATGAACTTGTTGAGCGTCGAAATGAAATAGCTCATGGTGCCAACTCAGGAGAGTTGCTGAGTGAAGATATTGTTTTGGACTATGTAGATTATGTGGCCAAATATGCTTGTAGTATGACAGCATATTTGAATGATAAAATTCTTTCCCATATGTGGCAGCTGCGTAAGGCTTTAGGAATTTATAAACCAACAAATATATACTCAAGAAAATCTATAGTAGAATTTTCTGCAAAAGATCTTCTTTTGAAAACAGGTATGGACTTCCTAATTAAAAGGTCAAAGGATTTTTATCCTAGATATATCTTAGGAACTTTACCTAAGTTTCGAGTTAAGAATATGTCCATCTCCGATTCACAAATAGAAGAAAGGCAAGAATTATTTGGTGATGGTGATTGGAAATTCTCATTTCAGATTAATGACAAGATAACTAAAAATTCGAGATTTGCATTTTATTTATAATTTTCCATTGTCTCTCTTGGACAGTGGAACAGCCCGAATTTGAAAAAAATAACTCTTACTCGCATGATATGTATATGATAGGTGCAAAGGAGTAACTTGTAATGCGTTCTGGTGATTCCTTGCTATGAATTGTAAGCATTGATAGATATTCAATATAGATAGTTGATAATATATGATGCGCCAGCCGACAAATACTCGCAATTCTATTGCGTAGGCAATTATCGGCAGCCCCTTGTGGCACAGGCTTCGCTGACGATACCAGAACTCTGGCGGAGGCTATAGCGTAGCCAGCTACATCCTCTCGTCCCTGAGGGAAGAAAGGCTTGGTGAGAAAGGTGGAGCCTTATTTAATGGTAAAGAAGGACGGGTTGATTTTAGAAATTCTTATTTTTAAGAACAAAAGATAAACCAATGAATATAATCAAAACAGATATTGAAGGCGTCCTCCTTATAGAGCCACGCCTCTTCCGTGATGCTCGTGGCTACTTCTTCGAGAGCTTCAGCGAGCGAGAGTTTGAAGAAAAGGTTGCTCCAATTCTGGGACACAGTGTTCACTTCTGCCAAGACAACGAGTCAATGAGCAGCTATGGCGTGATGCGTGGCCTGCATTTCCAGCGTCCACCATATACCCAGAGCAAACTGGTCCGCTGCGTAAAAGGCAGAGTGCTCGATGTAGCAGTGGATATTCGCAAAGGCTCCCCTACCTATGGCAAGCATGTGGCAGTAGAGCTGACAGAAGACAATCATCGCCAGTTCTTCATCCCTAAGGGCTTTGCTCATGGTTTCGCTGTCCTGTCAGAAACTGCAGTGTTCCAATACAAGTGTGATAACTTCTATCACCCAGAGGCAGATGGTGGCATTAGCATTCTTGATGATTCCCTCGGTATCGATTGGAAGATTCCAACCGAGCATGCCAATCTCTCAGAGAAAGATACAAAGCATGCAATGCTGAAAGACTTTGATAGTCCGTTCGATATCAACGTGGATTTATACTAAGTCATACGTTGTTCTTGTTAAGCATTGACTATGCCGTGATGGAGAAGTCGAAGGAAATCTATACCTTACAGCCGAGTTCGGCTGGAGCGACTTAGGCAGCTGGGGCAGTCTCCGTACCTTACTTCCACAGGATGAGGCTGGCAATGCCAAAGTGGTAAGGACATCCGCTTGTATGAATGCAAGAACTGCGTGGTTCATGCAGCCGATGAAAGCAAGGTGGTAGTTCAAGGCTTGGATGGCTATATCGTAGTTGAGAAGAATGGACAACTGCTTGTCTGTTCATTGAAAGAAGAGCAGAGAATTAAAGAATTTGGAAAGTAATATATGTCAAATCAAACATCAGACAATAACAAACGAATAGCGAAAAATACATTGCTGTTGTATGTGCGAATGCTCTTTACAATGGCTGTAAGTCTTTTTACATCACGAGTGATATTGAATACACTTGGTGTTGAGGATTATGGTATTAATAATGTGGTTGGAGGAATTGTAACCATGTTCTCTGTACTGAGTGGGTCTCTCTCATCATCTATCAGTCGCTTTATTACATTCGAATTAGGCAAAGGTAACATTGAAAGGCTTAAGACGATATTCTCTACAGGTGTGAATATACAGTTAGGAATGTCTGTATTGATAATCATCATTGCCGAAGCTGTTGGTATTTGGTTCTTGAATACCAAGATGAATATACCAACTGATAGAATGGTTGCTGCCAACTGGGTATTCCAATGTGCTATCCTCACATTTGTACTCAATCTTTTGAGTGTGCCTTATAATGCAGCTATCATTGCTCATGAAAAGATGTCGGCTTTTGCATATATCAGTGTCGTTGAAGTCTCATTGAAATTGATCATTGTTTATATGCTTATGATTTCGCCCTTCGATAGATTGGAAACCTATGCTGTTTTATTACTCTTAGTGGGTGCTGTTATCCGATTCATTTATGGCTATTATTGTAAACGCCATTTTGAAGAATGTACTTATCATTTTGTCTTTGACAAACCGGTTTTGAAAGAGATGACAGGATTTGCTGGATGGAATTTCTTGGGTAATGGTGCTTATATGCTTAATACGCAAGGTGTAAATATTCTCATGAACCTGTATTTTGGTGTCGCTGTAAATGCAGCACGAGGCATAGCAACACAAGTTGATGCAGCCTTGAAGCAATTTGTTAATAACTTCACCACAGCAGTCAATCCTCAGATTACTAAGTCGTATGCTCAAGGTGATTTGGATTATATGCATAAGCTTGTATGTCGTAGTGCAAAGTTCTCTGCGTTCTTAATGTTGTTTTTTGCGATACCAATCTTGTTGGAAACGCAGAGTATTCTAACAATATGGCTAAAAACGGTTCCGGAGTACGCTGCGATATTTCTACAATTAATAATTATTTCATCCTTTGTAGATACGGTCCTTGCTAATTCTTTGGTGACTTCGATGTTTGCAACAGGTAATATAAAAAGATACCAAATCATAGTTACAACAATAGGATGTCTTGTGTTTCCATTCTCATGGATAGCATTTCAATTAGGATTCCAACCTGAAATCGCTTATGTTCTATACTTTATCATTTATACAGTCTTACTTGGAGTACGACTATACCTCTTAAAAGATATGGTGAAACTTCCTGTAATGATGTATGTTCGTGAAGTATTATATAGAGTATTGCCTGTCATGATAATCTGTTTTATTATACCAATGATGATACGTTATTCTATGCAGGAAGGCTGGATGAGATTGATATTGCTTAGTTTGGTTAGTACTATAGTTACGGCTGTCGTAGAATACAGTATAGGCTTAACTAAAAATGAGCGTAAGTTTATTGTAGGTAAAATAAATAACAAAAATATAAAGGATAAATATCTAAAGATGAAAGAGTTGCTAACTAAAATGGGGGGTAAAAACCGATAATTTTTACCAATATCCTTGTGCTTTCTGTTTGTGTTATAACAAACAAGTGATAAACAATAAACAGGAGGCATGGCGATGAAGATATACAATTTGAGAATAGAGCGCAAAGAGGGTATGTCATACTTGATTTGCGATATGGAAGCTAAGTTCACAGATGTTAAGACCGTTTGGTATTCTGTTCATCAGGAATATGAAGACTGGTTAAATACTGATGTATATGACTCATTTTTGATTGCAGCTTTGTACCCTGCAATGTTCTATAAAGAGGATATCATTATTGAAGGTAATGTTTCAGAACGTCTGTTTTTCAATGTAAAGAACTATGTTCAAGACATTATTCGAGCTTTTCATCCAGAGTTCAGAAAGGCAAATGTAAAGGTTCAGGGTTTTTCAAACCCACAGCAAATAGCAAAAAATGTGGGTACGGGATTCTCTGCAGGAGTAGATTCTTTCTCTACCATTTATGACCATTTAGAAAGGGAAACTGATGAAAACTATAAGATATCATCATTGTTCTTTTTCAATGTTGGTTCACATGGTGGAGGCGGTGAGATTGCCCGCCAGCGTTTCCTGAAACGATTTAACTATCTGAAATCATTCCCAGAAAGCAAAGGCTTACCTTATATTGGAGTAGATTCTAACTTGTTTGATTTCTATTTGAAGCCATGGGAATATCAGGCGGGAGCATTCCTGCGTGCATCAGCTATTTTGTTGTTCCAAAGAAAGGTATCCAAGTATTTTGCATCAGGTTCCAACTCATATTGGGAATTGATGTATTTCCCTTTCTCTAAGAGAACGGAGTATATGGAAGTGACCTTCTATGATGTATATGTTAATACGCTGCTCTCTACTGAATGTACAGAGATTATTGATGATGGTAATCAATATAGCCGAACACAGAAGACAGAGTTGATTGCAGATTATCCTCCAGCTCATCAATACCTGAATGTATGTGTCGATCATGCGGATGATTATCTTTCAGCACAGAACTGTTCTATATGCTCCAAGTGTTTGAGAACATTGATTACTTTGGAGTCGTTGAATAAGTTGGAGGCATTTTCACAGGTATTCGATATTGAGAAATATAAAAAGATAAGTTATAAATACAAGTGTGAGTGTCGCTTATTATATGATACAGACGAATATGCCAAGGATAATGTAGATTTTGCCATAGCTCATGGCAATCCAATTCCTTCCTATGCAGAGGCTCGACTTTACCTTCTCCCTTCTCATGCAAAACATTTTGCAGGTAGAGTGTTGAGGAAGATGGCAAAAATAACTCATTTGAGATAAGAACGTATATGGCTTTAGATAGTGCTTCAAACAATAAGCGTATAGCTAAGAATACGATTCTTCTCTATTTTCGAATGTTTGTGATGATGGCTGTCGGCTTGTTTACAAGCCGCGTCATCCTCGATGCTTTAGGTGCATCAGATTATGGTATCTATAATGTAGTTGGAGGTTTGGTTACCATGTTCTCTGTCTTGACAGGAGCTATGTCTGTGGCCACAAGCCGATTCCTAACCTTTGCTTTAGGTGTCGGAGATAGCAAGCAGTTGAGAAAGACTTTCGTAACAGCAGTCAATATCCATTTATTGATAGCTGCTGCTATGATTGTTATTGCAGAGGTTGCGGGTATTTGGTTTTTGAACAATAAACTTAATATTCCTGCTGAACGTATGGGGGCAGCCAATATTGTGTTGCAATTTTCCATCGCTACCTTTGTAATCAACCTTATCAACGTACCCTACACTTCATCAATCATCTCTCATGAGCGTATGGGTATTTATGCCTATTTTACGTTATATGATGTGTTTGTCAAGTTACTCATAGTTTATGCATTATATGTATCACCTATTGACCGACTGGTGATTTATGCGCTTTTACTGTGTTTGGCAAATTTGACGACACAGATTATTTATTGGATATATTGTAAGCGCAAGTTTGAGGAATGCAGATATTCCTTCTGTATGGATAAGACCTTACTGAAGAAGATGTTTGGTTTTATCGGATGGGCCTTTTGGGGCAATGCTGCAGTAGTGGTTAAAGACCAGGGAATGACCTTGTTGTTAAACATATTCTGTGGAACACTTGTAAATGCAGCTCAGGGTGTGGCAAACCAGGTAAATGCGATGGTCAATCGCTTTGTCACCAACTTCATGACAGCTGTAGAACCACAAATCACAAAGCAATATGCAGCCGGTGAATATGAGTCAATGAATAAGCTCATCATTCGCAGTACCAAGTTTTCTGCTTTTCTCATGCTTCTGTTGATAGTACCTATTATTGTGAATATAGATGATCTCTTAGGATTATGGTTGGTAGAAGTTCCTCTTCATACAAGTAGCTTTGTTTCACTCATTCTCTTTTATTCCTTTGTAGATTGCTTTACCACAGGATTGATAACGGGAATCTTGGCAAATGGAAAGATAAAGATATATGAGATAGCATTGACTATCATATATGCTGTAAATATAGCATGTGCTTATGTAATCTTAAAGTTAGGTATGTCTCCTGAGGCTCTTTACGGCCTGCTTATCTTCTTTAAGGTAATTGTGTTTATTACTCAATTAATACTTGGTAGAAGAATGTTCGCCCTTCCGTTAAGTGTCTATATCCGTTCGATGTTAAGATATGTTTTGCCGGTATTGGCATTGGGTATTATACTAATTTTCATTCCTTGGCATCTGTTTGATAATATTATTGCTAGAATGGCGAGTTCTGTATTTATCGTAGAAACAATTCTGTTGTCATCGGTAATGCTTATAGGTTTAGAGAATAATGAACGAGCTTTTATATATAATAAGGTGAAAGAAATAACCAAAAAGATAAAGAAATAATGGGAATAAAATCTAAGTTGAAGCATACGATTTCTTTTTTGCTTCATGGCGAGGCCAAGCCTATTTACGCCAATATTCACTATCTTGCCCCAAACGAACATTTAAAGGGCAAGAAGATAGTCATTACTGGTGGAGGTAGAGGCTTGGGATTTGCTATGGCAAAGAAATTCGTATCTGAAGGAGCTAAGGTCTTAATTGCTGGACGTAATGAACAGACATTAAAACAGAGTGCATCAGAAATTAATTGCCTATATCTGCCTTTGGATGTTCAGGATACAACATCATTTAAGGAGTTTATCGACAAAGCCGATCAAATGTTAGGAGGTATTAATTGCTTGGTCAACAATGCTGGTATATCACTCCATGAAGAAGGATTCTTGGCTGTTTCAACTCAACAGTTCGATTCACAGGTTGATACGAATTTGAAAGGATGCTTCTTCTTAACCCAGACTTTCATTGAAAAATGTAATGAAACTCATGTAAAAGGAACTAAGAATATTCTCTTTACTTCATCTGAGACTAGCATGACGGTTGATGAGCGACCTTATGGCTTGACGAAAGCTGCATTGAATAGTTTGGTACAAGGTCTGGCATATCGTTATGTCAACGAAAATTTCCGTATCAATGCTGTAGCTCCTGGTGTTACCGTATCAGATATGGTCGGTGGAGATGCCAATGGTGATTTGCGTTATGGTAATATTACTCATCGCTATTACCTACCAGAAGAAGTTGCAGAAGTAGCATCCTTCCTTCTCTCTGATGCCTCAAATTGCTTGAACGGGCAGATATTGGTATGCAATGAGGGAAAAACAATTAATGCACGTTGGAAATAAATTAAAAACATGGAATCAAAATTTAAATATACCAATGAACGGAATGTTCAAATCGTTATAGCTCTGTTGAAGGCTCATGGTATTCATCGAGTGATAGCTTCACCTGGAACTACCAATATGACCTTTGTGGTTAGTATCGAAAATGACCCATGGTTTCAGATATGGTCATCTGTAGATGAACGAAGTGCAGCCTATTTGGCTTGTGGCATGGCTGCGGAGACTGGCGAACCTGTGGCTATCAGCTGTACGGGAGCGACAGCTTCTCGCAATTATATGCCGGGATTGACTGAAGCATATTATCGTAAGCTGCCTGTTCTTGCCATTACTTCTACTAGAGGTAATCACAAAGTGGGTCATTTGATTGATCAGCAAATCGATCGCCGTAACATACCAAATGACATTGCTATGGAAAGTGTAACCATACCTATGGTCAAAGATTCTGAAGATGAACGATATTGTGAAATAGAGGCAAACAAGGCTATGCTGGCTTTGACTTTGAATGGTGGTGGACCTGCTCATATTAATATGTACACAAGATACAGTAAAGATTTTAGTGTTAAAGAGTTGCCACACGCAAATGCGATTTATCGTCATACTGTTTTTGAAAAGGAATGGCCAGAACTTCCACAAGATGGGAAAATCATGGTTAGAATAGGTTCTCATGCAGATTTTTCTGAGGAGTTAACCCAGGCTGTTGATGCATTCTGTGCAACTTATGATGCTATTGTTTGTTGTGATCATACCAGTGGATATCGTGGCAAATATGAAGTACATTCACAAATACTTTGTGCTCAAAACCAGTGGGCATCACCATTAACAAAAACAAACTTAAGTATTCATATAGGTGAGGTTTCGGGTGATGGATTTATTTGTTCTGCCAATCATGTATGGCGAGTTAACCCTGATGGTGCTCTTCGTGATACTTTTGGAAATTTGCGGAGAGTATTTATGATGCCAGAGATAGAATTCTTTAAGCACTATGCTAAGGAAGCAGCTTCTCATCATGAATATTTGGATAGTTTGAATCAGGAAATTGAGAGTGTAAAAGCGCAATTCCCTGAGTTGCCATTTAGTAATATTTGGATGGCACAGCACATGGTTGATAAAGTTCCTGCAGGTAGTGAAATCCATTTTGGTATTTATCATAGTCTTCGTTCTTGGAACTTCTTTAAACTCCCTGCTGGTATTCAGGCAAAATGCAATGTAGGTGGATTTGGCATTGATGGCGGTGTCTCAACAATGATGGGAGCATCATTTGTTCATCCTGATAAGTTGTTTATTGGAGTGTTTGGTGATTTGGCTTTCTTCTATGATATGAATGTTGTTGGTAACCGTCATGTAGGTAATAATGTCCGCATTATGCTTATCAATAATGGCAAGGGCAATGAGTTCCGAAATTATCGTCATCCTTGTGCATTCCTGGGAGAAGAGGCTGATGAATATGTTGCAGCAGCTGGTCATTATGGAAATAAATCTCATAAATTGGTAAAGGATTATGCAACTGATTTGGGATATGAATACCTTAGTGCAAGTAATAAGGAAGAATTCTTGGCGGTTATAGATAAGTTTTTATTACCAGAAAAGAATGAGAATCCAATTTTGTTTGAGGTCTTCACTGAGACTGAGAATGAAAGTAACGCCCTAGAGATGCTTTGCAACATTGTTGTGGATCCTAAGTATGTCGCTAAACAAGCGATTAAGGGTGCCGTAAAGCAAGTCTTAGGAGATGCTGGCGTAAAGGCGGTAAAGAAAGTGTTGGGGAAATGATGTGAATAAACAAAGAAAAAATCCCAACCCATAAGCTTTTTAGGACTTATAAGCTGGGATGATTTTGAACACGAATAACTCGAATAGCACGAATATCTGGGAATTGTTTGAGCATTCTAGAGATGGAAGTCGATTTCCTTCAGCCATTCCTTGACATCGAAGCAAGGACAGCTCTTGCGAACCCAGGGGAGGTCGCGATGACCTAGGATCTCGGCATCGGGATAGTCGAGGACGAGACTGTAGAGGAGGTCTTCCAGAGATGCTTTCTGGGCTGGAGTGCGAGTATCGGCAGGCTTGCCTTTCTCGTCGAGCCCACCCTCGTAGCAGATTCCGATGCTATGGGCGTTGTAGTGGCGGGCGTGAGCGCCCTCCTCGCTTTCTGGACGGCAGGGATAGACCACGCCATCCTTCGTAATGTAATAGTGGTAACCGATGGAGTGGAAACCACGGGCCTTGTGGCAGGCTTCTAAGGCTTCTACTGGGAAGTCCTGGTTAATACGTGTGGCACTGCAATGTACCACGATCAAATCGATTTTTCTTTGATTCTTCATTGGATTCTATGGATTTTAAAGGGTTAATGATTGTTTCCCACAGATTACACAGATTTTCACAGATTTTTGACTCCTTCGGAGTTTTTCCATTGAGGTTTGGTGATAACTGTTGCTTGCAACAAGATTATCTGTGTATATCCGTGAGATCTGTGGGAGAATTAAAATATCACTTGCAGCTCTGCACACAGAAGGAGCTGAGAACGGCAGTGAGGACGGTGATGACGAAGTTGATGACTTTCTGGATTGTTTCCTTTTTCATTGTTGTTAGTGATTAGTGTAATTAGTGATTAATGTTTAATTTTCCCACAGATTACACAGATTTTCACAGATTATTGACTCCTTCGGAGTTTTTGCAGTGAGACCTGATGAGTATAAGACCGTTGCTTGCAACGAAGAATTATCTGTGTAAATCTGTGAGATCTGTGGGAGAACAAGAAGGAAGCGGGCAGGATGAGCAAGTATCCGTTCAGGGCGATGATTTGACAATGTTGAATGGTGAGTGATGAACTCATTCCTGATGGGGCCCTCGGATTACTCCGGACTGCATCCTGCCGATGCGCTTTCTCTTGTTTCAGATGCGAGGCGGGTAGGGCTACTCTAAGCCGTCGCCTCCTCCTTCTCCAGTGGTTCCGCTACCGCCTTGGTCGGTGTTGTCACCACCAGGGGTATCCTTCCCGGTATCCGGGTTGGTATCCGGGGTAGTGCCATCACCTAACAGAGCAGAGGCCTTCTTCAGCGTAGCTCCGAGGTTGATGGTCTTGGCGCTGAACTCACCGGTGCCACGAGCACGGAGACGGAAACCTTCGATGTTCTTGGCGATGGTGAACTCCTTCTCTGAGGCGGCTCCCTCCTTGTTGCGGATGCCGATGGAGAAGATGGCGAGGTCGTCAATCTTCACAGCGAAACCTTGCAAGGTGAGTTCCTTGACGCACGATACCATATCGGTAATCATGCCCTTGATGGCTCCCTTAGAGAAAGGAGTGTTGTGGCTAGCCATGTGTTCGGCCAGGCCGTCGATGTCTACCGTCTGAGTGATGACTGGATAGGCGTAATACTTGCCGTATGCCTCTGGCATCTTGGCGTTCTGATTTAGTTTTAGTACGTAAAGCAACATAAGTTTTAAAGTGTTTAAATGGTTAATGTTCTTCTTTCTGAATCACATTGCAAAGATACAACATTTCATTTTCCCAACTCACCGATGCTCATTGTTGCTCACCGATACTCACCGATTATCACTGATAAATATCAGGGTTCTCCCAAATGGAAGAAAATATAGGATACTTGCAGAGGATTGAACTCCTTACAGCTCTTGTTGTATCCACTCTTCTGCAACTGCTCGTAGAGCTGGGTGCATCTTACTATCCATCTCATCAGATGGGCTCTTGCCACGTCCGGGTCGGAATCCGGAAAATAGAGCAGGGCTAACTCCTGCTTGGTGTAACTTCGTAAATCCATTTTCTTATAATGTTGAATTTTCCCACAGATCTCACAGATTTTCACAGATTTTTACTCCTCGCGGAGTTTTTGCTGTGAGCCTTAGTGAGAGTACCTGTTGCTTGCAACAAGATTATCTGTGTAAATCTGTGAGATCTGTGGGAGACTAAGAATAATGTTGAATGTTATCTATTAGGGTTATGCTTCGTAAATATGATACTTAGCCATCGTAACCATGATACTTAGTGGTCGAAACCAAGATACTTAATCCTCCACGGTATCGTTAGGATCGATGAAGGCATCGTTGTTGATTTCGCTACCTTCCTTCTCTATCACAGCCCAGCCGTTGCCGTTCTTCTTGTGAATCTTCTTGAATCCAAGACGCTTCATCACGTTACCGATGTTCTGGTTGTTCAGGTTTTGGCGAAGGGCAGGGTTCACACCTATCCTCTCCAGTATCTCAGCACTGTAGCGGAACTTGATATACTGTAGCGGCGTATCTGGCTCCGGCACCCGGTAGTAACGGAGGTATCTGCTCCTCGGCATAGTTGGCTACCATGAAGAGGCGGTTGTGACTGCGCATCAGTTCGATGTCGTCCCTCGTCAACCAGTATGTCCACTCCAGAGGCTCGCCCTTAGGATGGCTCATCACCTCCTGACCCAGTGTCACTGCCTCGGCAAACACGTGGTCGTAGTCTATCGGGTGCTCTATCGGACTCTCTATGCTCTTTACCAGCCAAGGACAGTAGCGGCGGTTCTCCTCGTCGGTGATGAACTGCTGGTTGTTGGTGGTGCCGCAGAGCGATCCGCGGTGGGGCATCTCCGAACGGTACTTGTCGTAAGGTCGGCGTATGGAGAATGTCACCTTGGTCATGTTGCTCTTGAAGGCGCTCAGGTTCTTGCCGAATACCATCTCAAACTCGTCGAGACAGAGCAGAGCCTTGCTGCTGAAAGCCTCCATGAAGTCCTTGTCGGTATAGGCGCCCGTCGAGTCGTTGAGGAAGTACTGGCGCAACTGTGGGGGCAACAGCATGTGGAAGAACGTGGTCTTGAAGATGCCGCCCTTGCCCACGAAGATGAGTATCATCTGGTTCACCACCTTCAGCGTTACCCACGCCACTACCATCGCTACCAGCCACTTCTTGAAGAAATAGCGGAAGAGGCTCTGCGTATGCTCGTTGTCGGGCAGGTTCTCCACCTCAATGCGGTCGGCGAGCTGGTCGATGTAGTCGGGATCCTCTCCCTTCTTCCATTTCGGCAGACTGCGCAGATAATCGTCCAAGGGATCGAAGGGCTCGCTGAAGTCGCTGTTGATGATGTTGTGCAAGGTCTTCTCTGAGAGATGCAGTCCCGACTCGTCCATCTCGCTCCAGATGGAGTTCTCGATATTGTCGTCGATGCGTACCCAGTCAGGATACTTGCCGTCTAAAACGAAGCGGCTCTCCACCTCGTAAAATCCCGTCAGCACGTTTCGGCGGAACAGATAGTGGGTGAGTAGCCACTGCTTGATGCCCCTTACCGATGGCTTGGCGCTGCGCCCCTCGCCATGGCGATAGAAATGCCAGATACCAAACTTGTTCAGATGCTTGTAGCGAGACTTGATGACAGAAGCCGTATCTTCGTAGCTGGTGCCAAACTCACGGTCGGCGTAAGTCTGAACTTCTTCCTGCGGGATGCCATAGTAGATGCAGATGTCGGCAAAGTGCCATACATACTCGTTGTGATGCTCAGGCTCGAACCGATAGCCCCACAGGTCGAGCAGTTCCTTGATATGGGAAGCTGCCTCCTCGATGGTAGGCGCACCCTTGTCGCCTGACTGCGCCTCCTCTTTCACCTTGCTGCTTCGCTTTCCTCCCTTGGCGTTTCGCCTGGCAGAATACTTCGCCTGCAACGCCTTCTTCGTGTAGAGGGGGTTCAGATCCTTCGGTCCCAAGGCAAAAGGCTCGGCATCCCAACGGAAATAGGCATCCGGGTCGTAGGCAAGACCGGCGCATCGGGTAATGTCTACACACTGCTTGTCGGGAGCGATACCCAGGAGCTGGGTGTAGTAAGCCATCGCCTTCTGCAGTACGGCATCGAAGAGTTCGAGCACGCTGATGTCGTCGTCATCCACAGGATGGTAGGCACAGAATACTCTGAATCCCCTGCCGCTCACGGTGATATACTCTACCATCGTATGATTGTCGCCTCTCACCAGTTGGATAAGCTGCTCCATATCTTCCTTCTTCACATGGTCGAAGTCGAGCTGGAGCATGTAGGTAGGTTTGAGGAAGTCGGCAAGTTGTCTGCCGTAGCCGTTCATGAGTGCCGAAACCGTGATGGCAGGCATCTCTGGCTTGTACTGGTCGGCAAACTGCTTGCTGATGGCGAGGCGCTTGCGGTAAGTCTCGGTCATCATTCGAAGCTCAGGGCTAGAGGTAATCACGCTCTTGAGATACATCCAGTCGGCGAGTGGATGGCTCTCAGAAGATTTGATACAAGGGAAGTACGATGGCATCGTGGCTGTCCCATTCATGCTGTTGTTTGGGTCTTTTTTCATTTTTTTAAATTATCGATTGTTAATATACTAATCAGTTGTTTGCAACGTTCTCTAACTAAGAGTGTGGGTGAACACTTAGCGATGAAGTCGGTGAAGGGTGAACCCCGATGCCAACCTTTAGCGTTAATAATGTGTTAAAAATACTATATAACCCATTATAATAGAGACTCTTATATTTCTAGCATGCGCTGTATATACAAAGTTCTTTTTACTAGGGTTCACCCCGGAGCCGAAAAGGTGAATGCTTGGGGCAAGTGTTCACCCCGCTGTTCACCATTCGGTAACTTAAAATTGCTTCAGCCCTCGTTCTTGAAAGCTGCTGCGAATTTAAGAAAAAAAGTTGATACCGCCAAGAATCCTGTACCTACATATATAGGTACAAAAAGGCGATGATTTTATAATAGCTTAACAAAAGATATTCAAATTTTTTAAATATATTAAGAGATGACACGATTTACAAAAACCAAAAAGGCACTGCGCGCTTTGACGGATACCATCCTCGGCGGCAGTAGCAATGTGGTACGCACCTTAAAGGTGGCTGGCCACATGAATGAGAATTCAGTCAAGCATGTCTAAGAGGGTTATGCCAGTCATACCCAGTCCTACTGCCTGCTTCGTTCTTCGCTGAAGAAGCATCACAGCACCAAAGACCAGGTGATGCAGATAATGGACTATCTTGACAACATGGAAGAGGAGTATCACAAGTCATATCCCGACGATCCCTGCCCGATGGACGGTGGCTATAAGGCGAGCTTCGAAAGGTTTGTGATAGAATCCTTGAGAGCAGAATAACTTATGGAGTCTCAGACATGCAAACTGTCATGAGCAATTTTATTAAGCAACTTTTCTGCTATTGGCAGGGAGCATGCTGAGACTCATTTTAATGAAATATAAAAACGCGATGAAAATAGGAATATTAACGCTACCTTTAAATTCAAATTATGGTGGCGTGCTACAAGCCTTTGCCCTCCAAACGATATTGAAACGTATGGGGCATGACGTTTCTGAAATAGAGTTGAAGAAAGATCTCAGGTGGCAATACCCGCCTTTATGGAAGATTCCACTAAGTTTTGGAAAGAGATTTCTATTCAAATATATTGTAAGACGCAAGAATCAAAAAATTCTTTTAGAAAGATATGAACGAAAGATATATCCTCTTCTGGTTCATGATATTCTTGAGTTTATATCGAAGTATATAAAACAATTTAAGGTAGATAAGTTTATTGACTGTAAAGGGAAATTTGATGTTTGGATATGTGGAAGTGACCAAATTTGGAGATATAAATATTATCCTTTTTTTGAGGGTGATATTGCTAATGTTTATTTAAAGTTTCTAGGTGATGATTCCTGTAAGAGAATCGCTTATGCCGCTTCGTTTGGAACAGACAATTGGGAATATCCTGCGAAAGAAACCGCAGAATGTAAAAACTGGATTCAAAAGTTTGATGCTGTATCTGTTAGGGAAGAGACAGGCGTCAAGTTGTGTTCTACCTATTATGATATAAAAGCTAAACATGTCCTTGATCCAACGATGCTTTTATCAAAAGATGACTATGTTGATTTGATAGAGAAATCTGATGTGCCGAAAAGCAAAGGTAATTTGTTCTGTTATATTTTAGATAATACGGATGAAAAGATGAATGTTGTAAAGAATATAGAGAAGCAACGACATTTATCCTCTTTCTTTATGAATGGAGATTGTGGTAATTGGACAGAAGATTTAGAAAAGAGAATCCAACCTCCGGTTGAAAGCTGGCTTCGAGCTTTCTATGATTCCGAATTTATTGTTACTGATTCTTTTCATGCATGCGTGTTCTCAATTTTGTTTCATAAGCAGTTTTTAGTAATTGGAAATAAAGAAAGAGGGTTGGCGCGCATTTACTCATTACTTTCTATGTTTGGTTTAGAAGATAGGTTAACTTCTGATACAGGTTTAGATATAAATAGAATGAAAACAATTGATTATGATCGGGTTGATGAAATTCTAGCCAAACATAGGGAAGAGTCTCGAACATTCTTGATACAGGCTCTAACATCATAATAAGAGTATATATGGAAAATCAAACTTTTAGTATTATAGTTCCGGTTTATAACGTGGAACAGTATTTAGAGAATTGCATCAACAGTGTACTCAATCAGAGCTTTCGGAATTTTCAACTAATACTAGTTGATGATGGAAGTAAAGATTCTTCTGGAGAGATATGTGATAGGTTCGCTCAAAAAGATAGTCGTGTCAAGGTTATACATAAACCGAATGCGGGTGTTAGTGCTGCAAGAAATACTGGTATAGATATAGCTACTGGGCAATTTATTTGTTTCATCGATTCTGATGATTGGATTGAGAGTGAGTACCTTCAGAAGATTGTTGATGAAATTTATGATTTTGATATTTTGTTCTTTGGTTCTGTTTGGCATTACGAAGATGGATGTTCACGTTCTTTAAGCCTTCAAAATTCAGAATATAAGAAAGATATATATACGGGCATTTTTCATTTGCTGGAGAATGATATTGATATCAACTATTTTGGTTTCACTTGGAATAAGGTTTTCCGTAGGGATATTATAGATCAATATAGAATCCGTTTTATTGAGAATCTGGCTATCAGTGAAGATGAGGTGTTTACTTTGAACTATTGTAATCACATTAAATCCTTGAAGATTATTGATGTTCCACTTTATCATTATCTTTGGAAATCGCAAGGTCTCACACATAAGAAACGACAAAATGCGGAATGGATATTATTAGCATATCACTTCCGAAAACTGACAAAGGAAATTCAAAATAACGAACTTTCTCTTTATTATAAAAATAGGGTGGCTGGAATCTTTAATAATGCAGCATGGTCTTGTACCAATCCTCTTGGTTTGATGAAGGGAGAGTTGAGAATGACAAAATATTGTATTAAGAACCATGTTTCTCTTCCTGTTAAATCTATTGGAAGAGAAATCTTAAATAAGATTATATGAAAAAATACGATTATTTGATAGTTGGCTCAGGGTTATTCGGAGCCACATTTGCACATCTTGCTCACAAACAGGGAAAGAAGTGTTTGGTGATAGACAAGCGATCTCACTTAGGTGGTAACATCTATTGTGAGAATATCGAAGGTATCAACGTGCATAAGTATGGCGCACATATTTTCCATACCTCCAATAAAAAGGTGTGGGACTTTGTGAACTCTATCGTTGAGTTTAACCGCTATACCAACTCGCCTGTAGCTAACTATAAGGGAAAGCTCTATAATCTACCTTTCAATATGAACACGTTTTATCAAATGTGGGGTGTAATTACACCTGAGGAAGCGCAGGCTAAGATTGATGAGCAGAAGGCGGAAGCTGTGGCTCGAATGAAAGCTGATGGTGTAACAGAGCCACGTAACTTAGAGGAGCAAGCCCAGGTATTGATAGGAAAAGATATTTACGAAAAGCTTATCAAGGGGTATACCGAGAAGCAGTGGGGAAGAAAATGTACAGAACTTCCTGCTTTCATTATTAAGCGTTTGCCAGTTCGTCTTATCTTTGATAATAACTACTTCAATGATAAATATCAAGGAATCCCTTTTGGTGGATACAACAAACTCATTGATGGCTTACTTGAAGGAGTAGAGACGAAAACGAATGTAGATTTCTTTGAAAACCGCCCTTATTGGGAGGGTATCGCTGACAAGATAGTGTTCACAGGTAAGATAGATGAATTCTATAATTATCAGTTTGGCAAGCTAAACTATCGTACAGTACGCTTTGAGACAGAGGTCATTGATAAGCCAAATTATCAAGGCAACGCAGTTGTGAACTATACCGAGCGTGAAATACCTTACACCCGTGTTATTGAGCATAAGCACTTCGAGAAGTTTGGTCAGGATGTGTATGAATGTCCAAAGACCGTCATTTCGAAAGAGTATTCCACAGAGTGGAAGGATGGCATGGAGCCATACTATCCTGTGAATGACAAGCAGAACTCTGAGCTATATGCCAAGTATAAAGGACTGGCAGACAATGAAGAGAATGTTATATTCGGTGGTCGCCTTGCGGAATATAAATATTACGATATGGCTCCTATTATTGAGAAGGTATTAAATATTTATGGATATAATCATGAAAAAAATATCTAAATGGTAAAAAATATAAATGAACATGAAGCGTTTGAATTATTTTTTGACATATTGTTTTGCATTTGCAATGTTGTTGGAATGCAATTCTGTCTATATAATAAATAGTCAATTTTTTAATCAAATCATCTTGCTGGTGTCTTTTGTTTGTTTACTCATTTTATTGATTAAAGGGGAAAAAATATATAAGTTACGACCATTAACGCCTTTTTATGTATTAATTTATGTTCTTTGGGCTCTAGTGCTATATTTTAACGGAACTGGTGATAGAACTTTCATACTTAAATTTTTTGGAATTTTACCCTTATTGGTAATATATTTAGCTTATGGAGGACTAAGTAGATTTAAAGAAATCTTGAGAGCTGTGGTAAATATTATGTTATCAATATCAGGCGTATCTTTGTTTTTTTATTTATTTGGTACTGTTTTAAATGTTATTCCATTTACAGAAACAATATATTCAGATTGGGCTGGAACCTATTTTCCTACATGGTATAACATCTATTTTGAAGCTCAGCCTTTTAGAAATTGTGGTATTTATCCAGAAGCACCGATGTACAATTATTGCTTAGTTGTTGCACTTTTATCAGAGTACTTCTTGTTTGAAAGGAACAAATGGAAAATAATTGTTTTTGTCGCTGCAATATTAACGTCGACCTCTACCACTGGTGTTTTTGCTTTGTTAGGTTTAGTATTAATTCATATACTTAGTAGGTTATACGAAGGTTCTTTATCGCCTTTAAAAACAGCTTTAACGTTATTGAGTATAGTTGTTATTTTTGTCATAGTCCTTTATGTCGGTAATGATGTGTTTGAAATGAAAAGCCAAACAGAGTCTTATGCAGATAGGGCAGTTCATATAAAAAAAGCTCTTAAAGTCTTTAATCAAAATATATTTTTGGGTTCTGGTTATGGAATGAATGGAGTAGGGAGCAGCAACTCTTTGTTCATTATTTTAGCTGATGGTGGAATATGGATGACATTGTTTTTTGGCTTTGCTCTTCTATATTGGCCATTTCTTCAGCTTTTAAAAAGAAATTATAGATTTGTAGGGATGTATTTTATATATTTTTGCACATTCTCTATAACTATAGTATTATATACTAATATTTCTTTATTTATGTTAGCTTATCCGCTAAGTTCTTTATTAAAACAAGTAAAATTTAAGCGCAATATTTATGAGTACTAAGGTTCTTTCAATTATTATTCCCATGTATAACATGGAAAATTATATTGGTAAATGTTTACAGTCGCTTCTAGATATTCCGACAGAATTTCTTGAAAGCATTGATATCATTGTAGTTAATGATGGAAGTAAAGATCAATCATTACGTATAGCTACTTCATATCAAAAAAAATATCCAGAAGTTATTCGAGTGATTGATAAAGAAAATGGTAACTATGGCTCTTGTATTAATGCTGGCTTGGCAAAGGCTTTAGGTACTTATGTAAAAGTGTTAGATTCTGATGATTACTTTTCTTCAGTAGGGCTAACTGCTATTTTAGAAAAAATTAGCAGCATTCCTGTGATGGATATGATTATTACTGATTTTGATATAATCAATGCTAATGATGAGATTACGAATCATGTATCCTTTCACTTAAAAAAGGAAAAATGTTTATTGTTTAATGATATTTGGAAGAAAATATCGGATATACAAATGCATGCTATTATATATAGAACAGAACTTTTTAAAGAAATAAATTATCATCAAACTGAAGGCATTTCTTATACCGATCAAGAATGGTGTTATTACCCGATGGTAAAAATTCAAACTGTCTATTACATTAATAACGTGTTGTATAAGTATTTGTTGGGAAGAGAAGGACAAACTATGTCCGAAAGTGTTCTGAAGAAAAAGATAAGCCATTTGGAAATTGTTGCAAATAAAATGTTGAAGCATTTTTCTTTATTAGACAAGAATAAACTTTCTCGTGAGCGCTATCTTCTTCTGAGAAAGAGAATTCTTGTAAGATATAAGGATATTTATCGATTGTATTTAATTGGATTCAAGAAAGAAGAATTTGATGCGAAAGCATTCGATGAACTAGATTCTTTTGTTAAACAAAACAAAGATATATATTCATTATTAGGATTGACTTCTGTTTATAAAAAAGTTATGCCTATACCTTATGTTTTGTTATATAGATTGTTTCATTTACGAATAATTTCTTAGGTATATGATTTTATCTTTTATAGTTCCATGTTACAATGTTGAATTGTACGTAGAAAAGTGTATTGATAGTCTTGAAAATCAAGATATCCCAAAAGATGATTACGAAATCTTGGCTTATGACGATGAGTCTAAGGATAATACTTTGTGTGTTCTAGAAAAGTTAGCAAAAAAGTATCCGAATGTTAAAGTTTCTAGTCACAAGAATAAAGGCTTATCTGGTACAAGAAATCGCGGTATTCGAGAGGCTCAAGGAGATTTTATTTGGTTTATTGATAGTGATGATTGGATTACTGAAAAATGTTTAGGAAATATACTTTCATCAATAACTGATGAAACGGATATAGTTGCTTTCTCTGGTTTTATTCCTGAGGGTAATCGAAGTGTTGGTGCTGATATTTTCGGAGAAAAAGTCACAGATAAGCAAACCTTATTCACTTATGGATTTGCTGATGGTGCTCCTTTCTATATGCATAGAAGAGATTTTCTTATTAAGAATAATCTCTTTTTTAAAGAAGGCATCAAACATGAGGATACGCTTTTCACTCCTATTGTCTTGAATGAGGCAAGAGAAATTTCTTTTTACTGGACTCCTGTCTATCATTATCTGTTACGTGCTGGCAGTATTACAACTGTAAAAGACGTGAAACGCATATATGATTTACATGATAATATGGCCTATTTATCTGAATATGCAGATACTATAAAAGACTTAGTTGTTAAAAGAGGCTTTCTTAATCATATAGCTCATCATATTACTGAAATGCTGAATTATGGAATAGACAATGGACCTGCTGGTGAAATGCTTATTAAGCAAATTATGCAGGAACATCCATATTATTGGCAAATAATGAAAAATGCAATTGACTTGAAGCCAAGATTAATATATTGGGCAGTCAAGTTTTCGCCATTGCCTTTTATAACGACTTATAGGCTATTAACTAAGCTAAAGTAATGTATTTATAATAAGTTAAGTTTATATATTATGATTACTATCAATGGGCAGTTTACTGCACGTAGAGTTACTGGGCAAGAACGTTTTGCATTTGAGATAATATCAGAATTAGATAAAATATGCAAGAAAGGCCAATATTCTTTGGTTGTTCCAAAAAATGCTTCCAATATTCCACATTTGAATAATATACCAGTTATCAAATTTGGGAAGGCGAAAGGATCTTTATGGGAACAAACTTTTTTAGCTTTGTATATGCTAACTCATCCTAGAAGCATTTCTCTAAACCTTCTTACGGTAATGCCTGTTTTAAAACCTGGAATTATTTGTATTCACGACATGAGTTATAGAACTCATCCCGAGTATTGCAAGACATTCTACATGAAGGTTTCTAGATGTTGGCATATATTTCAAGAGGAGTTAGCTCGAAGATTCTCACCTTTATTATTTACCGTGTCTGAGTATTCTAAGAAACAAATGATAGAATGTTTAAAGATACCTTCAAATAAAATTGTAGTTTTAGGTAATGGGTGGGAACATTTCAAAGAGGTTACAGCTGATGAAACTTTGAAAGAAAGACATCCTGATTGGTTCGCAAATCCTTACTTCTTTTCTTTGGGCAGTTTGGCTCCAAACAAGAATATACAATGGATATTAGAGGTTGCAAAGAGACATCCTCAGTATAATTTCTTTATAGGTGGAAAGGCTAATCTCAAAGCGTATGGTACTGATTATAAAGAAGAGGACTATAAGAACGTTAGATTCTTGGGCTATATAAGCGATGGAGAAGTAAAGTATCTTATGGCTCATTGTAAAGCTTTTATATTTCCTTCCTTTTTTGAAGGATTTGGTATTCCGCCTCTGGAAGCAATGAGCGTTGGTGCAAAATGCATCATTGCAAAGGCTAGCTGTTTGCCTGAAATTTTCGGAGAGTCTGCTTATTGGATTGATCCTTATGATACTGATGTAGATTTGGATGAGTTACTTTCACATGATGTTGCATCTCCTGAAAAAGTATTAAACAAATATACTTTCAAGCGTTTTGCAAAAATCATGCACGATACCTTATGTGGATTTTCTTAATATATTCTTCACTGTACTTTTATTATTCTTTTTAGAAGATACTTTTTCGAATACCTAATCATGAAAAAGTGTTATTTTCACTAGAATAGATATTATGGATACAATTGATATTTCACAAAACATTCAAGACTTCAAGCAGGTGTTTGAGCAAGAGGTTACTTTCAGAACCCAAATGGAAAAGCATATGAGAATCTTAATGTTGCAACTAGGTATCTATAAGCAATTCCGTATGTTGGTGAAGAAGATGGTGGGAGAAGTGAAAAGATAAAGTGATGATTGATGGTTTGATTCGGTTTTGCCTTGATAAGGCGATGACTTCATATTATGCAGCAATGGAAGAACAAGTTTCAATAATAGTATCAATTATTACGGCGTTATTGACAGGAGGATTTATCATTTTGTTCTTGGACAATCAACATGTTGGGGCAACTGTGATTGAAAGATATCACTTTGTTATGCAACCTTTCATGCATCGATTGAGTAACTATTTCAAGTTTTTATCTTCTGCTACTACTTATTTTTCTATAAATAAAGGTACAAAGAAGGATGAAGCCGAATACGTTTTCAAATTCAATGACTTGATGGATAAACTGGGACATTATGCTTATCCGTGCATTATGTCTGGGCAAGATTATCCTGCGTCAAAGTTTACTGCAAAACAGTTGGAAAACATTTGTAATGACATCAATAATGTTTGGTATTATTGGGATAGAAAAAAGAATTATATGATAGATTACTGTTCGTATGATACGAGGAAGGCTGAACAATTTTGTACACTGGGTAGGGAATGCCTTAAGGAAGTGTTTCCTCTGAAGTATAATAAGCAAGTGTTTTCCTTGAGCCTTATTAGTGATGTCTCTGGGACATTTTTTGCTGAAATTTATCAGCCTATACAACATGTTCCTTATGAATATGAATATTGGTGTAAGCAAGAAAAATACTTTCAAAAGACAACCTATAGTATAATAGGATTATGCCTGTTTACATTATTGATAATATTTCTATTAAGATACTTTGTACCATTGTGGGTTATGAATATACTAACGGTTTTATGTGTTATTACACTTGTTTATAGCCTATATAAGTTTACAAAGTTGGAGAAATTAGCAAGAGAATTATTTAGATAAAAATAAATATATGAGAATTTTGCATATAGCCGAATGTGCAGGTGGCGTAGAGCGTTATCTTCAGATGCTCCTGCCAAGATTAGAGAAAAAGGGAATAAAGCAGTATTTCATCTGTTCGCGAAATTATGATGAAAGTGCATATAACAAGATGGTGGATGGTGTGAAGCAAATGGATCTTATGCAATCATTTTCACCTTTGAAAGTGATTGCTAAAGTTAGAGCTATTCGCCAAGAAATCAAAAAGGTTAATCCTGACATCCTGTATTGCCATAGCAGTTTTGCTGGTGGCTTAGGACGTTTGGCAGCCATAGGCTTGCATTGTAAGGTTGTTTACAATCCTCATGGTTGGGCTTTTAACATTAAGTAAAAGGCGGTTGCTATGAAACTGAAAAGTATGATATATCTGTGCCTGGAGAAAATCTTGGCTCCTTGTACGGACAAGATAGTTTGTATCTCTAAGGCAGAGAAGGCTTCGGCAGAGCGTGAACACATTGCTAAGGATGATAAGCTAGCTTTGATTCCGAATGGTATTGATGTGAATGCTGTAAGGAATGCTGTAGCAAAGTCTAGAAGTGAACTTGGCATTGCGGAAGATGCTTTTGTGGTAGGTATGATTGGAAGACTTTCTCCACAGAAAGCGCCTGATGTGTTTATCCGTGCAGCCAAGTTGATACATGATGAGATTCCCAACTCAGCTTTCATTATTGTGGGAAGTGGAGAAGATGAGGAAGAAGTCAAAGCCTTTGCCAAGGATAATGGTTTGGAACTTGTTGTAACTGGTTGGACTGACGAGCCATATAGCTATTTGAAAGTATTTGATGTGGCGATGCTCTTGTCTAGGTGGGAAGGATTCGGATTGGCTGTTGTTGAGTATATGGCAGCTGAGAAGAATGTGGTTGCCACAAAGATTGATGCCATCCCTACATTGGTAGATGATGGTATTGATGGTCTGTTGGTGGAAATGGATAATCCGCAAGATGCCGCAGAAAAGGTACTCTGGTTATATCGTCATCCAAAGAAAGCTACAGAAATGAAATCCAAGGCTTTGAAAAAAGTGATAGAGAATTATGACATAAAACGTGTAGTAGATCAGCATATGGAAATGTTTAATAAATTGATTACGGGGGGGGTAAATTGTAAAACTTTATTTATCGGTTATGACGCTACCCTTTATAGTGAAGAAAGGAGGGTGGCAGCATGAAGATACTTCATATCGGCAACCTAAAAAGCGGCATAGATACTTATGTTCGCAATACTGTGGCTTTGGCTAGTGACAAGTTTGAGTTCGTCATCGTTAATGGTGCGGATGATAACAGTAAGCCTTATATGCGACATGGAAAGCAGGTTAAGACGTATAGCATTGATATGTATCGTGCCTTGAATCCTGTAAAGGATATGAAGGCGGTGATGCAGGCTATCAAGATTATCAAAAAGGAAAAACCTGACCTGGTGCATTGTCATAGTGCCAAGGGAGGAGTGATAGGAAGATTCGCTGCTTTCTTTACAGGGACTAAGGTCGTTTATACGGCTCATGCTTTTTCTTTTCTTTCAGCTGAATCTGCTAAGAAAAAACAAGTGTTTCTTTTGTTAGAGAAAATTGCTAAGTTGAACTCTTATCTTCTAGCCTGTTCTGGCTCTGAAAGAGAATTGGGTATTAAGGTAGTTGGTTTCAACGAGAAGAAGGCTTTTGCTTGGAATAATGCCGTGCCGGATAGTCTTCCACAGATTTCTTCTGGTAAGATTGAGGCATCAGATTTGCCTTTTCCAAAAGTAGGCGAGCGTTACATCACTTCCATCGGTCGTCCTTCTTATCAGAAGAACCCTTTGTTCATGGTAGAAGTTGCTCATGGAATCCATCTAAAGCATCCTGATATAAAATTCTATCTGCTAGGTGTTGGCTTCTATTCTCCAATGTTGGAAGATATGAAGAAGCTCATTCATCAGTATGATATGGATGATACGTTCTACCTCTTGCCTTGGCTAAGCCATGAGGAGACTTTAAAGTATGTGAAGGGAAGTTTGCTTTACTTCATGACTTCGCTCTATGAGGGTCTTCCTATCTCTGTGATAGAAGCTATGTCTTTGGGTAAGGCGATTGTGGCAAGTGATGTACTGGGCAACAAGGATTGTGTGAAAGATGGCTATAATGGTTATCTATTGCCATTGAAGGAAGAGGTCTTTGTGCCATTGAAGGAAGAGGTCTTTGTTGAAAAAATGAATGACTTGATAGAGAATGATGAGAAGCGTAAAGAAATGGAGAAGAACTCCCGTTCTTACTTTAAGACTGATTTCTTTATTGATAATCGCATCAAAGTATTGGAAGACATTTATACAGAAATTTATAACCGATAAATACAAATGATTTATTGTGCAAACGAGAGCAAAACAAGCTCGCTTGATTTTGCCGAGTGCAGCCAATAATCTATAAAACATAGTTTTATGAATTATATTATCACTGGCGGTACCGGCTTCATCGGTACCCATCTTACAAATTTGATTAAGGAGCGTTATCCTGACGCTCAGGTATATAACCTCGACATCGTTAAGCCTGGAACTCCTAACCCTGTGGTGAAGGATTACAAGCCTGCTTTGCGTGAGGGGCAAAGACTGGCATCTACTTTCGTAGAGTATGATATCCGCAAGCCTATCGAGAACTTGCCATTTACTCCAACTGAGGATGATGTTATCTTCAACTTTGCTGCTGTTCATCGTACTCCTGGTCATGAAGATCATGAGTATTTCGAGACGAATATCCGTGGTGCAGAGAATGTGGTGGCGTTTGCTGAGAAGTGGAATATCAAGAAGATTGTGTTTACTTCAAGTATCGCACCATACGGAGCTGCTGAAGAGTTGAAGAAGGAGACTACTTTGCCTACTCCTAATACTGCATACGGTATCTCTAAGTTGGTAGCTGAGAAGATTCATGAGAAGTGGCAGAATGGTGATGCTGCTCATCGCCAGCTCACTATCGTTCGTCCTGGTGTGGTATTCGGAAAGGGTGAGAATGGTAATTTCACCAGATTGTATTGGGCTATCCGTGGTCATAAGTTTGCTTATCCTGGCAGAAAGGATACCATCAAGGCTTGTATCTATGTAAAGGAATTGGTTCGCTTCATGCTATATCGCTTGGAGCATCATGAGCATGGTGTTGAGTTGTATAACTGTTGCTTCGAACCTGCTTATACCATTCAACATATCGTGGAGGCTATGAAGAAGGTTACAGGCTTGACTCAGTTTGTGCCTGATATTCCTAACTGGGTTATCATGCCTATGGCTAGAGCTGCCATGCTTCTTGGCTCACCAATGGGTATCTGTCCTGCGAGAGTGAAGAAGCTCCAGATTTCTACTAATATCTGTGGTGAGAAATTAAAGAACTGCGGTTATCAGTTTAAGTGGAGCTTTGAGGAAGCTCTCGCTGACTGGTACGAGGATAATGACAGACAAGGATTAAAATAATATATATATGAAAGGAATCGTATTAGCAGGTGGTAGTGGTACTCGTTTGTACCCTATCACAAAAGGTATCAGCAAGCAGCTGATACCAATCTTTGATAAACCGATGATATATTATCCTATCTCGGTTTTGATGTTGGCTGGTATACGAGAGATATTGATTATCTCTACACCGTTTGACTTGCCTGGTTTCAAGCGACTCTTAGGCGATGGTAGCCAACTGGGTGTGAAATTTGAGTATGCTGAGCAGCCTTCGCCAGATGGTTTGGCACAGGCATTCATAATCGGTGAGAAGTTCATCGGTAATGATTCTGCTTGCCTAGTTTTGGGAGATAACATCTTCTATGGTGCTGGTTTGAACCAGATGTTGCATCAGGCAGTAGTAGATGCAGAGCAGAATAACAAAGCTACTGTATTTGGTTATCGAGTAAGCGATCCTGAGCGATATGGAGTCGCAGAGTTTGATGAGCAAGGCAATTGCCTGAGTATCGAAGAGAAGCCTGAGCATCCAAAAAGCAACTATGCTGTGGTTGGCTTGTACTTCTATCCAAACAAGGTAGTGGAAGTTGCCAAGCATATCAAACCATCTGCTCGTGGTGAGTTGGAAATCACAACAGTAAACCAGGAGTTCCTGAAGGATAAGCAGCTGAAGGTACAGACCATGGCAAGAGGATTCGCCTGGCTTGATACCGGAACCCATGATTCACTTTCTGAAGCATCCACCTTTATTGAAGTCCTGGAGAAGCGACAGGGTTTGAAGGTAGCTTGCTTGGAAGGAATCGCATACCGCCAGGGTTGGATTACCGCAGAACAATTGAGAGAGAATGCACAGCCTATGTTGAAGAATGACTATGGCAAGTATCTCCTTTCAATACTTGAAGAGAAAGGTCAAACATTAAAAAAGAATTTAGAATATTAAGAGTACAAATCCCCCAACAGGTATTGTTCAAATGATACTTATAAAGTAATGAACTTGATGATTTTTAGTCAAGATCCCTGCTGTCTGAGAAAACCTAGCTTAGAATTTTAGTTCTTCCTAGAACTTTATCAGGACTCATTATATAATTGTCGAATTAGAATAGTAATCTGTAATTAGTAAGTTAGTTGTTGATTATGGGTAAAGAGCAATATATATCGAGGCTTATTGACTCTATGCAGACCACTGTTGATACATTAGGTAAAGAAGTATTGATGGCGATAAATAGAAATGAGGTGATGTTGAAGGAAAAAGCCTTTTCAGCTTATGCTTTTAATGCTTGCCTTATGGGAGTTGACTTTGTTTATATTAATGTCAGCATAAGTGCTCTTGCTGCTTTGAAGACTGATAATGTACATGCCAAGCGATACCATTGGAAGAATGTTGTTGCTGGAATATCTGAAGGTATTAAGTACATTTACACCTTTAAAGAGAACGAGAAGAAAACTCTGATTAGGTATTTGACGACTATCTTAAATGACTCTGGTATAATGATACCTGAAATCATAAAATCTCTTTCTGTTCTTCAAGATTTACTTGATAAGTTTACAGCAAATTGGGATGGTAAAGATATGAGAGATATTGCGCTGCATTATGACAAATCAACAGAAAAGCTTATAAAGGAAACTGTTGATATCACCGATGAAGAGCCTTATGCCTCCTTGCTGTCTGATTATTTGCAGATAATGAATATCCTTCATTCTATTTGCATGTATGGATTTATACAGAGTTTAATTAATTGTAATTTAAGTTTCAATGATATCCTTCAAAATGAAACAAGTAGGTATGTAGGTAATGACAAGCATAAGAAGGCGATTCATGCTTTGCTTAAAGAGGATAAGTTTAAAATAGCGATAGAAGAAAATCTTGAAGAATATGGAAAGCGATTTCTTGATAGTTGTTCGGTCTTTGAGAAACTTCATAAGGTTTATGAACTTTTGGGTTGTGAAGGTGAATTTAAACTTTCTAATAACCATTTCGGAAAGTTATATAAATTACATAACCTTTATTCGTTAGTGTTGTATTCTATGTTGGATCTACTTTCAATTACTGATTCCTATCTGTCTTCTAAAACGGAGTTGGAAGCTGCTTTGAATATGAGATATTTCTTAATTGTAAAGACATCGGTCTTGACTCATATTGTTGGTTATACAGAAAAAGAGGCGAGTATATCCCTATGGAATGAAATTAAAGGGTTTATTCCTGTATCAGATTCTCAACTCCATGATATGACCGCGACAATGGATTCTTATTTGAATAGAAAACTTCTCGTTAATAAAGTATAAACTTGATTTTGCTTATTTTCTTCATCATTACAAACTTTTTAATGATTGAGTCGATGAGGACGTAGGCTGTTTAAAACAGTTCATTTAACGAGTTCTTTTCCGATGATGCCTCCAACATGTCTCCTTTGTCTATTATCGCCTTTCAACAGATTATCTGCCAGGAGATGCGTTTTTGCATTCCCCGTAAGTCAAAAGTCTGCGTTAAGGGATGTAAATCGTGATTTTGCCATGTGGATAAAAATGCTTATCTTTGCACCAAAAAAATGGCAAGCGACTGTACTGACATAGATGTTGTTTTGCGCCAGATGAACCAGCGTCTGCGCAAACTTGAGAAGTCCGACTCCGAGAAGACTGAGGAGATCGGACGCCTCAACCGTGTCATTAACCAGAAGGACGTGGAGATACATAATCTAAAGACAGAACTTGCTTCCACAAAGGCAGAACTTGCCGTTGCTAAAGAGCGCATCAAGGAACTCGAGGGAGCTGATGACGATACATCAAGTACACCAGGAAAGCCCGAGAAAAACAGCAGTAACAGCAGTATCCCTCCATCCCAAGAAAGTATCGCTTCCCGTGAGCTGCGCAGGACAAAGTCTCTTCGCAAGCCAAGCGGAAAGCCGAGCGGTGGACAGCCTGGCCACAAGGGGCACACACTGCAGACTATAGCAGAACCAGACGTAATTGTAAAGCACGAACCCGTCTATTGTAAATGCTGTGGTCGGCTCTTGATTGATATACCATGCCAGAAGATCCGTAAGACACAAATTGTTGATATCAAGGTGGTCGTAGAGACCTGCGAGGAACAGTATTACGAGAAGGTCTGTGAATGCGGTTGCGTAAACAACTGCGAAGCTCCCAACTGTCGTATCAAGTATGGTGACAACCTCCGTGCACTGGTGACATACCTTAATGTAGTGCAGTGTATTCCGTTCAAAAGGATTGCAGAACTTATATCCGACCTGTCCGGCCAGAATATAAGTGAGGGTACAGTGCAGAACATACTCAAAGAGAATAGCGGCAAGGCAGACTGTGCATATGAGGAAATACGCAAGAGGCTGGAAACAGCGTCTGTCGTAGGAGCCGATGAAACTGGTGCTACGGTAGGAAAGCATCTGCATTGGAACTGGATATTCCAGAACGACCTGCTTACATACGTGTTCCAGTCAGAATCGCGAGGTCAGAAGGCCATAGATTCCAAGTTTCCAAAGGGACTTCCCTATTCGACACTTGTGACTGACAGACATCAGAGCTACTTCAAGATGAATGTTAAGGACCATCAGGTCTGCCTGGCTCATCTTCTTAGGAATGCAGAGTATCTGAACGAACTGGATCCAAACCAGAACTGGTCACGGAGATTCATCCATCTGATAGAACACTCTATAAATCTCAGAAGAGAGGACAACATTACCTCTAGAAAGATAAAGGTACTGAAGACAAAGATGAAGAACCTCTTGGGTGAAAGCCTCACGCATTTAGATAACGAGTTTGAGAAATTCAAGAGGGGTATCCTTAAAGTCAAAGACTACCTATTTACCTTTCTCTCCAATCCAAGTGTGCCTTACGAGAACAATGCCAGTGAGCGGGGAGTTAGGAAAAATCAAGATAAAGCAGAAAGTCAGCGGTTGCTTCCGAACAGACAGCGGTGCCGATGATTTTGCCAAGTTGCACTCCATTGCTGAAACTGCTATGAAGAACGGAAATTCTAAATTCAATGCAATTCTTGCTGTAGTACAACAGTAAGACGATTACTCATGCCCATAGGGGTGCTGAGTAGTTCGTGGAAAACCTTTTGCTTGGTTTAATGTACCTTTCAGAAATACTATAGAGCCTTTAATGAAAAAAGAACTTGGAAGTTCTAATTTTGCATTGTTTTTGAGTAAAACGACAGATAAGCCTTTCCGAATGGTTTTTAACGAAAAGGAGTATGAGGATATTCTTGCTTTTATGGGCAAATATAAGGATATCGTATTCTTGCGTGATTGTTTGGATTTGTCTCTATCTCTGTCAATGAATAGGATAGACGAAAATACAAGGACTGAGATTGGCGAATTGGAATATCAGGCAAAGTATCATCCAGAAAGCTCTGAATACAGCAACGTGATTGCTTCTTTAACAGAACGAATGCAAGGCTTTTTGGATTCTATTCCTTTTTTCAAAGATGCTGATTATATTTGCGTGGTTCCAAGTAGTCATGCTTTTGTGAGAGAAATAGTGTCTGGTTTAAAAGGATTCGATTTTTCTGATATTTCAAGTTCTTTGTCTTGGAATAAAACATCAGAATTGAAAAATGCTGAAAGCTTGGAAGATAAGTTAGATGCATTGCTAAATTCTCATTTGTTGATAGCTGATGAGGTGGATTTGAAGGAAAAAAGCATTTTACTTGTGGATGATTTGTACAAATCTGGGCTTACTATGCAGTATGTTGCAATGATGCTGAAAAATGCAGGATGCTCTCGTGTTTTTGGATTGACTTTAGTAAAATCTTTAGGTAATAATTAGATAGATTATGGATTGGTCTGGTATTGAAGTTATTAAGATACTGTTTCGCTTGTTGAGGGTAAAGGGGATGGGACCTGCTAGAGTAAATAAATTACTCTTTAGCATACGAAATAAGGTTACCACTCCTTTAGAACTTCAACATGGAGTGTCTGTTCGTCTAACAGAAGAACAGAGGTTGGCGTTTATGCAGGATTATGAAATTTCAGATAGATTATCGGTATGAATAGCCCGACTGTATTGTCTTATAGAGGAAATGCAGCATTGCTGTCCAAAAATAAAGTTGGTTTCAGTGGCTCCAGAAAGGTGTCGGATAAAGGTTTGGGGATTGCAACTGATATAGCTACGCAACTTTCCGGTCAAGGCTTTTGTCTAGTATCTGTATATGCTAATGGTGTGGATATGATAGCTCATAAAACAGCTTTAGCTAATGGAGCCACAACCATTTTAGTATTGCCGGAAGGCATAAGTTATTTTTATGTAAGGAAAGAAATTGCTCCTTACTGGGATTGGAACAGAGTGTTAGTTATAAGTGAATTTGATCCGCAAGCAAAATGGATGGTTTCGCGTGCAATGAAAAGAAACAGTACTCTTATAGCTTTAAGTCAGGCAATGTTGGTGATAGAGGCTGGAGAAAAAGGGGGAAGTCTTGATGCGGGATTAAAGTCCATCGATTATGGAAAAAGATTATTTGTGCCCCAATATGCGGAGTTTCCTACTTCTGCATTAGGTAATGCATTACTGATTCAACATGGCGCTTATCCTTTAAGGATGAAACGCTCTAGTAAAAAAAAACAAACTTGGACATGTTGTATGCTTCTGTTGGAAGTTTACAGCCTGCAGAATCTTTATTTAGTTAAGGGAAATATGATGTGTAACAGTTATGTATCATGCAATAGACATGATGCATAACTGAAGTTTTTCCCATACCTTTTTATCTAGCATGAAATAAGGGATAGCCTTTTTACTATCCCCTGCAAAATAGAAAAAACAGATGTTTGATGCCTGGGGCATCAGCATATTCGTAGGTTTCGATTTTCACAATGTTGATGCCTTGCGAGACTTTGCTTGTATCAAATGCCGTTCAATCTAAAATGTATATTTATGATGAATAAAACAGAAGATCCTGACTTTGTTGCCTCTTGGCAGAAAGTTGAGGAGGCTCTAAAGCGTCTTGATGAAAATCAGGTGGAACGTTTGTTCTCAAAGAAACATGCGTCACGGCACGATTTTCACCAAATAATAAAGAGTTGGAACTAAAGGCTACTGCGGAATCTGCTAATGGCTTCTTTGGAAGGACAAGGTAAGAACAATAATGCAGGAAACCTTAAAAATCAAGTCAGAAACAAAGAAACTTCGTGAGGAAAGAGAACGGATGAATGAAGAATTGTTGCAGAAAAAAGCGTGAGCTAGACCAGTTGAAAACTCGCAGGAAATGAGAGTTAGCAGATGAAAAATAGTTCAAAAAAATAAACGTTCTTTTTAACTCGTAAATGCTGATTTCTAGAGATTTTTGTATCTTTGCATACATGAAACAACAAAGAGAATATGATATTTGAGAATGAAATCCGGCAGGTTCAATGTTCCTGGACATGATCGATGTGCAACAAACATCGAACCATATTGTAGGTAAGAATCCATTGCTTCAAGCTTTGCCCGATTCTACCTTGACATGAAGATACATTATAATGTAAGTGAGATGGTGTGAGCGATTGCAAGACCTGATGCTGGAAGTGATAAAGTCATCGATTTCAGTCCATCATGAAGGCATTGCAGAGAATGAAGGACGAGAAGGACGTGAAGAAGTATGGCAAGATGGTGATGCGAGCAGTCAACTACGTTTGATGATAAAAGAGGCGTTTCAAGTCTTTCTCACTAATGGTGATGTAGAAACTACTGATAGCCATTGAGCGATGCTTCCGGCATATCGCCATGGGACGTCGCAATTGGGGCAAGGCAGGTAGTCATGAGGCTGCGGAGAACTTAGCTTTTTATGTATTCTTATATGAAAGCTGCAAAATGAACAATTTAAACTTTGGAAGGTATATTGAAGACA
>VOFI01000059.1_pt1 | contig 105926 bp, 109 predicted proteins | sample 5384131 | NCBI WGS metagenome assembly VOFI01 (sample SAMN12384728, study PRJNA508395) | human gut metagenome | isolation source: healthy gut H | host: Homo sapiens | reverse complement strand
CAGAACCACTTTCGGTACTCTCGCCTAATCTCATCCACCTTTTGCCCATATGCCACCGTTTCCGGATAATCCTCTAACCGCCCTTTAAAGTTATATGGCTCATAGCTGATGATAAACCGGTACATCAAGCATTGATTCAGCATGTTTCTGTCATTAAATCCCGTTACCGCCGTCATATACTGCGCCTGCGCATAAATAGCGGGATAGGGGCAGATACTCCTTATCCTCCGACCGGAAATATGAAAGTTCATAGGCCTCCATCTCCCAGTCATAACAGGCCTCTCCGGCAATCAGGAAATCCTCCGGCACGCCTTCTAACGTCCGGAACCGTTCGATCAAACGTCTGTCGTTCGCGTAAACCGGCCATCCGTACCGGTGTCCGTGGCTCTCGTCAAAAGCATAGCCGAGCGGGCCCGTGGTGCATACACTCGTCGATTAGAATGCCATCCGCTCCTAATTCCACCATCTTCAAAAATTTCCCTCTCACAGATTTTCATGTAAGCCTCCGCCCCAAAGCACATGGGGATCAGGCGCTTGGTATTGAGATCCAAAAGCTGTGTTCCGGTCTGATATTTATACCCAGGATGCAGATAGTAATCCCCATAGGGGTCTTTTACCGCCATATTCACAAGCTCCTCCCGGAACCACTTGGTTCCTCGGTCGGCCCAGACAAACTTAGCGAACAGAATTACCTTGACTCCTAATTCCTGGCAAGCCTTAATCGCTTCCTTCAGCTCCTCGGAGGTTCCCAGCCGCGGGTCAGGGGCTGTGCGAAGGATTCCCCTGGTCCTGACCGCCGTCGTTCCAGCCTACAAGCTGTATCGCTTTGACGCCATGCTTTTTACACTCTGCCGCAACTTCCGGCAGATCGATAAATTTAAGCCGTAATTCGTCTTCCGGCGAATTGATATGAAGCTGCTGCCAGGAATGGGGTTCTCTGGCCCATTGAGGAGCTGCCGCGCAGGACATCCAGCTTTTTCTCCAGCCGGCATAAATATCCGCGCCCTGATTCCAGCCTCCGGTATAGGCCTCAAGGGCCACTGCGGGCAGAAGCCTCTTTTCTCCGGGCTTTATGTAAGGCACATGAAGAGCCGCGAAGCGGGTCTGTACCGGTTTTCCCGCTAAGGCCTCCCCTGAACTTACCCGGGAATCAATAGAAGATTCCCAGCCTGGTCTTAACTCACCATACCACGGCGCATAATCGCAGCTTTTTGATTTGATTCCCATATATAGTCCCTGGTTAGGCGTCCGCAGCAGAATAAAAAGGGCACCGCGGGAGAACCACCGTCTCCTGTAATCATCGCGGGGTAATCCACTCCGCAGTAATGGAACGTATTGGTGAACTGGGGCCAAACCATTTTTTCCTCTGCCGTCCCGTACTTGGGCGCGAAAAGCTTCAGCCACGGCGCCCCCTCCGGCGGGGTCAGCGCGCCAAGATACGGGCAGTATACATTTTCCACCATATACGCGCTGCGGTTATCGATTTCCATCTCATATACCGCCTGGCGCCCCTCCGAGCGGATAGTCAGCACAACTGAGATTTCGTGTTCCCCGCCCCGTTCTGAATGAATTCGGTCCCACCGAAAAACGATCCTGTCCTCATCGGCCTGGTATGAGGACAATCTCTGCTTCTCCCCTAAGGCGTTGTTGTTCCGCAGCTCCTCAGACAGCGGAATCATAATCCTCCAGGACAGCCCGCTTTCCCGGCTGTTCATAATATCCCATCCGGTTTTCAAGGCCGTAATCCGATATACCGCGCCTGTCTCTTCGTCAAATTCCAGCCTCATGCTCTTTGTATTCAGCTCTATACTCATGCTTTTTCCTCCATGACCTTTTATTGTTCTGCTGTTTCTCCGATTACTTCTCTAATAATAGCCAGTGCGCTTTTTTTCCCAACCTTTCAGCCGGATCTTCATCTGTCCGGATTCGGTATGGCAGTCCACTGAATAATCGAGCTTTTCATATTTTTCAGAAGACTTTAGTTCCACCAGAGAAATCTTCAATCCCTCAATTTCTCCGGTAATGGTAAGGTTCTGCGCGGAAACAAGATATTCGCCGGTATTTCTTTTGATTACAAAAAAACTCGCCCGTTCCCTCCAGCCGCATAGCGCCTAAATCGGCGCGGCACTCTCCGTTGGTCCAAAACCGTTTCAGTTTTCCAGCATGGTCTAAAAGCTGAATTTGTGAAACGGTGTTTTTTTCAGGAACCGCATTTTTAGAATTCCACTCATGAGTCAGCATTACTGCGTTCTCATCAAGATAATGGGTAAACCTCATCACCCCCGTTTTTCACAGGCCTTTCATTTTCAATATAATGAGATAATTCCATTTGATCTAGGACCGAGCCCAACACTACCATATCCGGATCAAAATCGCTGTTTTTATCTTTGTCAATATTCCAGCCCAAGCACCAATAAAAGTAACCGTTTCCTTTACGTTCCATTTGAGTCTTCTCCGGAATACTTCGGCTTTTTACGATATTGCCTTGTTCATCCACAGAAAGGTTGTCGTTATGAGCCCATACCACGCCGCCGTTTTGAACAAACTGATTGGCTTTTTCCCAAGAACTCTCGCGAAAACCTAAACCGTACAGAGGAAAAATCAAAAGCTTAGTTCCGCTGAGGTCAAAGCTTGCTAGATCCTCATCATTCACCGCGCAGAATTTAATCTTTTTTTTTGGTAAAGCAAGTCTAAATATTCAAAGCTTCCTTTCCCTGGCAGACAAATTTTAGGATATACAAATACGACCTGTTCATTGCCGCTCTGGTCAAATTCCACGCCGTCTAAAAACGCGGTCCAATTTTTAGAATCCGTCTGCCTGTTCTTGGGGTTCCGTCGGCATGAACGCAAATTCCTAGATGGAGATCCCAAAAATCGACCCATCCTCCCCGATACCGCCAATTCATATGGCTCATATTCCAATTCAGGGCATAAAGCCGCCTCCGGCCCACATAAGGGTTAAAGCAATTCCGTTATTAAGATGGTACTCCAGCTCTTGCTCGCCTGAACGGCTACAAGGAACCGGATAGTGCGCTTCCTGAAGGACAAAAGGCTTACCGGTATGGAAAATATCTAACGGCTTTCCATGCTGGGAATGCCAGTCCGCCGATTCTCCCAGCAACATATTATTGTGCTGTAAAAACAGTCCGACTCCTACCATTTGCCCTGTCTTTCCCCAAATTTTTTTGTGCTCTGAAAGCCACTTTCCAGCTAAATCAATTCCCTCGTTAGGCTCGTTATCCAAATCCCATGAGATTCCCTGTATCGAGCCAAAACGTTCCATGATCTGCCTTGCGAATTTTTTCTGGTTTTCAATCAGTTCCGGCACCACAAACAGTCTTGAGGTCCCCATCCAGTGGCTGGGGCTGCCCATATTGGAGCCGAGATTTGTATATACCGAAGGCATGAAAACCAGTCCGGCGGAACAAAACAGCATGATATGGGCTTCTAAGGCGCGCATATGCTTTTCGGACAAAAGCGGCCCTGTTTCAAAATCCTCATACAGCTGGGAAAATCCATCCTCATAAACCTGTCCCGGAACAGCACGAAACCATCCTGGCATAAAAAAATGGGGACGCACAAACAACAGGCCGGTTTCCGCCATATCTAAGGCATCGCCGGCAATCCGGCTGGGGTTTGGATTGTGGAATGAAAAACCGAAAAGATACCGATCCTGCCAATTTGTTCCTGAGATCCATCTGCTTTTTTCTTTTTACCCCTTGACGTTCAATATCAAAAATAAGTTCCATTTGGAGAAACCTTAGGCGCTTCCGTATAGTCCCGGATTTTTCCATTCTCATCCAGTAATTCAAACACCGTCTTTATCAGGACAGCCGAAGAGTCGTACCGCACCCGAATTTCCGCAGATAGTCCTTGGGTTTCGCATACAGTTTCCTGATAATGCGGCGGCTCTTTGCAAGCCATTGCTCCTTTGTTACCGGAGCCAGAGATCCGCGGATTTTCCACCCTCCGGCGGCGGATGGGTCAGCGGGCAGACCGCCCGGGTCTGCTCTCCCGGGATGAAGGCTGGCAAAAAATCCAACAAGGGCTCTTTTAAATTGGTTCTGCACGCAAGCCAATCCAACATGGTTTTTCAAAACCGGCGCGGGAAATTCCTGATTGATCTCGCCGCAATACAGCGCCCAGGGGACAGCCATTGGCTTTGATCCTTACGGTATGGATTTCCCCACGCTTTTACCAAATGCATGATATTCGCAAGCTTTTTCCCCACCGGTGAAACGACGCTAGCGGTGTGTATGGTTTCTCTTACAATTGGCCTTGCCATATAAGCCCTGTGATCCATTAAATCCAACTGGGGCTGAAAAAGCCCGCAGCTGTGCGGTCGCAGCAATATCCAATCCTTTGGGCGGTACCGTCAGGGGAGTTCCCCGCAGCCGCAAAGCTTAGATTGAAAAATGATTTTCAAGGAATCAGCTTGCATCGTCTAAATCAGGTGGAGTATATACTGTAAGCCCCAGCTTTGCCCTAAAATAATCAAATTCTTTATCTAAAGGCCCAAATCCGGCGTTATCTCTGGAATCTCCAAAGGTCCGGACCACAGGAACCCATTCGCCGTCTTGTTCGATTACGGCGGTCTCAAAAGGGCTTCCGCCGAGATGAAAAAAGGCCGCCGCCGCTGCTGAAATACTCATATAAAACGTCTTCGATCACATAAGGATAAATTTCTCCATGGCTGTTAAGGAACACCTCTCCTCTAACGCCGTTTCTTAAAATATCGGCTACATCCTGAAAAACCAGTTCAATTTGGGGAAATGGGAGAAACAGCTTTTTAATTTCCGCATTGAAAAAAGCGGGAAGGCATAGCAGGCTCTAATAAAATAGAAATACGCAAGAAAACCACTCCCTTAATCCCTGACTAAAATAACTAAACACACTTATTGGCAAACCACGAAGCACCGCCTTAGAAACGTACCGGTGCGCAGCAGGCTACAAAGGGACTTCTGATTTACATGCTTTTTATTATTGCTAAAAAAGAACCCGCCGCGAAAAATCTTGGCGGGTTCCATTGATAACAAAGGGCCTATCCGTTCGCTAGATTAAGCAAGAGCTTTTGCCATCTCAGCGTCAATCTGCTGCAACGCTTCGTCGACAGAAATCTGGCCCGCAATGGCATTCTGGACAGAAGTCTTCATAACCTCGAGCACCGCAGATGGGAACGCATGGTCAAAGAACACGCCAGAAATCGGGTAATCAAATTGATCCATAATCGCCGGTTCTTCAAAGATTGGGTCTAAGGTAACTTTCTCATTAGCGCCTGGATAAATACTGAACACATTACTCTCGGAGCAGTACAGCACCTGAGCTTCTTCATTGCACAAATAATCAATAAATTTAGAAATGGCGTCTGTATTGGTGCACTCAGGATTAAAGATTAAAGCATTATCGCAAGCCATTTGAACGGTATTGATATCGGTGAGGCCCTGCATCATTGGAAGCTTGATGGGAACAATTTCAAAGCCCAGATCTGTTCCGCCGGCCGTACCGGTCCACCAGGAACCGTTATAAAGCATCGCAACCTGACCCGCGGCCCAGCTTTGAATCGCTTCGTTTTGGTCAGAGCTGGCAAAGCCAGACATAAATACATTACTGGAGCCTAAATCAGCCAAGGTCTCCATAGCGCTCTTCATATAAGGATCGTCTGCAAATTTTACTTCGCCACTGTTCAGCTTATCTACGCTGTCGTATCCGGTCTGCTGGAGATACAGGTCGCCTAACAGCAATAATGCCGGCCAGCCGTCTTTATCTCCCACCGCCAAAGGCTCGATGCCTGCCTCGCGCAGTTTCTGAGAGACCTCCTGCAGTTCTTCCATAGTGGTAGGATATTCTAGATTATTGGCTTTAAAGATGTCGTTATTCACATACAGTGTCTGCCATACTGTTACGCCTCCGATAGGCATACCATAGATTTTTCCGTCTTGGGCAAAGGTGTCAAAATAAGCTTGATCCGCATACTCATCAAATCCATTGTCGTTAATAATGTCGGTTAAATCCATTGCGGCGCCTTTATCCACATACTCCCAGAAATCCTCTCCCGCACTAACCATCATGGCGTCCGGCGCAGTTCCAGACTCTACCGCCAAACGAGCCTGCGTTTTAATATCCTCGCCGCTCATTACCGTGATTTCCGCATTAAGTTCAGGGTATTTCTCTGGGAATGCCTTAAGATAATCGACATATTCGCCAGTCGGAGAAGCTGACAGGGCATACACCCAAGCGGTGAATTTACCGCTGTTTTCCTGAGGAGTAGATGTCTCTGTGCCCGCGGCAGAACTGCCGGCGCCCTCTGAAGAGGACTGCGCCGCATTGTCATTACAGCCGCTGAAAGCCGCTGTGCATAAAAGCGCGGCAAGCGCCAGACCAATCAGTCTTTTGTTTTCATAATCTTTCTCTCCTTTTTAAACATAATTTTCTAATCTATTTGAGGTCTTAAAGAATAAGACTCCAAAGATTACCGTAATGAAAAAGAGGATCAATGACATCGCTGAACTATACCCATAATAGTTACTGACAAAGGCCTGCTGGAAAATATAAATGGACGTTACCTGAGTCGAGGTCCCAGGGCCTCCTGCCGTTAGAATATAGAGCAGGTCGAAAGCCTTAAAGCCATTCACAAGGTTTAAGGTTGCTAACAGCGCCACGGTAGGAGCCAGCATCGGTACCACGATATGCCAAATTGCTTTCCATTTTGTGCAGCCGTCAATAGAAGCCGATTCTAAAACATCCAAAGGGATTCCTTGGATGGCGGCAGAATAGATTACCATTCCAAAGCCGGAGGATTGCCAGATAATCGGTATAAAAAGCCGCAAAAATGGCAAAATTATAATCTCCAAGAAAATCCACTGAGGTCGTAGTCACGCCCAGCATGGTCAGCAGCTTCGGAAGGATTCCCAAATTAGGGTTAAAAATTAATTGCCAAAGCAAGGCCACCGCAGCCATCGACATCATCATAGGCATAAAGAAAATGGTTCTTCCCACAGGCTTTAACGATTTGAAAGGCATACCAAATTCCAGTACCAGCGCTAAAATCAGGCTGGTTATCGGCAAACATATCACATAAAGCAGCACCCAGATAAATGTTGTTTTTATGGATTCCCAAAAAACTGAGTCCGACATCAAGTTTTGGAAATTTTGAAAGCCAATATTGTTGTATTCTCCCAAGCCTGACCAATCAGTAAACGAATAACGGAATGTCAAAATCAAAGGAACCACAATAAAAAGAACAGAAAGGACAATCGCAGGCGAAGCAGAAAAAAATAGGCTGAAACATCTCCAAGCCTTGATTTCTTTTTTGATTGATACATAATCTCAAACCTCTTTTCTCATATCTTTCATCCGTCAGCCCTTTACCGCACCGCTTGTCAAGCCTTGTATGAAATATTTTTGCATCAAAAGATACAGGATTAGCAGAGGGACTACTACTAAAGTCAAGCCCGCAAACGCAATATCATAACTGGAGCCGAATGAGGAAAAAAGAAATTTCGCAGCTGGACTGTCAACGTTCTCTCTTTCCGCAAAAAAGGTCATAGCGAACAAAAATTCATTCCAGGTAGATAGGGCTACAAAAATAGCGACACTGGCAAACACGGGTTTTGAGAGAGGCAGAGACAAAATCTTTGAATAATATATGATGTTTGAACATCCATCTATCTGGGCCGATTCATAAAGCTCATAAGGCAGACTTCTGAAAAAGCTGTTCATGATATAGGCGCTGAAAGGAATACTAAAGGCAATACAAACTAAAATCAGACCTGTTCTGGTGTCAAACAGCTGAAGCATCTGTAAAAAGCTTGAAAATAGAAATCAGCAGAACTTGCCCGGAAACTACCTGCAGGCCGACAAAAGTCCCCAGAAAGAAATTTCGTCCTTTAAACCTTAGGTGCGATGTGGCGAATGCCGCCATAGAAGAAACCAGAAGCGTAAAAACAACTACTGAAACAGTTACGATAATAGATACCCAAATGGAATTTGAAAACTCCCCAAACTCCCAGGCCTCGCGGAAAACGGCAAAATCCCAATGGGCCGGTAAAGAAAAAGGTTGTTTAAATATCTCCATGTTTTCTTTAAAGGAATTTAATATCATCCAGATAAATGGATACAGTGATATCACTAATAAAAGCAGTATAAAGATTGCTCCTACCAGCTTGACTGCCGCCGTTTTTAATCTCATATGCCTATTCTCCATATCTCCTTCTCCTTCATACTTTCACAATTCCTAACCAATTTGTGATTTTATCAGCGAGCATAAAAAACGTTTTACAAAAACGTTTTTCTTTATTATACAGTATAAATCAGAAAAGTCAACACCTTTTTCTTGTTTTTAACATAAAATATTTTAAAATATCCTATATTTATATGTCAATTATCCCATATATTAAAGAAAACATTTTTTCTTTATCTTGTAAATTTTTATAAAAAATAATGATTTTTATTATTGACAACTGTAGTATTATATAAGATAATAATCATATATTTTGTTTTTGTAGTATAAATTTATCGGACGCTGAATTCTAACCCGCAATTAAAAGCTGTAATTTTTCCTAGGACACGCCGCAAAACATCTCATAAATTCTTATATATAACTCGTTTTGAATGTATCAACCAATCAAACAATTAAGATAAAAGATCATCTCAATCTACGGAGGCATAAAAACAATGGCTACAAGACAAGTGACAATAAAAGATGTCGCCAAACAACTTAACACCTCGGTCGGAAGTGTCAGTAAAGCACTTACGGGAAAGCCTGGCATCAGTGATGAAACACGGAAAAAAATTATTGATACGGCCAAAGAAATGGGATATACTGCCAATCGGTCCGCACAATGCCTAGCCCGCAAGCCAATCAACATCGCTATTGTTTACCCTTATGCTTGGGAGCAATATTTCAACGACATTATTACAGGAATTCGAGAAGCCTTGGAAGAACTTCGAGACTATAATGTCATCGGAAAATTCTTTCAATTTTCGGATATTTACTCTGATCTTGAGCTTTACAGAATTTGTGATGATTTGGTCCGTGAGCAGATTGACGCGGTCATTCTATGCCCCGCCTCAGTCATCTCATGTGAGTCTTGCCTGCTTAAATTACATTCCCACCACATACCGGTATTCCTGATAGGAAATGATTTTAAGTCTCCCGGACAAACCGGCTGCGTGAGAGTAAATGCTTATATGTCGGGACAGCTCGCCTCTGAAATTTTGTGCTTCATGACACCTCCAGAATCAAACTTTGTCATTTTCCTTGGCGACAACAATATTCTGGAGCACCGAGAAAAAAGGTGCAAGGGTTTTGTGATAAACTTTTTAATCACCATTATTTATTAAAAACCTTTGAAACCCATGACGAACCAGAAATCGCCTCTGTTTTAACAAAAAAAAGCTCTATATGAAATTCCTAACATCCAGGGCTTTTATATCGCTACAGGTAACTCCCTGGCAATTTGTAATGTACTGCGGGAGGAAAACCGTTCCCAGGAAATTAAAGTAATCGCGACGGATTTATTAGAACCCATGATTCCCCTAGTCAAAGACGGCACCATAAACGCAGTAATTTATCAGTATCCTAAAGAACAGGGCAGGCAAGCTATCATGCAGTGCTACCATTGTCTAGTAGAGCATTCCCAATTAAAATCAGAAATATTAGTAGACCCGCGGGCAATCTTCAGCAAAGAACCTTTAAAGCAGCCTTGAAAATATCCTTGGTAAAGGCTCAAAATAATCCCTTTGTTATTAACTAAAAAAAAAGCGCCTTCCTATAAAAACAGGAAGGCGCTTTATGTTTAATCAGCGGATTTTTCTACTTTATCCATGTTCTATCATCTAAATACAATAAGATACGGCAATCGACAAAGGCAAAATCGTGGAAGCCAAGATACAATTTTGTTATTCGGGAGTGTATCAGCGTTACCTTTCCGCTACTGGAGCCAAGGTCTGCAGAAGGTATTTCTTTCTCATAAGATCAATTCATCTGCTGTCGCCGTTTTTCATAGTGATACCTTTTACACTTTGTTCATCCCTTTACAGCGCCTGAGGTCAGGCCTTTAATTAAGGATTTCAAGGAGAACCAGCCGCAAATAATCGGGGGCAGAGACGCTAATGTGGTAGAAGCACAGAGCTTGGCAATAAACTGTCCTTGCTGTTCCTTGAATTTTTGCAGATAAACCGGCACGGTAGCCGTCATGGGCGAAGACAGGTTAAAGCCCAGGAAAAATTCATTCCAAATGAACACCGCTACCAGCAAGGCGGCGGTGATGATGCCAACCGGGCAATCGGAACAATAATACGGAACATCAGGCGAAGCCCGTCGCACCCGTCTACCCGCGCGGCCTCTACCACTTCTCCCGGAATATCGCAGAAAAAGGAGTAAATCAGCCAAACCCCGATGGGTATATGGAAGCCCACATACAAAAACAGCAGGCTCCAGGAATTTTGGTTCAGGTGGAAATTACTGAAGATGATGAAAAGAGGAAGCAACACCGCCACCGGAGGCAACAAAATCGTGGTAATGAACCAATAATACATACTGCCGCCCCGCCCTCTTTTCTTGAACCGGGCAAACAAAATAGAAAACGCCGCAAACACGGATAAAACGGTGGTAATAAGCGTTCCAAGCACTACCTGGAAAACAGAATTGCCCAGATAGCGCATCATATCGGAATTGAGGACTTCCTTATAGGTCTCAAGAGTAGGCGTAAAAATCAGCGTCGGATATGCCGCCTGATTTTCCGTTTTAAAGCCGGTAATAAACATATAGAACACCGAAAAAAAGTAAAATGCCGCAAACAGCAGGGTGTCGCAGAATACCATCCATTTCATCAGTCGCTTTTTGAAATGAAGGCTCTTTCTCATAAAACTCACTCCCAATTCAAGCCTTTCTCTTCTGCATGGAAGAGAAAAGGAATTTTATGCATATCAAAATAATCACTACCACAATCACAGAAACTGCCGCAGTTCGGCCAACATTATGTGAAACCGTCATCTGCTTATATATTTCGTAGGTAAAGGTGTAGGTCGAGGTCGCCGGCCCGCCTAATGTCGTGGTCACGATCAGGCCCAGCTCCTTCATAATGAAAACGAAGCCCAGCATCATTGCCACCTGAAGGTAATTAAAGATCATTGGCAGTTTGATTTTAAAGGTTAGCACCCACCAATTGCATCCGTCAATTTTCGCGCTTTCCACAACCTCCTCAGAAATTCCTTGAAGGCCCCTAAATAGATCATGATGAAAAACGGCATCCACTGCCAGATAAAAATCAGGATCAAGGATGCCATTGGATATCTGGTGAGGGGATCGCTGGGCACGCCGCCAAACGTCCGGACAATTTCTCCATACCAGCCAAAGGAAATATTGAAAATCGTATATTTCCAGATTACCCCGCTGGCAGTGGTCATCAAGAAAAAGGGAGTAATCACCATGGTGCGGAACAGCCTTTTCCCGGGAATGTCATGATCCAGCAGAAGCGCGATCAGGTATCCCAAAAACGTACACACCACAAGGGGAGACAATGACCAAAACAGCCGTTTGCAAAGCTATTTTCCAAAATTCCGCGTCAGTAAGAAAGTAAATATAATTTTTCAGTCCGGCGAAGGTGATCCCTTTATCCGGCCGGGTTAGATTCCAGTTAGTAAAGGAATAAACGATACAAAAGATAAAAGGTATTTGCGTGCAGATTGCCACGATGACCACCGCGGGGACTAAATAAAATCTTTCATTAGAGAGCTTTCTCTTTTTTCCCGAACATCACAAGCCTTCCTTTGGACTCGCGCGGCCCGAGAAGCTGGTCTCCGGCCGCAGCGATTATTTCCGCATCCGTTTATTCCTTGTAGCCGCCCTCTTCCGCAACATCATTAAAGAAATCATTGCAGTTATTCAGCGCTGTATCCATATCAATGTCGCCTACGATGCAAGCGGCCATTTGCTCGGTCATATAATCTCCAAGCTCGCTGTATTCGGGAATCGCCAGGAATTGGTTTCCCTTGCAAGGGTTGCCTTCCAGTTCAAACTTTGCACCCTGGATCGCGTCGAGAGTCGCCGCGGCATAAGAAAGGCCTTTATAGTCGTCGCGTTCATAGGTAGAGGTTCTGATACCGGAAGGTGTGGAAGCGCCGGTAGAATCCAGGCCCATAGTCAAATCCACATAATCCTTAGAGGAGGCCCACATCATGTAGTCTACAACCTCCTGGCCCTTGTCGGACTGGGGATTTAAAGCAAAGGACCATTCCCAAATCCATCCGGAGTCGTTAGGAGCCACGATATAGCCGGTATTATCCTTCATCGCCGAATCATCGGTATCCAGATTAGAGGCATTGGATGTGGCATCATACCACATTGCTCCCTTGCCGGAGGTCATATAGTTGATACAGTCATTGTAGGTGCAGTTGGTGACATCATCCGGACCGCAGTTTACCGCCAGATTATAGAAGGTTTCCCAGCCGCTTTTCATTTCCTCCGTATTAAAGGTGGCATTCCAAGACTCGTCGTACATCCTGGCACCAAAGGAATTACAGATGGTTGTCAACACACCCCCGCTAGCACCCCATCCGACGTTTCCGCGAAGGACAAAGCCATATTCCTCATTTTGCTTATCGGTCAACGCCTGCGCCCAGCCGTAAATTTCCTCCCAGGTGGGGTTTTCAGTAACCGTAATGCCAGCCTCTTCAAACTTTTCAATGTTATACATAATGAAGGAGCTCTCACCGAAGAATGGAATCGCGTATTGATTTCCATCAGATCCAATTGCCACGGATAAAAGGCCCTCAAACATATCGTCGCGGTCGTACGCCGCTAATTCCTCTTCCGATTTCGTCTCCATATAGGGCGTTAGGTTGGCTACCCAGCCGTTATTGATCCAGGTGGACAGCTCGTAAGCGCCTAACATATACAAATCATAGGTACTGTCGCCGGTAGCAACCATATTGGTGACCTTGGTACGGAGATTTTCCTCCTCCAAAACGTCAATAACAATATTGACGCCCTCGGCCTCATAATATTCCGGAGTGAGTTCGGCCAGCTTCTGCACTACCGGACAGTTCACCATAGCCATCGTAATTGTGGCGCCGTCTGTGTTCCCATTGTTTTCCTGCGCGGCGGAGCTGCCTGGCGCAGAAGAATCGCTTGCGGGGGCGGAGCTCTCTCCATCAGAAGCGCAGCCAGAAAAAATGCTTGCTGTTAATAAACCTGCTGTCAATAATGCGATTAGCTTTTTCATAATTTCTCTCCTTTACTTGCATTAGTATTTTTATAATCAGCAAAAGCCAGCCGGATCCTATCCGTATCAGTCTGTGAATTGATTCCGTTACCTATGACTTACCAGACGAGCGGACCTAGAGCAAAAAAGGCAAAAAAAACGCCCTTTCATTGCAAACCTGCAATAAAAAAGCACAAATTTTATTGTTTCATATTGTATACTTTAATATAAAAGCACCAAACATTACGTTATTTATTCACAAAAGCGACCTTAATACTGCCGGCTCCTTTCCCACTCGTTTCCAAAGCCTCTAAATAGTCATCCAGCGCAAATTCATGAGTGACGACGCCATCCGCCTTTATTTTTCCAGAATAAATTCCCTCGATCACCTTCGGGAAGCATCTGGGGCTCAGGCTGGAGCCGTATACATTCAATTCCTTTTTCATCGCCGATAACACTCCAGTCAACAGTGGTGGAATCCATAAACAGACTGAACTCTACAAAATTTCCTCCTTTCTTAATAAGTTTTAAGCCTTGCACGACACTAGAGGGGATAGCCAGTGGCTTCTATATACACATCACAGCCATAGCCGCCCGTCAGTTCATCAATCCGCTTGTAAACATCCTCTCTCTTAGGATTTATGGTGATATCCGCACCAAACTCCTTGGCTTGCTCCAACCGCTGATCGTTCAGGTCCAAGGAAACCAAATGCTTTGTCTGCAAGGTACTGGCAATCGCCAGCATGCCAAGGCCCAAGCAGCCCGCGCCGGATATTACCACAACGTCATTTGGTTGAATCCGCGCCCGATTGACCGCGTTCATAGAGCAAGAGTAGGGCTCAATGACCAAAGCCAATTTCAAGGGCATATCCTGAGGAATTTTATAAACCAAGGAATTTTTTGTCAGCTTGGCATATTCCGCGAAGCCTCCCCAAAGATGCCTCTTAAAACCATACACATTGTGGGGAACACACAGGGAATACCGTCCTTCCTTACAATACCGGCATTCGCCGCAAGGTTCTACTTGTTCTACCGCAACCCGGTCTCCAAGCTTAAAATCGTTGTCCGCAACACCGTAGGTTTCTTTTTTCTCCACTCCCGGTCCCATTTTAACAATGGTACCGATGATCTCATGCCCTCAATGGTTGGAGTCGTTAAGCTTGGCGGGTTTGTTCCATCTCCCCAAAAATTCAGGCCGCCGTTATAGGCTTTTACGTCGCCGGCACAGATGCCGCAACCTTCCACCTTAATTAAATTTCTCCCTCGCTTACCTCCGGCACATCTACAAGCTCCAGACGGGAATCTTTCGGACCATGCGTTACCACTGCTTTCATCTTTTTAGGTATTTCCATTCCTATTCCCTCCGATATTATTAAATTTTGATGATAATAGAATCCATAAAGTAACTTCTAGATTATTAGACTATTATCATTTTTCCAACGCTCGCTTTCAGGCCAATATTTTGGCCCTGTGGTTAATCGGCACGTTCTAAATTTTATCCAAAACGGGAACGGCACCGGCAGGATTAGCCTAAGTGCAAAACGCTTTAGAAAATATTGATCTAGACTCGACACCGAAAACAACCTTTCTTGGCATGCAATCGTGATTTTTCATTCTCCCTTCCTTTCACATAATACTTTTAATAAATTAGGTCATCATCTCCTAAATATAAAAATTTAAAATTCTAAAGTTCCGGAACTAGATTGCTTTCTTTCCTTAACCATACCAAACAAAATCTTTTCCGCTATCAGGCTTTTCACAATATTCATGAATATGATTTTATCAATCCGCAGTATGAAGAATTAACTCGCCGAAATAAAGGCATTCGAAAAGCATCGATTAGACTGCCTTCCGCTCTGTCCTGGATTTCTTGCAAGTCAGAAAAAGCGTATTATTAATCTTTCTCCGGCAAAGCACACATATTCAAAGCTGTAAGCCCATTCCTTAGGCCGCACATTTCTTCCTTCAAAGCAAAAAACGGCGCAAATTTTATCTTTTTAGATATTTTTACCGCATTTTCAATGCAGTCAATCTCTTAAAAACGAAACGTTGTGCTTTCATTATATTTATATATCGATAAATTGTCAATAAATTCTTTAATATTTTTATTGATTTAGCCAACAAAATTTCATAAACATCTTTTGATCTTTTACATAAAGGCCATTAATAGTAAAAAAGTATGACTTTGACCACTTGTCCGCCTCATAGTTTCATCGATAAAATAATAATTAGCTTATATAGAAGCATTTTGAAATTTTTCCCTCACCTCTTGCCAGAGGGACCGCACCGGCCAAAGCCGATTGCCTCCTTCTCTTGTCAATTCCCAGGACAGCCCGGTCGGACCATCGAAAATCATTCCTCTGCCGGTGTCTAAAAAATGACAAAACCGATTCCCTATTTTTATTAGGAAAGCGGTTTTTTGCTGTTTTTGCTCTTTTGGGGGTTGGACATCCAGGTAGGGCGGTTTTGAAAAACCGACCCTAAAAAAAGCCCGGAAACCCAGATGAATACTAAAACAATTTGGGTGACAACAATTTCGTCACCCACGCCTTGCGAAGCGTTGACAAAAGATACCCTACCATAAACGCGAGTGAACTGACAAAATAAAAGGCTGAACCAGGAACGCGGTATGCGTTCCGGCTCAGCCTGGTGGAATACATTGACGAAAAAGATACCCGCCTGAAACGCGGGCACAAAAGTCAAAAATAGAAAAAACTGCGGTGCGCGAATTGCTCACCGCAGGTGTGGGAGGGAGTGACGAAATTGTTGTCCGCTGGTTTAATGCTATTTGAAAGGATTTCATTAGCCCAAAAATCAAAACGAGCACTCAACAAAATGAGAATCACCGGTTCAGAATAGATACATTTGATTGTTTTTGCAATCTATTTTTCTGTTTTTTGCTTTCTGATGTCCCATTTCTATAAAAAGGGATAAACCTCAAAAAATGGCTTGAGCGCTGGGCTTATAACACAGAAAAAAGGCCGGAACCTGGATTGTCTCATTTGGGGACTTCCAATTTTCTGCGTCTCTGGAATTAATAAAATTCCCGTCCGAAGATTTCTTTCAGCCTCTCAAGCGGCGCCTTAGGGATTACGATCCATGTCCAATAGGCCGTTTACTTCCTGCATCACATCTGTCAGCTGGGTATAGCAGAACCCTGAGAACCGTCCTCTGCTGCTTATAAACTTTTCTGTCGTTTTCTTAATACGGCTTAAAAATTCTTCCTGGCTCCTTGCCGCCTCATAATAGCCCCAGGCTCCTGCTCATCACCGGAAAAAGCCACGCCTCCATATTCCGTCACCATCACCGGCTCGCCATGGTAGCGGTTGCCCGACGCGTTGGGCAGCCGATGCTCCACATTCTTCTCTGTGTAGTAGCCCGGATCGTCATATTTATCCAGATTATCCTCAAATAAGGCGTAATCGTGCAAGGAACAGATATCGTTTTCATCCACGTGCTCCCATCCGTCATTAGTGCTGACTATCCTGCCTGGATCCAGCGCCTTCAGCATGTAATACAAGGACCTGGCGTAATCCTGCTTTGCCTCAGGTCGTTCATAATGTTGCTGACTCCCCAGCTTTCATTCAGCGGCACCCAGCAAACAATACACGGATGATTATAGTCCCTTTCACGAATTCCATCAGTTCCCGATAGGTTCCCCTCATCGCCCTATCGTTGAACTCATAGGCGCTGGGCATTTCTCCCCATACCAGCAGTCCCAATTTATCCGCCCAATAGTAATATCTAGGATCTTCTATCTTTTGATGCTTTCTCGCGCCATTGAACCCCATCGCCTTGGTCAATTCAATATCCTTTTTGATGGCCTCCTCACTGGGCGGCGTCAGCAGGGTATCCCGCCAATAGCCCTGGTCCAACACCAGCCTCTGAAAGTACGGCCGGTTATTCAATAACAGCTGCCCATTGTGAACGCTGATCTTCCGCATCCCGAAATATGTCTCTACCCGATCCAGACAGTCATCTCCAGCCCACAGTTCCGCTGTTACCCCTATCAGGTTCGGGTGCTCCGGGCTCCAATAGAAATCGTTCGCCGCACGGTGGTCATAGTCCGGGAACACCAATATTCCGCGGCCTTTTTCATTGACGGAAATCTGGGCCGCGGCTCTCGCTTCTTTCTTTTCTCCGTCCACCTCATAATGGGCTTTCAGCCTTACTTCCATACTCCGAGCGTTTTTCGCCTCAACTTCTACTTCCGCCGTTAGGGCATCTAAGTTCGGAGTGATTTTTACCGCCGTCAGATACGACCGCGATGTAAAGGTCAGCCATACGCTTTGCCAGATTCCTGTTGTCGGCGTATACCAGCAGCCGAAATTCCTCCCTTTCCAGCTTTGCTTGCCCCGGGGGCGGTCGCAGGCCAGCGTATCCACCGCCTTTACCAGCAGGCTGTTCCTTTCTTCTGCCAAATAGGTGATATCAAAAGAAAACGAGGTATGGCCGCCTCGATGGGTTCCTGCGCAGCGGCCGTTAACCCACACTTGCGCCTCATAGTCTACCGCGCCGAAATGAAGCTGCACACTGCCGTTCCGCTGCTCCGGGCTCAGCCTGAATTCCCGCCGGTACCAGACCGTATCCCGGTCCTCGGTCCTGCCGATTCCGCTGGCCTGGCTTTGGTAACAGAAGGGCACCTGAATCTTCTCCTCAAAATCTGACCCCAGCGCCTCTTCCGCTGTCTGAAATCTTTCCCCCTAAGTCAAATTCCCATTCCCCATCCAGACTTTCCCAGCTCTCCCGCGCGAAATCCGGCCGCGGATAACAGTAGCAGGCCTGTTGGTGAGATACGCTTTTCTCTAAATTTCCCATAGAATTCTTTTTCTCTCTGCAAGCTTCCATAGACATTCTTTTGCCTCCTTACCTTATATAGAACAATTGCCGCTGACCAGGGCGGCAGAACCACTCCCCCCTCAATCGGCTTCCAAGCCTCGTCTTCCACCAGACGGTATTTCCTCAGCCTGCCGGACTCCGCGTTCACGTTGACGCACCAGGTGGTATCCTCATAGTTGCATATTACCACTCCAACGCTGTTATCCTCCGCCGCAAATACCCCGTAGGTTTCAAAAATTCCGCCATCTACCGGCGACACCGTGACACCCTTAGTTCCCTGAAATTCCCCATCCCAGAACCACTTTCGGTACTCTCGCCTAATCTCATCCACCTTTTGCCCATATGCCACCGTTTCCGGATAATCCTCTAAACGCCCTTTAAAGTTATATGGCTCATAGCTGATGATAAACCGGTACATCAAGCATTGATTCAGCATGTTTCTGTCATTAAATCCCGTTACCGCCGTCATATACTGCGCCCGTCTCTTCGTCAAATTCCAGCCCCATGCCTTTCGTATTCAGCTCTATACTCATGCTTGCATCCTTATTAGATTTTTATAAATCAATCGCCTTTCTTTCCTCGTACGACCGCAGGGCCGCGGTGGATAAACGATGGGACAGCGCGGTCTCCTCCGGTGTAAAACAGCCAAAAGATACCTGTCGGCCATCCAGTTCTTTCATATAGGCTCCCCACATTTGAAGAATCGCGTCGGTAAAGCCGAATTCAAAAATAGGCCCGGTAATCGTAGACAGCATAGGTTTATAGCCGATGTGAATATCCGCCCAGGCCTGCTCTTTCCCCAAGATTGCGTAAAGGTAAAGATGTCGGGCTTAGAACTGGTGAATTTGGCGGAAGCCTCCATCCCATAAATTTCAAAGTACCAGTTATTGGTGTCTCCGGGGACATCCTCTTGGTTTCCAGGGTCATAGGAACTGTTTCACCGCGCTTGTCCACGGCCTCACAAAACAGCACCGCGTTATCCCAGGTATCACAGGCCGCTGTCCCTCCTTTACCGTCTGGCCGCTGATTAATGTACTTCCGCAGGCTGGCATAAACATTTCGGGGGAGAAAACCCATGCGGAACGGGACATGCTGGGTGTGGATTCCTAAGTCCCCGATACAGCCGTAAGCGCCGTTATAGCACGCCTGGCGTTTCCAGTTAATAGGCTTTTTTTGTATCCATATCGCTGGAATGATTAAATCCCGCTTTGATTTCCAGTATTCTTCCGAATTTCTCCTCTCGAATCCAGGAAAGCATGACCTGCATCGCCGGAAAATAAGGGAACTCGCTGGCGCATCTGGCGAACACCTCCGGGTGTTCCTGCAACGCCTCCAAAATATGGTCATTGGCGGCCTGGTCGATGCCAAAGGGCTTTTCCCCCATAAGATGCTTTCCGGACTCGATCACCGCCACATAAATCTCTTCATGAAGGTGGTGTGGCACAGCGCAGTACACCGCCTCGACTTCCGGATTTTTCAAAAGCTCCCGATAATCGTCATATTCATATTGAACCGTTGGAACATGGTTGGTAAACCACTTCCGGCCGGAAGGGTTTACATCGCACACTGCGATCAGCTGAGGCTGGGGGATCTCCTCTGTAAAATGCTGCCACCGTGCGGCGGCACTAGCAAACTCCCGGCCCATCAGTCCGCAGACCTATAATGCCGAATCTAACGTTTTTACCCATTTCTTTTCTCTCTCTTTTTCCCAGCTCATAAATTTTCTGTTCTATAGTAAAAATCCCGGTAACGCTGAAATTGTTTTTCATATTTTTCCATTGATTCTGTTTGGGGCAAAAACTTCTCTCTTTTGGTTTGCATATTTTCCGCCGCGTTTTGATAATCCGCAAACAGTCCGATTCCCAGTCCCGCCAGCATCGCGGCGCCCCGACATCCGGTTTCCCGATCTTCCAGGCGCTGAAATTCACAACCGGTAATATCCGCCCGCAGCTGAACACTGGCGTTTTGCCTGGCATTGCCCCCATGGATTAGGATACGCGGTATTTCAGTGCCGACATCTCGAAGCGCATCCAGGTTTAGCCTTAGCTCGCAGGCGATTCCCTCGAAAACGCCTTTCATCATATCCGGGGCCGCTATTCCCGGATGAAGGCCGTAAATTCCTCCCGGGCCAGGGGATTCCACCCCGGATTGCAGGCTCCGATCAGATGGGGCGTCACCAGCAGACCGCTTGGGCCGTTTTCCTTCATAGAGTTAAAAATATTGGAAAACACCTCGTCTAAGCCGCCGCGCTCCGCCTCCGGATACAGAAGCTTTAAAAACCAGTTGACGCACAAAGCCCCCGGAAAGAAGGCCAAGGTAAGATAGGAACCGTCACAGACATGGCAATAGGTATTAAAGCTGTAGGACAGGGCCTTCTCCCCAGCAGCCGGTTTGTCTCCTACCGAGCACAGACATTCATAGCTACCTGCGGACAGCGCGCTTCCCTGCCGGACCAAACCCGCACCAAATGCGCCGCAGGGCTGGTCGTGGCCCGCCATCACCACGGAGACACCTTCCGAAAGTCCCAGGCCTTTTGCGATTTCCGCCGGTATTACGCCAGCGGAGGTTCCCGCCGGCACCGTGGGACAAAAATAACTTTGTTTAATCTCCGCCGCACTTAAAATTTCCTGCGACCAGGTCCTTTTCTGAATATCAAAGGCCATAAATCGGCTGGCTAGGGTATCATCCGTCAAGGGCTCCAGGCCCAGTCTTGATAAAAGATATCCTGGAACCGTGCAGAACCGGTCTGTTTTAGAAAACTGTTCCGGCCGATTCTCCCGAAACCAGCAGATTTTCGGCAGAGAATACATCGGATGCGCCGGCAGGCCGCAAATCTCGTAGATTCTTTTTTTCTGGTCAGGGTATTTTCCAGGCGCTGAGCACAGCACAGTCCCCGATTATCCGAGTTCATCAGCGCCGGCCCCTGCCGCCTGCCGGTCCCTGCCAATAGGGATGACCGTTTCGCCGTGAGAGGATATCCCTATCGCTCTAATTTCCCCCTGTTCCGCAATTTCTTTTACCACAGTGCAGAAAGCATCGAAAAACACCTGGGGATCCATTTCACAGCCATCCGCACCGATGGTTTCCACACTATATTCCTGGGACGCCTTTGCCAAAATCGTCCCTTCAGGGCTGAACAGCACGCCCTTGCATCCGCTGGAGCCAAAATCAATTCCTAACAGCATACTATCACTACTCCAAATTCATTCTATCAGGTTTGCCGCTATGCCTTCATCCATTCCCCGTCCCCAAGGTCGTATTCTTTCCGCCGGACAGGCCTGGCCGCAAATCTAATAAACAGCAGAAACAGACGGCGTCCCCGAAGGCACGCCGTCCTATTGACAGCGATTGGCGAAGCGCCGGTCACTCTATTACTCCCGCTGCTCTCCTACCGTCAACATGATTTTAAAGAAAGGCTCGCGGCGCTGTGCGATCATCTGAAATACTTCTTTTACCTGTGTCAGCGGGAATGTATGAGAAATCATTCCCTTGGTCCTGATTCTGCCCTCTCCCATAAGCTTGAGCATTTCACGGTAATCAGCGGGAGTATACATCGTGGTACCTGACAGGCGAAGCTCATGCTGCACAAAGTCCGGCAGCCGCGGCACATCGTAGCCATTTTGCAGAACGCCGATAATCACAATCCGGCTGCCTCTGCGCGCCATGCCCAGGATATTATTGAAAACCATTCCCTTTTCCCCCACGCAGTCATAAAAAACATTGACCTTTTTCGCGCCGCCGCACAGCCTTTCCAGCCCAGTTTCCAAGCTTTCCTTGGAAACGTCGATGACACCATCGGCTCCCAAGCTTTCCGCCAGAGCCAAGCGGGAGGCATCCATATCAGCGATAAATACCCGTTTCGCCCCTAATGCTTTACAGGACTGCATACAGAAATTGCCGATGGGTCCCGCCCCGACTACCAAGGCGATATCATCCTGCTGAATTTCTCCCCGCTTGGCGCCATGATAAGCCACACAAGCCGGCTCCACCATCGCGGCATCCTCCAGTGTCATAGCTTCCGGAATCGGAATTACCATTTGCTTCGGCATGGAGATGAATTCACAGTGAGCGCCGTCGGCCTCCGCGCCTGTGCACCGCAGGGATTCGCAGAAATTGTAAATTTCCTTTTGGCACATATCGCATTTTCCGCAGACCAAATGGGGGATCACCGCTACTCTCGTTCCAACGGCGGGACCCTCCGCGCCCTCACCCAAGGCCTCCACAGTTCCGGAAAACTCGTGTCCCATGACCACAGGATAAGTGACATAGGGATGCCTTCCAAAATAAATCGTCGGATCAGAACCACATACGCCAACCCGTAAAACCCGAATTAAAACTTCATCTTTTCCCGGCGTGGGAATTTCCGCTTCTCCCAATTCGATACGCTCCGGCGCCACCAAGGTGGCTTTCAGCATTTTTGCCATCATGATTCCTCCTATTGCGCGCGCCGGCTCCCCAGCCCCGATTGATACCGAGACCCGGCTGCCATCCACATATGTTATAAATCTATATTGAAAGCGATCACCGGAATCGCTTCCGTTTTTTCTAAAACTCTATGGAAGCCGGCTAATCGCTTTGATAATGGCCGGCTCTGAAATTCAGCTGAGATCGTTTCTTTAAGCCTTTGGCGGAGGGAAGCAGCGAAAACCAGAGCTTTCCGCAAACGCTTCCTTTTTTCCATTTTCTCTTCTTCGTCCCGGAAGGCAGCGGGCATCGCCCAGGGCCAACAGGCGCGCCGCGGGCCGATGAAGCTTTCAATACCGCTTTTTCTCGCGGTTCTTATTCCGCCCGCACCACACGAATCCCCGCGTATTTGCAGAACAGCTCCAAAGCGTCCGCCGCCTTGGGATCGCGAATCAAAACGCCGTGATGCACTACGCCGGCGTCGATCATCTTCTGTTCCCAAGCCTCGATATCTTTAACTTTCACCCAGCCATAAGTCCCCTGATATAGGGATCGATATCCACAATCTCTCCAGTGCCGATAAACATGGTATATTCTCCGTCGTACTCTACCAGCCGCAGACAGGTCACCGGGCCCTCGGCAAGATTGAATTCAATACTGCCGTCACAGTTATCGCTCCAAACAGAAAGACGCTCATTCAGCCGCAGCTTTTGCTGACAGCCGCAGGCGCATTGGCTGGGGGCGGCGTTTCCGCAGTGCCAGGCCAGCCAGCAGTTTTCCTCCGTGGGATGGAGATCCGTCCAGTCGATAAAAATGGGCGGCGTTTGTTCCAGTCCCGCGGCGGACGCCGCAAGCATACTGAGAGCGCCCAGCACGTCTACCTCACAGGCCGTCAAATAGCCCTGGTCGTTCAGCCGCGCGAAAGTAGAGCAGCCAGCGATTCCGTAACGGGTTTGAAGCATTTCCCAGCAGCACACCGCCATGCAGTCGGCGCCAAGCTCCTTATAAATATGTTTCAACGCTACCTCGTATCTGGCAAGCAGGGGAAGCTTTTCCTGATTCATCTCGCATACCACGCCGGAGGTCAAGTCCTTTAAGGTCTCCTGCACCTCAGGATCATCCTCAGGAATATGATCCAGCCTGTCGAATACCGTAGCCAAATCCATGGTGCGGAGCATCTGGCCAAAACGGCGCTGGAAGTTTTCCTCGCTGAAATACTGAGACTCAAACAGAAGGGGACGTACGCCCAACTGTCCGATTTTCGCCTGCTTAAAGCATTTCAGAGTATACATCGCCCTGACAAAATTGGCGTATTCCTCGGTAAAGCGCTCCTCCTCCGGGTTACAGGTAAGAATATGCGTATAGGTAAAGCCTCTGCGCTTAATGGCTGACACAGTCATAAATTGGCCGCACCAGTTATCAGTAGACCGGTTGCCCTGGTCCGAAATAGGTCCTGATTTGGTGCAAAAATGGAGGATCGGCAAATCCTTACGCATATAAGAAAGCACTTCTCCTACCGCGACCTCCATGCCGAAGTTCATGTTGCCAATCACCAGGGCATCGATGTTTTCTTTCAAGAATAGCTCCGCCGCTTTCGCCCCGTCCTCAACAGAAGCCACCAGGCCGCCCTGAGTCAGCTCCTTGCCTGGAACAATAATCTCGGCTACTCCCACCTTTTCCATAGCCGCTAAACAGCGGTCACGCATTTCCTCAGCCAAATGGCCGCGTCCAGTATACTGATTTCCATCCCAGGATTCCCAGCTGGATGGAACAAAGCCGATTTTTAATTGTTTTTTCATGATGATATCCCCCTTATAATTACGTTAGCAAGATCAGCAGGACTTAGGCCCTGCATTTGATATAGTTCCTCCGGTTTTGCGCTGCATCCATATTCCTTTACACCCAGACAGGCCAGCTTACAGAACAATCCATTTTGCGCTAGAAACGCTCCAATATCCTTTCCGATTCCACTTTCCACGAAATGGTCTTCATAAGTAACCACCAAGCCGGTATTGGCGGTTGCTTTTATATCCTCCGACGAATAAATTCCCGGACACGAGATCAGATAAACGGAAACCTCAATTCCTCGCCGCCGCAGTTCTTCCCCCAGGCTTCCAGAGCCTTTGGCGCCATCATACCAAAGGTAATGATCGCCGCGTCCTTTCCCCGCCTCAGCCAATGGCCTTCACCGTAACGGAACTGGTAGTCCTTTCCAAAAAAGGGTGTCCCATCCTCGTTGGTAAGTACGGCGGTTTTGGAGCGGCCCATACATAAGCACTGGGCTTCACCGCTCTGCACCATATACCGGACCATAGCGTCCGTTTGGTTAGGATCCGCAGGCGTCAGCACCTGCATATGCCGCAGATTGGAAAGCAGAGACAAATAGTCTAGGCATTGGTGGGTCTTTCCATCTTCCCCAACATCCAGGCCGCAATGGGTAGCGGCTATTTTCAGGGGCGCGTGGTTAATATCGCCCATTCTCAGCTGGGAGTAGACCTCATCTATCATGAAGGCTGAAAATCCCGCGGCAAAGGTCACCATTCCGGCTTTCGCCATGGCCGCGGCTGTAGTAACCGCGTTTTCCTCCGCGATTCCGCTTTCGTAAAGGATGCGGGAAACTCCTTTGAAATGTCTGAAACCTTGACGGATTCCATAAGATCGCAGTCGAATACCGCGAGCCCTTTTCCTTGACTGCTTCTCGCAACATCGAGAAGCGCTGTTCCAAAGGCGCGCGGAGATCGGTTTTTGCATCCGCTGGATAAACCTTGCGCTTTCCGCCATCTAAGCCCCGAAATCCCGACAACGCCGCTGTCTCTTTTTTAGGCATCCGGGGGCCTGTTCCTTTTAGACCGAGGGTGCAGCTTTCCAGCTTCTCCCGGCTGAGAGGCGCCCCATGAAAGGTGTAGTCGTTTTCCCTGCCGGGAACGCCGCAGCCCATCACGGTTTCCGCGATAACTACGCTGGGACAACTGTTGCCCTCGGCCCTTTTCAGCGCTTGGTAAAGCGCTGAAAAGTCGTGCCCCGCTCACCTGTTCCACAGTCCAGCCCGCCGCCCGGTATTTCGCGGCGATTTGCTGGGAAGTATGTTCTCCAACGATCCGCTGGCCTGCTGTCTGTTATAATCGATTACCGCCGTTAAGCGGTTCAGGCCATGTGAAACAGCGAATTCCCTGGCCTCCGACAGCTGTCCCTTAGATTGCTCCCCATCGCCCATCACTACGTAGATTCTGCTGTCCTTTCCCTGCTGACGGGCCGCCGCTGCGAAACCGCAGCCGACGGAAAGACCCCTGGCCCAACGCGCCGCTGCACCAGGAAATCCCCGGTACCTGAAGCGACGGATGGCCTTCATAGGGGAGATCCCTTTCGCCGAAACCCCGCTACGACCTTCTCAGGCTCTACAAAGCCCATCCGGCCTAAGGCGGCATATATACCTGCCGCTGTGTGGCCGTGGCTGACAACAAGCTGATCGCCGTTCTCCCGCATCAAGGCGGCTAAAATCAGTAAATAAATCCCCACCGAGGACAGGGGAGCCTCCCGGATGGCCTGAGCCAGCCTCAGTGGTCATTCGCAAAATATCCCGTCGGGCATAGGAAGTCAATTCGCTGAGCAGCGCCACTTGACGATCATCTAAATTCCGCGCCGCCCATCTTCGGATGGATTCAAGCATTCTCGCACTCCTCCCAATAGATCAGCTCTGAGAAAAAGTGTTTTTCCGCGCGGATGGTAATTCCCTTTTCACTTAAGTGGAAACCGTCCATACAAAAAGCTGTCTCCCGCCCGATCAAGGGTTACCAGATAGTTCTTATTCCGGCTGATTCCTTTCGGACAGATGATATATTCCTGGTTTCCCTCGTCTGCCAAACGGAAAATCAGGGCGTAGCCAGCCTTTCGGTCCGGCCGTGAAAGTTCATAGGCCAGCCAGGGCTCTGGATAGAAAATTCCCTGATCCGGCCGCGTATGCTGGTAAACCAGGCAATTCTCCGTCAAAACCGGCCCGCGACTTCGTTTGATAAAAGCTCTATCGCCTCACAGATCTGCCGGTGAAGCTCCGGATTTCTCTGTCCCATGGAAGGGGCGATGCCTCTTAATATGAACCGGGAGCCTAATACTGAATGGATCTGAAACAGAAGGTCGCCCTTCATTACCTGCTCGCATACCTCCGTGCCCATACACTGCAGCAGGGTTTCCGGCGCGGCAGCGCGCCATGGTTCCCTGAAAATACGGTGCACTCTTGGAGCATGCATCCAGTCGCTCAGCTCGCTGTGATGAAAATACCGCAGGATTCCAAAAATCCATCCGCCCTCCTCCGCCAGCGCAGTTTTGAAAGGATACCTTCGGAAATTTATTTCGAGCCGCTCCAGCATGGCATAAAAGTTTTCAAAACACCGCCACAAAACATTTTCCAGATAGGGCCCTACTTGTCTGCAGGCGCCGTCGCCGATTCGATGATTGTGATCGATACGGAACATATCCAGCTGATAACGGAAATCAGGGATTCCACCTCTTCCTCTACCCAGTCGGCCACTTCCGGCTTGGATAAGTCCAGTACCCGGCCGCCGGCAATCTCGTCTGAGCCGTTGCGCATAATGAAATCCGGATGCTCCTCCCGCGCTTCGCATTACGGCCGACAGCTTCCAGTTCCATCCACAATCCGAATTTCATCCCCTTAGCGTGCGCCCGGTCGATAATTGGGTATAAATCGTTGGGCAGCCAGGGCGCGGCGTACCAATCGCCTACATTGTCGAACCAAACGTTTGGCTCCCGCCCATACCATCCGCGTCTATGACATAAAGCTCCACCCCGGCTTCCGCCGCGATTTCCACATCGAGCAAAATTTCTTCTTCATTTTCTCGGTCTGAAAGATAGCCTCTATGGTTCGCCTCTACCAGGCAGCCTCCGATCGGGTCATTGGGGGGGGGCGCTACATTCCCGCACATACCGATGGCGTGACTGAGTCAGCGCATCAAGCCCGGAAGCGCACAGAGTAAAGTGAACCTGAGGAGTTTCAATGGACTCTCCCGGTGCCAGCACTCGAAGGGCCTGGCCTTCCGGGACAGCGCAGCCCCAGTTCAAAATCCACATAGGTTTTTCCCGGATGCAGGTTCGCTTCCATTTTCGTGATCCAATTTCCGCTGTAAGCCAGTTCTGCGCATAAAACAGCGCCGTTTAGGTTATCCCGAAGAAGCACCGCCGGTCTGGACCAGCCGCTGCGGCCGTTTCTCGCCGCGTCGTATACAATTTTCTCTTTACTGATTGGCAGAAAACGAAGATCGCCCTCCTGCCCCCATTCGCTGGCAATATTCAAACCAGCTTCAAAGAAAGGTTTGCCGGGGTCATCCTCTAATTCCTGAAACGAATATGTGTGCAAGCTGTTATCTAATATTGGTAACACTCAGGCTGCGGGCAAGCCAATCGCCGCCTTTCGCCTCTGTCAGAAGTTCCACCTTGACCGGGGCATCCTCGTGAAGCAATTCCATCGACGCCGTCGTTTCCTCTGTTTTTCGCTGTCCTATAGACCAGCCCTTTTCCAGCTTTCGGCCGTTTACCGTCAGCCGGAAGCTTTGCAACGACCGTTCCGGCTTAAAGCCGCCGCCTGTGGGCAGGTATTTATCGTCTGTCAAATGCTGTTCATTCCAAATCTGACCAGCGGCGTTTAAATATCCCATTACCGGCCTGCCGGCAACCACCCGCTCGTCGTAAACCAGCATTCCGGACATATACCGTATGCCCTTATCTGTTTGAACCATTTTGCAGTAAGCCATTTTTCAGCCCCCTATCCTCGTCAGCGCCTCAATTTCTTCCGTCCCTCGGCCACGCCTAACACCAATTCCACCTTTTTTTTTCTCCCCAAGGCGGCAGGGTCTCCAGCGCTCCTTTTTCTTCCTGGGCTTTCCGCCCCACCGGGTTGCATATTCACAGACATTTTCCATTTTCCATTGGGTGAAAGAATTTAAATTTTTAAAACGCACATAAAAGGCCAACTGTAATTTGTCGTTGACAATGCCCGCCGTACGGCAGCCGTCCGTCTCCTCCAGCGTGTGAAAATAGCATTTCTCCTCTATTCCCAGAACAGGAAGCCCTGCCGCCCGATAGCCTTCAGGATCCTCCTGCGCTTTTGGAGAATTTGGTAAAACCCGAGTTTTACTGGAAAAAAACCGGGCGCCTTCATCTAAAATCGGATATCCCACGTTGATATGATACAAAAGCATCAACGGCTGTTCATATTGACTGTTATTGACAATGATATCGGTGATCTTAATTTCCTTAGAGCGCAGGGAGGTTTCCAGCTTCCTTTCCAGGGTATAATTTTCCGCGTGGAGGCAGGCTTCCCGTGTTTTTCCACTGACCGATATCACATATCCGCCGTTCTCCCAGCCCTGGCGGACACACACATCCTCTGCGCCGGTATTGGCGATCCGGCCGTGAAGCCCCAAGGGCGTCTTTGCCGATTACGGGATGCTCACAGGGCTCGGGCCCTCCCACATTGGAGAGGCCGCAAGTGGTCAGCATACCCGCGAAAAAAATTTCTAAGCCAGTTCATGCCGCTGCTTTCGTAATACCCTGGAGACGCCACCCCCGGCTTCGCCAAATAAGATACCGGAACCCCCCCGATAGGTAAGCCGTCCAATATCCATACCTCTTCCCGGATATACGCTGAAGGCAAGCCCGGCGTAATTCCAAACGTCAACTGTCTCCACCCCGGCGGCCCTGCCTTCCGCTAAAACAGAACGCCTGGCACCGCAGAACTGAGCCATATCTCCAGTGCGGGACTGCAAAAATATTCTGTCCTCCATAAACTTCCTCCGTCTGATTCTCTATTAAAATAAGCCCGCGAAAGTTAACACTTGACCGAACCTACCGCCATGCCTGCTACAATGTATCGCTGGAAGAAAGAGAAGAAGATAATCTGCGGAATGGTAAGGATCATAACGCCGGCAGCCATTAGAGCGTAGTCCACTGTGAACAAGCCCTTAAATTTCGACGCGCCCAACGCCACTGTCTGTACATCCGAGGAGGTAAGCACCACTGAGGAAAGAGGGAACTCATTCCAAATTCCCAAAAAGCAAATGATAAAGCTGGTGACCAGGGCGGGCTTGATAACAGGAACGTTAATTCGGAAAAAGAATCCCCATTGCGCCGCAGCCGTCAATGGTCGCCGCCTCGTCCAGAGTGGACGGGATCGACCGGAAGGCCGCTACCATAATCAGCGTATGCATCGGAGCGGTCCACCCCCAATAGGGCAGCACCACACCCCAGTAAGTATTCAAGGTGCCAAGCTCTGAATTCATCATATAAATCGGAAGGAGCAAGACGAAGGATGGCAGGATAATTCCCGCGATAAAGAAGGCATAAACGCCGTTTTGCAATTTTCCAGAACCGAATTTCATTCTGGCGATGGCAAAGGATGAGAGTAAAACCATAAACAGGCCAACGCTGATGGAAAGGGCGGAAACAATGATGGTATTGAGAAACAGCTTTGGAAACTCCATTATCTCCCAGGCGTTGGCATAGTTTACCCACTGTACGGGAGACGGCCACGAGAATGGGTCGGTAAAGATTCCCGTCTTTGTTTTTAAGGAAATAAAAAAGCTGAAGATAATCGGAACTAAAAACAGGGCGGCACAGACTACCAGAACAATCATTCGCGCTATCCTTCCCACTAGCTTGCGACGTGCCGCTTTTTGATTCAATTCCATCAATCTGTCACCTCTTTTCTAGTAAAATACATAAACAGCAGGCTTACAGTAATTGCCAAAACAAACTCCGCCACCGAAATCGCCATACCGTAGCTGAACAGTCTTGAGCCAAAAGTGGTGTTGTACATATAGGAAACCATGGTTTCTGAAAGGTGATTGGGTCCGCCTCCGGTGAGGGAATATACCGATTCAAATACCTTTAGGGCACCGGTAAACTGCATCACAAAAATCATTTTGAAGGTTTCTTTAAGAAGAGGCAGGGTCACCATTCGAACTTGCTGCCATTTATTTGCACCGTCCACAATGCTGGCTTCCAGCACCTCGCCAGGAATCTGCTTAATACCGTTAGTCCAAAGCAGGATGCAAAATCCCAGGCCGCTCCAGGTGGTAATAATTCCAACCATATAGGGCGTTAAGGTCCGGCCGCCAATCCAGTCTAGCGCTAGTGCCTCCATTCCAACAGAACGCAAAAAATTGTTAACCAATCCCTTGGAGGGATCTAAAATAAATGTCCAAACTAAACCGACGATAATGCCGCCTACACAGTAGGAGGTAAAGAAAATGGTTTTAAAAATATTGTTTCCCCGCTTTTCTTCCTTTAAGACCCAAGCCAGGAGGAAGGACAGGGGAATCAGAATTATTAATGTGGTTATGGTAATTTTCAATGTGTTTCCCAATGATAGCCAAAATAATATCGCCCACCAGCCGGGAATAGTTCGCCATCCCCACAAAGTCATATCCGCCGGCGCCCCGGTAATTAGTCAGGCTGTAGTAAACCGCCACGCCAATGGGAAGAAACATGAAAACAATATAAAAGAAAAGCATCGGCGTAGTAAAGCCGAAAAATTTCTTTCTATTGTAAACCAGATGCATAAACCTCCCTCCAAACAGGGTGGATATCTGAAATGCCGCCAGGCTTCAGATATCCACCCTCGTCACTCGTTTGTTCTAAATCGTCAGGACAGCATCGCCATAGCGTCATCCAGGCTGCTGCACGGCCTCCTCGGGAGTCGCCGTCTGCGTAATCACAGCAGACACGCTGTTCCAATAAGCGCTTTCAAAGGAAGGATCAATAAATCCGGAGATTTCACCGCCGGAAGCATATTCGTCATCTTTCTTTTCCAGCAAAGACTGCATCAGGCCGGGCAATTCGGAGGTGTCGCCATCATACTGACAGGCAGTAATAATATTTTCTCCTCTGTTAAATAAGTTACCACCACCGGGTCAGACATCATCTTCAGATACTCGGTTACAGCCGCCAGCTTCGCATCGCTTTCAGACGCCTTTTACCAGCCCAATAGGCCCATGCGGTCGCCTTGGTGCCGACTTTCTGATCGTATTCACTGTCGGAGAATTCCGGACCCCAGCTGAATACAAAGTTGTCTACCTCAGGAGACTTCAGTAGGTTTTCCAGTTCCCAGCTTCCCGTAGTGACCATCGCGGCCTGGCCAGCGCTAAACAGTTCGATGGCCTCGCTGCAGGTAGCGGTGCTCACATTTTCGGGGAAAGCAGTATGTTTCGCCATTTCATCGATTTTCTGATAGACAGGCAAGGCAAAATCAGCAAACTTCATTTCCTTGCTCAAAATCTTGTCCATATTGTCGCCAAAGCCGTAACGCCAGAACCAGATGTCAAAAGCCCCAACGGCTGTAAGCATCCACCGCGCCATAAGCGATGGGCTGAATACAGCCTCGTTAAACTTATCAATACAGGTCAGCCACTCTTCATAGGTCACAGGGATTTCCAGATTCTGCTCATCAAACAATCTCTTATTCAGGAACCAGCCCTGAATTTCACTCTGGGTCGGAACGCCGTACTTTTTTGCCGTCAGTAAACTGGAAGTGCTTTTCCCAGGCTTCATCGGTAAAGCGGGCACTCCACTCAGAGTCAGAGTCAATCGCTTCAGTGAGGTCTGTCAGAACACCGGTTTCCGGAATTCCTGTCATATTAAAAGCGGTGGCACTGAACACCTCCGGCAGATCGTCGGAAGCCACGCAGCCATCAAAACCTTCTGTAAATAAACATCAGCTTCCCCTCCAGGCATGATACTCACTTCAAAATTTGGATTAACTTTTTGATATTCTTCTAAGGCCTTTACCGCAGTTTCGTAAAGAAAACCATCTTCTTTGGCTCCCTGGAACCAGAGTTCGATAGATACCGGCTCACTCTCCGCCGCAGCCAGCTGCTGGTTTCTCCAGAAGCCGCTGAATCGGTCGAGGCCGTACCGCCGTTTCCGCCGTCACCGCTGCACGCCGTCGCAGACACCGCCACCAATGCCGCCAGCATCGCGCATAAAATTTTTCTTACATTTTTCACTTGATGATTCCTCCTTTTGTTTATATCACAGGGATTTATTTTTCCCCTGGGCTACCGTATCTATCAGAAAGGTCTTGAAAACTCTAGGAAAACTTTTCGCGGCTTACCGTAATTAGTCAGCATGTTATGGAATACGTTTTCCATAGTATACCTTAGTATTTACAGATTGTCAATACTCATTCCTCAACTTTTTAGTTTTAATTTCATATTTATTAGAAATATAATTCAATAAATATAACTAAATATTACAACACGTTAAATAAAACGTTTTCTATTTGCGGAGTCATTTTAATATTGACGAAATTTCTATTATTTTTCGTAAAATTTAACCTATTGACAAATAACACTAGATATATGATAATATTAACATTAAAAAATACGCCTTTAGGAAAACGTATTCTCGAACGATAAGAGGGGGGCAACATGGCCACAAAGCGCGTTACAGTAAAAGATATCGCAAATCAATTAAATATTTCTGTCGGAACCGTCAGCAAAGCGCTCTCCGGCAAACCAGGCATCAGCGCCGATATGAGAGATAAAATCTTTCGTACATCAGAAGCCATGGGTTACAATGTAAACCGATTGGCACAAAGCCTTGCCCGTAAGCCTATTCGTATCGCCATCGTCTATCCCTTAGCCTGGGAACAGTACTATGGGGACATTATCCGTGGAATGAACGATGCATTAGAATCTTTGCGAGATTATAATGTTTCCGGCGAATTTATTCAATTCACCAGTCTTTATTCTACTGACGAGTTATTCCAAATTTCTGATAAACTTATTCAAAAAGGAAGTAGAGGCCGTCATACTATGTCCGGCCTCTGTAACTGCCTGCAAGCCTTGTCTGCAAAAGCTGAAAGCACATAATATTCCTGTATTTCTTGTTGGCAACGATTTCGATCCTGAAGACCGCGTCGGCTGTGTGCGTGTCAACGCTCAAATGGCCGGCCGCCTGGCCTCTGAGATCTTATGTTATATCACACCAGCAGAATCTAATTTAGTGATCTTTATTGGAGATCTCAGTATTTTGGAGCACCGCGAAAAGGTAGACGGCTTTAAAAACGAATTGCTAAAAGACCATTATCTTCTGCAAACCTACGAGACGCACGATGAACCGGAGGTAGCTGCTTTATTAACTAAAAAAGCCCTGAGAGAAATTCCTAATATACAAAGGAATTTATATTGCCACAGGTAACTCTCTGACAATTTGTGATGTTCTCAAAGAAGAAAAAGTAGATCACAAAATCAAGGTAATCGCCACAGACTTGTACGATACCATGATTCCTTATATCCAAAACAGAACCATCAACGCTATTATCTATCAGCATCCAGGTGAACAGGGACGCAAGGCGATTATGCAGTGTTACCGCTATATCATTGATCGTAGTATAGACACCTCACAGGTCCTGATAAATCCCCGGGCTGTTTTCCGCAGTAATCTTTGAATTGCGATACCGGCGGCAGCTCCATATGTTTTAATTTTTGTTGAGGGATCGTCCGGGATTAAGAAGGCACTTCTCCATGTTCTTTGGGGGCGTTAATTGATTCAAACAAGGCCGAATTTTATCATCAATTGAGGAAGACCTCCGAATGCCCGCTGAACATCAAGTCTATTGTTTTAATAATAATAAAATTTTTTGTTTTATATTTGATAATTTCTGAAATTTTAAAAAATTTTTCTGTTTCTCGATTTGATTTGTGGAAAGAATCAAATAAACAATACTGGCCAACCTGTTGATAGTACAAACAAAAAACACACTATTATTGCTATTAAATAAAAAAAAAAAGGGTCTCCTGTTAAAAATAGGAGACCCTTTTCCTTGTTCCCTTTGCATAGGATAACCACTTAAAAAATGGCTCTAAAAAGCTCTACCGTTTGGAATAAATTTATTAAATAAAAATCAAAAGGAACTTCCGACAAAATGAGAATCCACAGTTCAGAATAGATACATTTGATTGTTTTTACAACCCATTTTTCTGTTTTTTGCTTTTTGATGTCTCATTTCTATAAAAAGGGATAAACCTCGAAAAATGGCTTAAACGCTGGGTTTTAACATAGAAAAAGAGGCCGGAATCTGGATTGTCTCACTTTTGAGTTTCAAATTGCGACCTCTGTTCATCCGCTTTTTTCTTAGCTTCTCTGCTTTTTGAGGACCACCAGGCAAGCAACTCCAATCATTCCCAAAACTGCTGTCAGCCCAATCACCGTATAAGGCAACGAATCTCCAGTAGTGGGACCGTTATCCTGTGAGGAGCCTGATTCCTCGATGATCTGGCTTGAGCTTCCTTCTGGCTCGGAAGAATTTCCCGGCTCAGAGGAGATGTCTCCGGGATCGTAAGAGCTGGTTCCTGAATCTGGATCCGTGCTGGAGCTGGAATCCGGTTCTGAGCTTGGGCCGGGATTTTCCGACTCCTCTGTTCCGCCTATCTTGGGCTCTGTTACCATATAGACAGAAACTGTCTCCAAATCATCCACATCTCCCTCGAATTTCAGGTATCTGGCGTTTATCTTGGTGATCATGATATTGACAGAATCGCCGTCAGCCTCGAAGGACTGTTGCACCGGAATCCAGGAGGTTCCATCCAGAGAAACAGAAACTGTGAAATTCCTAGTAGCGCTGGAGGCGAATTTCGCAATGACGGCGTTAAAGTCCTTAGCGGAGCCCAGGTCTACAATACCGTTGACTACCGGGAGGTCCACGCCGATCACATCAATATTTTGATCGATTTCCACCAAATTCAGGAAACTCATATCCACATCGTCTCTGGAGAGCTCAAACTGGATATATCGCGCGCTGCTTTCAGCAGGCAACTCCACTTTCGCGTAAGTTTTGCCCGCCATATCTTTCAAAGAGGCGGCCTCCGTCCAATTTGTTTTGTCTGCAGAGGTGCTGATACCGATCGTATCCGGGAACAGGAATCTGAAGTTAATGTCATCCAAGGCGAGCCAACCCTGCGTTTCCAGATCACTGCCGTCAACAGCCTCAAACCGCACCTTTTGACCCTTGTAGCCAGGTGCTGTCATGGAAAGCATGGTGAAATTCTCGTCTTCCGGAGGAACCGCCCTGGTAATTTCCTCGCCGGCTTCATTCACCAGACGGTAATAGTTCTTTCCGCCGGCTCCGAAGCCCGCCGCCAAAAAGCTGATCGTATCATTTTCCATCACAAACAGCTCGCTGGTCAGGCTGCCAGTCAGTTGAGAGCCTCCCTGACGGGAATCCGCCCATTTCGCGCCTCTGGCGCCTAAAGCGATGCCTTCCGAGGAAGCATCGGTTCCGAAAGCCTCGCCCTCGAAATTCCAGAAGGCATACCCGTTTTCAAAGCTGAAGTTATTCTCCTGACGGATGCTGTCCAAGGCAAGCCAAGCATAGCCCGAGCCGTCATCGCCGTCGGCCATGCGGAATCGAACTGTCTGTCCTACCAGATCAGAGACATCCCAATACTGCCGGATAAACGTATTCAGCGGATTGGAATCCTGTCCGGGCGGGGTGGTCATTCTCAGCTGGTTACCTTCGGTGTCAATCAGCTCATAATAGTTCTTCGGCGGATTGTGACCTCCATCCTGCGGCCCCTGTCCATTCCAGCCGCAGGCCAGGAAGGAGATAAAGGGCTTTTCAATCACAAACTCCTTGGAAGTCAGGGTGCCGGTTTTATCCTCGCCGTTTACGTTGGTGTCTGCCCAGAAGGTGCCATTATCATCGCCCATAGGCCGTCCCAGCTTCGAGGAGTTGGCCTGGGCCGGGAAAGCGTCTCCCGTTCTCTCCCAACCGTCATAGGTTCCGGATTCAAAAGACCAATAATCATCCTCCGGCGCGTCTTTATAATTGTAGGTGAACATCTCACCGAAGCCCATCCAGCCATTTTCCGCAGCCTCAATACCGTCGATGGCTTCAAAATAAACCTGCTGCCCCTTTAAATTAGAAACATCCCAGGTAACCAGGCTCATTTCCTCGCTGTTCTTCGGATAAGCCGCCCGCAAAAATATTGCCGGAGGCATCCTTCAAATAGTAGCCATTATAGCCGTTGGCAACAACCTCCTGGCCGAACCGGTCACCGGTGAGCATGATATTGTCTACGGCGATCCAGCCAAAGCCACCGCCATAGGTCGCCATTTCCTCCGCACCTACTGCGTCTACCATTTCGAAGTAAACCTCACGTCCTGCGTAATCGGTAACATCCCAAGTATAGGTCATAAACTTATCACTGTCTCCAAGCCTATTCTCAGGTACCTGCTCAATCAAAATCTCTCCTGTTTCAGCATCCTTCAAATAGTAGCGGTTTCCAAAATCCCAAGGCCAGTCTCCGGCCGCATACGCGGTCCCATTCCAGCCCGCGCCAAGGAAGGTGAGCGTTGGACGGTCAATGATGAAGGTCTTGGTCTTCAAAGATCCTTTCATATCCTCGCTGACAGCGCCGGAGTGGACGTAATACCCGGTACCGTTGGGCACTCCGCTGGCAGCGGGCACATCGCCAAATACGCTGGTATCTACGTTATCGATCTCACTCCAGTCGCCGCTCTCAAAATCTGCGATCACCGTGGAATTTCCAGATTCCTGAGAACCAGACGAATCGAAGGCCGGTCCTGTCTGCCGCAGATTGGTAAAAGCAAACCAGGCGAAGCCACCGGAAATGCCGTCTTCCATCTCGAAATAGACCTCTCTTCCTTCGTAAGCGCTGACGTCGAATACATGCTCCCGGAAATCGCTGAACTGCGTATCGGAACCAAAAACATTGATTGGTTCTTCCTCAATAAGAATTTCATCCGTTTTGGCGTCCCGCAGGCGGAACACATTCCTTCCGCCGTCAGTGCCGCCCTCCCAATTATCGGGATTATAGGCCGGGCCGCTGTATCCGGCGTCTAAAAAGCTCAGGCTTGCGCTGAATGGTAAAGGGCTTTGTCTTCAAGGTTCCTTTGGGATCTTCCCCGTTGGCCTGGGAGGTGGCATAGTAGCCATCCCAGCCATTCCCGGAGGGACCGCCCGCCCCGCCGGTGAGAGGCGCCGTGCCGAAGACCGTCTCGTCTACTTCAGCCAGGCCAGACCAGTCGCCGGTAGAGAAGTCCTCTACTACGATGGGTTCGTCATTTCCTGGCTCCTCTGTCCCGGTTTCAGAGGACGGCTTACTGCCTGCATAGCCGTTGGCGTAAAAGCTGAGCACATTGTCCTCAATGGTAAACAGCTTGCTGGTTACCTTGCCAATGGAGCCTTTCGACTTGTCGGATTCCACGACAAAATTGCCGTCTTCATCCTGAGAAGGAGCGGAACCAAAGGCTTCGCCGCTCACGCTCCAGCCCGAAGCATAGGTGCCATCTTTAAACTGCAGGCTTTCCACCTTATCTTCTGCATTTAGGATAATGCTGTCCAGATTATATTCATGGCCCAAATCCATAGTGATAATAGTTTTGCCGTCCTGCTTTGTGATATCGGCGGAACCGGAAACCTCACCGGATACATTATCACTGTAGACAAAAGCCTTGCCGGCTTCAAAGGTATGATAAATAAAGCCGTCGGTTTTCCAGTTCAGGTCGATCACAGCTTCTACACCGTCTAAAGAAGAATCGTGGCCGATTACCAGTACATCGCTTTCGCTGGTACCCTCATTTCTAGAGACTTCAATGATTCTCTTGCCGGTGTTCTGGTCGAAGCCCGCGTCTACCACGTGGAACTTCTCAGGATCGTAGGTGACTGTGCGGGCAATCCCTCTGGAATCCACATAATCCGACAGCAGCTTGCTCATAAAGCTGTCCTGGAACATTTCTGTGTTGGCTAGGGCCACTGTGCAGAACAGTACGCTTCCGTTTCCGACCTTTTTCTCCGCCATAATGACATTGCCGGCTTCATCCTCTAAAATCGGGGCCACGCCATCCTCGACGGCGCTGAAAGCCTTTTTCTGGGATGCATCCTGAAGGATACAGGCCGCAGCCTGCCCTTTTTTCCAAAGACTTCAGCCAGTCCGGCGCATTTTCGGAAACCTTGACGGTGTTTCCAACCATATCGGTCACCTGAGTACCGCCAGAGAGTCCCATCATCCAATGGTCCACAGTGTCTCCGCCTTCCAGGCGGCCGGTTTCCTCGTTAAAGCTGTAATTAAAGCAGTCTTTGCCGAAACCGACCAGAGCGCCGCCGCCATTGATCCAGCTTTTGATTTCTTCCTCTGCGGCATTGGTGGTCAGAGCCACGTCCATATTAGGCTCGATCAGAACCTTTTTTCCCTCCAGGGCACCGTCCATGATCGGAAAATCGTCATAAATTTCAGGGGAATTTAAATAATGGGTCCAGTTGGCGAAGGCCGCTCCGTACCACTGGATACCGTGATCTGCGTCAAACACATAGTTATGGTTGTTTTTGTTATAGCCCTGCCGGAACAAATTGGCGTACCAGGGATTGAACACTACTACGTCGGAATCGGTTCCTTCCGGATCCAGCCTCGAAATTTTATCCGCGTTCTGCTTTGTCCAATGGTAGATATCCGTACCGCTGTAATCCCCATCGGGATCCCATGTGCCGTTGTTATACTCCGTATAATCGGCTCCCAGCGAGCAGTGGGCCAGGGTCCCGGCGCCGCGGCTCAGAAAATTAAAGCAGTTATCCAGATGCTTCTTCTCCTCTAATTGTCCAGTATCATCCATGGTGGTTCCGTCTTCCATTCCATAGAACTTGGCGGTTGCCATAAACTGGGCCGGACCGTAGGACGCATCCAAGTTACTGTTTGCCACCACAACGTTGCCGTATTTGCTGAGGTCCCGGATAATTTTCCCCATGCTTTCGCCGGTCTCCATGGGCGCACTCTGATAGCCGCCGTCGATTTCCACGTGGATAGGCTTATCAGAAACAGAACGCATGGTAGTCATATACTGGTTGATAAAATTATCCATGTATTCAATTTTCCATATCATTAGGTCCGCCCATTCGGGACGGTCATCCACCGCATTCGTATTGTCTCTGATGGGCTTCGGCACCACCACGTCTTCAAATTTGTCGTAGGTGGTCCCCATTCAGCGTTCAGCGCTGCGATGGTTCCGTATTTCTCCTCCAGCCATTCCCGGAATTTATTCTGGGCGCCTTCGCTGTAAACAGCCAGCCGTTCCGGACTGGAGCCGGAATAAAACTCAATACCGCCAAACCAGCCGGGGCCTAAAATAGAATAGCAGCGGATATGAGGATTATTCTCGAAATGCATCATCGTCTGCTTGGCGATCTCAATAACCGCCTGATTTTGAATATCGTTGAAGAAGTCCCTGTGCTTTATGACACGGCCGTCCTCGTCCACGATATCCGTATAGAATTCCGGAAACGCTCGCTCTGAAAAGCCCTGAAAGCCCAGCCAAATGTCAAAGCCTGCGTCGATGAACTTCTCAAAAATCCAGTCGGCGTATTCCCAGGAATAGTTGTCGGGATTGCTGACATACTCCATTACATCCTCGTTGCTGATGCCGTTGGGGTATTTGGAGTCGTCGATCAGATCCGGCAGAATATTAATACCAGGGCTGGCGGGATCGGCAATACTCACACACAGATTGAACAGTTGCTGTCCCTGAGCGTGAAGGGCATCCATTCCCTTGTCCCCAAAGTTGGCCATATCCGGAAAGCCCGCCAAAAACGCCTATCCGGTGAGGCAGAATATCCTCAAAGGCTGTCAACTCGTTAATTGCGCACGTATCGGAAAATGAGTCCTTAATCACCAGCTTTAAGTATCTGGCGCTGGTAGTTTCCCACTGTGCGAACAGGGCTCTGCTGGTTTCTACCTTTCTGGAGAACACAGTGTCATAGTTGCTCCCATCGTTGGATACCTGGATCTCATAGCTTTTGGGGCCGTCTCCCTTGGCCACCGCCGCCTCCAGCACACCTACCTCGACTGTTTTTCCAAAGTCGATGACTAACCACTGGGGTGCGGTCGGCGTGGGCTTGGATTCCGGAACCCAGTTGTTGGTATCGTCGTAATAGATGCCGTCATTGGTCAGCTCAGGAGTGTGTCCTGCTTTGCTGGAAGACGCCGTTACGCTGGCGATGGAAAGATTCACCGGCTCTTGATTTGTGGGTTCCTGCACCGCGCTTGCGCTGTTGGATAAGGGCTCGATTGACAAAAGCATACTTACCGTCAGAACAGCCGCAAGAATTTTTTTGCCGAACTGCTTTTTTCACTTTTTTTCCTCCATTCCTTTTTCTCTCTCAAAGCCTTTAATACAGAACTCTCATCCTCCTTTCCTTCTCTTAGCTCTTTCATCACGGAAGCATAGAGTATTCCAAAACAGCTTCCAGGTTGATTCCGCTTTCCCAGGGCGATATCTCGTGCCCGCCGGGCGTTTTCCATAATAATATTCAGACCAGCCGCCTGTTCCATCCGCCTGCTCCAGCACTTCCTCCAGCATTTTTTCCGCCGCGGGCATATGGAGCTTTGTCAGGCAGTAAAGCAGAATTCCCTTATCGTAGCCGACTGTTTTTTCCTGAGAGTCCGACCGGCACATCATAAACTCCCGCACCATTTTCTCAATTTCCTCATTCTTGAATAAGGAGCTTCCGATGTAAACCGGCATCAGCTTCACCGACGGAATCCGATAGGTTTCCGGAACTGGTTTTTTCTCCTTATGAGCCCCGAAGCAGTTCCTGCACAGATAATAACCGCTTTCGTCCAGCTCGTTCCATCCAAAGCTGCCGCAGTTCTGGCACACTCCATGTAAAAAACGTTTTTTCTGTGATTGAGAAAATGCCCGGTTAGTAATTAGGTCGCCGCCGGGATAAAAGTGCCCTTTATACTGTTCCTTTACGGTTTGAAACCGTTTCCACTGCTCATCAAGCTGTTGGGAATCCCACATTCCTTCCGCCTTGGAGAAAGACAGCAGTCTTTCTCCCGCGGCAAGAAACAGCAAGGTGGATTCCGCCGAGCCCTGACACAAGACAGTCCGTGGCAGGATTCCCCCGCCACATAGGTCTCGTCGCCGTTAAAGGGAAGCATATTTTCATGAAGCTCTTGTACCTGTGAGAACCAAGCCCACTCCAGCATAGGATAGATCTTCTTTAAAAAGGCCTTATCGCCGCTCTTCTGATAATAGTCAAAGGCCTGCACAATCAAATAGCCGGTGATTTCCACATTATCGTTTTCATGGATGTGGAAATGGTGGCTGTCCCCTATTGTCTGAGCGTTGTGGATTTTCCCATAACGTCCAAAAATATCAAAATAAAATTCCAGGATTTTTTGGCTTCTTCCAGATACCCAAGCTTCAGCAGGCAGCGGGAGGTTCCATACTGATCTCTTACGTAAGCCAGATGATAGTTATGGCCGGCTAAAACGCCTCCCTGGGCCGACTGCTGGGTCTTATATCGTCCACGGCGGCAAGGACCTTTTCCCGGAAAGGCGTATCCTTCGGCAGCGCTTTCTCGAAGTCAATTCGCTGACGGCTGTAATCTTGCCACCATTTCCTGGTTTCCGCCAAATATTCTTCCGGAGGCCTTCGGAGAGCCTGCTCTGTGTTTTGAATACACTTGTGATACTCTCTCTCCGCCGATCCAGACCAGCAGGCTTACGCCCTCTTTCAGTACCAGGCTCATATCTCCCTTCAGTTCTCCGTTGCCTAACGCCAGAAATTGATGATTGATTTCCCGATAACTAGGATAGGGGCGTGCTCGTAAACGGAGATTCCCGCATCGGCATAAGCCAAAATTCCAGCTATAACCTCTGTATTTTGATATCTGGCGCCGTTTTGGCAGATTTTCCAGCCTTTCTCGATCTCAACCGAAAAGACAACGGGCCGCGTCAGTTCTACCATGCGGAACATGCACGGGAGATCCACAGCCATAAAATCCACCATTTCACCAATTGGCTCCCCCGTTCCAAAACAGCTGATGATGCCATACGGCAGTCTGAGGTTCTCGTCGCGAGATCACCTCCAGGCCTGATTTGTCGCAGAGATTCAGCTTCATATAAGAAGGAGAACTATAGGGAGGGCCAAAAACCTGTATCATATTCGGTCCCTGTCCATATGCCGCCAGCATCCCGTTGCCGATGCAATGGATGCCGCCGTCATTTTCATAAACTCTGGTTTCGCTCATACATTTTCTCCTGACGTCAGTTTTCCGGCAGGAGGACGGTATATTCACATCCTCTCCGGTGCCGTGCATTCCACGGTGATTTGGCCGTTCTCATATTTCCATTCTACGGCAATGGTGCCGTAAGGGGTAGGTACCTCTCCTCTCGCCCAGGGAAGGCCGCAAGTCTGGGGAGCAACCACAAACTTTTTGAAATCCCGGGCTTAAGGGCTTAACCCCTAAAATGATCCGGGGCAAAAAGTAGCCAGGGGCGGCAGACCAGCCATGGCAATGGCTTCTGGTAAGCCGATGCGCTTCAAAGCCTAAAAAAGTTTCCCAGCAGGTGCTGGCGCCAAACCGCAGCATCTCTCCCCATTTTTGCCGGATGCTGTCCAGCAGTTTCTGATAGCCGCCGACCTTTTCCAAAGCCTCATAATAGAAGAAAGACATAAAGGGGCTGCCGATCTGCACAAAAATCTGCCGGCGGATTCAAAATGTAGTCCATCAGAAGCTTTTCCCTGTCTTTCTCAACACAGCCGCACAAATATGCCATAATGTTGGTCTGAATGCTGACCACCTGGCTACGGCTTCCGTCATGATGGATGCAGTCGATAAACGCGTTTCGTTCCGGATTCCACAAAATACGGTTCATCGCCTGCCGGACGTTTTCCGCATCTTTTGCTAGTTCTTCGCCTTTTTGAGAATCTCCTAATAGTTCCGCAGCCTGGGCCATCTCCCGGAGCACCCTGACCAGCAGAGCGTTTTGGTGAGTCACTACACCGGAAACCGGAGTATCCATGCCAGCCCAATCCAGCATATTCCAGCCGTCGATTTCTAAAAGGCCATCCTGGTTTAGATACTTTTCCAGCCGATCTATAGATGCCATCATCGCCGGGTACACCGCCCGCATGCCGTCCAGATCTCCGGAATACTCATAATACTCTTTACAGGATAGAAGCCACAGCAAAACCCATGCGGTAAGAACGGTATTGCAGCCCCGTCGGCACCTGGGCTTCCGGCAGCTCAGACTTTGTCAAAGAGCCGCCTACCATACCGATGCTGCGCCGGGTCAGTTCATAGGCTCCGTAGGTATAGTTGTTCACCAGGGCCTCAATTCTGGCGTCTCCGATCCAATATGCCTGCTCAAAGGCCGGACAGTCCACATAGGTATCCTCCATGCAAAGTGCTACTGATCTACTGGAGATTTCCCAAATCTTGTTAAGTTCCCAGTCAGAACACTGAAAGCTTCCCTGGGGAAGAATGGAGTAGGAAAGTTCTGTCGCCCGGATCAAGTGGATTTCTACTGGCGCAGTTCTGTTCCGGAAGGTCAAAATGGCATAGCGGAATCCCCGCCGCAAATGCGAGCGGTAGGTCTGCCGTCCCTCTCTCGTCCGATACCGAAAGCCGGAATTCATATCCTGTGAAAATTCCATATTATGTTTCCAGCAGCACTCGGCAAAGTCCACGTCGATTTCCACGCCCTCCGGCGCGTCCACATCAAATTCAAAAATCCGGAGATCTCTTTTCCAAAATCGACGGTGATCCTTCCATCTCTTCCGTCGGCCTCCAGAGAATAGCTGTGCAGGTTAGGCAGCGAGCATCTGGCCCATTGCCGCCGTCACACTTTTTTTCTCAGCTACCCGGTCGGTCATGGTAAGAATATGAGGGTTTTCCGTCATGCAATGATCCGTAGTCACAGGCTTCAGCCAGTGGGAAAATTTCTGCAGTTCCTCAAGGGTATCCGTTTTCCAAACCGCCTTGTAGGTTTCATTTTCAAAATCCAGGGGATTATCGATGGCCACAATGTTCAACACATTTCCCGCCTGGAAAGGTCCCACAGTGACAAAGCTTTCCCCGCCGCCCAAGGGACTTTCGAATGTAATGGGACTTTCACAATTAAAATAGTAATTCATGTTAAAACGCTGATGATATCCACTGATATCAATCAGAAGGAAATTTTTTCCTTGCTTCAAAATTATTTCTTGGGTATTTTCCGTTTCTTGAAAGAAAATTTCCTTTCCGTTTAATTTCATCCGCTCCAGGGTTTCCGGACTTTTCCGGCAAATCAACTCGATGGTTCCCCGGTTTTCACAGGGAGAATCGATCACCGTGGCCAGGTAGCCCAAAAACCCTTGTCCACGCTGTCGGTGGAGCCGGGAAAGAAATTATCCCTGATATTGACGCAGGCGTGAACACCCTGCCGCTCTACCGCCTCATAGCCCATGATTTTTTCCGCGTAGGCCTCTTTTCTGGAAAACAAAGGCACGCTTCTTTCCTGCAAGGAAGTCAAGGCTCACATCCGGGTTCGCCGACCAACACCGCAGGCGTCCAGCCGGTGTCGTCAAATTCCGGCTGCATCAATCCTGAGCAAACCTGGCCGCGTCAAACACCTCGATCCAGGGCTGAGCCACGTTAATCCTGCACAATTCTCCGGTATAGGAAGCGTGTCTCGCCCACAGCCAGGTCTGATCCGTCACAACTTGGCCGACGGCCTCTCCTGCCTTCAGCAGATCTAATTGTGCTAAAAGCCCTCCTCTACCGTGGACATATTGAGAGGTTGATTCCCCGTAAAAGTTTACCAGCACGGCGAGCATATTCTCGCCGTGCCTTAGAAAATCCTTTAGGGGAATCACATCATAATCCTGGGTAAAGGGCCAATTGCGGGCCGGGCCCATGGTAAGCTCCCCGGCCGTTTATGTAAAGTTGGTATCGGGAATCCGCAGTAATGCGGAGCACTGCGTTGTCAAATTCCTTTTCCAGGGAAAAGCGCTTTCGGAAGCAGATCCATTGATTCTTTCTCTGGCTGCCGTCGCTCCAGATCCATTTTGCGTTCCAATTCATCTTTTTTCCCCTTTCATTAACTTCATGCACTCTACTGTTATCCCTTTACGGCGCCGGAGGTGATCCCATCCACAAAGGATTTTTGGAAAACCAGGAATAAAACCACCAGGGGAATCGACTGAATGACAATCGCCGCAAAAATCACAGGCCAGTTGTTAAAGTAGGAACCGGTAAAATTATAAATTCCCACCACAAGCGTTCTGGCGTTGGGGTCCGTGGCGAACAGGGGAAGGAATCAGGTAATCTCTCCAGGCGTACATACCGACAAAGATAGCCACCGTGGCGTTGACGGATTTGGTCAGCGGAAACAGAATTTTTCCTAAAATTCGGATCATTCCGCATCCGTCCAGCTTCGCGGCTTCAACGATCTCATCAGGTACCGATTTGTAAAAGCTGGTGTACAGCATAACCGGAAGGATAATACTGGTGGCGGTGAAAATCGCGATCAGCGTAAAGGAATAGTTAAACGCTTGCAGCTGACGGCAGATTTTCATCAAAGGCACCATGATGGTTTGAAAAGGAATTATCATTCCTAAAATCAGATAGTTATAAATCAGTTTTCCACCCTTGAGGTTTAGCTTTGCCAAGGCAAAACCAGCAGGAGAAGCCAACAAAATGGTAAAAATAATGGTGAACACCGTAATGACAACAGTATTCAAAAACAAAACACTGAAGTTCCCGCCGGTCCATGCGTCTACAAAGTTCAACCATCGAATGTCTGTGGGAAAACCAATAGGATTTACGGTAAAGTCAGCGGTGGATTTCAATGAAACCATTATGGTAAACACCAGAGGATAAAGTGTGGCAATAAAAAGAAGAACCATCAGCACGACGCCAATTATCACAACCGGGTTTTTCTTTGAAATTTAGCCGGCATCAATAGTTCACCTCTTTCGAACGGAAATAGGTCGATTGCAGTACAGAGATCACAAAGACCAGGATCAGCAGAACAAAGGACTCCGCCGCCGCATAACCGGCGCTGTGACCGTAAAGGCATCCTGATACAGCATAATCGCGATAGTCTTTGTCGCGTCGGCCGGGCCGCCCTGAGTCATGGCATAGGGAATATCAAAAATCTTCAGGCCGTTGATAACGGACATCAGCATATTCACAGTAACCGCAGGTGCCAACAGCGGAAATGTGATATAGCGAAATTTTTTCCAAGGAGTAACACCATCGATATAGGCGCTCTCGTAATAATCCTGAGAAATATTTTTCAAGCCGCCAATATAAATAATCATACTTGTACCAAAGCCTTGCCAGACAGAAGCAATAATTACCGTGGCAAAGGCGTAATTTCCATTTCCAAACCAATCAATATTGGCAATTGCATCCAGCCCTAAGTTTTCAGCGATCAGATTAATCGGGCCAAAGGTTGGGCTGAATACGTAAGAGAAGACTAATCCTACTACGATCATGGTCAATAATGTGGGAATAAAAAACACAGCGCGGGCAATGGTGTTGACCACGCGGTCTCTAGTCAGCATAATTGCCGTGAAAATAGCGACAATGTTTTGAGCCAAAATTACGATAACCGCCATTTTCAAGGTCGTCCAAAGACATTCAAAAAAATCCGGGTCAGATAAAAAGCGCTGATAGTTGTCAAACCCAATAAAATTGGGAATTGAATAAATGCCATCCCAATCCGTTAATGAAATCCGAAAACCTTCGATTGCGGGAACAATGACCATTCCAGTAAAAACAATCAGTATTGGAGCCACTAAAAGATATGGAGAGATTTTCTTTTTAAACTTTAGCCACAAATCAATCTCCTCCTCAAAAATCGTTAGTTACAGCGAGTCTTTTAGAAACGATCCGCCGGTTTTGCAGTGCCGGCGGACCATTTCTTAAAAGGTTATCTAATTACGCTATTTGAACTGCTTACTTTGCCAGGTTCGCGTTATCCTTTTCCTGAGCGGCCTGCATTTCGTCGCAATACTCCTGCACAGTCCGTCATAGAAGGTATAGGTTCCGCTGATGGGAAGCTCTGTAATTTTTGCCCAGTCTGCACTGGCGGGCAGGTTATCGCTGGTTACTCCTTCGATGGTAGAAATGCTAAGAGCAGCTTCCGAATGGATCTTGGCATATTCCGGTTTGGTCATATACTCTAAGAATTTAATGGCGTTATCCTTGTTCTGACTGGCTTCCAGTACACCGAAGATTTCGGTGTAGGTGTCGCCAACCATAACCTGGGGCTCGCCCTTTGCATTGTTGGGCGCCGGGAACGCGCCTACCTCGAATGAGGGCTCCACATCGCTTTTAACCATAACCTCTACGCCAAAGTTTCCCATTACCCACATCGTGGCTTCTTCCTGAAGCATCATTTGCCAGCATTGGTCATAGGTGGTGCTCAGCAAGCTTCCGGCAAAATAATCAGGATTGGTCAAATGAGCCAGTCTTTCTTCCATTACGGCCACGATCTCAGGATCATTCCACTTCAGCTTGCCTTCTTCCAGATCCTTTTGGAAAGTGGGATAGGTCTGAGTAAACTGGTTCATAGCCAAGCGTAGATGCTGATCCAACGGCCATACATCTTTGCCGCCTTGCACCAGAGGTGTGATTCCATTTTCTACAAAGGTATCGCAAACATCGATAAATTCCTCAAAGCAAGTAGGAACCTCCACATTATACTCCTCGAACATATCCTTGTTATACCATACGCCTAACGCGGACGCTTCATAGCATACGCCATAGCGTTTTTCACCGCCGAAAAAGCCAGTAATATCGTCAACCGCCTTGTCAGACACATTCTCCCAAAGGGCCTGATCAGTTAAATCCACCAAGTAACCTTTCTGAGAAAAATCACGGGCCGCGGCCTGATCCATACCAACAATGTCCAGGGCTTCGCCGGAAGCCATACGGGCGTCTCTCGCTGTAGCGTAATCCGTAGTGTAAACATCCTGTTTGACCTCGATACCGGTTTCTTCTTTAAACATGTCTAAACATTCCTGGGGAATTTCCCAGGCGGTGATTAAAGTAACCGGAGTGGTATTTTCCCCCGTCTGGCTTTCATTCTGAGAGGATTCTCCGGAAGGAGCCGCAGAGGATCCTTCAGAGGCCGTTCCGCCGTTGTCGCAGCCTGCGAAAACACCCATGGACATGGTAAGCGCCAAAGCCGCTGTCAAAATCCGCTTTACGAATGATTTTTTCATACTTTTCCTCCTTAATATGTTTCTATCAAAACCAGCGCGCCAGATATAACCGCTAAATTTTTCTTGATTTTAGTTCAGTAATCTGTGCTGTTTTGATAGTTCTATCATAACGAATCAAAAAGTATTCGTCGACTTGTTATTTTTAGATCTTATGGTTTATAATTTTTATTTTTTGTGGTATTGGATTTCGTTGTTTCGCCAATAAAAACGTTCCAAATTTAGAAATAAATATCTAATTTTACTTGACGTTTTTCCTAATATAGTGCTAAAATAATTCGCAGGTAGTATTGATTCCTTAGCTGAAAGAAGGCATTATCCTTATGGTCAGACCCCCAAACTCATACTTTTAGTGGACAATCAATTTCAGGCTGTTATTGTGCTAAAAAGGCATAATAACAGCCTTTTTTCTGGTTTGTTTCGCAAAAAATCGCTCGTCCACTAATCTTATACAATCGGCACACGCGCCGATTATATCCCCCCTACTATATACTCTTTAAATCCGCTTAAATCTGCGCTCTTACCCAAACCTGCATCTCGCCCGGCGTTCTGTTGCACCAAAGAGCGTATGGCACGAAATCAGCAACCATCTTTTCCTCCGTATACGCCGGAGTCCCGTACAGATCATCTGTCTCGGCAATGGTTTGCGTCACCTTTTTCGCCGGTGTCTTCAGCATTGGAAGCTCGCCTGGGAGACGGGAATCAAGCGCGCATTCTTCAATTTTATCCTGGTCGGAAATCAAAACCGCCGCCAGATTGTCGCCGTTGTCCTCTTCCTCCATACAATAGACATAAGGTCCCTTCATGATAGCCAGCCTGCCCATATCAGCCCGGACATTTCTGTTGGCCGCCACAAAACGGGGAAGGATTTCTCCTTGCAGGCAAACCTCCGTCAGCTCCTCAAGCGGGATAACCGCATATCCCTGTTCGAGCTTCAAGGGCGCGTCTTTTCCGTTTACTTTAAGAGTGGGTTTCTTGAAGTACTCCGATACGCACGCGGAGATAAAGCGCTTCTTCCCGCTTTCCGCATTTCGCGGTAATGCGCACGGCCCCATCCTTCATGTATGTGGAATCCATCGAGAACTCTATCTCCCTGTCCGCCGATTTCAACGGCGGACGAGGAGGAAATAAACTGATTCACATAGAGGGAGTCCTCGCTCTGGGCGTAAATATATTGTCCCAGAGAGGCTAACGTCCGGGCGATATTTGGCGGACAGCACGCGCAGCCAAACCATTTCTGACGAACCGGCTTCACATGAGCCATAGAAGTGGAGGCCAGGCAATTCTGCGGCCACACCTCCAGCGGGTTTACGTAGAAGTAGCGTTTTCCCTCCTTGGAAATGCCGCCCAGCACCGTATTGCATAAGGCGCGTTCCACCACATCGTAGTAGACCGCCTCTCCCGTAAGGGAAGCCATTCGCTGAGCGAACATCATCAGGCCCACGGAGGCGCAGCTCTCACAATACATTCTATCGTTTGGCAAATCGTAATCCGCCGTAAAGCGTTCCAATGTGCCGGAGGAGCCAATCCCCCCGGTTATGTACATCCGTTTTTTTACGATGTTTTCATAAAGGCGCTGGCAAGCCGCCGCCATCTCCTCGTCCCGCTCCACCCGGGCCAGATCCGCCATGGCGCTGTACATATAAACCGCTCTCACCGCGTGCCCTTCCGCCGTCTCCTGTTTAAGAACCGGCGCATGAACCTGAGCATACTTATCGTCATACTCTCTAAATTCCGGGAAAAGATTCCTGCCCTGACGGCTCTTGTATTCCTCCATCAGATAATTGGGCTCCTGGCCGCGCTGACGGATAAAGTAGTCCGCCAATGTGAGGTAACTCCGATTCCCGGTTGCCTGATAGAGCTTTACCAAGGCTACCTCGATCTCCTGGTGCCCAGGATAGCCCTTTGCACTTGCCTTCCTCCAAACCGAATACCCGGCATACCAAATCCGCAAATTTACACGCAATATACAGAATTTCTTTTTTTGCCCGTGGCGTTAAAGTACGCTACCGCGGCTTCAATCATATGGCCGCCGCTGTATAACTCATGTCCTTCCACCAGATTCGTCCATTTCTTATCTGGACAGCTGATTGTAAAATAGGTATTAATATATCCGTCGGACTCCTGGGCGCGCCCGATCAGCGCGATCGCTTCGTCGGCGATCTCTATGTATTCCCTTCCGGTGCCGTTGGCAATACAGAAAGCGACTGTCTCCAGCCATTTATACAAATCCGTATCCTGGAACACCGCGCCCTGGTGGGTTCCCTCCATTTCTCCCGCCGCAATCCGGAAATTATCAATGCAGTGCGACTTTTCCGCGCCGGGAATCTGGTCGTTCAGCACTTTCCATTGATACGGGAGCAGATGCTCGGCTATGGCGTTTACATAAGAGGCGAATAGCGAATCCGTTATTACAACCTTTTTTGTGATGACGGGTTGGATTTCCTGTTTGGTGATCATTTTCCTGCTTCCTACTTTCTATAGCTAAAACGTTTTAATTTTGTGAATTAATAATATCATAACATTTTCATATTTGCAAGTATTTTTTTTTTTTTTAGATATTTTTATCAACCTATTCCTCATAAATAGAAAAAAACACGCCTATTTTTCTAAATTTCACTCTATTATTCTAGGCAGATTAATATAATTATAACGTTTTAACGATTTTTGTTTTCAGAGTGCATTTTTTCTAGACAACGATGAAATCCTGGCAATTGACTTCCCCTACTTCTATGCTAAACTAAATTATCATAATCAAGGCAGAGGGAGGTTTGAGCTTGGCAACGATAAAAGAAATCGCAAAACTGGCAAACGTATCGATCGCAACTGTTTCAAATGTTTTGAATCAAAAGCCAGGCTCCGCAAGCCCGGAGAAGGTAGAAAAGGTGCTGAAAGTGGCCAAATCACTGAACTATCGGCCCAATTACCTGGCCCAGAGCCTCAAACGGCAGAGAAGCCGTTCGATTGGAATCATTGCCGAGGACCTGACCGTTTCTCAGACCGCTGAGATTATCAATGGCATTGAGGAGTACTGCGAGGAATATGATTACGAAGCACTTCTGGCCAATATGAGGCTATTTAAACGTTATGGAAACAATTTATCCGCCATCCCCGAGCGTTCCGTACTATTTAACCGCGCGTTTGATAATTTGGTTTCTAAGCAGGTAGAGGGCTGTATTTACATTGGATATCATGGCCGTGAGGTCTCCTTTTCTCCTCCGGATACCGGGCTGCCCTTTGTTTATACCTATTGTGTTCCCAAGGACAAAAGTTACCCCTATGTACTTTCCGATGACGAAAACGCAAGTCTGGAGATCGGGCGGGCGCTTATCTCCATGGGCCACCGGCGCATCGGCATTATTTCCGGCCCTGTCAACAGCTTCAACTCACAGAAGCGTCTTGTAGGTATTCAGCAAGCGTTGTTCGAGGCATCTATTCCTTATAATGTGGGCACTACTGTGATCGGAGACTGGACGCGAGAATGCGGGTATCACGCCGCCAGCCAGCTTCTCTCACAGGGCGTTACCGCAATCTACGCCTTCAGCGATAAGATGATCAGCGGCGTATACACTTATTGTATTGAGCATAGAATCTCAGTGGGCAAGGACATATCCCTCTTCGGCTTTGACGATTCCGATATCGTCCACGCCTATACTCCGCCTCTGGCCAGCGCCAAGCCAGATCTACAGGAAATGGGACACAAGGCGGCCGAGCTTGTATTGGCCCAGCTACAGGGAAAAACTGTCTGCACAAAGTGTCATGTGCTTCCCTGTACGATTCATGTGCGTCCGTCGGTCTGTTCCATCGGGGAAGCATAGCCTGGATTTCTGACGGGACGTTATTCAGGCATTTTTCCCTTAGGCATTCTGTGCAATTTAAAGCGAAGAAAACTTCGCTTTTATTTTTATTATTTTATTTAAACGTTTTAGAAAGGTAAGAGGTGATCCTATGTTAAAAGCTACTTTATCCCTGGACCCGGAATTTAAGATTTCCACGGTGGACCGGCGAATGTACGGTTCCTTCATCGAGCACCTGGGACGGGCCGTGTACGACGGCATTTACTGCCCCGGCCATCCCGCCTCCAACGCGAGAGGGTTTCGAACGGATGTGATCGATCTAATCAAACCTCTTCAGATTCCTCTGATCCGTTATCCCGGCGGCAATTTTGTTTCCGGCTTTCGGTGGGAGGACAGCGTAGGGCCAGCCAAAGAGCGTCCCGTCCGGCTGGACCGCGCATGGCGCACTGTGGAAACCAACCAGGTGGGGATCGATGAATTTTTCTTCCTGGTGCAGGGGAGCTGGGCGCAGAGGTCATGATGGCCGTCAACCTCGGCACCCGCGGAATCGACGACGCCTGCAATCTTCTGGAATACTGCAACCACGAAAGCGGCTCCTATTACAGCGACCTGCGCCGGGCCCACGGAGCGGAGCAGCCCTACCGCATCAAAACCTGGTGCCTGGGGAACGAGATGGACGGTCCCTGGCAGATCGGCCATAAAACAGCCGACGAATACGGCCGCCTGGCCCTGGAAACCGCGCGGGCTATGAAGAAGATAGACTCTGAAATCCAGCTGGTCGCGACCGGCAGCTCTTATCCGGAGATGCCTACCTTCCCCACCTGGGAAGCCACGGTTCTGGATTATCTTTACGACGATGTGGACTACCTATCCCTTCACCAATATCTGGGAGACACTACCAATAATCTGGAGGATTATCTTGCTAAGTCCTTAACCACAGAGCACTTTATCCATTCCGTGGTTTCCACCTGCGACTATGTGAAAGCGAAAAAGCGCTCCGGCAAAAAATTAATGCTGAGCTTTGACGAATGGAATATCTGGTACCACTCCCTGGGCAGCGACGACGAAAGAATAGCGAAGGAGCCCTGGGGAATCGCGCCCCCGCTTTTGGAGGATATCTATACCATGGCGGACGCGGCCGTTTTCGGGACTATGCTGATCACCCTCTTAAATCATGCCGACCGGGTGAAAATCGCCTGCCTGGCTCAGCTGGTAAATGTTATCGCTCCGATTATGACCGAGCCGAACGGCGGAAAAACATGGCTTCAAACCATCTACTGGCCGTTTTACCACGCCGCCCAATACGGTCACGGGAACCGTCTTTGCGGACAGCCGTAAGCTGCCCGAAATACGACAGTCCTCTTGTGCTTTCCGCCGATTTAGCGGCGTTTGAAGGCTGTTCCCTGATCGAGCATGTCACCATGTATTCCGGCGATCCCAATGTGACTAACGGCCCGGACAAGCAAGGCGTCAGCCCTGTAAGGGTGGCTGAAAGCGGCGTCACGGACAATCATCTGTCCGCCGTACTGCCGCCGCTGTCCTGAATGTGGTACGCATACAGTTCAAGCGCTGATATAGAAGGAGAGGGAATAAAATGATTCTCACCCGTGATAATCTATTAATCTACCGGTACCGCAATGAAACTGTCCACGTCGAGCCCTGGGGCGCGAACGCCGTCCGTGTTCGCGCGACCAAAAACCCAGCGTTTCCGGAAAATGACTGGGCGCTGGCCAGCCGCCCCTCCGCCCAGGCGGAAATTACGGTTTCACCCGAGGGCGCGGTTCTTACCAACGGCAAAAATCAGGCTTTCTCTGTCCAATAACGGTAAAATCACCGTTTACAATCAAAAGGATGAGCGTATCCTGGAAGAGGATACCCGCAAATTCTGCGCCCTAAAAATCGAGGCGAGGGAATTCCGCCCCATTCCAGGCGGAGACTACCATTTGACAGCCCGGTTCCAGTCCCTCGATCCCAACGAACGCATCTACGGCATGGGCCAGTATCAGCAGCCCTATTTGAATCTAAAGGGCACGGATCTGGAGCTTGCCCACCGTAATTCCCAGGCCTCGGTTCCCTTTATGATTTCCTCCCTGGGATACGGGCTGCTGTGGAACAACCCCGCCGTCGGCAGGGCGGTTTTCGGAAAAAACGTCACCAGCTTTGAGGCTTTCTCCACCCAGGCGCTGGATTACTGGATTGTGGCCGGCGATACCCCGGCCGAATTGATAGAGGCTTACGGGTCCGTTGCCGGCACCGTGCCCATGATGCCCGAATATGGGCTGGGCTTCTGGCAGTGCAAGCTGCGCTATCAAACCCAGGAGGAGCTTCTGCACGTGGCCCGGGAATACAAGCGGCAGGGCCTTCCCATTGACGTTATCGTCATCGATTTCTTCCACTGGCCCCATCAGGGAGATTGGAAATTTGACCCTGCCTACTGGCCCGATCCAAAGGCCATGATAGAGGAATTGAAAAGCATGGGCATACAACTGATGGTTTCCATTTGGCCTACGGTGGAAACAGATTCTGAAAATTATGAGGAAATGCTGGAAAACGGCTACCTGATCCGATGCGACCGGGGCGTTGACACCTCCTTTATCTTCCTTGACAAAAACACGCTTCCCTTTGACGCCACCAATCCCGAAGCCCGCGGCTATGTGTGGGCCAAGGTAAAGGAGCACTATTATGACGCGGGCGTCAGGCTCTTCTGGCTGGATGAGGCGGAGCCGGAATACAACATCTACGACTTTGATAACTACCGTTATTACTCAGGCCCCTGTCTGCAAACCGGAAATATCTATCCCTCCTGCTATTCTCAAGCCTTCTATGACGGCATGAAAGCGGCCGGCCAGACAAATATTGTGAACCTGGTGCGCTGCGCCTGGGCGGGCAGCCAGAAATACGGCGCTTTGGTATGGTCCGGGGATATTCCCTCCACCTTTGGAAGCATGAAAAATCAGCTTGCCGCCGGGCTGAACATGGGTATCGCGGGAATTCCGTGGTGGACCACCGATATCGGCGGCTTCTATGGCGGCGATCCCACAAACCCAGAGTTTCAAGAGCTGTTTATCCGCTGGTTCCAGTGGGGGGCCTTCTGTCCGGTCATGCGCCTGCACGGCGACCGCGAGCCCCGTCAGCCCCAATACGGCACCACCGGCGGTTATTTCTGCGCCTCCGGCGCGGACAACGAGGTGTGGAGCTATGGCCCGGAGGCCTTCGAGATCTGCAAGAAATATCTGCGCCTCCGGGAAGAGATGAGAGACTACACCAGAAAGCTTATGGAAGAGGCCCACACAAAGGGGCTTCCGCTCATGCGCGCTATGTTTGTAGAATTCCCGGACGACCCTGTCTGCTGGGAGTTGGAGGAGCAGTACATGTACGGCGACAAATACCTGGTCGCGCCGATTCTGAATTTGGGACAGCGCGCACGCAAGGTTTATCTGCCCTCCGGCTACGGCTGGCGCCTGAGTGACGGCTCTCAGCAGATTTTCTCCGGCGGACAGTGGACGGAGGTCCGCGCGCCGCTGGACACCATGCCGGTGTTTGAGCGGGTGCGGAGATAAGAGCAGGCCATAAGCAGGAATAATTCACAGGAAAGCTAAATAAAAAGAGAGCACAAAAAGCGGATAACAGCTCCTATGCGGTTAAGCTGTTATCCGTTCTCAAAACATCTGGATCCCCGCAGGTTCGTTATATCCACTGACGGCGCGAAGCGCTATGAGGGACTATATGCTCCGCGGGAACAGACTTGAAAGCGTTCCACAGAAATTTCGCTGTAAAAGCGCTCTGGATCCTGAAACGGAGGGCTGAAGCAGAAAATCTTAAATCTCTTCGGGCCTTGGAAAGCGTGTGTGATCCCACTGATCCAAGTCAAAAAGCCGGGCGGCAGTCAATCTGCCGGCCCGGCTTTTTCTCACAGACGCCGCCGTGAAAGCGTTTTTGAACGCATGGCCGGAGGAAGCTGTGCCAATCCGAATATACGGTTTCCCACGTTCCAGTTAAAGCGGCTCATTTGTGCGATCGTCTGCGCAAACAGGCTCCTGCGTGCCTCGTCTCAGGGCATAAACAGCTGTGCCGACGGCTCCGTCAGGCCAAAAGAAGGTTATGTCCCTGGCAATGCCGGGAGGTCTTTTCGCTAAAGCCGACAAAGCAAGGGAAAGCCCGCAAAGCGGACTTTCCCTTGCTTGAAGCAAAAACATCTGTTTTATCGCATCGCTGCATCATGCCTAGGCTGACGCGGACAGGGTTATCAGTCAATTTTAATTTTAAATACAATCGGATCCTTGCTCTTCTTCCCGCTTGTAATATGGAGCCCTTTCTCGTCTCTGCTCCATTCCGCCTTAGCTTCGCCTCCCAGCACCTCCACATTTCTGATAATCCCATGGAAATTAGCCTGCTTGGAAGCATCCTGTTCGCCCAGAGATTTGATGCAATAGGTCCCATTATCGCTGCACTTTAACGCTGTGGCGTACAGATAGCCGCCCGCTGTGGTAAACCGGAAATCCTCAGAGGTAAAGTTCTTCTTAATGCTGTCAGAAAATTGTCCATCCACCACCTGGGTCGGGCCCTCGCCATATTTTCTCCAGGTTTTCGTATTGTAAATGGCCTCCCCGTTTACCTTCATCCATTCTCCGATATGCAGCAGCACCTCGGCGTCTTCCTCTGAAATACTTCCATCCGCTTTAGGGCCTACGTTAAGCAGAAGGCATCCGTTTTTACTGACAATGTCCACCAAATCGCAAAGAATCTCCGATGCAGGTCTGAACTGGTTATTTTCCGTATAGCACCAGGAATTTAAGGCTATGGCCGTATCTGTCTGCCAGAAATAGGGCTTAATGTCAGCAAATTGTCCCCGTTCCACATCCGGCACGGCTGTGCCGAATAGGTAGGCGTCATGCTTGTAATTGATTGCGACCTCAATTCCCCATTCTGCGGCTCTGTTGTAATAATAGGCCGCCAGCTTCTTCAGCCAGGGCTTACAGGCGCTGTGCTGAATCCACCAATCAAAATAGATCAGTCTCGGATGATACCGGTCGATAATCTCACAGGTACGCACCAGCCAATCCTGCATAAATTCATCGGTAGGCTCCGGCTTACTGAATAGATCCTGAGCATACTCGCCAGGTACCGCAGGCCAGTAGAAATCTCCCCGCTGCATGGGATCCCTGACATCACTGTCAAACTCCTTGCCCGGCCCCATGAAAAACCAATGCTCAATCCGATGGCTGGAAGCGCCGAGCTCTATTCCGCGCTTCTTGCAGCTTGCGCTGATTTCTCCTAGTATATCTCTCTTCGGCCCCATCTCATAGGCATTCCAGTGGGATATCTCGCTTGGATACATCTGAAAGCCATCATGATGCTCCGCCACCGGCACTACGTATTTTGCCCCTGCTTGCTGAAACAGATCCACCCATTTCTCCGCGTTAAAGCGCTCCCCTTTAAACATGGGGATAAAATCCTTATATCCAAATTCCGTATGTCTCCCGTAGGTCTTGAGGTGATGCTCATATTCCGGCGTTCCTTGCTTATACATGTGACGCGGATACCATTCGTTTCCAAAGGCAGGAACGCTGTAAACGCCCCAGTGAATGAAAATACCAAATTTGGCGTTCTGATACCAGTCCGGCACCTGATAGGCGGATAGGGACTCCCAGGTATCCTTGAAGGGTCCCTGTGCTATCACATCTTCAATAGTGTTCAAATAGGGTTGTAAATCGTACATTATAATCCTCCTTTACGTAATTTAAACGTTTTAGTTTGTGTGATTATAACATAGTTTTTCTTATTTGTAAATACTTCACCTACAACCGGTATATCTTCCGGCAGGCGTCACGGCGCAGCTGGCGGATCAACCAGAGTGCCGAAGGTTGAAGTGTATATATGTTCTACTATCGGGATACCATGCACCAGCGTGCTCTGCGGGTGATGGCACCGAAACTTAGCGCCGCGACGGTGATCGGGGAAAATGTTTCAGAGGAGCACCTCGCCGCCATGTCGTCCTGCGAGGATATGACCACGCAGCTTGCAAGGGAACTGGTGTCGGGCCTGAAAGAAAATGCCGATGAACTGGCGGAATCCTTCCGAAAAATGGCAATCCACGGAAACCGGCATGAGAAAACAGGACAGCCGCAAAGGCGGCACCCAAACCTTCAGCGCCGCCGACAGAAAAAACGGAGGCTGGGGCTTAGAACATTGCCAGCTGTACCTTTTTCTTTCCCATCTGTCCTTCCGGGTTTTATCTCGGAAATTTTTCCTTTTTCGCAGAAAAACTGTCGAGGACATGGGGCAGGACTATATCGCAAACGTGCTGGATTCTCCGGAGCATTTCGTCGAAACAACGGACAAGCAGGCAGCAGACGGCGAGCTACAAAAAGGAAATGGAGGATCACTGAAAACGCCTTGTTGAGCTACACGGCGGCACGTCGGAAATGCTGACGGCAAACAAGATACCGGATAACCATATCAACTTTTGGGATGAAATCTTCAAAGCAGGCGATGAAGTGCTCAACAACCTTTTGAAAGCCTTGAACGAGCATATTTACAACAACGGGATTAAGGTCAAAGTCCTGTTATCAGCTTTTTCTCCGCCTCTAATGAGATTCCAAACTTCAATAATCCGGAGGAAAAGTCGCTGCGGGCGGTATGATCGCTTCGACTTCAAGGTTTGCACCAAGTATGTCGAAGACAAGGCAAACCGTATGAAAGTCTTACACCAAAAACAGCAGAATAAACTGCCGCCTGCGCAGGCCGTTATTTCTCTGGAAGAACTGTACGCCATTCATAGTATAAAGGTTCCCGTTTTTGCAAACCTTAACGGGTTCTTTGCCCTGGATAGAGAGGAAAAACAAGGTAAGAGTTGCTGTTTCAAGAAAGGCAGAGAATCCATGATTGGTATACCTAATATACATTATAATTTTGAGATGTTTAAAAAATACAAGTTATGATCCCGGAAAATTTAAAGATGATGATTAAAACATAAATTTTTAACATAAATGAAAAAGTCCCCGGATTTACCAGGGAACAAAAGCTTGGGCAAAAGAAGGACCTGTTGCCGCAGAAATAGTAAATGGCATGGCAACTGTATTGCGAAAGAAGCAGCGGCAGCCACGGCAGCCCGCCTGAAATTTTGAAAAGAGGAGGACTGCCGTGGGAATCAAGGAATCAATAAGCCCCGTTCAGTTGAGGAACGGTGGATTCCCGGATAATCAACTCGGCGGTAAGCTGGAGATGCTTGGTCTCCACAGCAGGGTTATGGATTTTTTCCGCCATCAGCTCACAGGATAGAAAGCCAATGCGGAATTTAGGTTGGTTTACCGTAGTTATGGAGGGAGTGGTCAGGCTGGAGATGTCAGTGTTATCGAAGCCCACCACCACCACATCCTCCGGCACCCGAAGGTGACAGTGCTGGATCGCTCGGATCGCCGCAGCGGCGTAAACGTCTGATGCGGTGAAAAAAGCGTTGGGAGCGTCGGGGCGGGACAGCAGCTTGATCACTGAGGAATAAGCCATATCACAGTTGATATCCGGCAGCTGGATGATCCAGTGGGGCATGACCTTGAGACGGGCGGTCTCCATAGCGGTCAGATAGGCTTTCCGGCGCTGCCGGGCGTATTTATAGGAAAGCGGGCCGTTGATCAGCCCAATCCGCCGCTTGCCGGTAGACAGGATATAATCCATAGCGCTCAGGCTGGCGGCAAAGTCGTTGATGCTCACCGATGAAACCATGGGATGCTGGTCGCTTTCGCAACACTGCACCACTGGAATTTCCGAAGCCAGCTTATCCATTACCTCCTTGGGCATCAGGTTGGCGGTGATCACACCGGCCACGTGAAGGTATCGGATAAACTCCAGTAGGGAATCGATATTATTGGCCGCGATATTCCCGGGGTAAAGCAGGCACTCAAAATCGTAGTTCTGGGCCGCGGCCTGAATGCCGTTGATGATCTGCCCATAAAAGGGGTTTGAAATAGAGGGAAGGGAAATTAGTATGATTTTCCTTTCGTATTCGCAGGCCGGTGCATCAGCGGATGGTCGCTGTACACTCTGCTTTTCCAGCTTGGTATTGGTATATCCCAGAACGGCAGCCGCCTCGATCACCTTGTTTTGCGTGTCGATTCGCACGGCGCCGGTGCGGTTGAGAACCCGGGAAACTGTGGCTACGGATACGTTAGCGTAACGGGCCACGTCGTTGATGGTGACCTTTGCCTTTGTGTTCGCCATTGTCATTCTCTCGCTTTCTTAGGTTCCTTTACGTAGATTCTGGAAATATTATACCGTAGAAAAAAGGGTTTGTACAGAGAGTTTTACAATTTAAATGTAAAAAAATGAAAACAATATTTTGATATTAAAAGTAGATGTATACAAAAAATATAGATGTATATATACAAAACACCCGAAATCAAAAAAATTTACAGAAGAATATTGACAAAACAATGAAATAAAGCTATTCTTTTTACAGAAAACCAATCCAGCAAAAGTAAAAAAAATGTAAAAAGGTTTTCGAATTATAATGAAAGGATTTGAAAAAATGAAAAAAGTACTGGCAGTTTTACTGGCGGCAACCATGCTGTTCGGCATGGCGTCCTGCAGCTCCGGCAACGGAAACAGCTCAGAAGCCGGCAGTTCCGCAGGCAGCTCCGCAGAGAGCGGCGAATCCATTCCCGAATCCTCTTCTGGAGATGTGAAAATCAAGGTCACTACCTCCGCCAATTCCGGCCGTCCCGGCCTGGAAGCTGTAGCCCCTCTGTTTGAGGAGGAGACCGGAATCGCAGTCGAGGCTGGTTTCGACGACCTGGGAACCAGTACCTTCACCGCAGAGCTTATGACTCAGCTGAAGGCCGGCAGCGCTCCCGATATCTTCACGGCTTATGTGGGCACCGGCACCTCTTCCCCTAATATCGGCACCCTGGCAAGCGAAGGCTATTTAATGGATCTGTCTGACACGGATTACGGCAAAAGCGTAGTCGGCAGCGCCGTGGAGGACTGTGTTTCCGTGGACGGTAAGGTGTATTCCGCCCTCTTCGGCCTCCAGTTCTGCTTTGCATTATTTATAACGAGGACCTGTTCGAGCAGTACAGCCTGACTCCGGCCTCCACGTGGGAGGAGCTGATCGCTCTGATCGGCAAGATCCGCGAGGTTGCCCCGGATAAAATCCCGATCGCTTTTGGCGGCGGAAACACCTCCATCGCCATGATCGTGGCCAGCATGTTCGCCTGCAACCAGCCCGATTACACCGGAGATGAGGAGTCCTTTGCCGATTCTCAGGTCTGGAAGGACGGCCTGAATATGATCCAGGAGCTGATCGACGCCGGCGCCTACAACACCAGCGCTTCCACCGACGGCTCCAACGAAATCGTTTCCCAAATGACTGCGGGCGACGCCTTCATGGTCATCGACTGCTCCAGCCGCTATACCGCGATCAAAAAGGCCGATCCTGAGTGTCCTGTGAATATCAGCGTGTTCCCGGCCAGAGACACCAAGGATACCAAATTATGCTGTGGCCCGGCACCAACCTGAATGTGAACGCTAATGCCGCAAATCCTGAGGAGTGCCTGGAGTTCATCTCCTATGTCACCGGCAGCGAAGGCTCCAGTGCCTGGCTGGAAGCCGCCGGCGGCTCTGAAATCTCTGTGGCCCAGCTTTCCGACACGGAAACCTGGCCGGAGCATTTCTCTCAGCTGGAAACCTATGCCGACACCGTCACCATGATCCCCGTGGTGAACTGGCCTTCCTCCGGCTCCGCCAACGCCTTAGGCGAGGGAATTGCCGGTATGCTGGCCGGCGTGAAGTCTGTGGACAATGTTTTGGCCGATATGGACGCTAATTGGGGAAAATAATTTCTAAAGATTGACCGCGCGCCCTTTTGGAAGAGGTAAGCCGTTCGGACCGCAAAAAACAGCGTGTCCGGATTCACAAGCCGCCGAAGCCTGGCTTTGGCGCACAAACACGACGGCTTTCAAGACGCCAGGGGCGCGGGACGGCAGCCGCGGCAGCGGGGAACCCGGCATTTACGCCGGGTCCCACTTGCGCGGCGGCTCTCCGGACAAAAAATGGTAAGCTGTAATTCCCTGGAAGGAGTTTGTACAATGGCGTTGCCGAAAAACAATGGACGGACAAAAAAAGCGAAAATCGGCATCAAGGTCCCGTGGTTTCTGGTGATTCCGGGCCTGGTGTGCGCTTTGATCGCCCACTTTATCGCACCGATTCAGGGCGCTTTTTATGCCTTTACCGATTTTAAGGGCATTGGATCCTATAATTTTATTTGGTTTGATAACTTTAAAACCATGTGGGAATCCACCTCTGACAAGCTGGCGATTCTCAATACCTTTAAGCTGGCGATCCCCTTTGTGCTTTTGACCTGTGTGTTGGGTCTGATTTTGGCTTTGGTTTTGTGTCACAATTTTAAAACAAAATTCTTCATGCGGTCGGTATTATTCGCGCCGGCGGTCATGATCCCTTTAGCGATTACTCAGATCTGGAAATATATATTCAACTTTGACGGTCCTCTGAACCTGCTGCTGCAGGGTATGGGCCTGGGGCATCTGTGCCAGAACTGGCTGGGCACCGTGGAATACGGCCTGACATGTATCCTCATCGTTATGCTTTGGCAGAACATGGGTTATGCCATGGTGATTTTCAACGCCGGTCTTCAGTCGATCCCGGAAGAGCTTTACGAGGCGGCCAGCATCGACGGCGCCAACGCCTGGAAGCGCTTCTGGAATGTGACTCTGCCGCAGCTGGCTCCCTCCTTTACGGTAGTAATAACCTTGATGACCATCACTGGACTGCGTGTGTTCGATCAGGTGATCGGCCTAACCAACGGCGGCCCGGCGGGCAGCACACATACCCTTGCCAGTGATTACTATATTCAAACCTGGGCCTACGGCCGCTACGGCTACGGCACCGCGTTAGCGCTGGTCCTTACCCTGCTGGTGACAGTAGTCGGCATCATCGAGGTGCTGGCGGGACGGAAAAAAGGAGGACAGCATTTCATGAAAAAATCATATAATATCAAAACCTTTCTCGGCGGCGCCGTTACCTTCCTCCTGGTTTTGGTGTTCGCGGCGCCCTTCTACCTGCTGGTGGTAAACTCTCTGAAAACCACCAAGGAGGCCTACGCCTCTCCGTTTAGCCTGCCTGCCGACGTCTACTGGCAGTCCTTTACCGAGGTGCTGGCGGGTGCCGGCATCAACGCGAACTTTGTGGGGGCTACTGTCAACAGCCTGCTGATCACCGCGGGTTCTCTGGTTCTCCTTATTGTGTTCGGCTCCCTGGCGGCCTACTGCCTGGCGAGGCATCCCGGCAAGGTGAGCAATATCATGTATATATTCTTCGTGATCGGTATTATCATTCCCTCCCAGCTGGGGCTGGTACCCATGTACTGCGCCCTGAGAGACCTGGGTCTGGTGGGCAACATTGCCGGCATGATGATCCTGTATACCTGCAAGCAGATGCCAATGACCGTGTTTCTTTATACCGGCTTTTTCCGCCAGTTCCCCATTGACTTCGAGGAGGCGGCTACCATCGACGGCGCCGGTTACTTCAAGAGCTTTTTCCTGGTGGTTCTGCCCCAGCTAAAGGCGATCACCGGCACGGCGATTCTGCTGAACGCTTTGTACATCTGGAACGATACCTTTGACCAAATGGTGTTCCTGAGCGGCGCCGCCGCCAAGACCCTGCCGGTCGAGATTTACGCTCTGACCACCGCGATGACAGCCCAGTGGAACCTGGTGTTCGCCGCGGTAATTATCTCGCTGGTGCCGATGCTGATCTTGTATCTGCTGACCCAGAAAAAGATGATGACCAGCCTGGCCGGCGGCATCAAGGGCTGATTTTAAATTTGATTGGATAAGGTGATTATTATGGAAAACAACAGCGGACTGAAATACACACAAATGGGCAGAAGCGATCTGAAGATTTCCAACGTGGGGCTGGGCTCTCTGGCAATCTCCGGCCGGTTCTGCAACGCGGACGACGATCTTTCCATGAAGACCATGCGGAAGGCGGTGGACGCCGGTATCAACTGGATCCACACCGCACCCAGCTATGGCACCGGATACGGCGAGATCATGGTGGGCCGCGCCCTGAAGGAAATCCCGAAAAGCGAGCGTCCCTATGTCTTTACCACCTGTACCTGGGTGTTTGACCGGGAGGATGAGGGCAATGATAAGGCGGTCCGGGTAAAATCTCTTATGCCGGAATCCATCCGCAAGCAGGTGGAGGGCTCTCTGCGCCGCCTGCAGGTAGACGTGATCGACCTGCTCCAGTTCCACTGGCCGGATTACAACACTCCCATCGAGGAATCCTGGAGCACCGTGGCGGATCTGGTAAAGGAGGGCAAAGTGCGCTCCATCGGCCTGTCCAACCATCCGCTGGATTTGATCAAGCGCTGCGAGAGGATCGCCCATGTAGACTGCCTGCAAAGCAGCCTCTTTCTCTGCTGGACCGTTCCATGAACGGCCCTTATTCCGACGACGGGCGGAATTCCGGCGGCCTGGATGTCCTGGAATGGGCCAAGGCGAACCAGTCCACCATTATCACCTTTGCTCCCCTGCAGCACGGGATTCTGGCGGGCAAATATACCCGTCAGTCTGTGGAGGAATTTAAAAAGGCGGGAGACCCCCTGCGTCCCAACCTTTATTGGTTCCATGAGCCGGTTTATTCCCAGGCTCTTGATTTTGTAGAGTATCTGCGCCCCATCGCCGAAAGGCACGGCGTTTCCGTGGCGGCCGTCTCCATCGCCTGGGTTCTGGCGTGGAAGGGCATCGGCGGCGCGATCTGCGGCGCCAGAAAGCCAGAGCAGCTGGACGCCTTTATCGATGCGGCTAAGCTGGAGCTGACGCAACAGGATATCGATGACATCGCCGCTGCCATCGAAAAGACCAATCTTTGCAGGGGCACCTGCGGCGACGGCCCGGCGAAGCCGGTCCGCTGAAAGGTCTGCTAAGCGATAAACTGCCAATAAAGAGGCCTGGGCACGCCGGAAAATTTTGCGCCGCCAGCCGGGGAAAAGCTCGGCCGGCAGCAAGGCTTGTCCGCCCTGCGCCGGCTGGAAGCCTGTTTTCAACCCGCGCCGCGCGGCTGTGAAGCCGGGGCTGTCCGTGGCCGTAAGACTTACTGTTTGGAAGGAGATAGATGTTATGGCGGAGAAGAAGGTAAGAGTGGCGTTTTTAGGCTTTTGGCACAGCCACGCCTGCACCAACGAGGAAATCCAGTTCACCGGGCTGGGCGTTTACGGTACGGTAAAGGCCAATCCGGAGGTCGAAGTGGCAGTGGCCTGGGATTATGACGTCCAGCGGGGCAAGGAAGGGGCGGACAGCCTGGGCATCCCTTTGAGCCGGATTTGGAAAAGGTTCTTTCCCGGGAGGATATCGACGGCGTGGTGGTGATGTGCGAAACCACCAAGCATGTGGAGGTCTGTGTCAGGGCCGCCCAGCATAAAAAGCATATCTATGTCAATAAGGTGCTGGCCCCCACCATTCATGAGGCCAACCAGATCGTCAAGGCTGCCCGGGAAAACAATATTGTCATGGTGACCATGCTCAGCCGTCTGTACGAGAACTGGTGCAAGAAGATCTATGAGATCATCAGGTCGGGCGACCTGGGCAGGCTGATCATGATTCGCATCTGGCACGCCCACGGCATTGCCACCAAATATTATCCTACCGACGGCATGGGCTACCTTCCCGACGGCCACGGCTTCCTAGAGAAGGAGGACGGCGCCGGCGGATGCTATGTGGATATGTGTCATCCCCAGTATATGGCGGCCTATTTTATGGAGGGGCTTCCCAAGACAATTTATTCCCGCATGTCCTCCGTCACCGGCCGCGGCAATATTGAGGATAACGCCATCGCTCTGCTGGATTATGAAAACGGTCCCTATGTAACCCTGGAGGAGGGCTGGGCCTGCGGCCCGGTGACCACGGAGATCGAGGTCCAGGGTACCGACGGCACCGTACTGTACCGGGACGACCGCTCCGACCGTGACTTCGATTATTTCGCAGTCCGCAGCGGCGACGATCCCAAATTCCGCCGGATCTCTGTGGAACCGGCTGTCTTTACTCCCCTTGGAGGACTGGATCGCCCGAGTCCGCAACGGGGAAATCCCGGAGGAAAACATGGCGCGGGCGCTGGATTTATCCAGACTCAACGAGGCGGCTTACCGTTCCGCCCAGTCTCATCAGCCGGTGGCCCTGGACACCCTGGAGGAATAAAAGTCCTTTGATGCCGGCGGCACTGCCGATCCTTGCCGCAGAGATCCTGTTTCCCCGGCAAGGGCCCGCCGGGCGGAAAAAGCGCCGGATGTTTGCGGATAACGGGGCGGCCCGGCTGAGGGGCCGGCTCTCCGGAAAAACGTCGGGATCGGCCGGCGGAGAATATCGGTCAGAAAATGATGTGCCGGACACCCGCAGGAAGAGACGGGCTTTTTCCCGGCAGCCGCTGATTAAAATAAGCGAGGACTGAGAAAGCCGGAGAGGCTCATTTCGCCGCCGGGGGCGCTCAGAAAATCGGCCGGATCCGGGAGACGGGGTTCTATGGGAAAAAGCCGTCAAAAAGACGGAAAAACCTGGAACAAATCCGAAAGAGGGGGATTCCCCTTTCGGCCAATGGGAAAAGGAGAACGAGGCTTTGAAAAATATTACGATATGGAACGAGTTCCGCCATGAAAAAATCAACGAAAGAGTGGCGGCGGTTTATCCCAAGGGGATTCACGGGGCACTGGCGGAGTTTATCGCCGCGAACCCGGAGTACCGGGTTCGCACCGCGACTTTGGATGAGCCTGAGTCGGGTCTGACTCAGGAGGTGCTGGACAGCACTGACGTGCTGATCTGGTGGGGCCATAAAGCCCACGATGACCTGCCGGATGAGATCGCACGGAGGGTGCATCAGCGGGTGCTGGAGGGAATGGGCTTTATCGCCCTGCACTCCTCTCATCTGTCCAAGCCTTTCAAACTGCTGATGGGCACCAGCTGCACGCTGAAATGGAGAAAATCGGGAGAAAAGGAGCGGCTGTGGAATATCGCTCCCAATCATCCCATCACCCAGGGGATCGGAGACTATTTTGAACTGGAGCACACGGAAATGTACGGTGAGCGCTTCGATATCCCGGAACCGGATCAGACGCTGTTTCTTTCCTGGTTCCCGGGCGGAGAGGTGTTCCGAAGCGGATGTGTGTGGAACCGGGGAAACGGCAGGGTATTTTACTTTAAGCCCGGCCATGAGACGTTCCCCATTTACTATGACAAAATATTCAGCAAGTGATCCGCAACGCCATCGCCTGGTGTATGCCAACGGTGAATCTAAAGCTTACCTGCCCCAATGTGGAGCCCCTGGAGCCGATCGAGCAGATCGAGTGCTGACTGCCGGGGTTATCCTAAAAAGGATTATAAGTTTTGGAGACCCAAAGCCAAAGGTGCCGCCGGAGACCGGAAAAGCCGGTCTCCGGAACGGCCCATTTTTTCAAGCGTTTGCCGCTGAAAAAGAAGAGGGCAGGCGGCTTTGGCCAAGAGCATCAGGAGGTTTTTGTGAGAGACGACAGACCGATCGGCGCCGAGGCTTGCTCGCGGGCTTTGGAAACGGACCCGGCGGGGATCGAGGCGCGCTTAAAGGAAGAGCTGAAAAAGCTCGGACGCAAAATCGTGGTTTTGGACGACGATCCGACCGGGATTCAGACTGTCCATGACGTGTATGTTTATACCGACTGGAAACAGGAGACCCTGGAGGAAGCCTTTCAGGATCAGAACAGCATGTTTTTTATTCTGACCAATTCCCGGGGATGACCAGCGTGGAAACGGAAAGAGTCCACCGGGAGATCGCCCGGAACCTTCTTTCCGCGGCCCGTCGGGCGCGCAAGGATTTTTTGCTGGTCAGCCGGAGCGATTCCACCCTGCGGGGGCACTACCCTCTGGAAACCCAGACACTGCGGGAGGAGCTGGAGGCCAGCGGCGGTAAGCGGTACGATGGGGAGATCATTTATCCCTTTTTCAAGGAGGGCGGCAGGTTTACCCTGAACGGAGTTCACTATGTAAAAGAGGGCGCCAGTCTGACCCCGGCGGGAATGACGGAGTTTGCGAGGGATAAAAGCTTTGCCTACCATTCCTCTTACCTGCCCAATTGGTGCCAGGAAAAAAGCGGCGGCGCCATCAGAGCCGAAGATGTACTGAGGATTCCCCTGGAGGCCCTCCAGGGGGCGGAGATCGACCGGGTTACCCAGCTGCTTTTGTCCTGCCGGGATTTCCGGCGGGTGGTTGTGGACAGTGTGGACGATTTGATGTTTCTGTCTTCCCGCGGCTCCTGTGCAGGGCTATCGCCCGGGGAAAGGAATTTTTGATTCGTTCCGCCGCCGCGGTGCCCAGGGCGCTGAGCGGAAATCCTCCCAGGCCTCTTTTGAGCAGGCCGGATTTGATAGACGAAAACTGCAAAGCCGGAGGAATGGTGCTGATCGGCTCTCATGTGCAAAAGACCACCGCCCAGCTTGAAGGGCTGAAAGCGTCTTCGGCGCTGTTAGAGTGGATCGAGTTTAACCAGCATTTGGCGCTGGAGCCCGGCGGCCTTTCCAGGGAAGCGGAACGATCGGCCTTCCTGGCGGAAAAGGCCATCAGGGCCGGAAAGACCGCGGTGGTCTATACCAGGCGGGAACGTCTGGATTTGGACACCGAGGATCCGGACCGTCAGCTTCTGATTACCACGGAAATTTCCGATGCGGTCACCAGCGTGGTGGGAAGGCTGACGGTGAAACCCCGGTTTCTGATCGCCAAGGGAGGAATTACCTCCAGTGACGTGGGTGTTAAGGCGCTGAAAGTGAAACGAGCGCTGGCACTGGGCCAGGTAAAGCCGGGCATACCGGTGTGGCTCACTGGAGCCGAAAGCAAGTTTCCCTCCATGCCTTACCTTATCTTTCCTGGAAATGTAGGAACGGTGGAGGAGCTTCGTGAGATTGTCGAGCTGTTGTCGGGAGACGGCGGAAAGGAGCCTTATGAAAGTTAAAAGACGGATATTAAGGGAGATGCCGGCGCCCTATGCGGTAAATCTTCATAAAATCGGCGGCAGAGAAAAGGCGGTGTTCGCCGCGGAGCTGGATAGTCTCTGCGTGGGCGTATGGGCCGACACCCTGGAGCAGGAAGTCCTGTGGGAGGGTAAGGGCGGCACCATGAATACCTTCCAGCTCAACGAAAGGGGAGACTTTCTGGCGATCCAGCGGTTTTACCGCGGATTTCAGTCCAAAGACGCCTGTATCGTAAAAGTGGAAAACCGGGAGGGAAAAATGGGAACAAACGGAAATCGCGTCTCTTCCCTTTTTGCCACCGGATGTGCGTAGTGGAAATCGAGGACGTCCCTCATATGGTCTGCTGCGTTTTGTGCGCCAATAAGGAATCCCCGGACGATTGGTCCCAGCCCGGCAGAGTGGCGGTATCTAAGGTGCCGCTGGGGGATGGGGAGCAGGCCTCCTTTGCCACGATCTTAGAGGGGCTTCACAAAAATCATGGCATATTCCAAGGAAGCCTGGATGGCAAAGAGACAATTTTGGTGACCGGCGAGGAGGGAATTTTTCAGCTGAAAATTCCCGAGAGTCTTAAGGAGCCCTGGAGCTATGAAAACTGATCGCGAGGGGAAACCAGCGACTGCACCGTTTTGGACGTGGACGGAGACGGGGAGGACGAAATCATCGCTATCGAAGGGTTCCACGGAAACCGGCTGGCGGTCTATAAAAGGGAGAACGGCCGATGGGAGCAGGTTTATACCTACCCGATAGAGTTCGGCCACGCAATTTGGAGCGGTACAATTTTCTCCAAGCCCGGATTTTTGATCGGATACCGGGCCGCCAATGCGGCGCTGCTGTTGTTTCAGCTGCGGGAAAAGCGGGAGGGCCGCTGGCTGATGGACATTACTGTGCTGGATGAGCACGAGGGGCCGACCAACGCCGTAGTGGCGCATGGAAAGGAGAAGGAGCTGATTTTCAGTTGCTCGTGTAGTAGGGATCGTATCTTACTTTATGAGCTGATGAGAGAGAAGAAAGACGAATCTCTCGAAAATTAGATAAAAGGATGGGAACGGCAGGATGATCAACATTGGAATTATAGGCTGCGGAAAAATCACCCAGGTTAGGCACCTTCCGGAATATGTGGAAAATCCCCAGGCGCATTTGACCGGCCTTTACGATATCAATCAAAGCAGAGCGGAGGAACTGACCCGGAAATACGGAGGGAAGGCATACTCCAGCATTGAGGAAATGCTTACGGATCCGGAAATCGACGCAGTATCTGTGTGCACCTCTAATGCGACCCATGCCCAGATCACCATTCAGGCGCTGGAGGCAGGCAAGCATGTGCTTTGCGAAAAACCGATGGCAACCACCCTGAAGGATTGCGAGGCCATGGCGGCGGCGGCGAAAAAGAACGGAAAACATCTGATGATCGGACACAACCAGCGGCTGGCGGAGGCACACGCCCTGGGGAAAAAAGCTGATAGATCAGGGAATCATCGGCAGAATTCTGACCTTTCGCACCTCCTTTGGGGCACAGCGGCCCGGAAACCTGGTCCGTGGACTCTGGAAAAAATGTGTGGTTCTTTGACAAAAAGCAGGCGTTTATGGGAGCAATGGCGGATTTGGGGATCCATAAGACCGACCTGATCCAATTTTTGACCGGCCAGCGAATTGTCAGGACCACCGCCCGGCTGTCCACCCTGGATAAGCGGGATGGGGCCGGAAATCTGATCGGCGTAGACGACAACGCCATCTGTATATATGAGCTTTCCGGCGGCGCGATAGGGACCATGACTGCCTCCTGGACCCGTTATGGCGCTGAAGATAACGCCACAGTACTGTATGGTACCGAGGGCCAAATAAAAATTTATGACGATCCGGAGCATGCCGTGGTGGTACAGCTTAAGAATGGGTCGACGAAATATTACGATGTAGCGAAGATTCAGAACAACGACAACCAAACGAAATCCGGGGTGATCGATCTTTGGATCGACTGTCTGGTAAACCACAGGGAGCCGGAAATTTCCGGAGAAGAAGCGCTGCACTCCATGCGGGCGGTGTTCGCCTCCCTGGAGTCCTCGGAAAAAGGTAAGGCTGTCGATATCTGCGGAGAGGAGCTGAAAGCATGAAGCTGGGAATCCTGACTTCTATTTTAGACGGCTGGACCTTCCAGGAGGTCCTGGAGATCGCGGCGGACATGGGATTTTCCTGTATAGAGGTGGCCTGCTGGCCCCAGGGAAAGGCGGAGCGCCGTTACGCCGGCGTAAGCCATCTGGATGTGGAACGGGTGGTCTGCGACGATGATTACGCGGAAAGTATTTTAAAGGGCTGCCGAGATAAGAAAATCCATATTTCGGCGCTGGCGTTTTATCCTAATACTATGGACCCGGAGCCTGCCAAGCGATCGGAAAATATCGCTCATTTAAAGAAGGTGATCCAGGCCAGCAGCCGGTTGCGGGTAAACCTTGTAACCACCTTCATCGGCCGGGATCAGACCAAAACCACGGAAGAAAACTTGGTCCTGTTCCAGGAGCTTTGGCCGGAGATCATCCGCTTCGCGGAGGATAACGATGTCAAAATCGCCATTGAAAACTGCCCTATGCTGTTCGGCGCGGACCAGTGGCCCGGCGGACAGAACCTGATGACCAGCCCCGTGCTGTGGCGTAAAAATGTTCCAAGGAAAGGTCTGAAAGTAGTCACAATCACCGGTTCGGCCGCTGACTCGAGGATAAGCCTAAAAGTTTTTATCCGCTGGAATACCAGCGGATGTCTCAAGATGCATCCAAAACCGGGCCTTTGAGGCGCCCGTGAAAGCATTTTGACTTTTCTGTCTTTACTTGCTCCTCATACTCCGCCGCCCGTAAACGGGCGATTGGCCCGCTTGACGGATCTGAGCTTTGTCCTCCCGCTTTCCCATTAACTTGCTTCGCCTGTTACAGAAGGCTAAGACATTTGCGGGATACCTCCGCCAACTAAACCGGTAGTTTCCAGAGCAACGAAAGAGGTATGGTGTGCTTTCTCCGCTAAAGGGAGACATGCCATACCTCTTTCTGTATTTTCGTATTGTGACATGGCAGCGAAAAATATAAAACGTGATGTAAGCTTAAGCTTTGTCGGTCTGCACGGTATTCGTATATAGCGGCAGTCTGCGCGCTCTCTTCAATCCTCGGCACCGTTCTGCGCGGCTGGCGTGGACATTCCAACGGCTGGTCAAAAGAAAACTTTTCGGAGTCTAAAAACGGAGATGGGGCTACCGCCGAAGATACAGGAATAGCAGCTAGGAAAGACAGCAATAAAAAAACTCCGCATACTGAAAAGTACGGAAGTGGTAGCTTTGGAATAAAATCAACTGCCTGTGGGCTTCTCGATAGCTTTGGCCCAGCACCACCTCAAGCTGTTCCTGGGCTGTAAGCTAAATGCTTTCCTTTTGCTGGAAGCAACGGACCACTGCTTTCCCCAAAGGATGTTCGGAACGCTACTCCGCTGCCTCGTCCCAGGCATACAATATCCTTTGCGGTTGCCGCTCCACTCTAAAAACCTTTCCAGAGATTTCATAGCGCGCCTCCAACTATACATGGGGGTATCTGTCATTACAGGGTAGCTATCCTATAGATTACGCTACAGCGCTGTAAAAGATATGGATCCCCGCAGATGCCAAATACTCTTTCCCGGCCGCTTTCACCGTGGTTTGTGACCGCGTTGCCGCTACAGTCTTGCTGCGCCGCCTTATATTCGCTTAGCAGATAATGGCCATCCTGCGTCCGCACATCAAAGTGAATTCCACTCACAGGTTTTTGAGAATTATAGGCTGTCAATCCTATAGATAGGAAAAACGCCCATCGGCGTCTGTTCCATTAAGGATCAGAGGCCGATAGGCGTTTCCATTCCAAAGTATCGCCATTGCTTTCCATAAAATAATCCTGACCTAAGGTGCACAAAACCTGGGCTGAAACCTCTTTAAGGCATCCGCAGTTTCTCCCAGGGGCTCTTTTGCCGTTACCACGGCAAGCCGCGGCTCAATTTGCCGGATCAGCTGGGCGCTGTGGCTGGAATCCCTGCCATGATAGGCGACCTTATAAAGGTCTATATCCGGGAATTCCCGCTGTTCCAGTTCCTGAAGCCGCTGTTTCTGAGCATCTCCGGCAAAGAATAGATTCACCGAGCCATGCTCCACGAGTACGGCAATGGAGTAATCGTTATCCTTTTCATAACAGAAATCTTCCGGCGGCCAGATCTGAAGCTTCAAATCACCAAAGACCAAAACCCGGTCTCTGGATGGGACCAGCTGGCTGACGCCAAGAGCCTCCATTTTTTCCTGCAAATCCCGGTATGGCGTATTATCTTTATTATAATAAGGACAAACCACCATTTTCACCGGCAAAGCGTCCAATAAAGCGGGCGCGCCGCCGATATGGTCTTTATCCGGATGAGTTAAAATCAGGCAGTCTATTTTTTTCTATCTGCCGCTCCCGCAGAAGCTCAAGAATATGCTCCGCATCCTGAGCCTCTCCGGTATCGATAACCACACAGGAGCCGCCGCTTTGCAAAATGGCGCAGTCCGCATCGTCCTTAGTTCCCGCAAAAATGATCTGAGCCGGTTCAACCGAATGATCTTTCTCCAGAAAAGCCAAGGCGCCAATTAGGATTCCAACAAGGGCGCACACTCCTATGGCGCGTAAGACGCCTATCGTAAATTTCTTTTTCCCTTTCATTGGCCATCAACCTCCGGCAGGAACCGGCTGAACATTAATTTACCGGAAACCGTCAGGTCATCCTCATCCCAGCCGCTGTATTTCGTGCAATCCGGCCGGATCGCGCTGTGCCATTCCGCCTTATTGCAGAGAGCCCAGCCCGCCCAGCTGATCTGATAGCGATCCATAGCGTCTAAAAACGGCTCCGCGGTTTCAGGATAAAGCTCCGCGTCGGCCGGCTGGCTTTCCTCTTCGTCCTCAAAATATGCCTGTTCCCCGGCGGACACACCCCATTCGGTCACGAAGACCGGCAGGCCTTGCTCCGTATATTTCTGAAAGGGGCCGGCCCAGCCGGCTTCCTCTACGGAAATATCCACGTACCGGTGATAGGAATACATAATATTTTCAAAAGGAAGAGGATCGGAAAGCGGACCGTCCAAATGGCTGCAATAATTGGGGGTCCCCACCAAAATTACCGCATCCGGAGCGTTTTTCCGAATGACTGGGATCACCTCTTCCGCATAAGCGGAAATCTGTTCCCAGGTAACGTCTCCATTGGGCTCGTTGCAGATCTCATAAAGAATCCCCGGCTCGTCGGCGTAATGAGCGCTGAGCTGGTCAAAAAAATCTTTCGCCTCCTCAATGTGCTCATTGGGGTCGCTGTCGTTTAATATGTGCCAGTCCAATATTACATACAGGTCCTCAGCCAGAGCGCTCTCCGCTCCCATATACAAATAATCCAGGGTTCGGTCGGGATTCTCCAAGTATGCCCCGGAAGGCTCCGTGTAAGCGGCGATCCGAAACAAATTCGCCCCATACTCTTTTAAGGTTTTCATCGCTCCGCCATTCAAATAGCGGGGATACCAAGAAATCCCGTGGCTGCTCATTCCCCGCAAAACAACCGGATTGCCGTTTTCGTCACATAAGGAAGCGCCCTCTACCCGCAAAGCGCCGTGAGATTTTACGCCGTTTCCCTCTTGTGTCTGGGAATCCGGTCCTGTGACGGCCGGCTGGCTGCATCCCGCTGCTAATCCCAGGATTAAAAAAGAGGATATTGTCACAAAAAGCCTCCGCCATCTCAAGTTATATTTCATAGGCCCTCGCTTTCATAAAAAGGAAGATTCTCATAGGTCAAGTTTTCAGGATACAGCATAACTAAAAATATAATCGTAATCATGCGCTTCCAGATAATCCATCATCTCGTCGCCGCTGTATTTCTGCGCCCACAGCATATCCAGCCGTCCGCAGCATTGAGACAAAAACGCCGCCAGCGGCGATGCGTAGGAATCCCGAAGCAGCAGCACAGACGCGCCATCCTCCAGGCTGTGATTTTCAATGCTGTCATATTCCTGAACAGAATTCAAGTACAGGTTACTGGCCGCCAGCTCGTAAAGGCCCCTCTTGGTTTCCAGCTGCAATAGAGTGGGAACAAACGCTCCCTCCTCACTTTCGAGATGATCCGGCTCGCCGTGGATCCAGGTAAAGTCTCCGCCGGACTTAGGATAGTACACCTGATAGTCTTCTGTTCCGCCGGAATACACCACGCCGGCATCCCGGCCTTGAGAACCCAGCATCAGGCCGGGAAAATTCTTTGTTTCATATTGGCTCAGGTCGCGAAAAATCCCCTGCAGGATCCAGCCCCGCGTTCCATTGGAAATTATCCATTCCACCGTGTCGCGAAAGCCCGCAAACGCGGCTAAGGGACTCCAGTGGTGATCTGTTTTGTAATAGGTTTCTTCATAGGAAAGATTGTCGTCTTTTAACGACTCCCGCAGATCCAGATAAGGCACGCTATAATACCGCGAGCCAGCGCAAAGAGGGAATCCGCCTGCTCTGTAAAATCATTGTAGGGAATCCCCGTATAAGCCGCCTGCCTTTGCCGCACCACCTTCATAGGAGGAAGAACAAAGCCCACCTTTGTTCCCCTGCTCCTCCATGGCGTCGGCCAGACGGCGCACTCACCGCCAATTCTTTGGTATCATCTCCAAAGCCGGTCCAGAAGTTCCCGCCGTGCAGGTAGCCATCCTTATCCTTTACCACGTCAAAAGCATTTTCCTCGTGCTTTCCCAAGGCCAGCTGCATCCCGCCGTAGCATTCCAGCAGCGGATACCGGAACAGCGTGTTTTCCGTAACAGCCGTATCCAAGTCTGCCACCGCGTTCACTACTGTTTCCGCCGCAGGCTCCTCCCGGATGTTATCCCAAGCCTCTTGGACGTTCTCCGCCAAGGGCTCTTTCGCGTACCAAAGATTCAAGGCCCCGTAGCCTATCACGGAACAGAAAAAGACCGCGGCAAATATCATTTGTCCGAGCTTCTGTGGATGCTTCACCACGCTTCCTCCTTAAAAGTTGAAATAAATAAACGGATTGTAGCCGCGCGCACCAAATAGGTGACGCAGACGAAAAACAGTCCCGCCATTCCCACAGGATAAACCACGGCAAAGCTTGTTTTCGACAGCTTCGGCAGGGAAGCCAGCTTCTTTTTCAGCCAACCGGCGGCCGGCAGGCAAAGAAGTATTCCAATCACCCAATACACCGCGTATTCCTGTAAAAACATAAGGGCCTGGCCGCTGAAAAAGCCGTTCCCATTCAATCCGAACATATTCCCGAGATATTCCTGGAACTGATAAAAGCTTTCGCTTCGGAATAATACCCAGCCGAAGTTTACCATCAGCATGGTATACAAGTGCTTCCAAACCGGATGCGCCTTCCATTTTTCAAAAAGGAACAGCCGCTCCAGCAGCAGGCATACAAAGTTAAAGAGCCCCCAGAACACAAAGGTCCAATTAGCTCCATGCCAAAGGCCGGTCAGAAGCCAAACCACCAAAAGGTTCCGCACCATTTTGTCTTTGTTTTCCACCCGGGAGCCGCCCAGGGGAAAGTACACATATTCCCGGAACCAGGTGGAAAGGGAAATATGCCAGCGGCGCCAAAACTCGCTTACGGATTTAGAAATATAGGGATAGTTGAAGTTTTCCTCGAAATGGAACCCGAACATCTTTCCGAGGCCGATGGCCATATCCGAATAGCCGGAAAAGTCAAAAAAGATCTGCAGGGTATAGGCAAAGGACCCAAGCCACGCCAAGGTAACCGGGATCTTTACCAGCTGGTGCCCGGCTTCCGTCAGGCTGTAAATATTATCCGCCACCACCGCAAACGTATTGGCCAAAAGCAGCTTTTTTGCCAGGCCCTGAACGAATCTGCAGGCTCCCTCGCTCAGCAGTTCCCAGCTGTGAACCCGGTTTCGGATCTCTTCCGCGACGGTGCTGTACCGTACGATAGGCCCGGCCACCAGCTGGGGAAACAGGGCGATATACAGCGCCACATAAAAGGGATTTTTCTGCACCCGCACTGTATCGCGGTACACGTCGATGACATAGCTCAGCGCCTGAAACGTAAAGAATGAAATACCGATGGGCAGCGCAATATCCACCTGGGGCAGAAACGAGTCTCCCAGAACTGCTTTCAGATTAGTTACGGCGAATCCCAAATACTTGAAAACAAACAGCACCCCAGGTTGGCCGCGCAGTCCAAAACTAAAAGCAGCTTTCCATACCGGCGCCAGCGGAAATCGCCAAAGCAATCCCCCAATTAAGCACGCAGGAGCCTATGAGCAGCAGTACGTTTTTCGGCTCGCCCCAGGCATAGAAAAACAAGCTGGTCAGAAGCAGCAGCCCGTTGCGCATGGCCACGCTGGGGCGCAGACCGTATAGTACAGCACTAATACGACAGGCAGAAAGAAAAACAGGAATATGATACTGGAAAAAACCAAGAAAATGCCTCCTAACCGTATGGATCAGCTTTTCGCGGGGGCAGGCTCTTTTTCTTCAGGCAAAGCGTAACCGGCCTGAGCGAAAAGCGTGTCAAACACACCGTTAAAAAGCAATTCCTGCCAGTTTTCTATTTGATACAGCCCGGCTTTGCCTTCGGCCTGGCGGCAAATCATCACTCCGCCGGGCGCCTTCACCTGCTCATAAGGCAGCAGGATCGCGTCCACCGCCTCCAGCCGCGCGAATTCATAGTTGCAGTCCACTACGCGCACCTTTCCGCCGGTGACAGTCGGCAGTTCCAGCCCCAGATCCACCCGGGGCAAGGCACGCCTGGACTGGGTTCCTCTCTCGGCCCGGCGGTGAATATTCAGAAAAACGTCCTCGAAAATACTGACGGATTTTCCCATCTGCTTGGCAAGGCTGTGGTCCCTGTCGTAAAGCATCTGAAAATAAGAGGCTTTGTTCTCTTCATCTAATTCGCTCAGCTTAACGCCGTATCTCCAGGAGCCGTCCTCCTGCTTGCTCACCTGACAGCCGTGCCCTTTACCACCGCTTCATACCTTTCGGTTTTCAGCCGAATTTCCATTTCTTCTCCTTTTTCGTGAGGAAGATAGGCGCTTTGAGAAAAAATTAAAGACAGCCCGGTTTCAGAAGCATCTCCTGTCACGCCGTAATATTTTTTCCCGTGGTAATCCACTTCCGCCGGAAATTCCACCGTGAAACGGTCGTTGGCGCGCAGGTTTTTCCGTCCGGACATGAAAAACAGCGCCATGAACAGACTGAGCCCATTCATCAGCAGCCAATAAATAATGATGGCCATACCATAATTGTAGGTATGTATCGAGGTGTAAACCGCTAAAAAGAGCGCGTACCCATCCAGAACCAGAAGCAAAATATGGGGAACCGCTAATTGAAAATCAGATTTCTTTCCAGCGGTACGCTCCTTATTGGTGACGTGGAACTTTTTCTCTTTGATGAACAGGGTTTCCAAAAGGATAGGCAAAATCATATAGGGAAAAATGACCGTATCCACAATATTGCTCCAGCGCTGGGTTCTGAGCTTTCCGGAGGTGATTTTCAAAGCGTGGTTATACAAAAGATAGGACGGCAGCCAGATTAAAAGCAGCTCCCAAAGGCCGCAGATCACCACCGGGATTCCGAACACAACAAATAAAATGGGGGAAATAATGTAAATAAACCGTCTGAAAAAGGTCCACCAATAAAGCCAGCAGGAAATATAGCTTAATTTTGTATTCAGCTTCAGGTTCGGATGAAACAGCAGATGGACATGGCGCAGAGGGATATGCATCCTCTTCCCCAGCGGACCCGCTGCCGGATCAGGCTGTCGATATCGGTAGGCGCCAAGCCGTGGGCCAAAGCCTTATCCAGGGCGTAACAGGTATACCCCTTCGCCTGAATTTTGATTCCGGTTTCAAAGTCTTCAGTGATGGTTCCGGCAGCAATGCCTCCCACCTCATCCAGGGCTTCCCGGGAGATCAGGGTATTAGAGCCGGCGTAAATCGGCGCGTTGGCCCGGTTGCGCCCCACGTTGATTTCCCGGAAGAAGAAATCCTGCTCATTGGGGATGCGCTTTTCACTGTAAAAATTAAACTGGAACAAATCCGGATTATAAAAGCTCTGAGGCGTTTGAATGAATCCCATTTTAAAATCCTCATCCACTTCGTCCTCAGAACGCTCCGCCCATGTGCCGTCGTCTAACTGCTTCAGCCTGGGCAGAAACATATAGGGAACGGTTTCCATTAAAAACTCCCGGGTCGGGATCATATCGGCGTCAAAGGTGGCCACGTAAGGGGAATGGGTCAGGCTTAACGCGTGATTCAGGTTTCCCGCCTTAGCCAGCTTATTCTCCTCCATTCCAAAGTAGCCTACGCCCATTTTTCTTGCCAACGCCGCTACCTCAGGGCGGTTACTGTCGTCGCACAGGTAAATATGCACTTTTTTCCGGTCTGGATACCTCATATGCTTGCAGCCGTTGACTGTTTTATAGAGAAGGTCCGCAGATTCATTATGGGTAGCGATGAATACGTCTACATCCGGGAACCAATCCAGGGGAGCACCGGCTTTTCAGGAATACTTTTTCCTGCGGAGCCGTGTAAAATGCTCCGTGCCCTCCAGCATGGAGATCGTCTCCGCGGCTACCAAAAAAATTCCGCAGATTGTGGCCACCCAGCCGTATATGTTATGATCGGGCACCGTAAAAAAGATTCTCCAAACCACATATACTGTCATTGAGATTATGGCGCACCAAACCCAGAATTTTTCCTTTATGGTTTTTTTCATTTACGTTTTTAATTTTAACTTTGGACATTCATCCACCTACCCTCACGCTGATTTAGTTCTTGCGAGCCCGCTGAATCAAGACAATAGAAATAAAAAACGCCAGAATAAATAAAATTGAAAGGAAATTCGCGTTTTGACCGCCGTAAATCCAGGTATCCGTGTACCGCTCCAGCGACTGGATATTTTCATCTAAATATTCTCCATGGAGCGCCAAAACATCCTTTATACGCTGGCTTTCCTCCTGGGAGCTGGAAACTGTACGGTCAACGGTCAGCCCCGTTTCCTCCTCCAGCTCAGGCAGGCGCGGCGGCAAACACCGCGTCCCATCTGCTGGCGTCTCTAGCGGCGGCGTTTCCCAGAAACGCCTGGGCCTGGTCAATAAAGCTTTCCAAATACTCCTGGGAAAGAACCGTCTTTCTCAACTCGTGGTACCGCGACTCCACCCTTTCTGCGAATCCTGGCACCTTCAGCAAGGCGTCCAGATAGGAACGCACCTCCATTGTGGTTTCATAAAACATACCCAGCTCTTTATCATAATTGTCCATCGCTCCGTCAAAGTCCCACAAAGGGCCGATTTCTAAAGTACCGCCAATCTGTTGGTGCAGATACGTGGAATGGAGCCCCGCGTCGTAATTCATAAAAAACTCGTTAATGATAAAATAGTCCACAAAGGTGTCCACATTTAAATACCGCTCTACTTCGGCCATATCCGGCACATTCTCAGAATAAAGAAGCCGCTCTATCTGATTGATCTGTTCCGTAATCCAGGAAACCGTTTCCGGCGTAATCCGGTCCTGAGGCGGGTATTGCACCTCTAAATACTCTTCTGTAAGCCCCTCCCTTGTGGCGTAGGTATCCAGGATAATGCCCTCGGTTTCATATCTGTCCCGGCGCAGAAGAAAATCGCATTGAACCTGGCTTTCGTCATAACGGGAAAGCTCCACCCTTCCTTCTCCGCGCTCCACCGCCTCATACAGAATATAAAGCCCTAAATATTCATATCCGGCGTCTGTTTTTAAAAACAGCCTCGCAGTAGCGCATATCCGGCGTTTCCGGAAACACCATTCCGCCGATATTCATAGCCAGATAATTGCGCAGATGAGAACGGTCCAACGGGGTTCCGTTGAGAATCCAGTCGTCGCTTGCCGTCATTCCCATCAGCCCGACGGAGTTCTTCTCTCCGGTTTCCGTCAGCAGCTTGATCCGGTACTGCTTTTTCGGATACCTGCTGGAAGCGGACGTATTGCCCCGGATTTTCAATTTACCCGAAGATTGTACCGCGGGCGCATCCCCAAACGGTTCACATGGCTGCCGTTATCGATCACGCTCACGGTCATCCTGGTATAAGGATCTACATCCGCAGGCTCCACAAAAGCGTCTATTTCCGCGTCGTAATACTTATAATTCACAATCTCCTGCCCTGCGGTATCGATCACTACCAGAGGCAGATGCGAGGTGAAATCATCGCCCACGATAAAATCCTCAGGAATTTCAGCGTCGCCTATAGACGGGTCCGCCTCCTGGGCTAACTCATGATGGACCTGCCTTTCCTGGAAGTCTGTCTGCGAAAACTGCCACCAGCCTAAAGCGGCGCACAGCACCACCGCCGACAACGTAACAGCTAAGGCAGCCTTGACGGATTTTTTCATAGTCCCCACCTCAAGAGGTGATTTCGTCATTCTGGCTCACCAGATCAACCGTCTCCACGCTGTCCATCTGAAACAGCCTTTCGCTGATGTCCACATTTTCCGTGCGCTGCAGCAGCTTCTGGGAAAGCTCATAGATATATTCCACAGATTCCCGGGCGGAATTTTTTACGCACAGCCTCGCTTTTCCCCCGTAAACCTCCTGCACCGCCTGTTCGATTTTCTCTCCCGCGGCGGCTCCTCCCCGGACAATGAGAAGATAACGGTTATTCCCCTGAATATTGCCAAGAACCAGCATCAATAAAAAAAGATCACCACACTGCCCAGGACAGCGATCATAAAATCGGAAATGCCGCAGCAGATTCCTGCCGCGACCGCCCAAAAAATGTAGGCTGTGTCCCTAGCATCCTTTATCGCGGTACGGAAACGCACAATCGATAAAGCGCCCACCATGCCGAGGCTTAACGCGATGTTATTGCCGATGACGCACATGACCAGCGTGGTCACTAAGGTGAGCATCCAAAGGGACACGTTGAATTTTCCACTGTAAAGGGCCCCGGAATGTGAAAAACGGTAGGAAAGGAAAATTACGCCGCCAACTGCGATGGCGGCGATAAAATTCACCAAAATCTCTTGCAGGGAAAGGCTTCCCGCATGGTTCATAATATAAGAAAGAATATCCTGGTTCATAAAGTAATACCTCCTAAGCTATATCTGCGCGACGCGCAGTACTTGCTTGCTGGCGGTCTCAGCAGTGATATACGGCGAAAGAACTTCTTTTATGTAGCTGAGCAGGAAATGATTATACTTCACTTCCAGCGTCACCCGGCTAGGAGAAGCAGCCGGATAATAAAAGGGAAGTTCTTGGGAAAAAAAGCGCCGAACTTGCTTCACAGGCCCGTAAACGGCTGTCCAGCGTAATACGGGTGTCATTGGCGGCCAAAGCAAACGCGTACCGCCGGTATTCCACAATACTGCGCGGCAAATAAGCCCGGGAGCGCATTACACTGTAAAACTGCTTGGCCAAAGGGTCATCGTATTCCAAAAGGCAGGAATAGCTTCCCTGGGCCATCCTCTGCGCATGATCTCTCGATACCGTCATGCTCCGCTTTCTTTGAGCGGCTCCCTGCTTTTGCTTCCACTCTAATTTCGCAAAGGCATCGTCCGGCGAATAAATGCGGAGGCGTATTTTTTTGCGGTTTTCCAGCCCCGCGGCCTTGTCAAAATAGTCCTCGTTATCGTAAGAATCAAAGTAAAGGGAACGCACCAGATATCCGTCCGTTCCGGCGCAATGGGGATCCGGCTGTAAAACCCGATTCAGCTTTCCGCATAATTTGCGGGCGTCCAAATAATCCAAAGGGTATTTTTTCTCTGTTCGTAAAATATCGGAAATAGTAGGCATTGTCTTTCTCCATTGATCTGTAGATAAATAAAAAGCTTCATTCGGCACGGCGCTCACAAAAAACAATTATCTGCCGGCGCAGCACAGCCTTTCAAATGCGGAAACACCGCGGAACCATCATGTATACCGTCAGCCGATAGCGCAAATCGTTGTTTCGCCCCAAAAAAGTATGATTATACATTATAAATTTCGTTCCCGGCCCATTAAAAAAGAAGCGGAGCGATACAAAATAGCATACGATTATGGAAGGGAAAATCTTGCCAAATTCACTACCACATTTTGTAACCGGGTCAAATTCCCGACACAAAATACCCATTCTAAAATTGTATAATTTTAAAGATTTATGTAAATAATATCATATTTGTTATGATACTGTCAATATAGAGTTTAACATTTAATTAATATTCATTTAACATACATTTAATAATTTACAATACCTCTATGTTTTTTACTTATATTTTCTCTGTAAAAGCACTTGTTTTTTAATATCAAATTCTTTTTCAGAAAATTGTTGCTTTTCATCCCCATTATAGTGTATAACAAAATTTATATAGCGCAAATATCGATAAGATATTCTCAAAAAGGCTGGTAATCGCAGTGCTGTCAGCCTAATGCCATTGTTCTTTCGCAAAGGTGCCTGCCGTTCAGGTTTGAAAGTCCGCAGAAAGTTGATCTGTTTAAATCAAAACCACCAGTGAACTGGTGGTATGCACAGGGCCTGGAAGGGCCAAATACGGACTTAGTCCCTAAAGGGACATGGAAGTTTGACACCGCATTACAATTTCGGGCAGCCGCTTAAGCGACTGTTCTTTTTGCCTACTTGTTCTTGCTACCCGTAAACGGGTCGATGTACTCTTTCATGGTCATCTGATCCTTCGTGTCATCCTCCTCCAGTTGGTTCTTTATGTATTCTTTAATTGCGCGTTCATTTCGACCCACTGTATCCACAAAGTATCCTCTGGCCCAAAAGTGTCTGCTCCCATATTTGTACTTTTAAGTTTGCATGTCGGTCAAATATCATAAGACTGCTCTTTCCCTTTGAGATATCCCATGAATTGTGCTATACTCAGGTGTGGCGGAACACTTACCAGCATGTGATGTGGTACTCGCATCTCCACTTTGTATGTGCTGATTCTTTTATCTCTCCCATGCCAAAAAACCTCCTGATGTTCTTTAGTAATACGGTCGCCAAACCATTTACTATTTTACATCAGCTGGTTTTTTCTTTTGCTAAAAAGCTTTTCTACCCCCCGGTATAACCGGGGGTTCTTTTTTCCGCTTGTTAAAGTTATTGAAAAACCCAGCACTCTGAAGGGGGAGTGCTGGGTTTTTTATCTCCAAATTTATGGAAGCATATCCTCGATCGCGTCTCGAAGGTGGATGGGATACAGCTGGTAGCGATTGAACAGCTCCTCCATTTTTTTTTGGCACAAGCAGGTAATCTGTTGTTACGTCATGGATAAACTCTACCGGTTCCCAGACCGAATTTATCTTTCGGGCGGCCAGAAGGCCATATGTAAAATAGTGGCCTAGGCCGGGAGCGTAGAGAAGCTCCTTGATCGTCTCGTAATTCCATATCTCTGCCATTCACGTGTTCTCCTCATACAGTCATGGATTTGCTCTTATGCTCTCCCATTTTTTGCGGTGTATCGTGGGAAATACACATAGACAAAAGGGCTGTCCAGCGCCGCATGGAGGAAAGCCAAGCATAATAGCTTGACTTAAGCTGCCTTTTGAGATGGCAAAGGCGAAAGAACGATCTAACTTTTTTGCCGCGGCAAATTCTTTGTTTTTCAAAGAGGAAGTCCTAAATATTATGTCTTGCCCATCCGGGAAAATTTCAGTAAGAGAACCAGTCAGGATATTGTAGGATCTATGGGATTTGAGGATGATGAGGGATATCAAATAAGAGCAAAATTATGATATTTATGCTATGAAAAATACATTTAGAAAGCTGGGTTCTACAGAAAGGCCGGTGAGCAATTAATATACACACGATATATATACATTAGATGATGGATGCTTATTTAATCAATGGCTGGTTAAATTCGGGCCATGAAACACCTCCTTATTTGGCCCCGCCACCGCTGCAACGGTGACAGGGCCGGTAGCAGCCCTACGTTACAGGCACATCTGCTACGGGTATTAGCTTAGCAGATGGAATAGAAAATGTAAAAACAAATACCTCAGCATTTCTCAACGATATCTCACAGCCGGCCGCTTGTGAGAACTCACCAAATACGATATAAGATCATACCATTTGCCAAGAAGGAGTACCGAAAATGCTAGAACACGAAGAGTTCGCCCAAGAGGGGACCATAATACGCGACATACTGCGCGCCAAGCGCGCAGCCATGCCGGAGCTAACAAATCAGGACATTGCCAATATGGCGGGGTTATCCGTCAACACGGTAAACCACTGCCTTTCCGACCGTTCTAAATCCAGCAGCGCCTTTACCATCGGGCGGCTGTGCAAGGCCCTTCACGTTTCCTTTGATCAGTGCTTTGGAATCGAGCCGGATGAGAAAAAGGATTCCCCGGAGAAGGAAAACGCTCTGCTCTCTGAAATTGAGGCGCTTCAGGAAAAGTGCGATGGGCTTAAGCAGGAGCTGGAGCGCAAGGAGGATTTGGAGAAGCTGAACCAAAGATATCTAAGCGAGCTGGAACGTTCCGCTAAGGCTCACAGAAAATTTTCTCGATGGATGGCAGGCCTCTGCACACTTCTCCTTTTGCTGTTTCTCGCTTATTTAATCTTTTTGACCTTCCAAACCCTGAATATGGAATTATTCGTTCCGAGGCCTTTTTATGCTATAACAAGAACCTGTTTATCAAACCGTAAATAGAGAATAAGCGGCTGATCCCTTTCGCCTGCGCGTTTAGGCGATTCCTTCTGTGAGACAAAAAAAGGGCCCAGTGCTTTTCACTGGGCCAGACTCCTCACAAGGGACTGCATTTCTTCCTTAGAGCTCGCTTGGCGGGCTTGGGCCAGCACCGTTTCCTTCTCCAAAGCGGTGAAACGGGAAAACCGTTCCATCGCCTTGGGATGCTGTGCCAGAGCCATAGAAAACCCTAAGGGCAGCTGATTTTGTTCCAAAGCTGCCACCTCCACACTCTCAGTATGCGGAGGTTTTTTCTTTTTATTCCTTCATTTTCCTGCCCGTTCTTCCCGCTTTTGCAGCGGCGGGCGCTCCATGGGGCCTCCAGGGCCGCAAAGCTCTATCGAGCCAAAACCAGAGGCAGCAGCTTCCGCGCAGCCGCGCTTTAAGGCATCAAAGAGCGCAGCCAGCCGCAGAATGACAGATAGGCTTACAAAAAGCCTAATAATCGTTTATCGTCTTCCCTGCAGCGGCGGTTTTTTCAAAACATCACAAAAGGCATGGCGCATTTCCCCCGTGAAGGGGAAAAACGTCATGCCTTTTCCTTGCGCTTCGCCTCGGTTTTAATGCTTCAGCTTTGCGGGCGAAAAAGAGGGCGGCGCCGAACGCAGGCCATTATTCCAGATACTTCGCTACCTTTTGGGCCTGCTCCTGATATAAGGGCTTTAAAGCCGGATACAGCTTTCGGTAGGTGCCGTAAAAGTCGTCGTAAACGCCTACATTTTCCGCGATCGGCTGGGTTTGGGTCACCGGCTTGAGAATATGCCGGCAGCCCTCCTCTACAGACGGAAACTCTCCCGCCGCCACCGCAGCCAGAATCGCAGCGCCGGCAGCCGGGCCCTCATCCATGTTCATAGTGATTACCGAAGCGTTATACACATCCGCCTGGATCTGCCGCCAAAGAGCGCTTTTCGCGCCTCCTCGCCAGGATAGGGCAGAAAGCACAGGCCCTCGCTGCCGGCAGGCTCCGCCTCCGCCAACGCGTCCATATAGGCGTAAACATCCCCACCCTTTTCCGCCAGCTCCTGCTTCTTATCGGCAAACAGAGTATCCCGCATCCATTTGAAGGATCCGCCCGCCCCCATCGTGCAGCCTAAGAAGCAGTATTTTCCCGGGCACGGAATGGCACAGGCTGTACATCGCCCTGGGCTTTTGGTCCACAAAGGGCTGGTCGCAGGCGCCGAACACCACACCGGAGGTCCCGATGGTGGCCGCGATGGTGCCCGCCCGGACGATGCCGCAGCCAACGCCGCCTACCGTTTGATCGCCGCCGCCCGCCGCCAGGGGGATCCCTGGACGCAGTCCCCAGCGCTCAGCCAGCTCCGGAAGCAGACATCCGGCCGCCTGCTGGCTCTCCAGCAGCCTTTCCGGCACAATAGACCTGGGAATTCCCGTGACCTCAAACATGCGGTCGGACCAGGCTCTTTTTTTCATATCCAGCAGCCAGCTGCACGAGGCGTCGCTGACGTCTGTGGCAATCTCTCCGGTCATACGGTAACGCAGGTAATCCTTGGGGAACAGAGCCACGTTGATTCTTTCATAATCCTCCGGACGGTTTTTCCTCAGCCACAAAAGCTTGGCCGCCCAATAGCTGGGCAGGCAGTGGTTAGCGGTAATTTCCAGGGCCTCCGCCGGGTCAATCCGTCGGTTTAGCTCCTCCGCCTCGGCACTGGCCCTCTGGTCCAGCCAGATCATGCAGTTGCCGATGGGCTTCATCTCCTTGTCCATCAGGGTCAGGCCCTGCATCTGGCCGGAAAATCCGATACCGGCGACTTCCCCGCCCCGGCCGCTTTTCGCTACGGCCTGTCTGACAGCGGCGTCACAAGCCTCCCACCAGGCCTGCGGATCCTGCCCACCCAGCTTGGGCGGGGTGTGATCAGGTCACATTCCCCCATAGCCCTTGCCCAGCAAGGCGCCGGAGGCGTCCATCACAACAGCCTTCACGCCGCTGGTGCCCGCGTCAATTCCCAGAAAGCAGCTCATTTCAATTCCTCCCCGCGGCTTTTATTTGCAAAGCTCGAATTGCTCCCTCATCACCTGCTCGGTGTAGCCGTAGGCGTCCTTCTCGCCCCAGGCGATGGCCGTTTGAAGCGCGTCAGGAGCCATTTTATCGATGGCGTCCGGATCGGTGATGCCGGCCTCCGCCAAGGTGGTGGGCGTACCGATCTTCTTGAACCAGGCCTCCAGGGCGTCGATGCCCGCTTGAGCCGCTTTTCTATCGTCTTTCTCCTCGATTTTAAAGACCTCTCTGGCGAAATCCGCGTATTTCTTGGCGCGCTCCTTTAGGTAATAGCGCATCGTGGCCAAAATTGTGACGGACATGGCCGCGCCGTGGGGGTGTCGTAAAAATTGGATAGAGAATGCCCTAAAATATGAATGTTGGAGTTGGGCAGTCCCATACCGCAGTCATAGAAGCCGTTCCAGGCAAAGGCCGCCTGCCACATCATCAGGCCTCTGGCCTCCGGGTCTTGGGGGTCCTTCAGCAGGCGGTCCATGCAGTCCATAATGGAACGGATGCCGCCCTGGCAGAAATGATCCTGATAGGGAGCGAAGGGCAGAGTGTGGCCCAGATAGTGCTCCAGCAGGTGGGAAACAATATCCGCCGCGGAATAGGCGGTCTGCTTGATCGGGATGGTATAGGTCAGCTCCGGGTCCAGAATAGAAACCACCGGCTTCATGACCGGGTTGACGAAGCCATCCTTTCTGCCCAGGGCCTCGTTGGTGATTACGGCGGTGCCGTTCAGCTCAGACGAGGTGGCGGGAATCGTCACTACGGTGATGACCGGGATGGTTTTCTCAATTACCGCCTTACCCAGGGGGAAATCCCAGGGGCGCCGTCATACAGGGCGCCTACGCCGATGAATTTGGCTTCGTCCATAGCGGAGCCTCCGCCCAGCGCGATAATCACATCCGGCTTTTCCTTTTTGCAAAGGGCAATGGCCGGGGCGGCGTGCTCGGCGGTTGGATTGCTCTTCACGCCGAAATGGTACAAAAGCTCCACGCCCGCTTCCTTACAGCTGTCGGCCACCTTATCGAAAAAGCCGACCTTTTTTCACAAAATCCTCGTCGTAGGTCACCAGAAGAGCCTTTTTACCGTATCTGGCCGCCTCTCCGCCTACCTTTTTCACCTCTCCGACACCGAAAATAATTTTCGTGGGAACGGAAAACTCAAAGGGTGTTAACATGGTCATCTTCTCCTTTACACGTTAAATATAGGTTTATGAAAGCAGATTGTTCTGCGGCTTTCCAAATTCCAGACAGCCCGTTCAAGGCCGGCGGACCTGAAGCGCTTCGAAAGCCCGCCGAACCGGACAGCCGGACGAATCCCCAAATCAGGCGCGCAGGAGAGCGCCGCCCGGGGCGCCGGGAGCCTCCATGCGTTCGGAGCCCCTTCTGGTTCTCTCAGCGAACCAGAAGCTCCGTCAGCTTTTCCCGGGTAAGATTATGAAAATATTCCCCGACCGGCAGCGGCTCCAAAGCCTTCTCCACAGCAGTCTCTTCCAGAGGACAGCCCAGCAGGGCCTGTTCCACCTCGGCGCTGTCCCGGCTTCCAAAAAAATCGCCGTAAATTCTACAGCCGGCGATCCGCCCCTTGGTTACCCGGAGCTGAAGCTCCAGCTTTCCGCAGCCCTCTACACGGGCTTCCTTTTTCACGCCGTACTCCGGCGACTGGCCGTAGTTCCACTCCCAGGTATCGTAGCGGGATGCCTTGATTTCCTGAATCCGGTCCAAATCCTTTTGGGTGAACCGGTAGGGCGGCGGCGCCTTTCCGCCGAACATTTCGTCCGCCAGCAGGCCCCAAAAGTCCTCCAGGGCCGCCGCCTGGGGCAGATAATCCTTGATATTTGTCACCCGGCCCCGCACCGAGGCCACTCCCTTTTGCAGAAGCTTATCCGGCGGAACCCGCAGCGCCCTGGAAAGCACGGTTAGGTCCGAGTCAAACAGCAGAGTGCCGTGATGGAGAACCCTCCCCTTCCAAATCCGCTGCGAGCTGCCGGAGAATTTTTTCCCATCGATCAGCATATCGTTCCTGCCGCCGAGCTCTACAGGAACCCCCAGCCTTTTCAGGGCTGCCGCCACCGGCTGACAAAACAGGTGCAGATCCAGTTCCGCCGAGCTTCTGCCCTCAGCGATCAGGGTGAAATTCAGATTTCCCAAGTCATGGTAAACCGCCCCGCCTCCGGTAGTGCGCCGTACCACCCGGATGCCCCGGGCCCGGGTATAATCCCCATCCAGCTCTGTTTCCGTATTTTGGTTGCGCCCTACAATGATAGCGTTGTCGTTCTGCCACAAAAAGGAACCAAGGCCCCTTTCGCGGCTCCTCTTCAAATAAATATTGCTCCATCGCCAGGTTGAACCTGGGGTCGGTGCTTGGGGAGATCCCATAAACCATAGCCATACTTCCCCTTTACTGCCGAGCGGCCGAATAACGCTTGCCGCCGGACCTTCTTTCCTGACGGAAAACGCAGTCCCGCGCCAGGCGGGAATTTTTCTTCCGCTTCCTTTTTTTTCCCATCCTCGTTTTATTGCAGCGCCTTGATCACCTTACTGTCCAGCACATTCAGCACCTGCCGGGCGGTTTCCTCATCGGTGGCGAAATAGTCGAGAATCCCGCTGTTCAGAGCTCCAATGATAGAGAAGATCTTGCTGCTTCCAACCGCTACCGCCAGCACCTGGTTGGTGGACCGCAGATCCCTTTCCTCAATGCCGATGACTTTATCGTTGTAGTTGCACCGGATAAACTCACCGCGGATATTGATCCGGCGGGCGCACAGGTCGCTGACAGCCTTATCCGGATAACGGTTGATTTCCTCCAGCAGATTGGTGACCCGTCCCGGCTCGGCCTCATAGGACTCCGGGGGGCGGCCCACGCCGATGACGGCGAAGTCCAGGGTCCTCCACTTTTCCAGAACCGACTGCATGTAAAGGCTTCCCATATACCGTTTTTTATCCTCGATGGTATCCACAAAGCCAGGAGAATAAAGCACCACCGGCGTGCCCCGAAGCTTTTCGGAAAACTCCCTGACGCTTTCGATCAGCTGGAATTCCCGGGTCAGCAGGGGAGAGCCTCCCACCAAAGGCACCACAGTGATATTGCACAGCTCCGTATCCTCTGGGAAAGCCTGCATAAACTCATAGCAGGAGCCGCCCCATGAGGTGCCTACCGTGGTATGGCTTTTCATCATTCTGCTGGCAAACCTGGCCGCTTGCGAGGCCACGATCTTCAGCACCACATCCTCCTGGCGGATGCCGCAAGGGATCACCAGGCATTTTTTCAGGCCGAACCGCTTCTGAAATTGCCCCGCCAGCTCCTCGTTATTGACCTCCGGGTCCTTGATTTTGATTTGAACCACCCCGGTTTTTCTGGCCTCCGCCAGCAGCAGGGAAACCGCCGGCCGAGAGGTCCTCAGCTTTTTGGCGATGGTTTCCTGGGTCAAGCCCTCCTGATAATACATTTTAGCCGCCTGTACCATCTTTTGCAGATTTTGAATACCGTCTCCCCGATCCATGCTATCTCCTTCCGGCCGCGCCCCGCTCCCGCCGGCTTCCCAGCAAAGCAAGCCCGCCTTAATCAGTCGCTTCCAATAGAACAATATCGAGCGATATTGTTGTTTCTAGTTTTTTCTAACTTTTTATTTGCGCTGCCCTCAGTATAACAATTATTATTACAATTGTCAATAATTCAAAAAATTAAAAAAATTCTTATCTTTATTTTAGGAAAAGGGCTTGAAACTTTCCTGATTCTGAGGTATAATCCACCTTGTGATACAAATGTAATTTCATTTGTTAAAGCTATTCTGACACCCCCGTCATAAAAGGAGGCGGCGCCATGGAAGCCACAGAAAAGCCCATCGAAATCACAGTGGCGGCAAACGCGGGCGTAATGATCCGCGCGGGAAACACCGTCATTTTAGCGGATGTTTTGAGGATGCCGGTCCGTATCCCTTCGACCGGCTGCCGGATTCTGTGCTGTCTCAAATGGCTGAAGGGGAGAATCCCTGGCGGAACGCCCAGTATCTGATCTTTACTCATGAGCATCCGGACCACTTCGCTCCGGATCTGGTCCGCCGGTACCTTTCCCGGAATACTGTCCGCCGCTTGGTGCTTCCCAACCGGCCGGACAAGGAAAACCAAGCCCTTCTGTCGGAGCTGCGTGAGAGCCGGGCCCCGGTTTGGGCGCTGCCGGATGAAATCGGAAAACGGCATACCTTTGTGCTGCAAAAGGACATTCTGCTTCACACCGCCTGCACCCCCCACACCGGCAGCATGTTCGAGAACGCCAGCTGTAATTTACTGCTCTTCTCGCTCCTGGGCCGGAATATTTTGCTGCTCAGCGACTGCGACGACCGGAATCCCCAGGTTTACCAATGGCTGAAAGAAATCCCCATTGACCTGGTGCTTCTGAACCCTTTCTTTTTCGCCTCCGCTTCAGGGCAGCAATGCCTGAAGCGGTTTATCCAGCCGAAAAAAGCGGTGATATACCACGTGCCGGCGGAATCCATCGATAAAATGAAGGTCCGCAGCGTGGCCCGCCAGGGGCTTGCCAGGTTCGGCGCGGATTACCCCGGCGCCGTGATGGCGGACCGGCCGTTTTTTCCGGTGGAACTGACTTAGGCCGGTCAGGCCGGTCACATTCCGCTTCCCGGGAGCCCGGAACGGCCAAGCCCGCCTAAAAAGGAACCGGGACCGTACCGCGCCATGACCTTCCTATTTCCCGAAAAGAAAGCCCTATGCTAAACGCAGGACGCCCAAAATCGGCCTTTCTGCGCGCAATGCACTGCCGATAAAAAGCCAGGGCGTCATAGGATATTGTTTAATTGTTTAAAGGAGAGGATCGCATTGAAACCTGAATATTCCAAAGAGCTTCTAGCCGAAATGTGGAAAAAAGCTGAACCTGGCCCGGGAGTTTGAAACCCGGGTCCAGTGGCTGTTTTCTATGGGCCTGGTTCACGGAACCACCCACCTGGGCATCGGAGAGGAGGCCACCGCCGTCGGCTCCATTTTAGCCCTGAAGCCCCAGGATTACGTGTTCGGCACCCACAGGGGCCACAGCCAGGCCATCGCCAAAGGCATCGACATTGACCGCATGATGGCGGAGATCCTGGCAAAGGAGACCGGCGTCTGCAAGGGCAAGGGCGGCTCCATGCACATCGCCTCTCCGGATATCAACTATTTCGCCACCAGCGGTATTTTAGGCGCCAGCAGCGTCATCGCCAACGGCGCGGCCCTCACCATCAAAAAAAGGAACGAGAGGGACCGCATCACCGCCGTATTTTACGGCGACGGCGCCTCCAACGAGGGCGCCTGCTTCGAGGCTCTGAACCTGGCGGCCCTATGGAAGCTTCCCATCTTATTTGTGTGCATCAACAACACCTACGGGATGTCCACTCCCATCGCCAAGGCTATGCACGACACCGATCTTTCCAAGCGTGCCTACCCCTTTGGCATCCCCTCGAAAACCGTAGACGGCAATCATGTGCTGGAGGTTTACGATGCGGTATCAGAGGCACGGGAATACGTGCTGGAAAACGGCCCCATGATGGTGGTAGAAAACACCTACCGCATTTCCGGCCACTCCAAGAGCGACGGCAACCTGTACCGTTCCAAGGGAGGAAATCAACGCCTGGAAGGAAAAATGTCCCATCAAGGCGTTCCGGAGCTACCTGGCAGAGCGCCGGCTTTTCACCGAGGAGGAGCTGGACGCGGCGGTAAAGGAGGCCGCCGCCGTCATCGACCACGCGGTGGAATACGGCAAGGCCAGTAAAAATCCCAGCGTGGACGACGTGTTCGACGATGTATATGCCTGAGGAGGGGGATAGCCATGAAAGAGATTACTTACGCGCAAGCGATTAACGAGGCCATTTCTGAGGAAATGCGCCGGGATGAAAACGTATTTATGATGGGCGAGGATATCGGCCTTTACTGCGGCGCCTTCGGCGTTTCCAGGGGGATGATCCAGGAATTCGGCGGGGACCGGATCATGGATACCCCCATCGCGGAGCAGGCCTATGTAGGCGCCGGGGTGGGCGCCGCCATGTGCGGAATGCGCCCCATCGTGGAGCTGATGTTCTCCGACTTTATGTGCGTGTGCTTTGACGAGCTGGTCAACGAAGCCGCCAAGCTCCGCTTTATGTTCGGCGGCAAGGTTAAGGTGCCCATGGTCATGCGAACCGCCTCCGGCGCCGGCACCGGAGCGACGGCCCAGCACTCTCAGAGCCTGGAGGCCTGTCTGGCTCATTTCCCCGGGCTGAAGGTGGTCATCCCTCCACCCCTACGACGCCAAGGGCCTTTTTGAAAACCGCTATCCGGGATGACAACCCGGTGATGTTCCTGGAGCAGAAAACCCTCTACCGCACCAAGGGCATGGTTCCCGAGGAGGAGTATTCCATCCCGCTGGGTCAGGCGGACATTAAGCTTGCCGGCTCCGACTGCACCGTGGTCACCTACGGGCGCATGGTCAACACCTGTCTGACCGCCGCCCAGGAGCTGGAAAAGGATGGCGTGCGCCTGGAGGTCATCGACATCCGCTCCCTGGTTCCCCTGGATACGCAGACTATTTTAGAATCTGTAAAAAAGACCAAGCACGTGCTGATCGTCCATGAGGCGGTTCAATTCTGCGGCTTCGGCGCGGAGATCGCCGGGCAGATCGCGGACAGCGACGCCTTCTATTATTTAGACGCCCCCATTAAGCGGTTAGGCGCCAAGAGCACGCCTATCCCCTTCAATCCCATTTTGGAGGCGGAAACCTTCCCCACCGTTCCGAAAATCGTAGCCGCGGTAAAAAGCCTGCTGTAAGGAGGAAGCCAAATGACTGAGATTTTTATGCCCAAGGCGGGCATGGATATGAAAGAGGGCCGGCTGATCCGGTGGCTGAAGGAGGTCGGCGACCCGGTAGAAAAGGACGAGCCGGTCATGGAAATCGAAACGGATAAAATCACCATGGAGGCTGAGGCTCCCGGTTCCGGGATTCTGCTGGCGAAAACCGTGGAGGAGGATACCTGGGTGCCCGTGCTGTCGGTGATCGGCTACATCGGGGGAGCCGGGAGAAAAGATTCCCGAGGCTCCGGCAGCCAGCCCCAAAGCACCGGAGCCCTCTCAGCAGGAGGAAGCGCCGCTGCCGTCAGTTCCCGGCGGCTCAGCGGAACCCGCCGCCCTGGCCCCGCCGGAGAAAAAGAGCCGGGAGGCTCAGACCGGGCCGTCCGCGGAAAGAGAGGCTGCCGCCGTCTCGGGAGGCCAGAAGCAGAACCCGTCCGCTCCGTCTGCGGACAGTCCTATTCCTGCCACGCCCTGCGCGAAGAAAGCCGCCCGGGAAAGGGGACTGGATTTAAAGGACATTGTTCCCGGCAGAAGCGACGGCGTTATCCGCGCCGCCGACGTGCTGGCCACCCCCCTGGCCCGGCGGATCGCCCAGGATCAGGGCGTGGATCTGTCCGCCGTGGCCGGAACCGGCTGTCACGGCAAGGTCACTAAGGGCGATGTGCTGGCGGCCGCCCAGTCAAGCGGCGCCGGCTTTGCCGCTGTCCAGGCGGTCAAAGCAGATATCACCTGCCTTTTAGATCTGATCAGCCAGCTGAACGGCTCCCGGGAGAAGGCTCTCTCTCTGGATGCGTTTTTCCTAAAGGCCGCCGCTTTGGCGGTCCAGAAGCTGTCCCTCTCCTCCGCCGGCTTTAGCTTCGCTGTATTCGGCGGCGGGGAAAAGGAACAGCCTGTTGTCGCAGGCGCCGAATCGCTGTCCCTTTCCCGGATTTCTGCACAAATCGGGGAATTGACTGAAAAAGCGTTGTCACATACCCTTTCTTCTAAAGAAACCGTCCCGGCAGCCTTCGGCGTCTGCGATATGAGCTCATTCGGCGTTTACGCCTTTACCCCGGTGCTCCGTTCCGGAGAGACCGGAATTTTCGGCCTGGCCGCCCCGGAGGACGCTTTGGTCCTGGAGGATGGCCAGGTAACGGTTCACAAAACCGCTGTGGTTTGCCTGCGGTACGACGCCCGGGTTCTTTCTGAGGCCCAGGCCGCCCAGCTTCTGAGCGCAATGAAATCCCTTTTGCAAACGCCGATGGAAATTTTACTGTAGCAAAGGCGCCGGCGGCGCTTTGCGAAAGGCCCCTCCCAAAGCCGGCGTAAAGGAACGGCCGGCCTTCGGATTTCCGGGGCCGCTTGCCTGCGCGTCAAACCCACGCCAGTCCGGCGCCGCCTCAAGGCCGCGCCGCTGAACCCTTTGACGCGGTAATGCCGCCCGCGGCCGCCGGGAATCGGGAGCACACTCCTTGGACGGGCCTTAAAGCTTTGACAAGAGCGCCGCTATCCTGCTGAACGCAGGCGCTGATAGCCTAATACGACATTTGGGAGATAAGATTATGAGAAAGCAATACGACGTCGCGGTGATCGGCGGCGGTCCGGCAGGCTATGTGGCCGCGATCAAGGCCTCCCAGCTGGGAGGCAGAGCCGCCGTGTTTGAAAAAAGCGTGCTGGGAGGCACCTGCCTCAACCGGGGCTGCATTCCCACCAAATGCTACCTGAAAACCGCCGAGCTGATGGAGGAAATCGCCGGCTGCGCCCAGCGGGGCATTGTCCTGGACGCCCATCCGTCGGTGGATCTGCCGAAAGCGGTGGCCCATAAAAACAGCGTGGTGAAAAAGCTGACCGACGGCGTGGCGGGCCTGCTGCGCTCCCACAAAATCGACGTATACTACGGAGAAGCGGCTCTGGCCACCGAAAACACCCTGACCTGCGGAGGGGAAACCTACGGCTTTGACAGCGTGCTTTGCTCTGCGGCGGCTCAAAGCCCGGCGTGATTCCAATTCCCGGAGCCGAGAGCAAAAACGTGCTGGACAGCGACGCTCTTTTAGATCTGGAAGCTCTGCCACGGAGGCTGGCTATCATTGGCGGCGGCGTGATCGGCTGCGAAATGGCGGCGGCGTTTCACGGCTTCGGCAGCCAGGTCACCGTCATCGAGGCTATGGACCGGCTGGTTCCGCCGATGGATGAGGAAATTTCCGCCCAGCTGAAAAAATCTCTGGAAAAGAAGGGAATCCGGGTGCTGACCTCCCAAAAGGTGTCCGCCATTCAGGACCAGGGAACCGGAAGCACAGTCCTCTGCCAGGACGGCACACGGGTAGAAGCGGATAAAATCCTGATCTGCGTCGGCAGAGCCGCCGATTTAGACTGTCTGGGCGCTCTGAAGGACCGGATCCGGCTGGAACGGGGAAAGGTCTCTGTGGACGAACAGATGCGGACCAGCATTCCCAACATCTACGCGCCAGGCGACATCAACGGAAAACACATGCTGGCCCATGCCGCCTTCAAAATGGGAGAGGCTGCGGCCTGCGCCGCCATGGGGCGGCCGGAGGCCTGTGACCTCCGGTACGTTCCCTCCTGTATCTATACAAGCCCGGAGGCCGCCGGGGTGGGCCTTTCCGAAAAAGCCGCCAGGGAACAGTACGGAAGGGAAGGCATTTTAGTCGGCAGATACTTTTTCCAATCCAACGGCCGGGCCCTGGCAAGCGGCAGGGGCGAGGGCTTTGTCAAGGTCGTGGTGGAAAAGCGGTATCAGGAATTGCTGGGAGTGCATATTTTGGGCGGCGACGCCGCGGAAATGATCGCCGAGGCGGCGGCCCTGCTCCACGCTGAGGTTCCGGCTGACGAAATCGCCGATATGATCCACGCCCATCCCACCTATTCAGAGGCCTTTATGGAGGCCTGCGCCGCCGCGCTGGGCCGATGCATCCATCTGCCGGCGGGGCAGCCATAATTTTTCTGCGGTTTCTCCCGGCCGCTTGCTTCGCCCAGGCCCCCGGGGAGCGCGGCGTGTTTCCCGTCTCTCGGGAACGCCCCTCTCCGCACAGAGAGCTTTTCAGGCCTGTGAAAACGGCATGTCTTCTGTTTTTTCACGCCGTTTCTTTGGAGAAACCCCACCGCAATCCGCATTACGCGCCTTGCCGTAAAAAGCGCCGCCGAAGGCCTGACCCTGCCCGCTGGCAGTGCCCCGGCACAGTGCGGCTTCTATCAACAAAACCGTTGACATCCTGATTTGCCTCATAGAAAGGGCCGCCGGAGAAATTCTCCGGCGGCCCTTTCACCACAAGCTCAGCTATAAAACACCAATGCCGCGGATAGGAAATCCTATCCGCGGCGATCTATGATAAAGCGTAGGCGCGCGCACCCCCCCGCTTCTCTATACTATGACGGATTTTCAAAGGAGGTACTAAAAAAATCGGGTCAAACGCCGTAAATAGTCTGAAGCGCCACACAGAAAAGAGGCATCGTCAGGATCGAAAGCAGCGTCGAGATCGCCACTGTTTTCGCCGCCAGAGTGGTGTCGTGGCGGAAACGGGCGGCGAAAATCGCCGTCAGCCCCGCGCTGGGAGCGCAGAACTGAATGATAGAGGACGTCATAGGAATATAATCCGGTTGAAACAGAAGCAAAATCCCCATGACCGCCGCCGGGATCAGCAGCAGCCGGATCACAGTTACCCAATAAAGAGTCTTTTCCTTGAAGATATCCAGCAGCTTGGTTTTGGAGATAAACACGCCGATGCAGATCATTGCCAGAGGCGTGTTCATATCCGCCAAAAAGCCCACCACCGATTGGAACGGATCCGGCAGCTCCAGGGAAAACAGCAGCAGAGGCAGGCCGATATAGACCCCGACGGCTCCTGGGTTCAGCGCCACCTTCCGAATCGAGATCCGTTCGCCCTCCTTGCCCATCACCACAAAGCCCACCGTCCACATCGCCACCGTTACGATCGTATTGATGATAGCGGCGTACACCATCCCCCGGTCGCCCAGAACCTCCTGAACCATGGGAAAGCCCATAAACCCGCAGTTGGAAAACATCGCGCCGAATTTCAGCACCTGCCTGCGGCCGTCAGGCTCCTTATTAAAGCAAAATTTTACGATGACCACCGCGGCTAAAACATACACCAAGCCGGCGATCACCGTAAACCATAAATTCCAGGTGGGAATCTGTGATTTATCTACCTGAAACGCGTCGATGATAACACAAGGCACCACCACGTTGAGCAGAAGAAAGTTCATTTGATCCGTTCCGGTCTCTGTGATAATCTTTTTTCTGCCCAGCACAAACCCTACGCTCATTAGGAGAAATAAAATCAGAACCTTCATGGCTACTGACAAAAAGTTCCCTATCATTTTGTTCTATCCCCATTGCTGCTTAATCTATCGCCGGAGCTTTCTAAAAATTCGCTGTTTCCCGAGCTTCGCCGCTCAATCCTCTGAAGAGTCTCCGCCGCTTTCCTCATCCGCCGCATCCTCTGCTCCGCCTTCTTCTTCCTCCAAGGCCCGCTGCTCCGCGTCCCTTCTTTTTTGGCGGAAGAAAACCAGTCCGGTGACAATCAGCGCCGCCGCCATAACGCCGCGGAAAAGCCACGCGTAAACGCCGCCGAACAGGTCAAGCTGGGGCAGCAGGGCATCCGCCAGCCACCAAGCGCCCATAAACAAGAAAATCCCGCCTGCGAATACAAAAACCTGGTTTTCCTTTCTCAGCTTCCAAATCAGCAGCAAGCCGATCAGGAACCACATCCCCGCATAAACATATTCCATCATTTTTCTGTCTTTCCGTCCTTTTTCTCTTCGTCGTTTTCTTTGGAAAGCTCCTTTTCCCCGGCAGCCTGCTCCGTCTCCCTTTTTTCCTCCCGCCTCTGCCGCCAGTAATAGACGTAAATCTTATAGAACAGATATCCGGCAAAGAGAATGATCCCAACATGATGGACCCAAATCATAAAGTCCGCGTAAGGCCAGATGGCGGTGATCAGGGTATTGAACAGAGTCCAGGCGCCCTCAAAAAGAAAATAAAAGGAAACCGCCTGGTAAAAAGGGAATTTTCTAAGCGGCGGCGTAAATAAAATAGTCGCCACCGCAAAGCACACCAGACTGGTAATAATGGGAATCCACATCATCAGATTCCTCCAATCGCTGTTAATTTTATGGTACGGTTTTTTGATTCAGCCAGAAAAGCCTCCAGCCGCCTAAATTAAGTATAATTCACCTGGAAATTGAAGTCAAGGCAGGGGAGCCAAGAAGGACTGTCTTTCCCGGCTCCCCTGCTTCATTTTGATTTCCCGCTTTTCCGCGCTATGCTCCAGCGCCGCTCATAAAGCCCGGTTCCACCAACCATAGGGGTAAGCCCCGGCGGCCGGCGCCACAAGCTGTAAAGCCTTGCGGCGGACGGTTACAGGAGCAGCGGCGGCTAATCTAAAAAGCCCTTAAAAATTTAATCACAGCAGATTGTCTACCGCTCCGCGCTGGGCCGCCAGGCCCTTTTGATACCGGTCCATAAATCCGGCAAAGCCTTCCACATCCCTGGCGTCGGGAGCCATACGCTCGCCGGAGTTGCCCGCGAACACCTTATTGTTCAGGTAATCCTCCAGAGACTCGCCCTTCTGCTCCGCCAGATAAGCCGCCAGCAGGGCAACGCCCCAGGCGCCGCCTTCTCCGGCGGTTTCCATGACCGCCACCGGGATGTTCATAGCGCCCGCCATTAAACGCTGGCCAACGCCCTTGGTTTTAAACAAGCCGCCGTGGCCCATCAGCACATCCAGGCGGACCTTCTCCTGCTCGGTGAGAATGTTCATGCCGATCCGCAGAGAAGCCATGGTGGAGAACAGCTGCGCCCTGAAGAAATTGGCCAGAGTCATACGGCTGTCCGGCGTGCGCACAAACATGGGACAGCCCTTATCAAAGCCGGTAATCGGCTCGCCGGAAACGTAGTTGTAGGAAATCAGGCCGCCGCAGTCCGGATCCCCCTCCAGTGCTTTGTAATACAGAGCGTCGTATACCTTAGGCTTCTTGGTGTCTCCGCCCAGCAGCTCGGAAACCTCGCGGAACAGGGATACCCAGGCATCCAGGTCGGAGGTGCAGTTGTTGCAGTGAACCATGGCCGCCGGCTTGCCGGCAGGGGTCGTAACCATATCGATCTCCGGATACACCTTGGAGAGCTCCTTATCCAGCACGATCATAGCGAACACAGAGGTGCCGGCGGAAACATTGCCGGTATGCGCCGCCACGCTGTTGGTGGCCACCATGCCGGTGCCCGCGTCGCCTTCCGGCGGACACATGATAACGCCGGCTTCAAGCTTTCCGGTAGGATCCAGAAGCCTCGCGCCTTCCTCCGTCAAGGCGCCGGCCTGCTGTCCGGCCACCAAAACCTCAGGCAGAATCTCTCCCAGTCTCCAGCTGTAACCGTCTCCGGCCACCAAAGCGTCAAATTTTTCCATCATGCCCGCGTGATAGGTCTTAGTCTCGCTGTCAATGGGGAACATTCCGGAGGCGTCGCCCACGCTGATGACCTTTTTGCCGGTCAGCTTCCAGTGCACATAACCGGACAGGGTCGTAATGAAATCCACATCCTTCACGTGGGCCTCCTTATTGAGCATCGCCTGATAAAGATGCGCGACGCTCCAGCGCAGAGGCAGGTTAAAGTTGAATTTCTCAGACAGCAGCCTGGCCGCTTCCTCGGTAGTGGTATTTCTCCAGGTGCGGAACGGGCAGAGCTGATTGCCCTCCTTGTCAAACGCCAGATAACCGTGCATCATAGCGGAAACGCCCATGGACGCCACCTTGGTCAGCGCCGCACCGTACCTTTCGCTGACATCCTTCGCCAGCTCCCGGAAGCTGGTCTGCACACCGGTCCAAACGTCGTCCAAGTGATAAGTCCAATAGCCGTCCTCCAGGCGGTTTTCCCAGTTATAGCCGCCGGAGGCGATGGGGGCGTAGGTGTTGTCGATGAGAACAGCCTTGATCCGGGTGGAGCCCAGCTCGATGCCCAGGAACACCTCTCCATTTTCGATTTTTTGTTTCATGGCTTCATTCATGATGATCCTTCCCTTCTATAAATCAGTGAGGCCTAACGCCGGTTTTTCCAGCATCCGCCAAGGATTCGCGGCGGGCTTTTTTAAGCTCTGGCGCGGATAGATTGTGCCCTCCCGCTCCCTGACGCGCGGCCTTTCCGGGAGATCAGGCCGGCGAGCCTTGTTCCCAAAGGCTCCGCCCGCACAGGAATTTGCCTTTATTATAGCATGTTTGACTTTAAAAAGCACTATAGATTTCTTGCGATTCTGTAAATTCTAAGCCGATTCCCTTGCCTTTCTGCAATGGAACCCGCGCCTCCTTTTCCAGCTTTCTCCAGGCGGGCGGTATCCGCAACAAGATTCCGGGCGGCTGCCCCGCCGTTTTTTAGAACATTTAGTAAAACCGCTTTACTTTTTTCCAGGTTTTACGCCGCCTTCTCTATATGAAGAAGGAAAAAAAGCCGAACAGCGACAGTCTTTTTGCAATTTATTTGTTTCTTTTTTTTAAAATGTGCTATGATAGGGACAGCTTTCAGAAAGAAGGTGCCGGCCATGAGAATGAGCTCCAGCATAAAAAAAATAAACCACAGTAAAATCTACCACATGATTTACAGAGAATCGAAAGGCGTCAGCAAGCAGGAATTATGCGCCGGCTGGGGCTGTCCCTGCCAACGGTGACCCAAAAGCTGGAGGAGCTGCAGGCCGAGGGCCTCGTGCAGGATGCCGGCGCCGCCGACAGCACCGGAGGGCGCCGGGCCCGGGCCTTTTCCATAGTAAAGGACGCCCGCCTCGCGGTGGGCCTGGACATCAACCAGGACTATTATACCGCCGTTCTGGTAGATCTTTTGGGCAGCGTGATCTGCAGCAAAAGGCAGCGCTTCCCGTTCTCTCAATCCGACGATTATTACCGTCAGATCGGCCTTGCCGTATTGGAGCTGATCGACTCTGTAAACGCGGATCATCAAAGGGTCCTCGGCGTAGGCATGGGGGTGCCGGACTGATCACAAAGGACCGTGAGCGGGTATTTTACGGAAAAATCCTAGGCTTTTGAGGGAGCCACCTGCCGGGAGTTCTCCAAATACATTCCTTTTCCCTGCGTGTTCTTCAACGACGCCAAGGCCGCGGGCTTCGCGGGCTGGAACCGTTCGGACCTGACCGACGCCTTTTACATTCTGCTGAGCCAGCATGTAGGCGGGGCCATGATCCGGAACCATCAGGTGGAGCTGGGCGAGAACACCCGGGCCGGCGAGATCGGCCATATGACGATGATCCCCTTTGGCAAAGCCTGCTACTGCGGCAGGTCGGGCTGTTTAGAGCCTTACTGCTCTTCCGCTGTGCTCTCGGAGCTTGCCGAAGGGGATCTGGATTTATTCTTCCGCTCCCTGCGGGGCGGGGATCCTGTGAAAAAGAGCGCTTGGGATGAATATTTGAATATCCTTTCCATGGCGGTGAACAACATCAATATGCTGTTGGACTGCCCTGTGATTCTGGGCGGCAGCGTAGGCGTTTATCTGGAGGAATTCATGGGCCAGCTGCGCAGCCTTGCCAGGGATCGGAACTCCTTTTCCGACAGCGCCGATTACCTCGCCTGCTGTCAATACAAAGTGGAGCCCATCGCGGCGGGAGCGGCCCTGCCCTTTATCGACGAATTTATCCGCACCATTTGACCGGCGGGGATCAGCCCTGGGGATGGCGGTCCCGGTATTCCTGAAGGCGGTCCCACAGGGGGTCCAGCGCCTGGATCGCCTGCAGGTAAAGCTCATATTTTTCGTCATACAGCCTGCTTCGGATCTGGTCCGGCATAATAGGCTGGGAGATCCGGCACATATGGGCGGCGGCATCCGCCAGAGAAGCGTATTCCCCGGAGGCCGCAGCGCCGATGACAGCGCATCCCAGCGCCCCGGTTTCGTTCACCTGAACCACCTCTACCGGAAGCTTCATTACGTCGGCGAACATTTGGGTCCACACCTGGGATCGGGCTACGCCGCCCGCCAGACGAATCCCACGGGGCGCCTGGTCACGGGTGGCCAGAAGCTTTTCCAGGTGGTACCGATGGGAAAAAGCGATGCCCTCATATACGCTCCGGGCCAGGTGGGCCCGGGTATGGAAGTTGCTCATACCCACAAAGGAGCCCATCGCGTTGGGATGTACGTTGCTGGCCATCAGGAAGGGAAAGAAAATCGGGCACTGCTCCTGTACCGGAATGGAATCCGTCCACCGGTCCATCTGCTGATAGATATTCCCTCCTGTTTTCTTCAGCTCCGCCTTCAACTCCGGCAGAAGATTCTGGACAAACCACTCGTTATTGCCGGCGCTGGTGGGACTGCATTCTTCAATCAGATAGTATCCGGGCAGGCAGAAAAAGGAATTCATCATTACCTTGCCGTCCACCACCGGCCTGGGACGGATATACTCGTTGATGCTCCAGGTGCCCGCGATCATGCAGATATTTTCCTCGTCCACCACGTCTACCGCCAGGGCGCAGGCATCGATATCAAACGCGCCGCCCGCCACCTTGGTTCCGGCCAGCAGACCGGTTTTTTCCGCGGCCTCCGGGGTGATCTCGCCGCAGATCTCCGCCGCGCCGCACAGGGGCGGCAGCTTTTCCATGCAGTCGGAAAGGCCGAACAGCGCTAAAAGCGCTGGGTCATACTGGGCCGTGTGCAGGTTCACCAGATTCGCCCCGGAGTAATCCGTCAGCTCCGCCCTCGGCTCGCCGGTCAAGCGGAACCGGACGTAATCCTTACATTCAAAAATCCACTGGGTATTTTCCAAAACCTCAGGACTGTGATCCCGCATCCAGGCGAGCAGCGCCACCGGCTGGCTGGCCAGCACGTGCTGGCAGGAAAGCTGAAATGCCTTTTCCTCCGTACCGTCCTTCCGCCAGGCCTCCATATACCTCCAGGCCCGGTTGTCGGTGGATATAATGCCGTGATAGGCGGGCCTGCCGTCCTTTCCCCAAAGGTACAGCCCCTTGCCATGGCCGCACACCGCCACACACCGGATATCCGCCGGCGCCGCGCCGGATTTCTTCAGGGCCTCCCTGATCACCAGGCAGTTTGCCTCCCACATTTCCTCCATATCCCGCTCCGTAAAGCCAGGCTGGGGCACCAGCATCTTTGTAGCGGTGCTGGCGGTGGCGATCTCCTTTCCCTTCGCGTCGAAAATGGCGGCCTTCGTTGTGGTGCCGCCGTTGTCAAGACCTACATAATAATTCATATCCATTCTCCTTTCCCGCAGATCCGCGGCTTCCTTGCAGGAAGCCTGCTTTGATAGAGCCCAACCAGTTCCCGAAAGCTTACCGCAAGCCACGGCGCTCAAAAATAAATTTCCGCCGCGTTTACGCAAAGCATGAAAATCAGGATCAATGATAAAGCAAACGATTGTTACAGCGCCCGGCAGCGCCGGGGGCGTCTTTTTAAAAACGGCCCAAGAACCAGGTTCCTTGGGCCGTTTCCATTTCCGCTATGTTCTTTTAAAACTGGAAGGCCACTTTAAAATCGCCGTGCTTTCCGGCGGCGTACTCAAACGCCTCCTGCCAATCCTCCAGAGAGAACAGACGGCTGACAACCCCTTCGGTTTTCAGGTTGCCGTTGGCGATGTTCTCGATAACAAAGGGGAAGCAGTAAGGGCTTAAATGGGCGCCGAGCACATCCAGCTCCTTGCGGTCGCCGATGATGGACCAATCCAGCGTGGTGGCCTGGGCGAACACGGAAAACTCCACAAAGCGGCCCAGCTTCCGGATCATCTGCATCCCCTGGGTGACAGAGGACGGATGGCCCGTGGCCTCAATATAAATATCGCAGCCGTAGCCGCCGGTGAGCTCCATGATCTTTTCCACCACGTTTTCCCTGCCTGGGTTCCACACCAGGTCCGCCCCGAAATCCTTGGCCTTCTGCAGGCGCTCATCCATCATATCCAGAACGACCAGGGTCTTCGGATTTCGCATTCTCGCATAGGTAATCATTCCCAGGCCCAGGGTGCCCGCGCCCGAAATCACCACCACGTCCTCGCTGCCGATTTGAGCCCGGTCCACGCAGTGCTTGGAGCAGCCGTAGGGCTCAATGAGCAGCGCGTCGGTGAGCGCCATGGCATCCGGAACCCGGTGGATTTTGGCGTGCTTGGTCTGGATCCTTACATATTCCGCCATGCCGCCGCAGAAATCCTTGAAAAAGCCGTACA